>LFEF01027605.1_pt1 | contig 112188 bp, 94 predicted proteins | sample 619371 | NCBI WGS metagenome assembly LFEF01 (sample SAMN03014291, study PRJNA259931) | freshwater metagenome | biome: lake; feature: waterbloom | place: China: Taihu Lake | collected 2006-08 | depth 0 m m
GGCGGTTGCAGGAGCTGAGTGCAACACGGTTACTGGAGTGAGGCAGGTGCCTCGTGATGCTTGCCCATCAGTTCTGTCATGACCTCGATGGGGCACTTGAAGCCGAAGCGCTTGCGTGGACGGATATTCAGCTCATAAGCAATGGCATCCAGCTGTTCCTGGCTGTACACCGACAAGTCCGTGCCCTTGGGCAGGTACTGACGGATCAATCCGTTGATGTTCTCGTTGCTGCCGCGCTGCCAGGGGCTGTGCGGGTCGCAGAAGTAGATCGCCACCCCGGTTTTCTGCGTGATTTCAGCGTGCCGGGCCATCTCCCGCCCCTGGTCGTAGGTCATGCTCTTGCGCACCGCCAGCGGCATGCGGTTCAGCGCCGCACTGAAGCCTTCCACCGCCGAGGTCGCCGTCGCATCGTTCATCTTCGCCAGGATCAGGTAGCCGCTGGTGCGCTCGACCAGGGTGGCCACTGCCGAGGCGTTGGCCTTGCCCTTGATCAGGTCGCCCTCCCAGTGACCGGGCATCACGCGATTCTCGATCTCCGGCGGGCGCACATGGATGCTGACCATATCGGGGATCTGGCCACGCCGGTCCACACCGCCAGAGCGCGGCCTGCGGGTACTTTTGCCTTGTCGCAGGCAGATGATCAGCTCCTTGCGCAGCTCACCGACTGGCAGGGCGTAGATCGCGTTGTAGATCGTCTCGCGGCAGACGTAGGTGTCTTCAAAGTTCGGCGATTTCATAGCGCGGAGCTTGCCGGCAATCTGCTCGGGAGAAAAGCGTTGTCGCAGCAGGTGGGCGACCAGCTCGAACATTTCGTCGCCGGGCACCAGCTTTTTCCGAGGCCGGCAGGGCAATCGACGTTCGCGCATGGCTCGCTGGGCATGCAGGGTGGTGTATGCGCCTTGGGTGTCGCGATTGCGTTGGATCTCGCGACTGATCGTCGAGGGGCTGCGGTTGAGCATTCGGGCAATGGCGCGCTGGCTCATGCCGCGCAGCAGACCGACCTGGATGTTGGAGCGCTCTTCGATGCTGAGTTCGTGATAAGACATGGCAACACCCTACCGGAAAGGTCAGGTGTTGCACTCAGTTTTTGCCACCGCCCAACGTATTCCAAGCTGAGGATGCTCTATTTCTGCTTTATTACTTTTCTAATGATGGCCACCTGAAGTTAAGGGTCTGTTCAAAATGCTCTATTATTAATGGCTCGGATGGTGTTGGATTCTTTGCTCTTGATGAAGAGGCGGAGCGGTACTGGCCGTATCTTGGCTTCAAGGTCTATAGTCTGAAGCGAGTTCCTTTGGTTGATGGTAAGGGGGCGAAATTACCAGAGAACATTAAACGTAAACGCATTAAATATTACACGGATATGATCAGCTGGATGAAAATCACCACAAAAGATAATTGCCATGAAAAAACTGCTATTGCTCTCTCTGGGAAACGGGTGTCCAAAATAAAAAAGAATCTCCCTTTCCGCGAGTCTTTATCGAAAATCTTTTCCTGACAGAATAATCCCAAAAGGCCTTTTCTGCTTTGATTTACCGCGCAGTCAAGGCCTTTTTTGGTTTCCTACTTGAAACGGGATTTGATGCCAGAGTCCATAATAATTAACGATAAAACCGGTTATCGGTAATTATGATCGGCGGCTGAAAAGCTCCCTTCCAGAGAAGGCTCTTCGGACCGCTTCTCTGGCTCTTCAAACCCGCTACACGTTTCCCCGCGTGCAAAATTAGTGTTTTCTCGGGTATGTGGCAAAAGAGGTCTGGCAGTCAACGTTTTGATGCCAGTTTTCTTTTTTAGCCGCCTGGTGACCCGCATGACGAAAACAACTTCATCCATAAGCGCGCTGGTTGGTGCTTGCGCCGAGCGCAGGCTGACGTCCATAGAGTTTCAGCGGCTCGCTGAGCTTCCGACGGCTGCTGAGTGGTTTGCGAATTTGGACAATCCCCGTACCCGGCGTGCATACAGAGCTGATCTCAAGGATTTCTGCAATTTTCTTGGAATGGATGAGGTTGCTCAGTTCCGCGCAGTCACCCGCGCGCACGTGCTCGCTTGGCGCTCGCAGCTGGAGCATCGCGGCCTATCCGGCGCGACTATTCGCCGAAAGCTTGCGGCATTGTCTAGCCTGTTCGATCACCTGCTCGATGCTAACGCTGTGGCTGGTGGCAACCCAGTGCACGGCGTCAAACGACCCAAAATAGAAACCAACGAGGGGAAGACCCCCGCGCTCGGTGATCATCAGGCTAAAGCCCTACTTGATGCTCCGGACCCTCAAACCCTTATTGGTCTGCGGGATCGGGCTGTGTTATCGGTGCTGCTGTATCTGGGGTTGCGTCGTGAGGAGGTCGCCAGGCTGACAGTTCAAGACATACAAGAACGCCGAGGTATCAAGCATCTTCGTGTTCATGGCAAGGGTGGGAAATTACGATATCTGCCCATGCACCCTGTCACCTTGGACCGAATCCATAGCTATTTGGAAGCTAGCAGCCAGCACACTGAACACCCTGATGCACCTCTATTCATTCCATTACGGGGCAAGCGTACCGGTACAGGCCTGAGTGCTGATGGAATTTACGCCTTGGTAGGGCGCTATGCGCGTGTAGCAGGGATCAGCGTCGTTGGACTCGGTGTTCATGGATTGAGAGCAACGGCTGCCACAAACGCCCTAGAACATGAATCCGATATCGCCAAGGTGCAGCAGTGGCTGGGGCACGCCAATATCAGCACGACAAAAATCTATGATCGTCGCGGATCACGCCCAGAGGACTCGCCAACTTTTAAGGTGCGTTATTGAGTGTCGTGCATAGATGATGTTGGCGGAGCATTGGGGCCTCAAAAGGCGATACGTTCAGCGGACCATTTAATTGGCATGTAGCAGGCGAGCCGTTTGCGGGTCATATGCAAAATCGGTAATCGACCCATCCCGAATGCGCTCAACCGCTTCATCGATCACATGCAGGGGCACCAAGAACCACTCCTTTGGTTTAACCGGGTGACCGAAACGGTCTTCGATGCTCAAGTCCAGCTGCGCCGCACCGAACAGGCGGTGAAAGATGTTTTCCAGCCTAGTACGGTTCAGGTTGTGCAGCTTGTAGGTGGCCACCACTTCCACATCGGCCAGGAGGTAGGTGGCGTCTTTCGCCGCTGCAGCAATGCGTGTCTCTACCTTGCCGCCGGTTACGCCGATCTTGTGGATCAGCTCGCGGTGCTCGGCTACGAAGGGGTGGTTGGACTGGCTGCGCAGTACATAGATAGTGCCGCTCTCTATGTCGTCTGGCTCGGCGCTGTCGCTGAACAGTGGGCCGGAATCTACTTTGATAAGCCGAGATCCGGCACGCCCCTCACTGTCCTTGTAGAGCGCCCGCTGTAAGGATCGTAGTAACAGATCGCTTTCCGTCTCATTGGAGTAGATAACGCGCAAACGCCCATTGGTCTCCGCATTCGGCGTTTTGTAGGTTTCTCCGACTTCGGCGACGTAGGCAATGAGCCCGCTCAGAATGAAGAAGTCTCCAGCCTCAATACTGGCATTCTTGCCAAAAGGCTTGGTCACCCAGCGTTTTTGCTTCAGGCCTGCTTCCACTTCATCAAACAGCGGCTTGAACTTCTCGAAGTCCTTACATGGGTTCCGAGCGGCAATTTCTTCTGCCGCCTTGATTGCTGCGCTGGAGCGCACATGCCGCAGCACGGTGATATCGTCCTGGCTGGCGGGCTCGCTGCCGATGCCCAGCTCGGCGAGCAAGGCGTCTTCATCCAGGTCATCCACATTAACCGTGGCGACGGCAGCACCTGACAGTAGGTCGTGACTATCCAAGCCGGCCAGTAGGGTTTGTGCCTCCGGCAGCCTGCGCAGCTGATCCAGGCGTACGGCATACAAGCGTTCGAAGATGTCGCGGTCTTCGCCATGCAGTGGGGCGCGGCCGTGGGCCTGATAGAAGCGCTGAATGTCCTCGAAGCCAGCGATGATGCGTTCTTCGCGAGGGGTTCGAGTGGCTGTCTTGAGCGTGGGGACTTCTACCCCCAGCGCATCTAGCAGGTCGTCATCGTTCATTTCAGCCATTGGCGGATTCCCCCTGCGCCGCTTTGGCTTGGGCGCGGTAGCGAGCCAACGCTGCTACGCCTTCGGCCATACGCTTTTCCCAGGCATCGGCGGAGTTGATATCGGGCAGGCGGCCACGCTCGTTTTTGAACTGCAGGGCACGCTTGGCCAGCTCTCGCGCCTCATCTTCGGGGATGCTCACCTTCTTGGCTGCAATGCTGGCCTGCACCTGGCGCAGAGATTTTTCATCCATCGCCTTCGCCAGCACCGCATAGGCGGCATCGAAGGGGTTGATCCGGTCTATCAGGTCAATATCCAGTTCGCGCACGTTAACGAACTTGCGCACGCCATCCAGCAATGCCGTGCTGCCCTGCACGTTGTCGCTACCGTTAGCATCGACCTGCGCCAGTGCCAGCTTGGCCTGCTGGGTAATGTTCATGGCGGCGATGGCGTGTTGGCGAATGGCTTCCTGGTCAACGTCGCTCAAGTCCGGGTAACGCTCGCGCACGATCTTGCCCATGCGCAGTTGGGTCAGCTCTTCCGGCAAGGTGTTTTCCTTGTCGAACAGGCCGCGCTCCAGCACGGTTTTATCCTGCAGGAAGCTGGTCACCACTTCGTTCAAGTCTTCTTTGCAGATGCGCGTGGCTTCTGTGCTTTGCGGTGTGGTCAGTCCGTTGATCTCGACATGGAACTGGCCCGTGGTTTCATTCACACCCAGGTTGGTGCCACCCGGCTGATACCCGTCCGGCCCGTAATTGAAACCTTCTTTCTTTCCGGCATCTTTCGGGGTGAACTCATAGCGCGGGGCCAGCACCTGTTCCATCAGCAAGCTGGCGGAAATGGCCTTGAGCATATCGTTCACCGCCTCGGCAACGGCAGCTTGATCGGCCATAGGCTCGGCGATCAGGTTGGTGAAGCGCGAACGCTCCTTGCCCTCGGCGTCGCGGGTGGCTCGGCCAATGATCTGCACGATTTCGGTCAGGCTCGAACGGTAGCCGATAGTCAGCGCGTGCTCGCACCAGATCCAGTCAAAGCCTTCCTTCGCCATGCCTAACGCGATGATCACATCCACGTTGTCGCGATTGTTCTTCTGAGTCGGGTCTTTCAGCGCGCCGAGCACTTTGGAGCGTCTGGCCGCGTCGCTGTCATCCACCAGGTCGGCCACTTTCAGCGTACGGCCGTCTTTGGCCTTGATCAGGTGAAAGCCGGTGGCCGGGTCGACACCCTGCCAATCGCCCAGCGAACTCATGATCTCGTTGACCTCGCGCTCCTTGTCTTTGAGGCTCTCGCGGGCATTTACGTTGGGGATATGGACGATGGTTTTCAGCGCCGGGTCCAGCACCTTGGCCACCGCATCCACGTATCTCCCGGTGTAAAAGAAGTAGCCAATATCCAGCGACTTGAGCCAGCGATAGCCGTTGAGCTGCTCGTAGTAGGTGTATGTCACCGTCTCAAACTTGTTCTCTTCCGACGGGGCCAGCACGGCCTCGCTGTCACCACGGAAGTAGGAGCCGGTCATGGCCACCAGGTGCACTTTGTCGCGGTTGATAAACGCACTCAGCTGACTGCCCAGCTTGTTATCCGGGTTGGCGGAAACGTGGTGAAATTCATCTATGGCAATCAGGCGGTTATCGAAGGCGTCGATGCCCAACTCTTCCACGGCAAAGCGGAAGGTGGCGTGGGTGCAGACCAGCACCTTGTCACCACTGCTCAGGAAGGCGCGCACGGCGTCCACTTTTGACTTGGCCACCCGCGGCTCATCGATGCCTGGGGCATTACACAGGTTCCACTGTGGGGCCACCTGCCAGTCCCAATAGAAGCCATACTGGCTCAGTGGTTCATCGGCAAAGCTGCCGCCAATGGAGCGTTCTGGCACCACGACAATGGCCTGCTGCAGGCCCTGATTATTCAGCTTATCCAGCGCGATAAACATCAGGGCGCGGGATTTTCCCGATGCCGGGGGCGATTTGATCAGCAGGTACTGCTCGCCGCGTTTGGCATAGGCGCGCTCCTGCATGGTACGCATGCCCAGCTCATTGGCCTTGCTGGATGCCCCGGTGTGCGCTGTAGCAATGGATACCGACGGCACCGTGTAGCTATTGGTTGGGTTGGTCTGTTCTGTCATGGCGATTCACTGCTCATCGGTGAGCTAGCGTCCTTAATTCGTCCAACAGCCTGCTGGAAAAATGGGGTTTCTAGCGAATATATGCACGTCTCATAGGCTGTCACAGCCTGCTGAGCAATTGGCTCAGGGCTTCTCCACCCGATGTTTGATGCTGTGTTCGAGCTGCTCAATTTCCTTGAGGTCGTCAGTATCGGCTTGCGCACGTTCGGCCTCCTTTCGCTGCTGGTCAAACAGCTCATAGCGCTCATGAGCAACTCGCTCCATTCGTTCTCGGCTGACCGCCCCAGCGCCCTCAAGAATGGGTTGGTCATTAAACGCCAGCATCTTGTCCACATTGTTGCGCCAGAACGCCAGGCTCAAGTCTTGGCGCTGCTTGACCCGCAGCTCGGCCTGTTCCAGGAAGATCACCACCAGGCGATTGAGGGTGTCGATTTCATCGGCCGTAAGGTAATTCTTGGCGATGATCACATCCTGCTTACGCACGCGTGAACCGCTCCAGGTGGTCAACGCCATATTCGGCTCACTGGGGTTGGCGCGTTTGACCACCAACTCAGCAGCGGTGTGGCCGGTTGTGGCGTAAAGCAGCTTGTTCTGCACCTCGGCAAAGAACAAGGCGGTTTCCTGCTCGTGTGCCCGATAGTCGGTACTCAGGGCAAACAGCTCGCGAACCTTCTGATAGAAGCGTTTTTCCGAGGCACGAATATCGCGGATGCGTGCCAGCAGCTCGTCGAAGTAATCCCAGCCAGCGGGGTTCTTGAGGCGCTCGTCATCCAGCACAAAGCCTTTGAGCAAAAACTCTTTGAGATGAGCGCTGGCCCACTGGCGGAACTGGATGCCGCGCGGGGAACGCACGCGGTAGCCGATGGCCAGGATCAGGTCGAGGTTGTACTGGATCAGCTTACGGCGTACCTGGCGTCCGCCCTCGGCTTGAACTGTCAAGGATTCCTTGACAGTTGCTAGCGGGCTCAACTCGCCGTCCTCGAAGATGTTCTTCGCGTGCAGCGAGACATTCTGCTTGGTGGTGTTGAACAGCTCGGCAAGCTCCTGCTGGCTCAACCAGACGCTGTCGCCCTCTACCCGCAGATGCAGTCGGGTCTGGCCATCCTCCGAAGAGTAGAGAATCAGCTCACTCATGCCTTTTCCCCCCGTGGCTTTTTCGGCGCGGCCTTCGCTGTATCTGCTGTCATCTTGGTGTAGAGGTCAAACAGCTTTTCCAGTCGTTCGGTATCGTTTCTAAAACGACGACCGATATAGATACGCTCCAGCACCTCATCGTTGCGCTCATGGGCGTGGCGCAAGTTCTCTGGCATGGTGTCCGGGTCGTACAGGTCGGCAATGGTGGCAGGAAAATGGGTTTCGCGGGCCAGCAGGATTTCCTCAGCGCACCGGGTAAGATCGGCCTTGTTCTGTTCGGTGAGTAGCGGTACGGGGAAAGTGTTCCAGCCGAGGGTATTGGAGTAACGGTAGTCCGTTTTGATCTTGCCGCAAACTGTAGCGATCCAAATCAAATGCAGGCGCGAGGCGAGCAGGGCCAAATTCAAGAGCGATGCGTCATAAATCGCAAATGCTGCATTCGAAACTATGCTTCCCCTCGGCAGCAAACCAACTGGCAGGAATTGGCGTGACTCGCTGGAGTGAATGGGTACGATGATGGACTGATTGCCCGGCGAACCCTGTATTTGGCGGAACCTATGCGGGAACTTGCTGGCCGGCCTCGTCTCCTTAGCTTTGCTTTCCAGACGAAAATCCCTGACTCGGTCAAATCGTTCCTGCAAGTTGTCTATCGAAGCAGCCCTCTCTAGTTCCGAATCTTCGACCCATACACAAACCCTCGGTTTGCCACCGATAAATTCCTGTGAGCCATAGAACGGACGCAGGAACGGTACAGCCAGCGGCTCAGCTGTTGCTAGCTCACGCGCGTCATCCACAGACATCAGCAGGTTCCCGCCATCAACTGGCTTATTCCCCCAATACATCACGGAAACATCAAATAAGGGCTTAGTCTCAGCATCGATATAGATGTCCGGCCCAGACACAAGATAGGCATTGATATTGGAGATGGTTGCCTGCGTAACTTCACCGCTACCACTCAAGGAAAACAAGCGGGCATTCTTTTCATTTGATGTTGAAAGACCAATGACGGCAACGGTTACGCCAGCATTATTAGCAGCCAAGTTCTGCCACTTGAACGATGTGTGCGCAAAGAAAATCTTCGAGCCATCTTTCAGAAGTAGAGGCCAAAACATTGGAACCAACTGGCCTTGACAAATAGAATTTGTCGTGACGAAAGCCACCTTTGCCAGTTGCCCACGCATGAAACGATGAGCTTTCCAAAACCATGCCATCACATAGTCAAATGACTTCCAATAATCACTCTTCCCGTCAAATAGGGTGCGAAGATCATCTTTCTGCGAATCGGACTGCGAACTCAAGCCTGCATAGGGTGGGTTGCCGCAGATGTACGTTTCACCCCCTTCATTCTCAAAGTCGATTTCCGCCTGATCCAGCGGCGTGCCGAATAAATCGTCGGCTAGCACCTTCACGCCTGTGCCGGTAGGTGGGCAGATGCTCAGCCAGTCCAGCCGCAGCGCGTTGCCGCAGACAATCCAGTTTTGCGAGTCCAGTGGCAGGAACTCAGCCAGCGCATCCTGTTGACCGCGATACAGCACGTCGCATTGGAACTCGGCAATGATCAGCGCCAGGCGCGCAATCTCGGCCGGGAAGTCGCGCAGCTCGATGCCGCGAAAATTGGTCAGCGGTATTTCCGATTTATTGTGGGACTCGCCGCGGCGACGATTGATCTCTGCCTCAATCTCGCGCATTTGCTTGTAAGCGATGACCAGAAAATTGCCGGAGCCGCAGGCCGGGTCGAATACGCGGATATGTGCCATGCGTTTGCGCAGATTAAGCAGTTTGGCCTTGTTGTCGGCTGCTGCGTCCAATTGTGCGCGCAGGTCATCCAAAAACAGTGGATTTAGCACCTTGAGGATGTTGGGCACGCTGGTGTAGTGCATGCCCAGTGCGCCGCGCTCTTCATCATCGGCCACGGCCTGGATCATGCTGCCGAAGATATCTGGGTTGATTTTTTGCCAGTTCAGATTGCCGGCGTGCAGCAGGTAAGTGCGAGCCATGCGGGTGAAGCACGGTACGTCAGTGCTACCAGAGAACAAGCCGCCATTCACATACGGGAATTTGTTGGCCCAGCCAGGCAAGCGCGGTTCGGCACTGGCACGCTCGGCCAGCTTGATGTTCATGGCGCGGAATATTTCCGACAGCACCTGGGCAGTATTGGAGCCGTCGCGCTCGCTGTACTGCTCAACAGTGGTGGTAAACAGCCCATCGCCAGTGAAGATGTCGGTGTCTTCAGCAAAAAAGCAGAACACTAACCGAGACATAAAGTGGTTCATGTCATGGCGGCGTTCGGCCTTGGCCCAGTCCGGATTCTCGTTCAGCAGTTCGACATACAGCTTGTTCAGGCGGCTGGTGGCGCGCACGTCGATGGGGTTGTCCTTGATCTCCTTAATGGTGGAGATACCGGCCAGCGGTAGCAGGAAACCGAAGTGGTTGGGAAAGTCAGGGTAGTCGCAGGTGATGGTTTCACCCGTGATCAGCTCTTCGGCCTCCAGCGTTTGCCCGTCTGTGGCAAGGATGAACTTGGCTTTGGCTTTGGTGGTGGCCGGGCTGGCGCGCAAAGCCTTGAGTGTGTCGCCTACGGTGCCAGGCTCGCAGGTGGCGATATGAATATTGCTGCGCAGTAGTACGCCGCCCGGTACGTCCGAGGCGTTGTTGTTGCCGGCGCGCAGGCGCTTGAGCGCGGTTTCCTTGTTGCCGAATGCGGCCAGGAAAGTGAACGGAAACTCCGCCGCGTTAAAGGGCTCTAGGGCCAGGTCAGAAATGGCGGACTCAATTTCTACTGCATTCATGGCTTACCACTGTTCAGATCGCGTTTGCGCGAGAGCGACTTTAGCCGCTGAGTTTTTTCGGTGAGGATCACTGCTGGGTTGGCACATGAGCTGTATTGGCTAGGCTTCAACATCAGACTACGTCGCTGTTACAGCTGCACCGTCGGCTCAAGAGTCAGTGACCAAGCAATCGACCATCACATAGTGGCGGTATGATAAGGGAGGCGCCGACTTAATGCGAAAAACAAGGGTTGAGGTCCTGAGCGAACGAGACAGGTCGTCATCTTCCTGGTTGGGTAAAGGCCTGCATGACATCTCGCGTTTCCGGTTGTTCTATAAAGATTTTTTCTCTCTCTCTTTAGTAGCTCAGGGTGAGCTGGGTTTAGCCTCTATTGGGCGCTGAGAGAGCCCCTTCAGGTGCGCACACAGCTCAGAGTGATCCGTATCACTCTGAGCTGTGTATAACTTCATTGCGACCGGTTGAGATGTTTGCGTAGCGTTTTAGCGATGCTGGGGTTAAGTTGGTCCAGGTTGATGCTTCGGGTGTCCTCGATCTGAGAATTACCTCCGGCTAGGTTGATTTGTATATTTAGACGCTCGATGTTCAGGATCTGAGTGCCTGCGAAATCGCCGGTGAGCATTGTCTTTTTGAGCTCGGAAACGGCATGTTGAGTACGGCTTGGCACGTAGTCCCAGGTTGCTAGGTCGGCCTCAGTGATCTGGACCTTTTCGCGTAGGGTGTAGTGATTGGATCGACCGGTTTTTGTCTTTGTGATGAGGCCTGCAGCTTGGAGCACTCCCAGCGCACGTTTGACCTGTGCTGGGCTGACACCGGATTTTTCAGCGATCAGGTCGATGCCCGGATACGCTATGCCGGAGTGATAATTGGCATGGGCCTTAATCACGGCATAAACCGTAAACGCGTAGGGTCCGATTCGGGCCACCTCACCGTGATCGACCATTGCTTTGAACAAATGAAACCACTGGGTCTGCGCGCGCAGTGGGGATGGTGGGTTAGTCATTGTTATGCCCCCCACGCAGCTGTACGCGCGGCCGACTCAGGATCCAGGCAGATATTTCGGTGCTGAGCCAGCCGACTGACCTGCTGCTGCCCAGATCATATGGCGCGGGGAACCTGCCAGAGGCAATATCACGGTAAATGGTGGAACGTTTTTTGCCCGTGGCCTTTTCCACCTCGGGTAAACGCAAAAAACGGAGTTCCTCAACCTCAGGTGCGGTACGTTGTGCCATTTTTCAGTACTCAAACGGTTGCGCCGCAGCGTCCTCATGGCTGCGATACGTAATGTTTTAGGGATGTAGAAGGTGTCCTCCCGGCTGCAGAACAGCAAAATTTTCAGGAGAACTTATTTTGAGGATTTTTTATCCGGCTCAGCTATGAGCTGACGCGGGGGGAGCCTGGCGCACCTGCGGAGAGGCTGAGCAAAACTCTGTTAGCAGGATGTAGGCGCAACAATGCCTAGGATGTCCTGCGCTATGTTGGAGTCCACTGCTGGGGGAGCTAATTGAACTCAATTAACCGCCTAATGCGGTATTTATGCCGTGACGTCCAATGAACGCCCGTGGGATTTTTATAGCATCATCATGCTGCGATGTGCAACCCCCCAACCTGGGAGGCCGTTGTCGCTGGTCGAGGCGCCGATTCAGGCCTTTATTGCATCCAGGTAATCCGACCAACGCTGCATCATGTCGCGGCGTTCAGGCAGAAACGAGGTTCGGTCGTACGCTCGTCCCAGCGGGTTTTTGACTGTGTGTGCCAGTTGGTGCTCCAGAAGGTCGGGGCGAAACCCCAGCACCTCTGCGCCGATGGTTCTGGCTGTCGCTCGAAAGCCGTGCCCTGTCATCTCGTCGCTGCCGATGTCCATACGGCGTAGGGCGCTGAGGACTGCATTATTGGACATCGGCCTATCACCGCCCCGGGCTGATGGGAAAACATAACGGTGCTTGCCAGTCAGTGGTTGCAGTTCGCGTAGCACGGAAACCGCCTGCCGGCTGAGTGGAACCAGATGATCTGGTCGATCCAGCCTGGTGGTCGTGAGGCCTTTCATTTTATGCCCGGGAATGATCCATTCGCCGCCATCCAGGTTGAGTTCAGACCATTCCATGTGTCGTAGGTCGCCAGGTCTGCAGAATAGAAGAGGTGCCAGTTTTAGCGCACAGCAAACAGGCAAAGTACCTGTGTAGTTATCCAAGGCTTTTAGCAATTCGCCGAGTTTTTCTGGATCGGTCACAGCTGAAAAGTGTTTTACCCTCTTGGCTGGGAGCGTGCGCGACAGATTCCCAATCTGGTTGGGTGGTGTGATGCCTGCAGCCTCGGCAAATTCGAAAATCTGTTTGTAGATCTGCGCTACACGGCGCGCCGTCTCTGATGCGCCGCGCTTGATGATACGTTGAAGATTTTCGACCAGCATGGGGGTGCTGATGCTGCTAATCGGAAGTTTCCCCAGCCAAGGGTAAGCATTGAGTTCAAGGCGCTGCCTAACCGTGCGGGTGTACTCCGGGTCCCAAGAACCCTCCCGAATAGTGAGCCATTGCGTCGCGACCGATTCGAAGGTGTGTTGGTGGTCGAGCTGGCTGACCACCTTGGCCATACGCCGTTGCAGTGAAGGGTCTTGACCGCCGGCAAGCTGGGCACGAGCGTCATCGCGTTTTCGTCGAGCTTCCTGCAAGCCGACCTCGGGGTAAACGCCAAGAGCTAGGCGTTTTTCCTTTCCCAGAAAACGGTACTTCAATCGCCAATAACGGCCTCCGTTGGGCTGTACTTCCAAGTACAGGCCCTGTTCGTCATACAGGCGGTATGGCTTGTCCTGAGGCTTGGCGTTGCGACAGTTGGTGTCTTTCAGGGGCATTGGGGGCACATCCTCTCCGAGCGAGCTGAAGAGTGTTTTATGCCCCCATATATGCCCCCGTCAACTGTGGGATGCCCCGGGATTACGTGGGATGATATGGGTAATAAAAAAGCCGTAAAGCTTTGATTTCTCTATGCTTTACGGCTTTTCTGGGTCTTCCTGGGAAGACAAATTGGTGGAGCCGGGGGGATTTGAACCCCCGTCCGCCAGCTCTCCGCTATTGGTTCTACATGCTTAGCCAGATCTACTGAGTTAACTCCGCGCCGCCCGATTGGCAGGGTGCTTGGAGCGAGCTGTATGAGTTTTAGCCGTTACGTCTACAGCGAACTTGGCGGCGATCCTGTTCTATCTGACGGTCATTTCGGGTTTACAGGCATCCCCTAGTGACCGCTGGAGCCGAAGCTACCAGATGAAGGTTAGGCGGCTAGCGCGTACCCTTCGTAGTTGTCGTCGTTGGCAACTATAGGTTTGCAACAGTTTATTTACGAGTTCTGTTACCAACTCGGCATGCCCCTCAAGTTTCGTTACCGGCGTCGAATCCTAATCGGCCCCTGGTGCAGCTTGTGGTGCTGGGCGCAAGTGTACGGAGATCTTTACGGCGTGTCGATCACTTTTTAATCATGCTGGTTAGAAAATGATCAGCTGCAGCGGCAGGATCGCAGGTACGATCCCGCCGCCTTGGCTCAGTTGCCGCCGCCCGAGCCGGAGCCGGCGGTGCCGCCGCTGCCGGAGCTGCCTGGGCCCTTGAGTTCTTGCAGGGCCTTGGTGGAATGGGCGATGCAGGCTTCGGTGTCGCCGGACTGCTGTGCCTGGCGGGCCTGTTGGACATACTCCTCGACTTTGCTCTTGGCCGGCTCACCCAGGGTCGCGGTGTTGGTGGCCATGTTGTCGTCGATTTCCTGCAGGTTGGTCTGGCACAGATCCTGTTGTGCGAAGACGGCGGGGCTGGCTAGCAGTACCGCGGATGCGAGCAGTGCATGAACTTTCATTGTGGGTCCTCCAGTCTTGTGGACTTCCCGGGCCTGCCTGAGAAATGCTGAAACGGCGGCGCCGAGTCGAATCGAACCCGTCAGGGGCTCTAAAAATCCGACTGCGATTGCGCAATAGCGTTCATCGAAGCGACACAAACGAAACGGCCCCGCTCCGCTGAGCGGGGCCGTAACGCTGGTGCTAGAGCGGTTGGTCGGCAGTTTTACGACGCGTTACACGGTCAACCAGATAGACCAGGCCGTGATAGTCGATCTCGCCATGACGTGACAGGCCGATCTCGCAGGTGCGGCTGGTGGAGATGCCTTCTTCGCAGATCTGCACGGCGTTCTTCAGGCTGCGCAGTGCGTGCTCGTTCAGTTCCGGCGTGGTGAAGCCCTTGTCGCCAGCGAAGCCGCAGCAGTGGATGCCTTCCGGAATGACCACCTCGTTTGCGCAGCGGCGGGCGATATCGATCAGCGCCTGCGCCTCGCCCAGGTGCTGGGTGCTGCAGGTGACATGCACGGCGATCGGCTTGTCCTGCGGGACGAAGTCCAGCTTGTCGAGCAGATGCGTGCGGATGAAGCGCACCGGGTCGTACATGTCGAGGCGTTGATCGGTCAGGCCCTGGACCAGGCGCAGCGTGCAGGGGCTGGTGTCGCAGTAGATCGGGTCGAGCCCGCCGCGACTGGCCTTGAGCAGCGCGTCGAGCATTTCCTGGCGCTTGCGTTCGCCCTGTTCAGCATAGCCCTTGGAGGCGAACGGCTGGCCACAGCACAGATCGTTCAACTGTTCGGGGAAGATCACCTGGTAGCCGGCCTTTTCCAGCAGGCTGCGGGTCTTGTCGAGCAGCGGCTCCTGTTCCTGATCGCGTGCCGCCGGGCCCATTGCACGGGAAACGCAGGCGGCCAGATAGACCACGCGTGGACGCTCGTCCTGCACGGCTGGTTTGGGCAGATGCAGGCGTTGCAGCGGCTGCGGTGTCGCAGGGGTCCACTGCGGCACGCGGCCTTTGCTGGCGTTGGTCATGGTCGCAGACAGCTTGGCCAGGCGCTTGGTGCCGAGAATGATGTGCGCACCATTGGCGGCATGCAGCATGAACCGGGTGCCCTGCACGGCGGTGGAGAAATGATCGGCCAGCCAGTTGGCGGTTCCTGTTTTGCTCGCTTCGCGTCCGCGCAGCTTGCGCACCAGGTCGCCGGTGTTGATGCCGACCGGGCAGCGCTGGGCGCAGAGGCCGGTCGCGGCGCAGGTCTCGACGCCGTGGTAGTGGTAGAGCCGCTCGATTTCCGTGGTGTCGACACCGGCGCGCTTGCGCGCCTGGATGTCGCGCCAGATGACGATACGCTGGCGCGGCGTCAGGGTCAGCCCGTTGGATGGGCAGACCGGCTCGCAGAAGCCGCACTCGATGCACTTGTCGACGATCTCGTCGGCGGCGGGCATCGGCTTGAGGTTCTTCAGGTGGATGTCCGGGTCTTCGGAGAGCACCACGTCCGGATTGAGGATGCCGGTGGGGTCGAGCAGGCGCTTGATTTTCCACATCAGCGCGTAGGCCTCGCTGCCCCATTCCAGCTCGACGAAGGGCGCCATGTTGCGCCCGGTGCCGTGCTCGGCCTTGAGCGCGCCGCCGAACTCGACAGCCACCAGCTGCGCCACTTCGCCCATGAAGGCCTCGTAACGGGCGACCTGCGCCGGATCATCGAAGCCCTGGGTGAAGACGAAGTGCAGGTTGCCTTCCAGAGCGTGGCCGAAGAGGATCGCCTCGTCGTAGCGGTGCTTGTCGAGCAACTCGATGAGCCGATTGACGCCCTCGGCCAGGCGCTCGACAGGGAAGGTCACGTCCTCGATGATCACCGTGGTGCCGGTCTGGCGCACGGCGCCGACCGCTGGGAAGGTGTCCTTGCGGATTTTCCACAGCTGGTTGTAGACCACCGGGTCTTCGCTGAAGTCGACCTGTTTCTCCACCGGGAAGTGCGCGATGGAGGTCATGATCAGATTGATTTGCTCGTGCAGCAGCGACTGACTGGCGGCGCGTGATTCGATCAGGAGCGCGCAGGCCGTCGGTGACCGTTCCTTCACCCACTCGGGCATGCCGGCCTTGTGCTCGACCGAGCGCAGGCTGCGGCGGTCGAGCAGCTCCACCGCGGACACCGGTTGCTGCTTGAGCACCGGCACGGCGAGGCAGCAGGTTTCCACGTCGGGGAACACGACCAGCGCGCTGGCCTTGTGCGGATGGTCCGGCACGGTGTCGTAGGTCACTGCGCTGATGAAGCCCAGCGTGCCTTCGGAACCGACCATCAGGTGGTTGAGGATGTCCAGCGGCTCGTCGTAGTCGACCAGCGCATTGAGCGAAAAGCCGGTGGTGTTCTTCAGCCGGTACTTGTGGCGGATCTTCGCGGCCAGTTCGGTATTGGCGCGGGTTTCGCGACCCAGCTCGGCCAGCTGCTCGAGCAGGGCGGCGTGGCTCTGGCGGAACGCGGCAACGCTGGCGGCATCTTCGCTGTCGACCACGGTGCCATCGGCCAGCACGACGCGCAGGCCGGCGAGTGTTTTGTAGGTGTTCTGCGCCGTACCGCAGCACATGCCGCTGGAATTGTTGGCGACGATGCCGCCGATCTTCGCGGCATTGATTGAGGCCGGATCAGGGCCGATCTTGCGCTGGAAAGGTGCCAGCACGGCGTTGGCGTTGGCGCCGATGACGCCTGGCTGCAGGCGGATCTGCTCGCCGCCGTTGCGAATCTCGCGGCCGTTCCAGTTGTCGCCGAGTACGATCAGCACCGAGTCGCTGATCGCCTGGCCGGACAGGCTGGTGCCGGCGGCGCGGAAGGTCACCGGGACGTTTTCCGCGTGGGCCAGCTTGAGCAGCGCGATCACCTCGGCTTCGGATTCGACGCGCACCACCAGCTTGGGGATCAGCCGGTAAAAGCTGGCGTCGGTGCCGAAGGCGAGGGTGGAAAGCGGGTCGTCGAAGCGGCGCTCGGCAGGGATCAGCCGCTCGACCTCGGCGAGGAACGCCGCCGGCAGCGGAGTGCGTTCGAGGGGCAGGGCGGCGTTCATGCGTCCTCCAGGATCAGCACGATCAGATCCTTCGGCCCGTGGGCGCCATAGGCCAGCACCTGCTCGATGTCGGCGGTTTTCGATGGGCCGGAAACCAGCAGCGCATTGGTCGGCATGCCGGCGGCCCACTGGAACTTCTGCTGGATTTCGTAGAAGTTGTCGTGAATTTCGCTGGCCTTGAGGATGGCGAAATGCACCGGCGGCACCAGGCTCATCAGGCGCGGCTCCTCGCGGGTGGGCCACATGATCAGACTGCCGGTGGAGGCGATGGCGCCGAGGGTGCCGGTGAGGCTCGCCGGGGTGTCGTTGAACAGCTCTTCCTTCCACTCCTCGACCGGGCGATCGTAGGCCTTCAGCGCCGGCAGGCCTTCACGGCCGGCGCAATGCGCGGTGAAGCGCTGGCCGTACGGCGTGGTCGGGGCGATCAGCAGGCTCGGCAGCTGACGGTCGTGCAGCAGCTGCTCGAGCAGGGCGGGCCAACCGGCGTCGGTGGTCAGGTGGATTTCGGTGTGCACCGCTTCCATCAGCTGACGCAGACGAGCGATACGCTGTTCCGGCGCGTAGCTCCAGGGCTGGGTGACCAGCGACGCGTCGTAGTCATCGACCACCGGCGTCGTGCCTTCCAGGCTTTTCTTCAGCTTGGCGAGGATATTGGCCTTGGCGCTCATCGCTTGCCCTCCAGGTGCTCGCGGGCCAGCTCGTGCAGCGAGCGGGCGGCAGGTTTCGGTGCGCTGTGGTTCTGCGTCCAGGGGCCGATGTTCGATGGCGTCAGGCCGCGCAGGCGTGTGGCGAAGAAGCCGAATACGCGGTACAGCGTCGGGCTGGTGTTGAGCAGGCGCCAGCCGGCCCAGATCAGCCGCTCCTTGCGCGAGTACTTGCTGCCCTGGCCGCGCATGACCTTGTGCGGGTCGTCCGGTGCCTTGACGTTCTCCTCGCGCAGGCGCCGCAGGATGGTCGGAATCGGAATCTTCACCGGGCAGACTTCGCCGCAGGCGCCACACAGCGACGAGGCGCTGGGGTGGTCCGGCACCTTGTCCAGACCGACCATGTGCGGAGTGATGATCTTGCCGATCGGCCCGGGATAGACCTCGCCGTAGGTGTGGCCGCCGACGCGGGTGTACACCGGGCAGTGGTTCATGCAGGCGCCGCAACGGATGCAGTTGAGCGTCTGGCGCAGCTCGCTGTCGGCGAAGGCCTGGCTGCGGCCGTTGTCCAGCAGGATCAGGTGCACTTCCTGCGGACCGTCCAGCTCATGCGCCTTGCGGGGGCCGGAGATCATGTTGACGTAGGTAGTGATGGGCTGGCCCAGCGCGGAGCGGGTCAGCAAGGAGAGCAGCGGGACCACGTCGCGCAGATTCTCCACCACCTTCTCGATACCGGTGACGGCGATGTGCACCGGTGGCACGGTGGTGCTCATGCGGCCGTTGCCTTCGTTTTCCACCAGCAGCAGGGTGCCGGTTTCGGCTACCGCGAAGTTCACACCGGAGACGCCGATATCGGCCTCGAAGAATTTCTGCCGCAGCGTGCGGCGGCCGATCTGGATGAGCTGGTCGACATCCTTGGTGTATTCCACGCCGAGCTTGTCATGGAACAGCGAGGCGACCTGGCCGGCATTCTTGTGAATGGCCGGCATGATGATGTGGGACGGCTTTTCGTGGTCGAGCTGGACGATGTACTCGCCCATGTCCGATTCCAGGCTCTCGATCCCGTGGCCTTCGAGGAAATGGTTCATCTCCATTTCTTCGCTGACCATCGATTTGCCCTTGATCACCTGTTTCGCCTGTCGTGCCTGGGCGATCGCGAGGACGATGTTGTTGGCCTCCTCGACCGTCTCCGCCCAGTGCACTTTCACACCGTTGCGGGTCAGGTTGGCTTCCAGTCGCTCGAGCAGTTCGGGCAGCTTGGACAAGGCGCGGGCGCGGATATGGTTGCCCATCTCGCGCAGCCGCTCGCGCTCGTCGGCATCGCTGAAGGCCGCGGCGCGCTTGGTCATCAGCGAATCCATGGCGGTGCGGAAGTTGCGTCGCAGCTGGTCGTCCTTCAGGGACTTGCGGGCGCGGGCGCGGAAGTCCGGGTCGCCGGCGTTCTCGATCTGGATCGCTGGGATGCGCTGTTCGGCGTTCATCGGGCACCTCCGGTGCGTTGCCAGAGGAAGCTCGCCAAATGCTGGCCGCGCAGGGATTCGCGCTGCTTTTCCAGCGAGCCGTTGATGTTCATCAGGCAGCCACAGTCGGCGCTGACCACCTGATGCGCGCCGGATTCCTTCAGCGCACGGGTCTTGTCCAGCACCATGGCGCCGGAGATGTCGGGCATGCGCACGCTGAAGGTGCCACCGAACCCGCAGCATTCGCTCTCGTGATCGTGCTCGACACGCTCGACCTGGCCCAGCTGGGCGAGCAGGGCGCGGCCGTGCAGGTGCGTGTTCATCTCGCGGCGGGCCGAGCAGGACGTATGCAGGGCCACTTTGGTCGGTGTGCCGGCATCCTTGAACTCGACCTTGCAGACGTTGAGTAGGAACTCGGCCAGCTCGAAGGTGCGCTCGGCCAGCGCCTGGGCCTGCTTCAGCGTGGCCGGCTCGTCCTTGAACAGCTCAAGGTAATGGTGGCGCAGCATCCCGGCGCAGGAGCCGGAGGGCGCCACCACCGGCCAGTCGTTGGCGAACAGCTCCAGCTGCGCGCGGGCGACCTTGCGCGCCTCGTCGGTATAGCCGGTGGTGTAGGCCGGTTGACCGCAGCAGGTCTGGCCCTGCGGATAGTGCACGGTCAGTCCTTCGCGCTCGAGCAGGCGGATGGCATCCAGGCCAGCCTCGGGATAGAACAGATCCACCACGCAGGTACCGAACAGGTAGACCTGGCTCGGCTTGGCTGGATACTCGCGTGGCTTGGGCAGCGGCGGCGCGACGCGGGTGGCGTTCGGCGCGGCATTGTAGAAGAGTTCGCTCATCGGCTTGGTCTCCGGGTCGGCCCGGTTATCCGCAAACAGGCTTTTGAAAAACTAACTGCGTTGGCAATACGTCGTTAAAGCAGCCTCAGAACGCTCATTCAGGAAATCTAAACTCCCATGCGAGCCCAGTCCTTTTTCTTTGGCTGCGTTTGCCTCGTCTTGCCTGCCCCGCCTACGTTTTCCAATAGCACTGTTAAGTGCGGTTTCTGGAATGCAACCGTGCCCCCAGCGGGGGCACGGTCTGTTTCTGTCGTTTACACCCCGACCAGCGGGTCGGTGACGCCCAGCACGTAGATGGCGATCAGGCCGATCACCCCGGTGAAGAGCACATAGTACAGCGTAGGCCATACGGTCTTGCGCAACGTGGAGCCTTCGCGGCCGAGCAGGCCGACGGTGGCGGAGGCGGCGACCACGTTGTGGATCGCGACCATGTTGCCCGCCGCGGCACCGACCGCCTGGGTGGCGACGACCATCGCGCCGGAAATCCCCAGGGACTGTGCGACGCCGAACTGGAACTGGCTGAACATCATGTTGCTGACGGTGTTGGAGCCGGCCAGGAAGGCGCCCAGTGCGCCGACCGATGGCGCCAGCAGCGGGTAGATACCGCCTACGCTGTCCGCGACATAACGCGCCATGACGATCGGCATGCTGGCCAGTTCGGCGCCGTTGACGCCGGAGTTGATCAGGATGCGCACCATCGGCACGGTGAACAGCAGAACGAATCCGGCGCTCAGCAGTACGCTGCTGGACTCCTTCACCGCTGCCTTGAGTTCGGCGGCACGCATGCCGTGCAGGAAGAAGGTGATCAGCACCACCGCGACGAGAATGCCGCCGGGCAGGTACAGCGGCTCGATGCCCGCGTTGATGCCGGCCTCGCCGAGGATGTTGGCGAAGGCAACGGAGACCGATTTCAGCGCGGCGCCCACCTGCGGGAACACGCGGCTGATCACCAGCAGCGCGCCGACCAGTACGTAGGGCAGCCAGGCACGGAATGCGCTCATCGGGCGAGCGGCGATGTCGTCCAGCTTCATCTCGATGGTGCCCAGCCATTCGGCCGGCCATTCCTTGGCGTCGGCGAAGTCCCAGGTGGTCTTCGGCGTCAGGAACTTGAAGCGTGCGGCGGTGGTGACGATTGCCAGGCCAACCAGGCCACCCAGCAGCGATGGGAATTCCGGGCCGAGGAAGATGCCAGTGGCGGCGTAGGGCAGGGTGAAGGCCAGGCCGGCGAAGATCGCGAACGGCAGTACTTCAAAGCCGGCTTTCCAGCTCTTCTCCTTGCCGAAGAAGCGCGTCAGCATCAGCACCATGACCAGCGGCATCACAGTGCCGACGATGGCATGGGTGATCGCCACGCTGCTGGTGATCTGCTGCAGGTAGGCGTTCCAGCTCGAACCCTGTGCAACCAGTTGCGCGCCGATGGTGGCGGTATCCAGGCCGCTATTGATGCCGACGACGATCGGTGTGCCGACCGCGCCGAACGACACCGGCGTGCTTTGTACCAGCATGCCGAGCAGGACTGCGGCCATCGCCGGGAAGCCAACCGCAACCAGTAGCGGTGCGGCGATAGCGGCCGGGGTGCCGAAGCCGGAGGCGCCCTCGATGAAGCAGCCGAACAGCCAGGCGATGATGATGGCCTGGATACGACGGTCAGGGCTGATGGTGGTGAAGCCCGCGCGAATGGCGGTAATGCCGCCGGAATGCTTGAGGGTGTTCAGCAGCAGGATCGCGCCGAAGATGATCCACAACAGGCCGAGGGTGATCACCAGGCCCTGCAGCGTGGATGCGATGATCCGGTTGAAGCTCATGTCCCAGACGAACAGGCCGATGGCCGCGGTGAACAGGTAGACCAGCGGCATGGCGCGGCTGGCGGGCCAGCGCAGGCCGATCAGCATCACGGCCGCGAGCAGAATGGGAGTGAAAGCGAAAAGTGCGAGCAGTCCGTTGGACATGTCAGGCGTCCCCTACGGTTCGATTCAGATGGGGCCCTGAGCGGACCGTGGAATAGTTGTTGTGCACAGATCTCATGCTGAGTCCTCTTATTGTTAGTTGCTTCTGTAAAGTGGTAAGACCAATTAACAGAAGCGAATGGCCAGCGTAAGAGCTGCGTCTGGGAGCGTCAATCAGGCGGGCATAGACTTTGGTCGCAGCCGGCGGCCTTGTGTGCCTTTGGGCCGACGGCTAGCATTCTCTGACTGGTAAGACCATTTCTGAGGTGGGTATGGACGTGGGCATGGTGCGTCAGCGGCGGCTGGCCGACGACATCGTCGCGCAGTTGGAAACCATGATTCTGGAAGGCACCCTCAAGGCCGGTGAGCGACTGCCGGCCGAGCGGGTGCTGGCCGAGCGCTTCGGGGTGTCGCGCCCCTCTCTGCGCGAGGCGATCCAGAAGCTTGCGGCCAAGGGCCTGCTGATCAGTCGGCACGGTGGCGGCACCTTCGTCGCCGAGTCGCTGGGCTCCACCTTCAGCGACCCGTTGCTGCACCTGCTGGAAAACAACAGCGACGCCCAGCGTGACCTGCTGGAGTTCCGGCATACCCTGGAGGGCAGCTGTGCATACTATGCGGCGCTGCGCGCAACCGAGGTGGATCAGAAGCGACTCACGGAGGCCTTCTCGGCACTGCAGGATTGCTACGCCCGTGAGGGCAAGGTGACTCGCGCGGAAGAGGGCGCGGCTGACGCGCAGTTCCACCTGGCGATTGCCGAGGCCAGTCACAACGCGGTGCTGCTGCACACCATTCGCGGCCTATTCGATCTGCTCAAGCGCAACGTGGTGACCAATATCGGCGGCATGTACGCCCTGCGCGACGAGACCCGCGACATGCTGATGAGCCAGCATCGCGAGCTGTACGAGGCGATCATGGCGCGGCGTGCGGTGGAGGCGCGCGACGTCATCCATCGACACATCAACTATGTGCAGGAGGTGCTTGCCGAAGGCCAGCAGGAAGCCCAGCGGCTGGCGCGCGCGCAACGCCGGCAGGAGAGAGTGGGGGCATCGCAAAAGGCGGGGTGATGGGTGCTGCGGGGTTGGCGGGCGAGGCGGTGGGGCGCTCCGCCCGGAGCTGATCAGTCGTCCTTGCCCTTGGTGCGCATGGCGCGCTGGATTTCCCGATCGGAATCGCGTTCTTTCTCGGTGTGGCGCTTGTCGAATTCCTTCTTGCCCTTGGCCAGGGCGATCTCGCACTTGATCATGTGCTTCTTCCAGTACAGCGACAGCGCTACGCAGGCATAGCCCTTCTGCTGCACGGCGCCGAACAGCTTGCCCAGCTCGCGCTTGTTCAGCAGCAGCTTGCGGGTGCGGGTCGGGTCGGCGATGACATGGGTGCTGGCGCTCGTCAGCGGGGTGATGTGCGCGCCCATCAGCCAGGCTTCGCCATCCTTGAGCAGCACGTAGCTGTCCACCAGCTGCGCCTTGCCGGCGCGCAGGCTTTTCACTTCCCAGCCGGCAAGGACGAGGCCGGCCTCGAACTTCTGCTCGATGAAGTAATCGTGTAGCGCTTTCTTGTTCAGCGCGATGGTCCCGGGGGACTGCTTCTTCTGTTTGGCCATAGGGGCGGCATTATAGGGAGTCCCGTTGCGGCTGGCGACAACCTGCAGGAGCGTTGGCGGCAGAAACTTGAGGGGCAGCCGTTAATCCCCGACAATGTGCGCCGCTTTGCGCTGAGCGGCTTCGGCAAAGGTCGAAGTCGTGGTCGCGGGCTGGCTGCGCCGACGTTCGGATGGCGCGCAATGAAACGACGACGTGGAAGGTCCGCATGACGACGCACATTCAACGTTCCGCGCTGCTGCCTTACCCCGCGCACGCGCTGTTCGACATGGTCAACGACGTAGCCAGTTATCCGCAGTTCCTGCCCTGGTGCTCTGCGACCGAGGTGCTCTCCAGCAGCGAGACCGAGATGCACGCCAGCATGACTGTGGCCAAGGCCGGGCTCAGCCAGCGGTTCATGACGCGCAATGCGTTGGAAGTCGGCAAGCGCATCGAAATGACATTGGAAGAAGGGCCGTTCAGTCACCTGCACGGCATCTGGGAGTTCAAGGCGCTGGGCGAGAAGGCGTGCAAGATCAGCCTCGATCTGACCTTCGATTACGCCGGGCCGCTGGTCAAGGCGACGCTTGGTCCGCTGTTCAATCAGGCCGCCAATACCCTGGTGGACGCCTTTTGCGAGCGAGCGAAACAGCTCTATGGATAAGTCATCGATTGCCGTCGAAGTGGTGTATGCGCTGGCCGACAAGCAGAAGCTGCTGCAGATGACGGTGCCTGCCGGCACTACCGTCCGCGAGGCCGCACTGCGTTCCGGGCTGGATGCGCATTTCCCCGGTCTCGATCTCACCAGCGCGCCGTTGGGAATCTTCGGCAAGGCCGTGCCCAAGCCTGAAGAGCGCGTGCTGGAAGAGGGCGAGCGCGTCGAGATCTACCGACCGCTGATCGCCGATCCGAAGGAAGCCCGCAAGCAGCGTGCGGCGAAAGCGGCGAAGAACAAGGCAGAGGATGCTTGAACGCTAGATAGCAAAACGCCCGGACTCGCCGGGCGTTTTTTCATTCGGTTTCCAGTGGTTCTGGAATCGGTACCGGAACGGCTTCCGCTTCGTCCACTTCGCGCTGAATCTGCTCCAGCAGCGATCCCGGCGTCGGACGTTCTTCCGGTTGGCGGGGCGTGGCTGCGGGCGCGCTCGGCGCCTGGGGTTGGCGACCGAGGATCTGTTCGTCACGGCTGACGCCAGGCATGAAATCGCCTGCCAGGCCGGCCAGCTGGTCGTTGGCATTGAACACCAGGCTCACGCGCTCCTGCTGGCGCTGACTGCCGCCGGGCTGAATGCTGTACAGATAATCCCAGCGGTTGGGATGGAAAGTGTCGGTGATCAGCGGGTTGCCCATGATAAACCGCACCTGCTGGCGGGTCATTCCAGGCCGCAACTGGTCTATCATGTCCTGCGTGACGACATTGCCCTGTTGAATGTCGACCTTGTAAACCCCGGGAAATGAACAACCGGCGAGTGCGAACAGACCCACGAGGGTGAGGCTGGCCAGCATGAGCTTGGTGTTTTGCATCGGTGGGTGACTTCCACTATCTTGGCTGGGCAAAGAACCCGGATCATACCCGTATTGAAGGAGGCTGCGAAACAGCAGCAGCGAGAAAGCCAACCATGGTTGAAAATAGCGAACTACGTAAAGCAGGTCTCAAGGTAACGCTGCCGCGGGTCAAGATCCTGCAGATGCTGGATACGACCGACCGTCGACACATGAGCGCCGAGGACGTCTACAAGGCGTTGATGGAGGCGGGCGAGGATGTCGGTCTGGCGACTGTCTATCGTGTGCTGACCCAGTTCGAGGCGGCCGGCCTGGTAGTTCGGCACAACTTCGATGGTGGTCATGCCGTCTTCGAGCTGGCCGATAGCGGGCATCACGACCACATGGTCTGCGTCGATACGGGCGATGTCATCGAGTTCTTCGACCAGGAAATCGAAAAACTGCAGAAAGAAATCGTCAAGCGTCACGGCTACGAGCTGGTGGATCACAACCTGGTGCTCTACGTGCGCAAGAAGGACTGATCCTCAATAGATGTTGAAAAGGCGGCCATGGGCCGCCTTTTTTATGCCGCTCTGCCTGGCGTTCAGGCCTGTGCGGAGGTGACCATCTGCCGGGCATGAGCCAGGGATTGTTCGGTCAGGTCGACGCCGCCCAGCATCCGGGCGATCTCCTCGACGCGCCCCGCCTGGTCCAGTTCGGTAACCGCCGTGCGGGTTTCGTCGGTACCGCGGGCCTTGTGCACGAACAGGTGGTGGTGTCCTTGCGCAGCCACCTGCGGCAGGTGCGTGACGGTCAGGACTTGGCCGCGCTCGCCGAGGCGGCGCAGTAGCTGGCCGACGATTTCCGCAGTGGGGCCGCCGATGCCGACATCGACTTCGTCGAACACCAGCGTCGGCACGCGCGAGGTTTGTGCCGTGATCACCTGGATCGCCAGGCTGATCCGTGACAGCTCGCCGCCCGACGCGACCTTGGCCAGCGGGCGCAGTGGCTGGCCAGGGTTGGCGCTGACCAGGAACTCCACCTGTTCCAGGCCGTAGGGCGTGTACTCGCCTTCTGCTGCCGGCTTGAGCTGTACGCTGAAGCGCCCGCCGGGCATGCCCAGGCGCTGGATTTCTGCCTCGACCGCGCTCGCCAGTTCTTCGGCGGCAGCCTGACGGTTGCGGCTCAGTTCGCCGGCTTTCTCCTCGTAGTGGCGAGCGTAGGCGGCCAGCTCTTCGCCGAGGCGCTCGACCGCTTCGTCATCGGCATTGAGGCCTTCCAGTTCTTCCAGCAGCTGCTGGTGCAGGTTGGGCAGTTCGCTCGGCTGTACGCGGTGCTTGCGCGCCAGGGTGTAGATGGTGTCCAGGCGCTCCTCCAGCATCTGCTGGCGTTCCGGATCGGCGTCGAAATGGTCGACGAAGCGATTGAGCTCACCGATCGCCTCTTCGACCTGGATTTGCGCGCTGGCGAGCAGGTTGACCGCTTCGCTCAGCGCCTGCGGCTGATTCTGGAAGGCGGTCAGCCGCTGCAGGCTGCTGGTCAGGGCGGAAAGCACGTTGCCGGCATCACTCTCGCTGCACAGCTCCATGACCTGGCGGCAGGCGCCGAGCAGCTGCTCGGCGTTGGCCAGGTTCTTGTGTTCCTGTTCGAGCTGCTCCAGTTCGTGCTCGCCGAGCGCGAGATTCTCCAGCTCTTCCAGCTGATAGCTGAGCAGCTGGTGGCGTGCGCGCTGCTCGTCGCTGCTGTTGCTCAGCCGTTCCAGGGTCTGGCGCGTCTGCCGCCAGCGCTGCGCGGCCAGTTGCACCTGGCGCGCCAGGTCCTGGCTGCCGCTGTACTCGTCGAGCAGGCGCCGGTGGGTGTCGGTCTTGAGCAGCGACTGGTGCTCGTGCTGGCTGTGAATATCGATCAGCAGTTCGCCCAGCGCCTTGAGGTCACCCTGCGGGCAGGGCGTGCCATTGATGTAGCCGCGCGAGCGGCCCTCGGCGGTGATCACTCGGCGCAGGATGCAGGGGCCTTCGCTGTCCATGTCGCGTTCGGCCAGCCAGGCGCGGGCGTCGGGGATGTCGTCCAGGTCGAAGCTGGCGAGGATGTCGGCCTTGTCCGCACCGATGCGCACCACGCTGCTGTCGGCCCGGTCGCCGAGGGTCAGGCCGAGGGCATCGAGCATGATCGATTTGCCCGCGCCGGTTTCACCGCTGATCACGCTCATGCCGCGTTTCAGCTCGAGGTCCAGGTGTTCGACGATGGCGTAGTTGTGAACCGACAGATGAACCAGCATGGCAAGGCTCCCGATTTTGCGTGGCTGGCTATTTATACAGTGGTTTTCCTGCTGCCCACAAGCGCAGACGGATGAATGTGCGGTCGCTCGTCATTTCGCCCGCTGCACATCGCCGCATACCCTTGAAGCCGGTTTTCGCGCCCCCATATAGCGGCACAAGCGCGGGCTTGCTGCCCGCTGATCGTACTGAGAGGAGGACCCATGGCCGACGAGCAGAACCTGGATAACCAGAACCCGGAAACGCCAGAGCAATCGCAAGCAGACGTAGCCGAGGATCTGGCAGCCCGCGTGCAATCGCTGGAGGAGCAGCTGGCGGCCGCGCAGGATCAGTCGCTGCGCGTGGCGGCAGAGCTGCAGAACATCCGTCGGCGTGCCGAGCAGGATGTCGAGAAGGCGCACAAGTTCGCGCTGGAAAAGTTCGCCGGTGACCTGCTGGCCGTCGCCGACAGCCTGGAGCGCGGTCTCGAGCTGTCGAACCCGGATGACGAGGCGGTCAAGCCGATGCGCGAAGGCGTCGAGCTTACCCTCAAGCTGCTGCTCGACACCCTGGCCCGTCATCAGCTGGAGCAGTTGGATCCGCACGGCGAGCCGTTCAATCCAGAGCATCACCAGGCCATGGCGATGGAGGAGAGCACTCACGTCGAGCCGGGCAGCGTGCTCAAGGTGTTCCAGAAAGGTTATCTGCTCAACGGGCGCCTGTTGCGTCCGGCGATGGTCGTGGTCAGCAAGGCGCCCGCCGACGCGCCGCCTTCTATCGATGAGAAGGCTTGAAATCGGCATACCCATCCCCATCTGGTAGCCAAGCGTTTTTGTGTTACCCGCAGCCGGTAGACAGGCGCGGATCAATCGAAATTTGGAGAGCGAATTAAATGGGCAAGATCATCGGTATCGACCTGGGGACCACCAACTCCTGTGTCTCCATCATGGAAAACGGCAACGTCAAGGTCATCGAGAACGCCGAAGGCGGACGCACCACGCCGTCCATCATCGCCTACACCAACGATGGCGAGACGTTGGTCGGTCAGTCGGCCAAGCGCCAGGCAGTCACCAACCCGCAGAACACTCTGTACGCGGTCAAGCGCTTGATCGGCCGCCGTTTCGAAGAAGATGTCGTGCAGAAGGACATCAAGATGGTGCCCTACACCATCGTCAAGGCCGATAACGGTGATGCCTGGGTGGAAGTGAAGGGCCAGAAGATGGCGCCTCCGCAGATTTCTGCCGAAGTGTTGAAGAAGATGAAGAAGACCGCCGAGGATTACCTGGGCGAGTCGGTCACCGAAGCGGTCATCACCGTGCCGGCCTACTTCAACGACAGCCAGCGTCAGGCTACCAAGGACGCCGGTCGCATCGCCGGTCTGGACGTCAAGCGCATCATCAACGAGCCGACCGCGGCCGCGCTGGCCTATGGCATGGACAAGGCCAAGGGCGACCACACCGTGATCGTCTATGACCTGGGTGGCGGTACCTTCGACGTGTCGGTGATCGAGATCGCCGAGGTAGACGGCGAGCACCAGTTCGAGGTGCTGGCTACCAATGGTGACACCTTCCTCGGTGGCGAAGACTTCGACATCCGCCTGATCGACTACCTCGTCGACGAATTCAAGAAAGAAACCGGCATGAACCTCAAGGGCGATCCGCTGGCCATGCAGCGCCTGAAAGAAGCTGCCGAGAAAGCCAAGATCGAGTTGTCCTCGAGCCAGCAGACCGACGTCAACCTGCCGTACATCACGGCTGACGCGTCCGGTCCGAAGCACCTGAACGTGAAGATCTCCCGCGCCAAGCTGGAGTCGTTGGTCGAGGATCTGGTCGAGCGCACCATCGAGCCGTGCCGCATCGCGCTGAAGGATGCCGGCATCGATGTGTCGAAGATCAATGACGTGATCCTGGTCGGTGGCCAGACCCGCATGCCGCTGGTGCAGCAGAAAGTCGCCGAGTTCTTCGGCAAGGAAGCGCGCAAGGACGTCAACCCGGACGAAGCCGTGGCCATGGGTGCTGCCATCCAGGGCGCCGTGCTGGCGGGCGACGTCAAGGACGTGCTGCTGCTCGACGTCTCCCCGCTGACCCTGGGTATCGAGACGCTGGGCGGCGTGATGACTCCGCTGATCGAGAAGAACACCACCATCCCGACCAAGAAGTCGCAGGTGTTCTCCACTGCCGACGACAACCAGAGCGCTGTGACCATTCACGTGCTGCAGGGTGAGCGTAAGCAGGCTGCGCAGAACAAGTCGCTGGGTCGCTTCGATCTGGCCGAGATTCCGCCGGCCCCGCGCGGCATGCCGCAGATCGAAGTCACCTTCGATATCGACGCCAACGGCATCCTGCACGTGTCCGCCAAGGACAAGGCCACTGGCAAGCAGCAGTCCATCGTGATCAAGGCCAACTCCGGTCTGTCGGAGGAGGAAATCGAGCAGATGGTGCGCGACGCCGAGGCCAATGCCGAGGAAGACCGCAAGTTCGAGGAGCTGGCTACCGCACGCAACCAGGGCGATCAGCTGGTGCATGCCACCCGCAAGATGCTCACCGAAGCCGGCGACAAGGCCAGCGACGATGACAAGGCTGCGATCGAGAAGGCGCTCGGCGAGCTGGAGCTGGCCATCAAGGGCGACGACAAGGCTGTGATCGAAGCGAAGATCGCTGCGGTGTCCCAGGCCTCCACTCCGGTTGCGCAGAAGATGTACGCCGAGCAGGCTCAGGCCGGTGAAGGTCAGCCCGCAGGTGAGCAGGCGAAGCCGGGTGACGACGTGGTCGACGCCGAGTTCGAAGAGGTCAAGGACAACAAGTAAGCCCCGGCTTGCTTCCGCTCCAGCCCGCCCTCGACGTCGTCGGGGCGGGCAAGACCGCCACGCGGGGGCTTGCTCCCGCGTCGGCGTGTCTGGAAGGCATGAAATTGAGGGTTCAGGATAGTTATGGCCAAACGCGATTTTTACGAGGTGCTGGGCGTTGAGCGCGGTGCCAGCGAGGCGGAGCTGAAAAAGGCTTACCGCCGCCTCGCCATGAAGCATCACCCCGACCGCAATCCGGGTGACAAGGCGGCGGAGGAAGCCTTCAAGGAGGCCAACGAGGCCTACGAGGTGCTTTCCGACCCGAGCAAGCGGGCTGCCTACGATCAGTACGGGCACGCCGGCGTCGATCCGCAGATGGGCGCCGGGGCAGGTGGAGCCGGTTACGGCGGCGCCAACTTCTCCGACATCTTCGGCGATGTATTCAGCGATTTCTTCAGTGGCGGTCGTGGCGGCTCCCGCGGTGGCGCTCAGCGCGGCAGCGACCTGCGTTACACGCTGGAGCTGGATCTGGAAGAAGCCGTGCGCGGCACCACGGTGACCATCCGCGTGCCGACCCTGGTCGAGTGCAAGACCTGCGATGGCTCCGGGGCAAAGAAGGGCACCAGCCCGGTGACCTGTACTACCTGCGGCGGCATCGGTCAGGTGCGCATGCAGCAGGGCTTCTTTTCGGTGCAGCAGACCTGTCCGCGCTGCCATGGCAGCGGCAAGATGATTTCCGACCCCTGTGGCAGCTGCCACGGCCAGGGCCGCGTCGAAGAGCAGAAGACGCTCTCGGTCAAGGTGCCGCCAGGCGTGGATACCGGCGACCGCATCCGCCTCTCCGGCGAGGGCGAGGCCGGAACCCAGGGCGGGCCGGCGGGCGACCTCTACGTGGTGGTCAACGTGCGCGAGCACGCGATCTTCCAGCGTGACGGCAAGCACCTGTACTGCGAGGTGCCGATCAGCTTCGCCGATGCGGCGCTGGGCGGTGAGCTCGAGGTGCCGACGCTGGATGGCCGGGTCAAGCTGAAAATCCCGGAAGGCACCCAGACCGGCAAGCAGTTCCGTCTGCGGGGCAAGGGTGTAGCGCCGGTGCGTGGTGGTGCGGCGGGCGACCTGATGTGTCGCGTCGTGGTCGAAACGCCGGTCAACCTGAGCAAGCGCCAGCGCGAGATGCTCGAGGAGTTCCGCGGCACGCTACAGGGCGACACCTCCCATTCACCCAAGGCCAGCGGCTGGTTCGAGGGTGTGAAGCGCTTTTTCGGTGATGTTTGAGTCGAACTGAGGGCTTGAGGTCCGGTGCCTGGTGCATCGGCCTCGCGCTCGGTTTCCGGCTTGCAGCTTGGAGCTGATGCTATGCGACGTATTGCAGTGACGGGCGCCGCCGGGCGCATGGGCAAGACCCTGATCGAGGCGGTGCAGCAGACTGGCGGCGTCGCCGGTCTGACCGCTGCCATCGATCGGCCGGACAGTACCCTGGTGGGTGCCGATGCCGGCGAACTGGCCGCCATCGGGCGGCTGGGCGTGCCGCTGACGGGAGATGTCGGCAAGGCTGTCGACGAGTTCGACGTGCTGATCGACTTCACTCACCCTTCGGTGACGCTGAAGAACCTGGAGGTTTGCCGCCGCGCCGGCAAGGCCATGGTGATCGGTACCACCGGCTTTTCGCCGGAAGAGAAGGAGCGCCTGGTGGCGGCGGCCAGAGAGATCCCGATCGTCTTCGCCGCCAACTTCAGCGTTGGCGTCAATCTGTGCCTCAAGCTGCTGGATACCGCGGCGCGCGTGCTGGGTGACGATGTGGATATCGAGATCATCGAGGCGCATCACCGGCACAAGGTTGATGCGCCGTCCGGCACCGCGCTGCGCATGGGGGAGGTGGTGGCCGAGGCGCTCGGGCGCGATCTGCAGAAGGTTGCCGTCTATGGTCGCGAAGGTCAGACCGGTGCGCGGGCGCGCGAGACCATCGGCTTCGCGACTGTGCGTGCCGGGGACGTCGTGGGCGACCATACCGTGCTGTTCGCCGCCGATGGCGAGCGCGTCGAGATCACCCACAAGGCCTCCAGTCGCATGACCTTCGCCAAGGGGGCGGTGCGCGCCGCGCTGTGGTTGGATGAGAAGCCGGCAGGGCTCTACGACATGCAGGACGTGCTCGGCCTGAAATGATTCGCTGCGCGCACCGGTTGCCCTGTGCCCCGTTCGGGTGCGCTGGCCGGCTATTTCGGCTGGACCGGAAAGGCGGTTTTGTGTAAGCTTCCCGCTTTAGTGTGTCCACTAAAAGTTGCGCAGAAATGAATCAAACAAAAAGCGGGATGACCTTCACACGTCATCCCGCTTTTTTACAATCTGCGTCTGCTCCAGCCTTGATCTACGGGAGGTCTCTTGACTAAGCCAGCCCTTACGCCAGCCATTCTGGCCCTTGCCGATGGCAGCATTTTTCGCGGCGAATCCATCGGCGCCGATGGGCAAACCATTGGTGAGGTGGTGTTCAACACCGCCATGACCGGCTATCAGGAAATCCTCACCGATCCCTCCTACGCCAAGCAGATCGTTACCCTCACCTATCCCCATGTCGGTAACACCGGCACCACGCCGGAAGACGCCGAGTCCTGGAAAGTCTGGGCCGCTGGTCTGGTGATTCGCGACCTGCCGTTGATTTCCAGCAACTGGCGCAACAAGCAATCACTGCCCGATTACCTCAAGGCCAACGGCACCGTTGCCATCGCCGGCATCGATACCCGTCGCCTGACCCGTATCCTGCGCGAGAAAGGTGCGCAGAACGGCTGCATCCTGGCTGGCGCCGACGCGACCGAAGAGAAGGCGCTAGAGCTGGCGCGCAGCTTCCCCGGCCTGAAGGGCATGGACCTGGCCAAGGAAGTCAGCGTGAAGGAGCGTTACGAGTGGCGTTCCAGTGTTTGGTGCCTGAAGGACGACGCGCATGCCGAGATCCCGGCCAGCGAGCTGCCCTATCACGTCGTCGCCTTCGACTATGGCGTGAAGTACAACATCCTGCGCATGCTGGTCGCCCGCGGTTGCCGCGTCACCGTGCTGCCGGCGCAGACGCCAGCCAGCGAAGCCCTGGCGCTGAACCCGGACGGCATCTTCCTGGCCAACGGCCCAGGTGACCCCGAGCCGTGCGACTACGCGATCAAGGCGATTCAGGAGGTGCTCGAAACCGACATCCCGGTGTTCGGCATCTGCCTCGGCCATCAGTTGCTGGCCCTGGCCTCCGGCGCCAAGACCGTGAAGATGCCCAATGGCCACCACGGCGCGAACCATCCGGTACAGGATCTGAAGACCGGCGTGGTGATGATCACCAGTCAGAACCACGGTTTCGCCGTGGACGAAGCCAGCCTGCCGGCCAATGTGCGCGCTACGCACAAGTCGCTGTTCGACGGCACCCTGCAGGGCATCGAGCGTACCGACAAGGACGCCTTCAGCTTCCAGGGCCATCCCGAGGCGAGCCCGGGCCCGCACGACGTCGCGCCACTGTTCGACCGTTTCATCGAAGCCATGGCCAAGCGCCGCTAAGCCTGCCGACTGACCAAAGGATTCGAGAGTAAGAAAATGCCAAAACGTACAGATATCAAAAGCATCCTCATCCTCGGCGCTGGCCCCATCGTCATCGGCCAGGCCTGCGAGTTCGACTATTCCGGTGCCCAGGCGTGCAAGGCGCTGAAGGAAGAAGGCTTCCGCGTCATCCTGGTGAACTCCAATCCGGCCACCATCATGACCGACCCGGCCATGGCCGACGCCACCTACATCGAGCCGATCAAGTGGGCCACCGTGGCCAAGATCATCGAGAAGGAGCGCCCCGACGCGCTGCTGCCGACCATGGGCGGCCAGACGGCGCTGAACTGCGCGCTGGACCTGGAAAAGCACGGTGTGCTGGAGAAGTTCGGTGTCGAGATGATCGGTGCCAACGCCGACACCATCGACAAGGCCGAAGACCGTTCGCGCTTCGACAAGGCGATGAAGAATATCGGCCTGGCCTGCCCGGAATCCGGCATTGCGCACAACATGGAAGAGGCCTACGCGGTTCTCGACAAGGTCGGCTTCCCCTGCATCATCCGTCCGTCGTTCACCATGGGCGGTACCGGTGGCGGCATCGCCTACAACCGTGAAGAGTTCGAAGAGATCTGTGCCCGTGGTCTGGATCTGTCTCCGACCAGCGAACTGCTGATCGACGAGTCGCTGATCGGCTGGAAGGAATACGAGATGGAGGTGGTCCGCGACAAGAAGGACAACTGCATCATCGTCTGCTCCATCGAGAACTTCGATCCGATGGGCGTCCACACCGGCGACTCCATCACCGTAGCCCCGGCGCAGACCCTGACCGACAAGGAATACCAGATCATGCGCAACGCCTCGCTGGCGGTGCTGCGTGAGATCGGCGTGGAAACTGGCGGTTCCAACGTGCAGTTCGGCATCTGCCCGAACACCGGGCGCATGGTCGTGATCGAGATGAACCCGCGCGTGTCGCGTTCCTCGGCGCTGGCCTCCAAGGCCACCGGGTTCCCGATCGCCAAGATCGCCGCCAAGCTGGCCGTCGGCTACACCCTCGACGAATTGTCCAACGACATCACCGGTGGTCGCACCCCGGCATCGTTCGAGCCGGCGATCGACTATGTCGTGACCAAGGTGCCGCGCTTCGCCTTCGAGAAATTCCCCAAGGCCGATGCCCGCCTGACCACCCAGATGAAATCGGTCGGTGAGGTCATGGCCATCGGCCGCACCTTCCAGGAGTCCATGCAGAAAGCCCTGCGCGGTCTGGAAGTCGGCGCCACCGGTTTCGATCCGAAGCTGAACCTGGCCGATGCCGAGGCCGAGAGCACCCTCAAGCGCGAGCTGACCGTGCCGGGCGCCGACCGCATCTGGTTCGTGGCCGATGCCTTCCGCGCCGGCAAGAGCGTCGAAGACGTGTTCGCCCTGACCAACATCGATCCGTGGTTCCTGGTGCAGATCGAAGACCTGGTCAAGGACGAGGAGCAGGTCAAGACGCTCGGCCTGTCCAGCATCGACCGTGACCTGATGTACAAGCTCAAGCGCAAGGGTTTCTCCGATGCCCGTCTGGCCAAGCTGCTCGGCGTCACCGAAAAGAACCTGCGTAGCCATCGCCACAAGCTCAAGGTGCTGCCGGTCTACAAGCGCGTCGACACCTGCGCCGCCGAATTCGCCACCGATACGGCCTATATGTACTCGACCTATGAAGAAGAGTGCGAGGCCAACCCGTCGAGCCGCGAGAAGATCATGATCCTCGGCGGCGGCCCCAACCGTATCGGTCAGGGTATCGAGTTCGACTACTGCTGCGTGCATGCCGCGCTGGCCATGCGTGAAGACGGATACGAGACCATCATGGTCAACTGCAACCCGGAGACCGTCTCCACCGATTACGACACGTCCGACCGCCTGTACTTCGAGCCGGTGACCCTGGAAGACGTGCTGGAGATCGTTCGCGTCGAGCAGCCCAAGGGTGTGATCGTGCAGTACGGCGGTCAGACGCCGCTGAAGATCTGCCGCGCCCTGGAAGAAGCCGGCGTGCCGATCATCGGCACCAGCCCGGATGCCATCGACCGCGCCGAAGACCGTGAGCGTTTCCAGCAGATGGTGCAGCGCCTGAACCTGCGCCAGCCGCAGAACGCCACTGCACGCAGCGAAGAAGAAGCCATCGCTGCCTCCAAGGCCATCGGGTATCCGCTGGTGGTGCGTCCGTCCTACGTGCTGGGCGGTCGCGCGATGGAAATCGTCTACGAGGAAGAAGAGCTCAAGCGCTACATGCGCGAGGCGGTGCAGGTGTCGAACGACAGCCCGGTGCTGCTGGACCACTTCCTCAACTGCGCCATCGAGGTGGACGTCGATGCCGTCTGTGACGGCGAGACGGTAGTGATCGGCGGCATCATGCAGCATATCGAACAGGCCGGCGTGCACTCCGGCGATTCGGCCTGCTCGCTGCCGGCCTACTCGCTGCCGCAGCACATCCAGGACGAGATCCGCGAGCAGGTGCGCAAGATGGCCCTGGAGCTCGACGTGGTCGGTCTGATGAACGTGCAGATGGCCGTGCAGGGCGAGGACATCTACGTGCTCGAGGTCAACCCGCGCGCCTCGCGTACCGTGCCGTTCGTCTCCAAGTGCATCGGCGAGTCGCTGGCCAAGGTCGCTGCGCGCGTCATGGCGGGCAAGAGCCTGGCCGAGGTCGGCTTCACCCGCGAGATCATCCCGACCTATTTCAGCGTCAAGGAAGCGGTGTTCCCGTTCGCCAAATTCCCGGGTGTCGATACCATTCTCGGCCCGGAAATGAAGTCCACCGGCGAGGTGATGGGTGTCGGCGACAGCTTCGCCGAAGCCTTCGCCAAGGCCCAGCTGGGTGCCAGTGAAATCCTGCCGACCTCCGGCTGCGCCTTCCTCAGCGTGCGCGAAGACGACAAGCCCTACGTCGAACAGGTCGCACGTGATCTGGTTGGCCTCGGCTTCGAGGTCGTTGCCACCGCTGGCACGGCGCGTATCATCGAGGCGGCCGGGCTGCCGGTGCGTCGCGTGAACAAGGTGACCGAAGGCCGTCCGCACGTGGTCGACATGATCAAGAATGACGAGGTCACGCTGATCATCAACACCACCGAAGGGCGTCAGTCCATCGCCGATTCGTATTCCATTCGTCGCAACGCCCTGCAACACAAGATCTGCATCACCACCACCATCGCGGGTGGTCAGGCGATCTGTGAGGCGCTCAAGTTCGGTCCCGAGAAGACCGTGCGCCGCTTGCAGGATCTCCATGCAGGAATCAAGGCATGACAAAATTCCCCATGACCATCCAGGGCGCTCGCGCCCTGGAAGAAGAGCTCAAACATCTGAAAACCGTGCTGCGCCCGCAGATCACCCAGGCCATCGCCGAGGCGCGTGAGCTGGGTGACCTTAAGGAGAACGCCGAGTACCACGCGGCGCGCGAGCAGCAGGGGATGGTCGAGGCACGCATCCGCGACATCGAAGGTCGCCTGCAGAATGCCCAGGTCATCGACATCGCCAGCATCGCACCGACCGGCAAGGTGATCTTCGGTACCACCGTGGACATCGCCAACGTCGAGACGGACGAGCAGGTGACCTATCAGATTGTCGGTGACGACGAAGCCGATATCAAACAGGGCAAACTGTCGGTGAGTTCACCGATCGCGCGTGCGCTGATCGGCAAGGAAGAGGGCGATGTGGTGGCGGTCAAGACACCCAGCGGACTGATCGAGTACGAGATTGTCGAAGTCCGCCATATCTGATCGGCAACCCGCGCGCGCCGGCTTCATCACCTGGCAGCTGACCCAGACCTTCTGGGTCGGCGGCCTATGGTTGCTGCAGTTTCTGGTGCTGCCTGCGCTCGGCCGGATCGGCCTGGCACCGCTACTGGTCGAGGAAGTCGCCGGGAGTCTGCGTCCTCTGATGGTCGGCTTCGCCGCGTTCTGCGCGGCGCTGCAGGCGCTGGTGCTGGTCCAGTCTGTCGGTCTTCGCGGTTTGTGGCGCGATGTGCGGGGGCAGCTGCTGCTGGCGGTGATGGCCCTGGCCGGCACTCATCTTTTGATGAATGCCGGCTGGTTCGAGTCCATCTACTGGGCCAGCTTCAGTGTTCTGGCGATGGCGCTGGGCGGTTTGATGCTGGTATTGCAGCCCGTTCCCGGGCGAGAGCAATGACCGACGGCGGCAGACTGCTGCCGCAGCGGTTTCACGCCTGGAAGCGATGGATGTTCGACAGCTGCTTGTTCGGCTTCGGATTCCTGCGATAGACCAGCGCCATTTTGCCGATGGTCTGCACCAGTTCGCACTTTCCGATTGCGCACAGCTCTTCCATCAGGGCGCGGCGATCTTCGCGCTCGGTAAGGCGGAACTGGACCTTGATGAGTTCGTGATCGTTCAGGGCTCGCTCCAGTTCGGCTTGAACGCCTTCGGTCAGCCCGTTTTCGGCAACGATCAGCACCGGTTTCAGATGATGGCCGATGGACTTGTACTGTTTCTTCTGCTCGTTGGTGAGCGGCATATTTCGACCCTTGCGTCAGAAGCCTTGAAAAACGGCGGTTAGTGTAACCGAGAGGTGCAAGGCCGCACAGTGAGCGATCGGTTTGGCAGGCTGTAGAGCTAGTCTGTCATGGTGGAACCTTGTGATCGCGAACGCAGCCCCAATATGAGAGCTGTGGGGACTGCCAGCCAGTCGTGACGCAGTGCTTTCTGAGAAACGGCGCGCGATTCGGTCTCCGGATACTGCATTCGGCTCGGTTTTTTTGATCAAGATATTTCAGGATGAAGGCTCGATGCGTACCTGAAAGCGTTGCGGCAGGCGTTCGAGAGCATGCAGACAAGCAAAGCCCCGGTGGTCTCGCGACCGCTCCAGTGCGCAATGTCTGCTTGTCCGTGGCTTTACGGGTGTGCTGAACGAACAGACCCGTTTGTGCGAAAAGGCCGGTTTGGCGGTCTATTCATGCGGGCGTTGGCCAATGGACGGCCCCGTACGGCAAGGACTAGGCTGTTTCATAGGGTTACAGACCGACTGCCTGTTCCAGTGCGTTGTGTAGTAAGTTAGGCCGAGCAACCAACCGGCCGTCATGCGGGCCCGCGGACACGGGTTTGCTCCAGAGGGTAGTTAATTTGAACGACATGGCAAAAAACCTGATCCTGTGGCTGATCATCGCCGCCGTCCTGGTCACGGTGATGAACAACTTCTCCAGCCCGAGCGAGCCGCAGACGCTGAACTACTCGGACTTCCTTGAGCAGGTCAAGGAGGGGCGCGTGGAGCGCGTGACCGTCGATGGTTTTGTCATCATCGGCAAGCGTAGCGACGGCGACACCTTCAAGACCATTCGCCCTGCGATCCAGGACAACGGCCTGATCGGCGATCTGCTCGACAACAATGTGCTGATCGAGGGCAAGCAGCCTGAGCAGCAGAGCATCTGGACACAGCTGCTGGTGGCCAGCTTCCCGATCCTGGTGATCATCGCCGTGTTCATGTTCTTCATGCGGCAGATGCAGGGCGGTGCCGGCGGCAAGGGCGGGCCTATGAGCTTCGGCAAGAGCAAGGCTCGCCTGCTCTCCGAGGATCAGGTCAAGACCACCTTCGCTGACGTCGCCGGTTGCGACGAGGCCAAGGAAGAAGTGCATGAGCTGGTGGAGTTTCTCCGCGACCCGGGTAAGTTCCAGCGTCTCGGCGGCCGTATTCCGCGTGGCGTGCTGATGGTCGGTCCGCCCGGTACTGGTAAGACGCTGCTGGCCAAGGCGATTGCCGGTGAGGCGAAGGTGCCGTTCTTCACCATCTCGGGTTCGGATTTCGTCGAGATGTTCGTCGGTGTCGGCGCCAGCCGGGTCCGCGACATGTTCGAACAGGCCAAGAAGCACGCGCCTTGCATCATCTTCATCGACGAGATCGACGCGGTCGGTCGTCATCGTGGTGCCGGCCTCGGCGGCGGGCACGACGAGCGCGAGCAGACCCTCAACCAGTTGCTGGTGGAGATGGATGGCTTCGAGATGAACGATGGCATCATCGTCATCGCGGCCACCAACCGTCCCGACGTGCTCGATCCGGCGCTGCTGCGTCCGGGTCGCTTCGACCGGCAGGTGGTCGTAGGCTTGCCGGACATCCGCGGTCGCGAGCAGATTCTCAAGGTGCACATGCGCAAGGTGCCGGTCAGCGAGAACGTCGAGCCGGCGGTCATCGCCCGCGGTACGCCGGGTTTCTCCGGTGCGGACCTGGCCAACCTGGTCAACGAGGCGTCCCTGTTCGCTGCGCGGGCCAACAAGCGCATCGTCGAAATGCGCGAGTTCGAACTGGCCAAGGACAAGATCATGATGGGCGCCGAGCGCAAGTCCATGGTCATGTCCGAGAAAGAGAAGCTCAATACCGCGTATCACGAGGCTGGGCACGCCATCGTTGGGCGCGTGGTGCCCGAGCATGACCCGGTCTACAAGGTTTCCATCATTCCTCGCGGGCGGGCGCTGGGTGTCACCATGTTCCTGCCGGAAGAGGATCGCTACAGCCTGTCGAAACGCGCACTGATCAGTCAGATCTGCTCGCTGTTTGGTGGTCGAATCGCGGAGGAAATGACCTTGGGTTTCGAAGGCGTCACCACTGGCGCTTCCAACGACATCATGCGCGCCACTCAGTTGGCGCGGAACATGGTGACCAAGTGGGGCTTGTCGGAGAAGCTTGGCCCGCTGATGTATGCCGAAGAGGAGGGTGAAGTCTTCCTCGGTCGCAGCGCTGGCAGTCAGCACGCCAACGTTTCCGGCGAGACCGCCAAGCTGATCGATGAAGAGGTGCGCAGCATCATCGATCACTGCTATGGCACCGCCAAGCAGATACTCACCGAGAACCGCGACAAGCTGGACATGATGGCCGAAGCGCTCATGAAGTACGAAACCATCGATGCACCACAGATCGACGACATCATGGCGGGCCGTCCGCCGCGCGAGCCACGTGACTGGGAAGGTGGCGGTACCGGCACGTCCGGGACGCCGGCCGTGCCGGATGACAATCGTCCGCAGACGCCGATTGGTGGTCCCGCCGGGGAGCATTGAGGGTAGCGTCGACCGAACATTCATCGGTCGGCTGTCAAAAGGCTGTATCCAGAAGGGGCGCATAGGCGCCCCTTCTGGTGTAAATTGTCCACCCCGTTGTGCCATGGTGGTGCAGCTGGCGTGGATCGCCTGCCCAGGGCGTCCGGCCTGAACGTACAAGGCTCGTGAATGAACAGCTCGTCTTCACTTGCTCGACTGGTCTGCGGCAGTCGAGCCCTCGATCTTTCCCGTCCCCATGTCATGGGGATTCTCAATGTCACCCCCGATTCCTTTTCCGATGGTGGTCGCTTCGCCGAGCGCGATGCGGCATTGCGGCACGCCCAGGCGATGGTTGCAGCAGGGGCTACGCTGATCGATGTGGGTGGGGAGTCGACCCGTCCTGGCGCGCGTTCGGTTTCGCCGACCGAGGAGCTGGAGCGGGTCGCCCCCATCGTCGAGGCTATTGCTGGCGAGCTGGATGTCGTGATCTCGGTGGACACCTCGACGCCTGCGGTGATCCGCGAGTGCGCGCGGCTGGGCGCCGGTTTGATCAACGACGTGCGCTCGCTACGACGCGATGGTGCATTGGATGCAGCGGCCGACACCGGTTTGCCGGTCTGTCTCATGCACATGCGCGGCGAGCCTGGGGATATGCAGGACGATCCGCGCTATGACGATATCACTGCGGAAGTTGCGTCGTTCCTAGGTGAGCGAATGGCAGCGTGCGCAGCGGCAGGCATTCTGGCAGAGCGCATCGTGCTCGACCCGGGGTTCGGCTTTGCCAAGACGCTGAATCACAACCTCGTGCTGTTCAAGCATATGGAAAAGCTTCACCGACTGGGGCGTCCGCTGCTGGTGGGCGTGTCGCGCAAGAGCATGATCGGTGGCGTGCTGGGGCGTCCGGTGGGTGAGCGGCTGTATGGCAGCCTTGCGCTGGCGGCCCTGGCCGTCAGCAAGGGGGCGCAGATCGTGCGGGTGCACGATGTGGCCGAGACGGTTGACGTAATTCGAATGATCGCTGCAGTGCAGGCGGCAGAGTAGGGAAGACATCATGACTAGAAAGTATTTCGGCACCGACGGCATTCGCGGACATGTTGGGCAAGCGCCTATTACCCCGGATTTCATGCTCAAGCTGGGCTGGGCGGCAGGCATGGCCTTCCGCAAGCAAGGCAAGTGCCGCATCCTGATCGGCAAGGACACCCGAATTTCGGGCTACATGTTCGAGTCGGCGCTGCAGGCGGGGCTGTCGGCTGCGGGCGCCGATGTGTTGCTGCTGGGGCCGATGCCGACGCCAGCGGTTGCTTACCTGACGCGTACCTTCCATGCCGAGGCCGGCATCGTCATCAGCGCCTCGCATAATCCCCATCACGACAACGGCATCAAGTTCTTTTCCGGTCGCGGAACCAAGCTTCCCGACGAGGTCGAGCTGATGATCGAGGAGCTGATCGATACGCCGATGACTGTGGTCGAGTCGGCACAGCTGGGCAAGGCATCGCGGATCAACGATGCGGCCGGTCGCTACATCGAGTTCTGCAAGAGCAGCGTGCCGACCAGTACCGACTTCTCCGGGCTCAAGCTGGTCATCGATTGCGCCCATGGTGCTACATACAAGGTAGCGCCCAGCGTATTTCGCGAGCTGGGAGCCGAGGTTGTAGTGATCGGCGCGCAGCCGGACGGGCTGAACATCAATGCCGATGTCGGCTCCACCCATGTTGGCCAGTTGCAAAAGGCGGTGGTGGAGCATGGGGCTGATCTCGGGATCGCCTTTGACGGAGATGGCGATCGGGTGATGATGGTCGACCATACCGGTGCGGTCGTTGATGGTGACGAGTTGCTCTACATCATCGCGACCGATCTGCAGGAACGCGAACGCTTGACCGGCGGAGTCGTCGGTACCCTGATGAGCAACCTCGGGCTCGAGCTCGCCCTTAAGGCGCGCGAGATTCCGTTCTGCCGGGCCAAGGTGGGTGATCGTTACGTGATTGCCGAGATGCTGGATAAGGGGTGGGTTCTCGGTGGCGAGAATTCGGGACACATCGTCTGCGCCCAGCACACCACTACTGGCGACGCGATCATCGCGGCCTTGCAGGTAGTCCTGGCGCTGCGCCGGCGTGGCCAGACCCTCGCTCAGGAGCGTCTGGCGTGGCACAAGTGTCCGCAGGTGCTGATCAATGTGCGCTTCTCCGGCGATAGAGATCCGATCGCGCATCCCAGCGTCAAGGCTGCCTGCGACAGCGTCACAGAGCGCATGGGTGGGCGCGGGCGCGTGTTGCTGCGCAAGTCCGGCACCGAGCCGCTGGTGCGGGTAATGGTTGAGGGTGACGACGAAATACAGGTGCGCGGCATGGCGGAAGAGCTGGCCAAGGTCGTTACCGAAGTTTGTGCGTGAACGCGCTTGCCAGGGGCGCAGTCGTTGAGTAACATCTGCGCCCACTTTGACCGATGAGGTAAAGCATGCGTCGCCCCATGGTAGCTGGTAACTGGAAAATGAACGGTACCCGCGCTAGCGTCGCAGAGCTGATCGAGTCTTTTCAGCGTCAGGCACTGCCTGCAGCGGTTGAGATTGCGGTGTTTCCCTCCTTTGTGCATGTCAGTCAGGTCCTGGATGTTGTCGACGGGGCGCAAGTTTCCGTCGGTGCTCAGGATTGTGCCTTGCAGTCGGGTTTCGGGGCGCTGACTGGCGAGGTTTCCGCCGACCAGTTGGTTGATCTCGGTTGTGAGTGGGTATTGGTTGGGCACTCCGAGCGCCGCCTGGTATTGGGTGAGACGGACGAGGTGGTCAGCCAGAAATTTGCGGCAGCTCAGGCGGGCGGTTTGAAGCCTGTGCTGTGCCTCGGTGAGACGCTCGAGGAGCGCGAGGCTGGAAGAACGCTGGAAGTGGTGGCGCGGCAGTTGGGACGGGTTCTCGATGATCAAGGTGTCGAGGCGTTCCAGTCCGCAGTGATTGCGTATGAGCCCGTCTGGGCCATCGGGTCTGGCTTGACGGCTACGCCTGAGCAGGCGCAAGAGGTACACGCCGCCATTCGCGATCAACTGGCACGCAGCGATCGTCGCATCGCCGAAGGTGTAAGGCTGCTGTATGGTGGCAGCGTGAAGGCGGACAATGCCGCTGAGCTGTTCGCCATGGCGGATATTGATGGGGGGCTGGTTGGTGGAGCCTCTCTGAAAGCGGATGAATTCGGTGCGATCTGTCGCGCCGCGGGGAACTGAACAGATGTTGCAGACTGTTGTGATTGTGGTGCATCTGCTGGTTGCTCTTGGTGTGGTTGCGCTGGTGCTGCTGCAGCAGGGCAAGGGTGCGGACGCTGGTGCGTCTTTCGGTTCGGGGGCTTCGGCAACTGTTTTCGGAAGCCAAGGTTCTGCTACCTTTCTGAGTCGGTTTACTGCTATACTTGCCGGCGTTTTTTTTCTGACCAGCCTGGGTCTGGCGTTTTTCGCCAAGCAGCAAGCTGATCAGTTGTCCCAGGCGGGGCTGCCGGATCCAGCTGTGCTGGAAGTGCCGGCCAGCAAGCCAGCGGTTGAAGATGTGCCTGTGCTCGAGCAGCGCAAGCCGGCGGATACTGCAGGTGATCTACCTGAGGTGGAAGAAGGGCAATAAGGTTTTTGCCGAGGTGGTGGAATTGGTAGACACGCTACCTTGAGGTGGTAGTGGCCATAGGCTGTAGGGGTTCGAGTCCCCTCCTCGGTACCAAACAAGCAGGCCCGCCTAGTGCGGGCTTTCTTGTGTTTAAGGGTTTCGGTTGACCGGTGTTGGTCGCGGGTCGTATAATTCGTGCCCAGTTTGACGCGGGGTGGAGCAGTCTGGTAGCTCGTCGGGCTCATAACCCGAAGGTCGTTGGTTCAAATCCAGCCCCCGCAACCAGTCGATAAAGAGCCCCTGTACAGGGGCTTTTTATTAGCTTGAGGCCAGGTCGCCGGCATTTACAGGCGGTCAAAAGGGATGGGCGTTTCGCCCATTTTTCATTTGTACAGCATGCGCGAGGGACTTCGATGTCGAGCAAGCTAGAACAGTTGCAGGCCTTGTTGGCCCCGGTGGTTGAGGCGCTTGGCTATCAGTGCTGGGGCATTGAGTTCATTTCCCAGGGGCGGCATTCACTGCTGCGAGTCTATATCGATCATGCCAACGGCATTCTCATCGACGATTGCGAAAAGGTGAGTCGTCAGCTGAGTGGCGTGCTCGATGTGGAAGATCCGATCAGCGTGGACTACACCCTTGAGGTTTCTTCTCCCGGTATGGATAGGCCCCTGTTCACCATTGAACAGTACGTGGCCCATGTCGGTGATCAGGTAAAAATTAAGCTGCGCTCGCCCTTCGAGGGCAGGCGCAATTTCCAGGGTCTTCTCCGTGGGGTGGAAGAGCAGGATGTCGTGGTGCTGGTGGATGACCATGAATACCTGCTGCCGATCGACATGATCGATAAGGCCAACATAATTCCCCGTTTTGACTGAGAGCGGATCCCGCGGACCCCAATGGATTGCGAAAGGCGAGGCGTACGATGAGCAAAGAAGTACTGCTGGTTGTGGAGTCGGTGTCCAATGAAAAGGGCGTACCGGCAAGTGTGATTTTCGAGGCGCTGGAGCTGGCGTTGGCCACGGCTACCAAGAAGCGCTACGAGGACGATGTTGATCTGCGTGTGGAAATCAATCGCCACAACGGCAGCTACGAAACCTTCCGTCGTTGGACGGTCGTCGACGATGAGCACTTCGAGGACCCGGCTCACCAGCTGGCGCTCGATCAGGCTCAGGAACGCAATCCGGACGCCAAGCTCGGTGATGTGTTCGAAGAAAAGATCGAGTCCATCGAGTTCGGCCGGATCGCGGCGCAGACCGCCAAGCAGGTCATCGTGCAGAAGGTGCGCGAGGCCGAGCGCGCGCAGGTCGTTGAGGCCTATCGCGACCGCGTTGGCGAGATCATTTCCGGTACGGTGAAGAAGGTCACCCGTGACAGCGTCATCGTCGACCTCGGTAACAACGCCGAGGCCCTGCTGGCCCGTGAAGACATCATTGCCCGCGAGACTTTCCGGGTTGGCGCCCGCGTTCGTGCGCTGCTCAAGGAAATCCGCACCGAGAACCGCGGCCCGCAGCTGATCCTGTCGCGTACTGCGCCGCAGATGCTGATCGAGCTGTTCCGCATCGAGGTGCCGGAGATCGCCGAAGGCCTGATCGAAGTGATGGGCGCCTCGCGGGATCCGGGCTCGCGCGCCAAGATTGCCGTGCGCTCCAAGGACAAGCGAATCGATCCACAGGGCGCTTGCATCGGCATGCGTGGTTCGCGCGTGCAGGCGGTATCGGGAGAGATCGGTGGCGAGCGCGTCGATATCGTGCTGTGGGACGAGAACCCGGCACAGTTCGTCATCAATGCCATGGCGCCGGCGGAAGTCGCGGCGATCATCGTCGACGAAGACGCGCATGCCATGGATATCGCAGTCGCTGAGGACAACCTGGCCCAAGCCATCGGGCGCGGCGGTCAGAACGTGCGCCTGGCCAGTCAGCTGACCGGCTGGACACTCAATGTCATGACCGAAGCGGATATCCAGGCCAAGCAGCAGGAAGAGACCGGCGACATTCTGCGCAACTTCATCGAAGAGCTGGACGTGGATGAAGAGCTGGCGCAGGTCCTGGTGGAAGAGGGCTTCACCTCCCTCGAAGAGATTGCCTACGTCCCCATGGAGGAAATGCTTGGCATCGAAGGCTTCGACGAGGACATCGTCAATGAGCTGCGTACGCGGGCCAAAGATCGCCTGCTGACCAAGGCCATCGCCAACGAAGAGAAGCTGGCGGATGCTCAGCCGGCTGAAGATCTGCTGGCACTCGATGGCATGGATAAAGAACTGGCGGCCGAGTTGGCCGTGCGGGGCGTCATCACCCGCGAAGACCTGGCCGAGCAGTCGATCGACGACCTGCTCGACATAGACGGCATCGATGAAGAACGTGCCGGCAAGCTGATCATGGCCGCCCGAGCCCATTGGTTCGAGTAAGTATTTAGCGGCCTGAGGAGAGAAATGCATGACGCAAGTCACGGTGAAAGAACTGGCCCAGGTGGTCGACACACCGGTCGAGCGACTGCTTCAGCAGATGCGTGAGGCAGGACTGTCGCACACCAGCGCCGAGCAAGTAGTGACCGATAACGAGAAGCAGGCCCTGTTGGCGCATCTGAAAAGCAGCCATGGGGCAAAGGTGGACGAGCCGCGCAAGATCACATTGCAGCGCAAGACCACTACCAAGTTGAAAGTGGGCGGCAGCAAGACCATCAGCGTCGAAGTTCGCAAGAAGAAGACCTTCGTCAAGCGGAGCGCCGAGGAGATCGAGGCCGAACAGCGTCGCGAACTCGAGGAGCAGCGTGCTGCCGAAGAGGCTGCCCGTCTGAAGGCCGAGCAAGAGGCTCGCGAGCGTGCCGAAGAAGAGGCGCGTCGCCAGGCCGAAGTGGCCAAGGCCCAGACTGCCGAAACGGCTGCTCCGGCCGCTGCCGAGTCGGCGTCGAGCACCGAGCCGGCGCAGGTAGTGGCGGCGGCGGTAGAAGCTGCTGCACCTGCCCCGGAGCGCAAGAAGGAAGAGCCGCGGCGCGTCGAGAAACCTCGCAGCGATGACGACGAGCGTCGTGATCGCAAGCATGCGCAGCATCGTCCCTCGCTCAAGACCAAGGCGCCGTTGGCGCGTACCGTACGTAGCGGTGAAGACGAAGCCGATGGCTTCCGTCGCGGGGGCCGTGGCGGCAAGAGCAAGCTCAAGAAGCGTAACCAGCATGGGTTCCAGAGCCCAACAGGACCAGTCGTGCGTGAAGTGTCGATCGGCGAGACCATCACTGTGGCCGAGCTGGCCCAGCAGATGTCGGTGAAAGCGGCCGAAGTCATCAAGTTCATGTTCAAGATGGGTTCGCCGGTCACCATCAACCAGGTGCTGGATCAGGAGACCGCTCAACTGGTCGCCGAAGAACTGGGCCACAAGGTCAAGCTGGTCAGCGACAACGCGCTGGAAGAGCAGCTGGCCGAGCTGCTGAAGTTCGAAGGCGAGTCGGTCGCCCGTGCGCCGGTCGTGACCGTCATGGGTCACGTCGACCATGGCAAGACCTCGCTGCTCGACTACATTCGTCGTGCCAAGGTGGCGGTCGGCGAAGCCGGCGGTATCACCCAGCACATCGGTGCCTATCACGTCGAGACCGAGCGTGGCATGGTCACTTTCCTTGATACCCCGGGCCACGCGGCGTTTACCGCCATGCGTGCACGCGGCGCCAAGGCCACCGATATCGTGATTCTGGTCGTGGCCGCCGACGACGGCGTCATGCCGCAGACCCAGGAAGCGGTGCAGCACGCCAAGGCGGCGGGTGTTCCGATCGTGGTCGCGGTGAACAAAATCGACAAGCCGGAAGCCAACCCGGACAACATCAAGAACGGCCTGGCCGCGCTGGATGTGATTCCGGAAGAGTGGGGCGGCGATACACCGTTCATCCCGGTTTCCGCCAAGGTCGGCACCGGTGTCGACGAGCTGCTCGAAGCGGTGCTGCTGCAGGCCGAGATTCTTGAACTGAAGGCGACGCCTTCGGCTCCGGGTCGCGGTGTGGTGGTCGAATCGCGCCTGGACAAGGGGCGTGGCCCGGTCGCCACTGTCCTGGTTCAGGACGGTACGCTGCGCCAGGGTGATATGGTCCTGTGTGGTGTGAACTTCGGCCGCGTGCGGGCCATGCTCGACGAGAACGGCAAGCCGGTGAAAGAAGCCGGTCCGGCGATTCCGGTCGAGATTCTCGGTCTGGATGGTACCCCGGAAGCTGGTGACGACCTGACCGTGGTTGCCGACGAGAAGAAGGCCCGCGAGGTTGCGCTGTTCCGTCAGGGCAAGTTCCGCGAGGTGAAGCTGGCTCGTGCCCATGCCGGCAAGCTGGAAAATATCTTCGAAACCATGGGGCAGGACGAGAAGAAAACGCTGAACATCGTCCTCAAGGCCGACGTACGCGGTTCTCTCGAGGCCCTGCAGGGATCCCTCAACGGGCTGGGCAACGACGAGGTGCAGGTGCGCGTGGTCGGCGGCGGCGTCGGTGGTATCACCGAGTCCGATGCCAACCTGGCGCTGGCATCCAACGCAGTGCTGTTCGGCTTCAATGTCCGTGCCGATGCAGGTGCGCGCAAGATCGTCGAGGCCGAGGGCCTGGACATGCGCTACTACAACGTCATCTACGACATTATCGAGGACGTCAAGAAGGCGCTCACCGGTATGCTCGGCAGCGACGTTCGCGAGAACATTCTCGGCATCGCCGAAGTGCGTGACGTGTTCCGTTCGCCGAAGTTCGGCGCAATCGCCGGTTGCATGGTCACCGAGGGCATGGTGCACCGCAATCGTCCAATCCGCGTGCTGCGCGACGACGTCGTGATCTTCGAAGGCGAACTGGAATCGCTGCGCCGCTTCAAGGATGACGTCGCGGAAGTCCGCGCCGGCATGGAATGCGGTATCGGCGTGAAGAGCTACAACGACGTCAAGGTTGGCGACAAGATCGAAGTGTTCGAGAAGGTCGAAGTGGCGCGTTCGCTGTAAGCAAGCGTCAATCTGAAAGCTGGGAGCAAGGAGTCGGTGGTCGCCTGGGTGCGGTTACTGCTTCGAGCTTCCAGCTTTCGGCTTTTAATCGGGTAGAAATTTATGGCCAAAGAATTCAGTCGTACCCAGCGTATCGGCGATCAGATGCAGCGCGAATTGGCGCTGCTTATTCAGCGTGAGATCAAGGATCCGCGCCTGGGCCTGATTACCATCACCGCGGTCGACGTCAGTCGCGATCTGTCCCATGCAAAGATCTTCATCACCATCATGGGGCAAGACGACGATCAGGAAGCAATCAAGGGCAACCTGCGCATCCTCAACGATGCTGCCGGATTCCTGCGCATGCAGCTGGGCAAGAGCATGAAGTTGCGCACTGTTCCGCAGCTGCATTTCAACTACGACGCCAGCATCCGTCGCGGTGTCGAGCTGAGCTCGCTGATCGAACGGGCGGTTGCCGAAGATCGCAAGCACAGCGACGAGCGCGGAGAATAAGCGTGGCCCAGGTCAAGCGTGTACGTCGCGACGTCAGCGGCATCATCCTGCTCGACAAGCCGCGCGGGTTCACCTCCAACGCTGCGCTGCAGAAGGTTCGCTGGCTGCTCAATGCTGAAAAGGCCGGTCATACCGGCAGCCTCGATCCATTGGCGACGGGGGTGTTGCCGCTGTGTTTCGGCGAGGCTACCAAGTTCTCGCAGTACCTCCTGGATGCGGACAAGGCCTACGAAACGGTCATGCAGCTCGGCGTGACCACTACCACCGCCGATGCCGAAGGCGAAGTGCTGGAACTCAAGCCGGTCGCGGTGACGCGCGAGCAGCTGGAGGCACTGCTGCCGCAGTTTCGCGGCGATATCCTGCAGGTGCCGCCGATGTACTCGGCGCTCAAGCGCGACGGCCAGCCGCTATACAAGCTGGCGCGTGCCGGTGAAGTGGTGGAGCGCGAGCCGCGTTCTGTTAATATTGCGCGCTTGGAGTTGCTCGCGCTCGAAGGCGACAAGGCTCGCCTGGCCGTCGCCTGTAGCAAGGGCACCTATATCCGCACGCTGGTCGAGGATCTAGGCCAGCAGCTTGGCTGCGGCGCGCATGTCGCTGAACTGCGGCGCACCCAGGCCGGTCCGTTCGACCTGTCGCAGACGGTGACGCTCGAAACGCTTGAGCGTTTGCATGGCGAAGGTGGTGCCGAGGCGCTGGATGCCCTTCTGGAACCGGTGGACAGCGGATTGGAGCATTGGCCGCTGCTGCAGCTTTCCGAGCACAGCGCCTACTACTGGCTGCACGGGCAACCGGTGCGGGCACCGGAGGCACCGAAGTACGGCATGGTGCGCGTGCAGGACAACAACGGCCGCTTCATCGGTATCGGTGAGGTGAGCGAAGACGGGCGTATTGCGCCGCGTCGACTGATTCGGTCGGAATGACCGGTACGCAGCGCGTTCGCGCGTTGCGTCAGAGGGTGGCTGTCAGCAGGCACGGTCATGCCTCTTTATTAAACACGGGGTCAATCCCCGGCCTGTTCACTCAAGGAGCCCTACCATGGCACTGAGCGTTGAAGAAAAAGCCCAGATCGTTAACGAGTACAAGCAAGCTGAAGGCGATACCGGTTCTCCGGAAGTGCAGGTAGCCCTGCTGACCGCCAACATCAACAAGCTGCAGGACCACTTCAAGGCCAACGGCAAAGACCACCACTCCCGTCGTGGTCTGATCCGCATGGTCAACCAGCGTCGCAAGCTGCTGGATTACCTGAAGGGTAAGGACACCACTCGTTACAGCGCCCTGATCGGTCGTCTGGGTCTGCGTCGCTAAGACGCACCCGAGCTGGAAGCCGGAAGCTGGAAGCCTGAAGTTGAAAGCCGGGACAACCCGCGCAATCAGCTTCGGTCTTCCAGCTTTCGGCTTTCTTGCAGGTCGCTTCGGGCCGACTCCCGTGCGTTCTGCCGATTTCCCCAAGGCAACAAAGAGAAGGAAAAACCGTGAATCCGGTAATCAAGAAGTTTCAGTTCGGTCAGTCGACCGTAACCCTCGAGACGGGTCGCATCGCCCGCCAGGCCTCCGGCGCTGTGCTGGTCACCGTCGATGACGACGTCAGCGTGCTGGTCACCGTGGTCGGTGCCAAGTCGGCCGATCCGAGCAAGGGGTTCTTCCCGCTCTCCGTGCATTACCAGGAGAAGACCTACGCAGCCGGCAAGATCCCCGGCGGCTTCTTCAAGCGTGAGGCACGTCCTTCCGAGAAGGAAACCCTGACCTCGCGTCTGATCGATCGTCCGATCCGTCCGCTGTTCCCGGAAGGCTTCCAGAACGAAGTGCAGGTCATCTGCACCGTCGTCTCCACCAGCAAGAAGACTGACCCGGACATCGCCGCGATGATCGGTACTTCGGCTGCTCTGGCCGTTTCCGGTATTCCGTTCGACGGCCCCATCGGCGCCGCGCGCGTGGCCTTCCATCCGGAAACCGGCTACCTGCTGAACCCGAACTACGAGCAGCTCAAGGCCTCCAGCCTGGACATGGTCGTGGCCGGCACCAAGGACGCCGTGCTGATGGTCGAGTCGGAAGCCAAGGAGCTGACCGAAGACCAGATGCTGGGCGCTGTGCTGTTCGCCCATGACGAGTTCCAGGCCGTGATCAAGGCCGTGGAAGAACTCGCCGCCGAAGCCGGCAAGCCGCGCTGGGACTGGACCGCTCCGCAGGCCAACACCGCGCTGCTGGATGCCATCCGCAGCGAGTTCGGTGCCGCCATCTCCGAAGCCTATACCATCACCATCAAGCAGCAGCGCTATGCCCGTCTGGACGAGCTGCGCGAGCAGGTCGTGGCCAAGTTCTCCGGTGAGGAAGGTCAGCCTTCCGCCGGCGAAGTGAAGGATGCCTTCGGCGAGATCGAATACCGCACCGTGCGCGAGAACATCGTCAACGGCAAACCGCGTATCGACGGTCGCGACACCCGTACCGTGCGTCCGCTGGCCATCGAAGTCGGCGTGCTGGACAAGACCCACGGCTCGGCACTGTTCACCCGTGGCGAAACCCAGGCGCTGGTCGTCGCCACCCTTGGTACCGCACGCGACGCTCAGCTGCTGGATACCCTGGAAGGCGAGAAGAAAGACGCCTTCATGCTGCACTACAACTTCCCGCCCTATTCGGTCGGCGAGTGCGGTCGCATGGGCGCTACCGGACGCCGCGAGATCGGCCATGGCCGTCTGGCCCGTCGTGGCGTCGCCGCCATGCTGCCGAGTGCCGACGAGTTCCCGTACACCATTCGCGTGGTGTCGGAGATCACCGAATCCAACGGCTCCAGCTCCATGGCGTCGGTCTGCGGTGCCTCGCTGGCGCTGATGGATGCCGGTGTACCGATGAAGGCGCCGGTTGCCGGTATCGCCATGGGGCTGGTCAAGGAAGGTGAGAAGTTCGCAGTCCTGACCGACATCCTGGGTGACGAAGATCATCTGGGCGACATGGACTTCAAGGTGGCCGGTACTGCCAAGGGCGTGACCGCTCTGCAGATGGACATCAAGATCCAGGGCATCACCGAAGAGATCATGGAGATCGCCCTGGGCCAGGCCCTGGAAGCGCGTCTGAACATCCTTGGCCAGATGAACCAGGTCATTGCCCAGTCGCGCAGCGAGCTGTCGGCCAACGCACCGACCATGTTGGCGATGAAGATCGATCAGGACAAGATCCGCGACGTGATCGGCAAGGGTGGCGCCACCATTCGTGCGATCTGTGAAGAGACCAAGGCATCGATCGATATCGAAGACGACGGCTCGATCAAGATCTTCGGCGAAACCAAGGAAGCGGCCGAGGCGGCCAAGCAGCGCGTGCTGAGCATCACGGCCGAAGCCGAGATCGGCAAGATCTACGTCGGCAAGGTCGAGCGCATCGTCGACTTCGGTGCCTTCGTCAACATCCTGCCGGGCAAGGATGGCCTGGTACACATCTCGCAGATCAGCGATCAGCGCATCGAGAAAGTCACCGATGTGCTGAAAGAAGGTCAGGAAGTGAAGGTGCTGGTGCTGGACGTGGATAACCGCGGCCGCATCAAGCTGTCCATCAAGGACGTGGCTGCAGCGGAAGCCTCGGGCGTCTGAGGCAAGCTGGAGTGAACAGAAAGGGCCCTCTGGGCCCTTTTTGTTTGCCTGCTCGCCGCGCGTCCGCAGCTCCGCCCGATATTGCAAGTTGCAAGCAGCGCCACGCGCAAACTTGCATTGTGCAAGTCGACGGGGTTTTCGCCTATCTATAGGCAATTGATTTTAAAGGAAAAAAATATGTGACGGAGTTGGCACACCGCTTGCGCTGTTATCTGTGCATCTGAGGCCGGAGTCATGCCCCAGAAATCACGAGAACAGGAGTGACATCTATGAAGACTACTCAGACCCTTACCGCCGCCGCCATTGCCGCCGCTCTCAGCCTGCCTTTCGCAGGTGCTGCGCTGGCCGACACGCCTGCAATCGACAAGACCGACACCGTCATGCTCGCTGCCAATACCATGGACGACGCAGGGGACGCTGCCTCCGATACCTGGATCACCACCAAGGTGAAGTCCACGCTGCTGGCTGAAGACGCCACCCCCGGCATGGATATCGAAGTAGAGACCAAGGATGGCGTGGTTTCGCTGTCCGGGACCGTAGCCACCGAAGCCGAAAAAGAAGCCGCCATTGCCAAAGCCAAGGGCATCAAAGGCGTCCGTGATGTCGCTGCAGACGGTCTGAAGACCGCCGAGTGACGTCGCTGCCCGCCACTGGCGGGCGCCGCGAATCGAAGAACCCCGCCATTGGCGGGGTTTTTTACGTTAGCCTCCCCGGCGGCTGCCGATCTGCCGCAGCCGGTTACCCTCGAAGCGCAGAAAATGCAGCATCCCATTGTTCGGCCCGTAGACCCATTCCTCGACGGCCACCTCCTGTCGATAGCCGTACTCGTCAAGCACTTCCTTGTAGCCCAGCTGGGCGCTGCTGGCTGGCTCGCCGCATTTGGCGAGCACTTCCGCCGTGGTCGCATCGAGGCTCACCAGGCGGCTGTTGCAGCGATAGGTAGAGGATGCCTGGGCATGCAGGCTGCCCAGCAACAGGCAGAGCAGCAGGGGCAATGCGCGACGATGCATCGGTGCCTCCAGGTGCTTCAATTGGCACGGCGGGTTTCGATGCGAACCAGGCGGTTCCCTTCGAATGTCAGGATGCTGAGCATACCGTTGCGTGGTCCATAGACCCATTCTTCCAATCTGAATTCCTGCCGGTCGTTCCGGCTGAGGCTGTAGCCGACCAGATCGCGGTGTTGCGGCACGCCGCACTTGCGTTCGACCTCGAACGCGCGGTCGCCGGTGGTGACCAACTGGCTGCCGCAGCGCAGTGTGTCGGCCTGGGCACTGGCGGCAGCGATCAGCAGGACAGCAGCACCGAGGCGGTAGTACAGGTTCATCAGTCGCTCCCCAGATGCAGTACGGTCGCTACCTGGCCATTATCCGCCTCTTCAGTCGTTCCGGTGTCCAGCAGGTACACGCGCTCGGACTCCAGGCCCGCGTCGACCAGGTAGCCCTTGATCGCGGCGGCCCGCTCGCGGCTCAGACGGCGTAGCAGGGCGGCATTGTCAGACCAGGAGTCGATCACCGCCTGGCGCAGCCGCTCGGCGCGCTGTTCATCGTCCAGCTCCTTCCACTCGGCTGGCGGCTGCTGATTGAGCCGGCTGCGATAGATGCCTTCCAGCAACGGCGCTTCATCGCTCGTTTCGATGCGAATCTCCGCCGGGTCTGGCGGAACCTTGTCGCCACGACGCTGCAGGATGCGGTACTGGGTTTCCCGAAACTCCTGCTGCAACCGCTGCTCGGCCAGCATCGGGCCATCGATGGCGGCGTTAGCCATGCCTTCAACCTCAAGCCGCAGGGCCGGGCGCTCCACCAGTGCCGCGGCCAGCGTATCCAGTGTCTTGCGCGCGTTGCCGTCCAGCTCGCTGCTGGCGGCTGCAAAGGCGACGTGGCTGAGGTCGGCATCGCCACCCCCGGCCAGGCCGGCGATGAACTTGAACGGCGCCTGGGCCGCCCGCACCACCAGGTTGCGCAGCGTCTGCCAGACGATCGGCATGACGCTGAACTCGGGATCGTTCAGGTTGCCCTGAACCGGCAGCTCGATGGAAATGGTGCCCTTGCTGTCCTTGAGCAAGGCCACCGCCAGGCGAACGGGCAGGTCCACGGCATCGGGACTGTCGACCTTTTCGCCGAGCTGCAGCTGCTCCAGCACCACCTTGTTCTCGGCGTTCAGCCGTCCCTGCTCGATCCGGTAATGCAGATCCAGATTGAGGCGGCCCTTGCGGATGCGGTAGCCGGCGAACTTGCCGGAATACGGCGTGAGCGTGGTCAGCTCGACCTGGCGGAAGCTGGCGGCGATATCCAGGCTCTGCAGCGGATCGAATGGCGTCAGACTGCCCTTGATGCTCACCGGCGCGTACTGGTCCACCTTGCCGGCGATGTTCACCGAGGCGGCTTTTTGCTCGCGATTGCTCAGGACGCCGATGTCACCATTGAGTGACTGGATGGCGGTAACGAACGGCGGGCGCAGGCTGAAGTCGGCGAAGTTGGCCGAACCGTCGGCGATGTTGATCCCGCCGATGCGGATGGCCAGCGGTTCCGCGGCCTGCTGCTCGGATGCGTCCTGGGCAGCCGGTTCGTCACGCTTGACCAGCAGGTCGTTGAGGTTGGTACTCAGATCCGGGTTGACGACGAAGCGCGCGTACGGCTGGCGCAGATCGATCCGCTCGATGTCCAGGCTGCGCGGATGCTGGTAATCCAGGCCGCTGAGCTGCAGTCGCTGCCACTTCACGAAGTCGCGGTTGTTGATGGTGTCGAGCGTATGCAGCTGGGTCGCATCGACGCTGCCGCGTACGCTGAAGGCCAACGGCTCGGTACCCTGCAGGTCGACCTGTAGTTCGCTGCTGAGCATGCCGCTGCGCAGCTCCAGGCTCACCAGCGGGCTCAGGTAGGCCTGGGCGATGCGCAGGTCGATATCGCGGGTAGTTACCGCCAGCTGACCGCTGATCGGATTGAGTTGCAGCTGCCCCTGGGCCTGGAGCGCTCCCTGCCTGCCGACCCCGGTGTCCAGCTTCAGCGAAAAGGGGCGAGTTGCGAGGCTGTCGAAATCGCTGATGTCCAGGTTCAGCGGGCCGAGCTCGAGCTGGACCTCGTCGTCCGGCACGCGATCGGCCAGGTGCACGCGGTAATCGCGCAGCTGGGCATCGTGCAGCAAGACCTGCCACGGTTCGCCGGCTGTCTGGGTTTCGCTGTCCGCGGTCTGCTCGTCAGCATTCGACGGACTCGGGCCCGCGGCGAACAGTTTCTGCCAGTCCAGCTCGCCATCGGCCTCACGGGCGGCCCAGGTTTCCAGATGGCGGCTGCGCAGCTTGCCGATGCTGACCTGACGCCTGGCCAGGTCCAGCGTCGTTTCGCTCAGCTCGAGCCGCTCCAGGCGAACCAGCTTGCGCCCGTCCGGGCTGTCGAGGGCCAGCGGGGCCACGGCGGCCTGGGCGCTGTTCAATGTCAGGGCCAGTCCGTCGCTGAGGTCGAGGTGGTAGCGGGTACTCAGGTCGATGCTGCCCTCTCGAAGAACCAGTGGCGCCGCGTCGCGCACGTACGGCCAGAAGTCCTTCAGCGGCAGTTTGCTGACCTGCAGCTGGCCGCGCGAGGCCAGCGGTTGCAGGTTGAGGTCGCCTTGCCAGTCGATGCGTCCGCCGCTTGCACCTGTGGCGGTGAGGCGGGCGTCGGCGCTGCCGTCCGTGCGGGTGGCAAGGTTGTGCAGCTCGAGGTCCAGCGAGTCGTAGACCAGCTCGATGGGCTCACTTGGGCGCCGATCACGGAAGGCGAGGTGTCCGCGCACCAGTTGCAACTGGTCGATACGCAGCGGGAAGAGTTCGCGCTCGTCGTCGGCAGATGGCTGCGTTTCGGGGACATCGAACAGCTGGGCGAGGTTCAGGGTGCCGTCCTCAGCGAAGCGCACCTCGGCGTGCGGCGCTACCAGCTGTACGGCGGCCAGGTGCAGCGTGCGTTGCCAGAGGCTGTTCCACTGCAGGTCGAGGTAGAGTCGCTCGAAGGCCAGCTGGCGATCGTCCTGCGCGCCGATGCGCAGGTCGAACAGGGTGAGTTCGAGGCTGAAGGGATTGAATTCGATGCGCTGCAGGCTGGCCGGTACGGTGGCGTAGTTGGCCAATTGCTGATTGGCGATGCGCTGGGCGATACCCGGCAGGATCAGGAAGCCAAGCAGGCTGTAGCAGATCAGCACGAGCGCCACGCCGGTGAACGCTCGCTTCATTCCATTGGGCATGACCGGAAGTATTCCTGGCGGATGGATGCCTTGGAGTATGGCATGGCCAGGCGGTTCCCCGAATCGAGCGATACCGGCAATGCGCTCAAAGCCGCAGAATCAGGGTCTTGAGTGGGGGCAGCCCGTCATGGGAAGGGAAGTCTGCCGCCGGTGCCAGTACTTGCCATTCACGTACCGGCCGGCCCGCCTTGTCGGCGCAACGAAGCACCTGCGTCCGCCATTCGTCCATCGGCACCTTCGCCAGGTTGTTGCAGCAGATCAGCACGCCGCCTTCGGCGGTGGTCAGCAATGCCGGTTTCAGCAGGCTCTGGTAGTCGCGCAGCAGGTCCACCGTGCCGAAGGCGCTGCGTGCCCAGGCCGGAGGGTCGAGCAGTACCAGATCGAACTGGCGCTGCTCGAGGCGAGGGTAGTCGGGCAGGGCGCGGCCGCGCCTGGAAGCGACCGGCAGTCCGGCGAGTTGGCGGATCGCGGGGAAATAGTCGGAGCGGACGAAGCGCATCGGTGCCAGCGCCGGGTTCAGCGCTGCATTCTCCCTGCCCACGGCGAGGTTGCGCTCGGCGAAGTCGAGGTTCCAGACATCCCGGGCGCCACCCGCCGCAGCGCAGAGCCCGACGCCGCAGGTATAGGAAAACAGGTTGAGCACCGACTTGCCGGCACTGTGTTGCTTGACCCAGCCGCGAGCGTTGCGCAGGTCGAGGAACAGCAGCGGGTCCTGGCCGTCGTGGCGCCCGCGTACGCGATAGGCGAGCCCCCATTCATGACCGACCTGATCGGCCAGCGCGGCGGCGTCCGGCTGGTACGCCGCGTGGCTGCGGTCGATGCGCGAGTTGCCCTGCGAGCGGTCGTTGTAGACGAGCTGCAGCGGCAGTTCGAGCGAGTCCATGGCCAGCTCATGGATGCGCAGCAACGCATCCGCTGCAAGCGTCTGGTGAAAGCTCTGCACCATCAGCTGCGGCCCGTAGCGATCCACCGTCAGGCCGGCAGCACCTTCCTGGCTGCCATGGAACAGGCGGTAGCAATCGGTGCCCTGCTGGTGCAGCTGGTCGAGCAGTGGGCGGCGGCGATCGAAGGCGGCGCGCAGCGCCTGGTCTGGAGAGGGCATGCGCGCGGCTCGAAAAAGGAGGGGGCGCAGTCTAGCAAGAAATGCGGCGCGACAACCGCTGCTAGCGTGGTGGCAGGCCCATGCGGCGGCGCGCGCGGTGCACCGAGGCACTGCGCACCGCCCAGCGCAGCACCGGCGCCGTACGGCGTACCCCGCTGCGAATCAGCTGGCGACGGGCGTCGCTCAGCGGTGGGCCGACCATTGCTGAGGCCCATTCCGGCAGCAGTTCGATACCGGCATGTAGCATCAGCGTGCCGAACGGCCGCAGCAGTGGGCTCGGCGCCGGAGCGGTGCGCAGTATCTGCAGAATCTCCAGCGCGCGCGCGTCGATCTGCAGCTGCGGACGGAGGCGTTCGAGGTACGTCTCGACCTCGGCGCGCGAACGTGGCACGCCTTCTGCGCCGAGGCGCTCGGCGATCAGCGCGACTTCGGCGTAGTAACGATCCTGGTCGGCTGTGCTGAGGTCAGGGTCGCGGTAACGCAGGTGCGACTTGAGGAAACTGCTGACCTCGGCGACGTGCACCCAGGTCAGCAGCTCGGGGTCGTAAGCGGCATAGGCTCGGCCATCCGGCGCCGTGCCGGTCACGCTCAGGTGGATGCGTCTTACCCGTTCGATCAGGCGCTCGGCATCTGCATGGCTGCCGAAGGTGGTGGCGGATATGAACTGCCCGGTGCGCCGCAGTCGACCGAGCAGGTCCTCGCGGAAGTTCGAATGATCCCATACCCCGGCCAGGGCCAGCGGGTGCAGGGCCTGCAGCAGCAACGCGGAGATTCCGCCAACCATCATCGAGGTGAAATCACCATGCACGCGCCAGCAGATCGAATCGGGACCGAAGAGCCCGGGGTCGCCCGGCGGGTTCTCGTAGTCCACCCCGCCGATGGCCAGGCCGGTGAGACTGAGCACGCGTGCTTCGATAGGACGACGGATGAATTCCATGGTGACGGCGCTGCAGGCTTGGGAGCTGGCGATGTTACCCGATCAGGCGCCGAGGGCCGCGGGCAGGGCAGGGAGCACGCGACGGAAGGGGACCGGACGCTGCAGCAGCGTCCGGTCAGCAGGTGCGTTCAACCGCGATGACGGCCGCGGAAGAAGTCGATCAGGCCCTGAGTCGAGGCGTCTTCCGCCGGCGCCGCATCGAAGCGGGTCATCTGGTTGTAGACGGCCTTGCCCAGCTCCTTGCCCAGCTCGACACCCCACTGGTCGAAGGAGTTGATGCCCCAGATCACGCCTTGGACGAAGACCTTGTGCTCGTACAGCGCGATGAGCGCGCCGAGACGGCCGGGGCTGATGGTTTCCATCACCAGGGTGTTGCTCGGTCGGTTGCCCGGAATCACCTTGTGCGGCGCCAGTCGCTGGACTTCGGCCTCGCTCAGGCCCTTGGCACGCAGTTCGGCTTCGGCTTCCTCGCGGGTCTTGCCGAGCATCAGCGCCTGGCTCTGCGACAGGCAGTTGGCATAGAGCCATTCGTGGTGATCGGCTACCGGGTTGTGACTGACAACCGGCACGATGAAGTCGGCTGGAATCAGCGGCGTGCCCTGGTGCAACAGCTGGTGGTAGGCGTGCTGGCCGTTGGCACCGACACCGCCCCAGATCACCGGCCCGGTGCTGCAGGACACTGGCGTGCCATCCTGGCGCACGCTCTTGCCGTTGGATTCCATGTCCATCTGCTGCAGGTGTTTGACGAAGTTGCGCAGGTAGTGGTCATAGGGCAGGAAGGCGTAGCTCTGCGCGCCCCAGAAGTTGTGGTACCAGATGCCGAGCATCGCCAGCAGCACCGGCATGTTGCTTTCGAACGGCTCGCTGAGGAAATGCTGGTCCATGCTGTAGGCGCCGGAGAGCAGGTCCTTGAAGTTGGACATGCCGATGGCCAGGGCGATGGGCAGGCCGATCGCCGACCACAGCGAGTAGCGCCCGCCGACCCAGTCCCACATGGGGAAGATGTTCTTCTCGCGAATGCCGAAGTCGACGGCCGCCTGCTTGTTGCTGGTCACGGCGATGAAGTGGCGGTAGAGCTTTTCCTCGGTGCCGCCCTTGCCCAGGTACCAGTTGCGGGCCGCCTGGGCGTTCTTCAGCGTCTCGAGGGTGCCGAAGGTTTTGCTGGAGATGATGAACAGCGTGGTCTCGACGTTCAGCTTGGCGGTCACCTCGCGGAATTCGCTGCCGTCGATGTTGGCCAGGTAGTGCGTCCGCACGCCGTGCTGGGTGAACGGCAGCAGCGCCTCGGAGACCAGCTGTGGGCCGAGGAACGAGCCACCGATGCCGATGTTCACGACGTCGGTGATGGTCTTGTCGCTGAAGCCGCGCCACAGGTTGTTGTGGATGCGGGTGACGATGTCGGTCATCTGCGCCAGGGCGGTGTGCACGTCGCGCATGATGTTCTTGCCGTCGACCATCACCGAGTCGCCCATGGGACGGCGCAGGGCCGTGTGCAGCACCGGGCGATTCTCCGATGCATTGATCCGTTCGCCCTCGAACATGGCGCGGGCGGCCTGCTCGACGCCGGCCTCGCGGGCCAGATTGACCAGCAGGGTGCGGGTCTCCGGGGTGATGAGGTTCTTCGAATAGTCGAGGAACAGGCCGCTGCAGGAAACCGACAGGTCATCGAAGCGCGTCGGATCGGCCTTGAAGGCCTCGCGCATGCTGAAGTGCTGCATGGCCAGGCGGTGTTCTTCCAGGGCCTTCCAGGACGGCAGGCCGGTGACATCGAGCGGATGCTGGTAATAGCTCATGGTGATGCGGCTTCCTTTGCTTTGACAGGCCGCTGAACCCCGGGAATTCGCGCAACGAGCGCGCCATGATTGCCTCGGGATTCAGTGATGTGTATGACCGTGCGGGCACGCCGGCACTCGTTCCTGAATGCTGCGGATGCTGGCCGAACCCGGCTTTCACCGAGCCGGTGAGGCACATCCTATGCCATCAGAGACAGCTCAGACAGGGAAAACCCCTGCTGCGTTCCGGGCTTTCGCCGTCTATTCTGCCCGCGCTCATGCCGCATCCCAACCGCTGTCGCCCAGCCCCAACGAAAAAGCCCGAAGTGCGAAACACTTCGGGCTTGGATTCAATGCAGGCGTGGTGCCGGGCTCAGGCCACCTGCACCGGAATCGCGTTGCTGGTATGGCTCAGTTCGCCGTCGGCGCCCATGTAGAGCACATGGGGTTTGAAGTTGGCCAGCTCGGCTTCGCTGTAGTGCGCATAGGCACAGATGATCAGGCGATGACCGACGCCGGCCTTGTGGGCGGCGGCGCCATTGACCGAGATGATCCTGGAGCCTTCCTCGCCGCGGATGGCGTAGGTGGTGAAGCGTTCGCCGTTGTCAACGTTGTAGATCTGGATCTGTTCGTATTCACGGATACCGGCCAGGTCCAGCCACTCGCCGTCGATGGCGCAGGATCCTTCATAGTCGAGCACCGAGTGGGTTACCTGGGCGCGGTGCAGTTTGGCCTTGAGCATGATGGCGTGCATGGCGGGGTCCTCCGGGTGCGCAAGCGGCGCAGAGTGTGCCCGAAGCCTCGAACGCGATCAAGGCTGCAGGCAATTGGCAGGGATCAGGCCGATGTGCGGAGGTCGACCAGCAGGTTGTCGATCAGCCGCGTCTTGCCCAGGTAGGCCGCCGCGAGAATGACCAACTCGCTGGAGGCGTCGGTGACCGGCTGCAGGTCGATGGCATTGCGGATGTCCAGGTAGTCCGGACGCAAGCCGGCGTTGCGCAGTGCTTCCAGACCTTCGTCGATCAGCGCGGGAAGGTCCCGGCGACCGCCCTGGAGCGCATCCCTGAGCTGGTTCAGCGTGCGATAGAGGACAGGCGCCGTGGCGCGCTCGTCGGCGCTCAGGTAACCGTTGCGCGAGGACAGTGCCAGGCCGTCGTCGGCCCGTACGGTCGGTTCGGAGAGGATCTGCACCGGCATGTTCAGGTCGCGCACCATGGTGCGGATCACCGCCAGCTGCTGGAAATCCTTCTGGCCGAACACGGCGAGGTCCGGCAGGACCATGTTGAACAGCTTGCTCACCACCGTGGAGACACCGTCGAAATGACCGGGGCGACTGCCGCCGCAGAGGCCTTCGGATACGCCGGGTACGCGCACGATGGTCTGGTTGGCCTGGCCGTGGGGGTACATCTCCTCCACGCTGGGCGCGAAGAGCAGGTGGCAGCCGGCGTCGAACAGCTTTTCCTGGTCCGCTGCGAGCGTACGCGGGTAGTTGTCCAGGTCCTCGTTGGGACCGAACTGCAACGGATTGACGAAGATGCTGGCGACCACGAAGTCGGCGCGCTGGCCGGCTTTCTTAACCAGCGCGATATGACCGGCGTGGAGGTTGCCCATGGTCGGCACGAAACCGATGCGTTTGCCTTCGCCGCGCGCGCGGGCGACCGCGGCGCGCAGGTCGGCGATGTTCTTGACGACGTTCATGCGGAGAAACCGTGTTCGGCTGCGGGGAATTCGACGGCCTTGACCGCCTTGACGTAGCCGGCGATGGCCGCGGGGATGTCGCCGTGCTCGCGCATGAAGTTCTTCACAAACTTCGGCACGCGGCCGCTGAGCGACAGTCCGAGCATGTCATGCAGGACCAGCACCTGGCCGTCGGTATCGCTGCCGGCGCCGATGCCGATCACCGGGATCTGCACGGCCCGGGTAATGCGCGCGGCCAGTTCGCTGGGGACGCATTCGAGCAGCAGCATGGCGGCGCCGGCTGCTTCCAGCGACTTGGCGTCCTCCAGCATCTGCTGTGCCTGGGCTTCTTCACGCCCCTGCACCTTGTAGCCGCCGAACAGATTGACCGCCTGCGGGGTCAGCCCCATATGCGCGCACACCGGGATGCCGCGGTCGGCCAGCAGGCGGATCGACTCGGCCAGCCAGGCGGTGCCCTCGAGCTTGATCATGTGGGCGCCGGCCTGCATCAGCAGCGCCGAATTGTTCAGGGTCTGCTCGGTGGTCGCGTTGGCCATGAACGGCAGGTCGGCGACGATCATCGCTCCGCGGTTGCCACGCTTGACGCTGGCCGTGTGGTAGGCCATGTCGGCGACGGTGACCGGCAGGGTGCTGTCGTGACCTTGCAGGACCATGCCGAGCGAGTCGCCGATCAGCAGCATCTCGACGCCTGCATCGCAGGCCGTCTTGGCGAAGGTGGCGTCATAGCAGGTGAGCATGACGATCTTCTCGCCCTTCTGCTTGAGCCCTTGCAGCGTGGTCAGGGTTACGTCTGGCATGAATGCCGTCCTCTTCGAGCCTCGGAGGTCAGGATTGCCGGGCGGTGCACCGGAAGGGTGCTACGGCCGCAGGTGGCAGAGGGCGCTTATAGTCCCGGCGGCGGCAGAGTAAGTCAATCGCGAGTGTTACCTGCGCGTTACGTTCGTTACCGCGTCGGTGACACTTGTATTGGAAAGCCGCTCCAGCCCGCGGAACGGGCAGGCCGCGAGCAGGTCGACGAGCCGTCGTCCATCGGCCAGCACCAGTTCCGGCGGAGCGATCTCGGCCAGCGGGTAGAGCACGAACGCCCGAGCCTGCATGTGATAGTGCGGAACCTGGAGGCGCGGCTGGTCGATCAGTCGCTCGCCGAACAGCAGGATATCCAGGTCCAGGGTGCGCGGGCCCCAGCGTTCGGCCTTGCGTTCGCGGCCCTGCGCCAGTTCGATGCGCTGCAGGGCATCGAGCAGCGCCAGCGGCTCGAGGTCGGTCTCCAGTGCCGCAACCGCGTTGACGTAGCGTGGCTGGTCGGCGGGCCCGAGCGGGTCGCTGGCATAGAGGGAGGAGACTGCAGCCAGCCTGCTTCCTGGTAGTTCGGCCAGTGCCTGCAGGGCACCGCGCAGCTGCTGCTGGGGATCGGCCAGGTTGCTGCCCAGGCCGATGTAGACGCGCTCCATCTCAGTCGGCCGGGTTGGCGGCATCGCCCGGCGTGCGGCGACGGCGACCGCCACGGCGGCGTTTCTTGGCCGCGCCGGCGTCATCCTTGCCGCTGAGGCCGCGGATCATGTTGCGCCGCTCGCTGTCGTTGGCTTCCTGATAGTCGGTCCACCAGTCGCCAAGGCCGCCGGTCTTCTCGCCCGCGCTTTCGCGCAGCAGGAGAAAGTCGTAGCCAGCGCGGAAGCGCGGATTCTCCAGAAGCTGGTCGGCACGGCGGCCCTGCCGGCGCGGCAGGCGTTCCTGCATGTCCCAGATCTCGCGCATGGGGATGGTGAAGCGCTTGGGAATCGCGGTGCGCTGGCACTGCTCCCAGATGATGTCGTGGGCGGCTTCCTGCATCGCCGGAATCGGCGGCATGCCGCGGTCCTGCAGCTCCAGTACGCGGGCCGGCAGGGCAGGCCAGAGCAGGGCGGCGAAAAGGAACGCGGGCGTCACCGGCTTGCCCTGCTGGATGCGCAGGTCGGTATTGGCCAGCGCGTTGCGGATCAGCGTGCCGGCATACTCGGGGTTGCGCTCCAGCGCGGCGGCGCTGGCGGGGAACAGCGGCGCAAACAGGTCGTATTCGAGCAGCAGCTCGAAGGTCCGCTCGGCCTTGCCGCCGAGGAACAGCTTGAGCGTCTCGTCGAACAGGCGGGCCGAGGGGATGCCGTCGAGCAGCTCGGCCAGGTCGGCGATGGGCTCGGCACTGTGGCGTTCGATTTCGAAGTCGAGCTTGGCGGCGAAGCGCACCGCGCGGAGCATGCGTACCGGGTCTTCCTGGTAGCGCTGCTCGGGATCGCCGATCAGGCGGATCAGGCGATTGCGGATGTCGTGCACGCCGCGGGTGTGGTCGAGGATGCGCTCGCTGGTCGGGTCGTAGTACAGCGCATTGATGGTGAAGTCGCGGCGCTGGGCGTCGTCCTCGAGCGTGCCATAGACGTTGTCGCGAAGGATGCGTCCGCTCTCGTTGCGCGAGGCCAACTGGCTGGCATCCTCGTCGTCTTCTTCCGGGTGGTTGGCGCGGAAGGTGGCGACTTCGATGATCTCGCGGCCGAAGTGCACGTGGACGAGCTTGAAGCGCCGGCCGATCACGCGTGCGTTGCGAAACTCGGCACGGACCTGTTCCGGGGTCGCACTGGTGGCGACGTCGTAATCCTTGGGATTGAGCTGCAGCAACAGATCGCGCACACAGCCACCCACGACATAGGCCTCGTAGCCGGCCTGCTGCAGGCGCTCGACCACGCTCACCGCATGACGGCTGATCTCGTTGCGATGCAGGGAATGCTGCCGGCTGGACAGAATTTCAGGTGTGCGACGGGGATGCGGGATGCGGCGCAGCGGAAGACGAAAAGACTGGAACAGCTTTTTCAGCATGAGGGGCAACTGTGTGGCGGAATGACGGGCCGGCGTCGCGAAAGCCGCGAAACCTGCGCGGATTCTAGCACCGGGACTGCCGGATGGTGAACGAAGCGCAGGGTAGTGTCAAAAAGCTTCGCGTGTAGCGTGACGAGGGTTCTGCCTGGTGCAACGCGGAAGGAAATGTCTGGACGGGGCGTGCGGAAGGAAACCGCGGAGCCAGATAGCACTGAGGGGAGCCGAAGCTCCCCTCTGAATAATGTCGCGTGCTTATTTATTGTTATTGGTCTTCTCAGGCGTTGCTGTTCTTGTTGTTCGCCTGTCCTTCGGGCCGTGGCCGTCGGGAACGCTCCCACAGTGGGAGCCAATAGCAAACGGATTTCTTTGGTCGCTGACGTTGCCTTGATCTTCGATCCAACCAGTGCAGGGCCTGCTCGATGCAGTTTTTGTTGTTCTCGGCCTGGTCGTGGGGCGAACCCCGTGGCATGTCCTCTCCAAAAGAATCAGTTAGCTGCGCCTCCGCCTTCTTGTCGTTGTTTTGCTGGAGCCGTTACGTCTTGTTCTTATTGTGGGATCTGCTTGTTATTGTTGTTGTGCCATTAGGTAAGCAGTTGCCGTGCCAGTTTTAGGAAATCGTTATATTTCAATGAGTTGTGATTTCCAGACTTGGCGGAAGGCAAGAAAAAACCGGGGCGTCGTTACCGATGCTCCCGGTTTTTGTTACGAACGATGCGCCGGCGGTAACAAATTACCCGGCGGCGCTACTGGACTTGCGCCGCGGAATGCCCAGGCGCTGGCGGCGTTCCCACAGGCATTTGCGGCTGATGCCGAGCTTGCGCGCCAGTTCGGTCTCGGTCATGTGGTCCTGATGCTCGAGCACGAAATGCTGGAAGTAGTCCTCCAGCGAGAGATCCTCGGTCGGCTCGTTGCCACCGGCGATACCGCGGATGCCGCCGAGTGAATCTTCTTCGAACTCATCGTCCAGCTCGTCGAGTTCGATATCGATGCCCAGCAGCTCGGCGTCGATCTCCGGGCTCTCGCTGAGGATCGCCGCGCGCTCGATGGCGTTTTCCAGTTCGCGCACGTTGCCGGGCCAGGAGTAGTGACGAATCGCCTGTTCGGCGTCGCGCGAGAAGCGCATCTCGTCGCTGCTCATGCGTTCGCCCTGGCGCGCCAGGAACGCCTTGGCGATTTCGAGCACGTCGTTGCCGCGCTCGCGCAGCGGCGGCAGCTTGAGCGCGATCACGTGCAGGCGGTAATAAAGGTCTTCGCGGAACTGGCCGGTCTTGGCAAGGGTTTTCAGGTCGCGGTGGGTGGCGGCGATCAGACGCACATCGACCTTCTGCGACTGCACCGAGCCGACGCGGCGGATCTCACCTTCCTGCAGTACGCGCAGCAGGCGCGCCTGGGCTTCCAGTGGCAGTTCGCCGATTTCGTCGAGGAACAGGGTGCCGCCATCGGCTGCCTCGACCAGGCCGGCGCGACCGGCGCTGGCCCCGGTGAAGGCCCCCTTCTCGTGGCCGAACAGCTCGGATTCGATCAGGGTTTCCGGAATGGCCGCGCAGTTCACCGAGATCATCGGCGCCTTGGCCCGTCGCGAGAGATTGTGCAGTGCCCGCGCCACCAGTTCCTTGCCGGTGCCCGACTCGCCCTGGATCAGCACGTTGGAATCGGTGGGGGCGACCTTGCGGATCTTGCTGAACAGGTCCTGCATCGGTGCGCAGTGGCCGATGATGCCGATGTCGCCCTGTGCCGCGTCGCTTGGGGCGCTGCCATTGCCACGGCTCGGCTGAGCGAGGGCTGCGGCGCTCTGCTGATGATCCTGAAGGATGCGCGCCACGGTCTGCAGCATTTCGTCGTGATCGAAGGGCTTGGCGATGTAGTCCACCGCGCCCATCTTCATGGAGTCCACCGCCGAGCGCAGGCTGGCGTAGCTGGTCATGATCAGCACCGGTGTGCCTTCGGCCAGTTTGATCAGTTCGGTGCCGGGTGCGCCGGGCAGTCGCAGGTCGCTGACGATGAGGTCGAAACCCGGGATGCTGTAGCGCTCCTGTGCTTCCTGCACCGAGCCGGCTTCGCTGACCTCGTACTGGTTGCGTTCGAGGAGGCGCCGCAGGGCTGAGCGGATGATGGTTTCGTCTTCGACGATCAGTATGTGTGACATCAGTACTCTCTCGACGGTCTGGAGGCAGAACCGGCGCCGGGCCGGTACGGCAGTCGCCTCTTCAACTTACGGCGTGTGACGCTTCGACATGCCGCGGCAGGGTGATGCGAAAACGGGTGCCGCGTTGCGTTTCCGGGTCAGCCGGGCTGTCGATATCGATCTGGCCATAATGCTCTTCAATGATCGAATAGACCAGCGCGAGGCCCAGGCCCGTGCCTTCGCCCGGATCCTTGGTGGTGAAGAACGGCTCGAACAGGCGGTCCTGGATCTCTTTCGGAATGCCGCTGCCTTCGTCCTCCACGGTCAGATAGACCGTCTGCTCAGCCACGTCGCTGGTCACCCGGATCACGCCACCGGGCGGCGATGCGTCGCGGGCGTTGGACAGCAGGTTGATCAGCACCTGCGCCAGGCGTTGCGGGTCCCCCTCGGCCACATGATCGGGATGGCACAGGTTGAGGAACTGCACCTCGGTGCGGTTGCGGTTGAGCGAGAGCAGGCCGATGGCGTCCTGGGTGACCTGAGCCAGGCTCACCGGATAGAGCTGGTGCTGGCGTTCGCCGGCATGGGCGAAGCTCATCAGCGACTGCACGATGCGCGACACGCGCTTGGTCTGCTCGATGATCTGCGCGCTGATTTCGACGATCTCGCCGTCGCCTTCGCGCTCGTCCCGCAGGTTCTGCGCCAGACAGGCGATGCCGGTGATCGGGTTGCCGATTTCGTGCGCCACGCCGGCGGCCAGGCGGCCGATGCTGGCCAGACGCTCGGAATGCACCAGGCGGTCTTCCAGCTGCTGGGTCTCGGTCAGGTCCTCGACCAACAGGACCAGGCCGCTGTTACCGGGCGCCAGCGGCTCGGCGATGGCTGCCTTGTGCAGGTTGAGGCAGCGGCGATGGCCGTTGTGTGCCAGGCGCTGCTTGTGCAGGTGTTCGTCGGGCTGCTCGATGAAGTCGCCCAGCAGGCTGCGCCAGGGTTCGGCGATGGTCGACAGGCGCGAACCGACGACCTGCAGCGCGGGAATTTCGGTCAGCTCTTCGAGGGCGCGATTCCACATGAGAATTTCCTGATCCTTGGCCAGCGAGCAGACCCCCATGGGCAGCTCCTGCAGCGTCTGCCGGTGATAGCGGCGCAGCGCGTCGAGTTCGGCGGCCAGGCCGGTCAGGCGCGAGTGATACTCCTCCAGGCGGTTCTCGATGAAGTGGATGTCTTCGGTGATGTAGCCCTCGGCGCCGTTCTTGTATGGCAGGAAGTTCTCGACGATGTCCTGGGCCACGCTGGGCCCCATCAGCCCGGACAGGTTGGCTTCGATGCGATCACGCAGGCGGCGCAGGGCATAGGGGCGGTGCTCGTCGAACGGCAGCTGCAGATCGCGCAGTGCCTGCTCCACTTCGCGCTGCGCCGTCTTGGCGCCCAGGGGCTTGGCCAGCTGGGTGGCGAACTCCTGTGGCGAGGCGGCCATCAGTTCACGCCGCTGCGGCCGGCGCACGTTTTCCACCGCACAGGCCTCGGCGGCGCTCTGCTCCTCGGGGCTGGTCTCGCTGAAGATCGAGAACAGCGAGAAGGCCAGCACGTTGACCGCCAGCGAAGCGATTGCCGCCAGGTGCCAGCTGGTGTCGTCGAGTACGTAGACCACGTTGAACAGCGGGATATAGAAACCATCCAGATTGCCCACCAGGGGCAGCAGCATGGTCACCATCCAGACGCCGATGCCGGCCAGCAGGCCGGCGATGTAGCCGCGGCGGTTGGCGGTCGGCCAGTAGAGCACCGAGAGCACGCCCGGCAGGAACTGCAGGGTGGCAACGAAGGCGACGATGCCCAGGTTGGACAGGTCCTGCTCGGCGCCGAGCAGCAGGTAGAACCCGTAACCGGCCAGGATGATGGCGAAGATCAGGCTGCGTCTGGTCCATTTCAGCCAGCGGTAGATGTTGCCCTCGCTGGAGGGTTGATAGAGCGGCAGCACCAGATGGTTGAGGGCCATGCCGGACAGCGCCAGGGTGCTGACGATGATCAGCCCGCTGGAGGCCGACAGCCCGCCGACGAAGGCCAGCAGCGCCAGGGTTTCGCTCTGTGCGGTGAGGCCGAGGCCGAGGGTGAAGTATTCGGGGTTGGTGCTGACGCCCAGCTTAAGGCCGGCCCAGAGGATCAGCGGCACGGCCAAACTCATCAGCAGCAGGTACAGCGGCAATCCCCAGCTGGCGCTGACCAGCCCGCGCGGGTTGAGGTTCTCGGTGAACGTCATGTGATACATGTGTGGCATGACGATGGCCGAGGCGAAGAACACCAGCAGCAGGGTGCGCCACGGGCCTTCCTGCAGTGGCGTGTGCAACGCCTGCAGCGCCGACTGGTTCTGCAGCAGCCAGATCTCCAGCTGGTGCGGGCCGCCGAAGACCACGTAAAGGGCGTACAGGCCGATGGCACCGAAGGTCACGAGCTTGACGATGGATTCGAAGGCGATGGCGAACACCAGCCCTTCGTGCTTCTCCCGCGTGGCGATGTGGCGGGCACCGAAGAGGATGGTGAACAGCATGATCATCAGGCAGTAGCCCAGCGCCACGCGCTCCTGCAGCGGCTCGAGGGTCAGGATGCCGATGGCGTCGGCGACCGCCTGGATCTGCAGGGCCAGCAGCGGCAGCATGCCGATCAGCATGACGATGGTGGTCAGCGCGCCGCTCCAGGTGCTGCGGAAGCGGAAGGCCACCAGGTCGGCCAGCGACGACAGCTGATAGGTACGAGTGATCCGCAGGATCGGGTAGAGCAGCACCGGCGCCAGCAGAAAGGCGCCGCACACGCCGAGATAGGTGGCGAGAAACCCGTAGCCATACTGGTAGGCCAGGCCCACGGTGCCATAGAAGGCCCAGGCGCTGGCGTAGACGCCGAGCGAGAGGGTGTAGGTCAGCGGGTGGCGGATGATCCAGCGCGGGATCAGCCCGCGATCGCTGACCCAGGCCACGCCGAACAGCATGAACAGGTAGGCGGCGCTGATCAGGATCAGGTGGCTCAGGCTAAAGCTCGTCTGCATCGCGCTGGCTCTGGAGAATGAAGGTCACCACGATCAGGATCAGCCACAGCAGATAGGGCCGATACCAGGCACCGTTGGGGTCGATCCACCAGTCCATGATGGCGGGGGAGAACAGGTAGATCCCCACCACCAGGAGCAGCACCAGTCGGTAGATATACATGCCGGGTCTCGTGTCGGAAGTGAGGGCGATGGTAGAGCAGCGGCACGCGGCAGGCCACCAGCGGCAGGCAAAAGCTCGCCTCGGGTGGTTCGATCCATGCGTGACTCAGCGCAGCTGGGCTTCGGCGAGGGTACGGACCCGCGGGATGCGTGCTGCATTCCAGTGGGCAACAGCCCAGCCGAGAATGTCCGCCGGCAGCGCGCCGTCCAGTTCCGCTGGCGGTTGCTGGCCAAGGGCGCGCAGCGCGCGAAGCAGCAGCGGGCTGGCCTCCTGGGGTTGCAGCGGTGGCGAGCGATAGCTCTTGCCGAGCTTGTGTCCGTCCGGCTGGATGATCAGCGGCAGGTGCAGGTAGCGTGGTTGTGGCAGGCCGAGGACCTCCTGCAGATAAAGCTGGCGGGGCGTCGAATCGAGCAGGTCGGCGCCGCGCACCACATCGGTGACGCCCTGCCAGGCGTCATCCAGCACCACGGCCAGCTGATAGGCAATCAGGCCGTCGCGGCGGCGAATGACGAAATCGCCGACCTCGCGGCCCAGATGCTGGCGGAACTCGCCTTGCACACGATCGATGAAGACGTATTCACGATCGGGTACGCGCAGGCGGATGGCAGCATCCTCGAGGCTGCGACCGGCGGCGCGGCAGAAGCCGGGGTAGGGGCCCGGGTAGCCTTCGAGCTGCTTGCGCGAGCAGGTGCACGCATACGCCAGGCCTTCATCCAGCAGCCGTTCGATGGCGTCCCGATACGCAGCGTGACGTTCGCTCTGGCGCAGCATGTCGCCGTCCCATTCGAAGCCGTAGCTCTGCAGCGTCTCGACGATGGCCCGCTGGGCGCCGGGCATCTCCCGTGGCGGATCGATGTCTTCCATGCGCAGCAACCAAAGGCCGCCGACCGAACGGGCGTCGAGATAGGAAGCGAGGGCCGCGATCAGCGAGCCGAAGTGCAGGTAGCCGCTGGGGGTCGGTGCAAAGCGACCGATGTAGCGTGCGGGCTGGGGCAGGGCGGAGGAGGACATGGCGGGCCGGCGCGATCGGTGATGGCGAGGCGGATGAAACGGTGCAGGGCCTGGAAATGAAGCGGGGCGCCGTAGCGCCCCGTTCGGGATCAGGAACCGATCTGCTTTTCCTTGATCTCCGCCAGCGTCTTGCAATCGATGCAGAGGGTGGCGGTGGGGCGCGCTTCCAGGCGACGGATGCCGATTTCGACACCGCAGGAATCGCACCAGCCGTATTCGTTGTCTTCGATCAGCTGCAGCGTCTCGTCGATCTTCTTGATCAGCTTGCGCTCGCGGTCGCGGGCGCGCAGTTCCAGGCTGAACTCTTCTTCCTGACTGGCGCGGTCGGCCGGATCCGGGAAGTTGGCAGCCTCGTCCTGCATGTGGTGCACGGTGCGATCGACCTCCTCCATCAGCTCCTGCTTCCACTTGTTCAGGATGCCGGTGAAGTGGGCGCGCATCTTGTCGCTCATGTATTCCTCGCCCTGGCTTTCCTTGTAGGGCTCGAAGGCGCGAATCAGTTGCTTGCTCGACGGTGTTTCTTTGGTAATGGGCATGGATGAACGCCTCTCGCTATGTCCATTGCGCAGGATGATTTGTCCCTTGCCGGCCCGTGCCGGCCCTGCGGCTGCAAGCGGGCGAACTTACCAGATCGGCTCGGGGTGCGCTACTCCCCTTTCCAACAGTGGCTGCAGCGGCTTCGGGACCTTGGGTAGAATTCACGTTTTGTTCTCAACAGGAAGGTCAGATGACCTCGTCGTACAGCGCACGCAGTCGCGCAATCGAACCTTTCCACGTCATGGCGCTGTTGGAGCGGGCCAATCAGCTCCAAGTTCAAGGCCACGACGTCATTCACCTGGAAATCGGCGAACCGGACTTCACCACCGCCGCGCCCATCGTCGCCGCGGGACAGGCCGCGCTAGCGGCCGGGCACACCCGCTACACCTCCGCCCGTGGCCTGCCACAGCTGCGCGAGGCGATTGCCGGCTTCTATGCCCAACGCTATCGATTAAGCATTGACCCCGAACGGATCCTGATTACTCCCGGCGGCTCCGGTGCGCTGCTGCTGGCCTCCAGCCTGCTGGTGGATCCGGGCAAGCACTGGCTGCTGGCCGATCCGGGTTATCCGTGCAACCGGCACTTCCTGCGACTGGTGGAAGGCGCCGCGCAGCTCGTGCCGGTCGGCCCCGAGATGCGCTATCAGCTGACCCCTGAACTGGTCGAGCGCTATTGGGATCGCGACAGCGTTGGCGCGTTGGTGGCATCGCCGGCCAACCCCACCGGGACGCTGCTCGAGCGGCCCGAACTGGCCGCCCTTTCGGCGGCGCTGAAGGAGCGCGGCGGCCACCTGGTGGTCGACGAGATCTATCACGGGCTGACCTACGGCAGGGATGCGGCCAGCGTGCTGGAAGTCGATGACGAGGCCTTCGTGCTCAACAGCTTTTCCAAGTACTTCGGCATGACCGGCTGGCGCCTGGGCTGGCTGGTGGCACCGCCGGCGGCCGTGCCCGAGCTGGAAAAGCTGGCACAGAACCTATACATCAGCGCGCCAAGCATGGCCCAGCACGCGGCGCTGGCCTGTTTCGAGCCGGCGACGCTGGAGATCCTCGAGGCGCGTCGCGGCGAGTTTGCCCGGCGTCGGGACTTCCTGCTGCCAGCCCTGCGCGAGCTGGGCTTCGGCATCGCGGTCGAGCCGCAGGGAGCCTTCTATCTGTATGCAGACATCAGCGCCTTCGGTGGCGACGCCTATGGGTTCTGCCAGCACATGCTGGAAACGGAGTACGTTGCCATCACGCCGGGACTGGATTTCGGCCGTCACCAGGCCGGCCATCATGTGCGCTTCGCCTACACGCAGGATCTGCCGCGCCTGGAACAGGCCGTCGAGCGCATCGCCTGCGGCCTGCGTAGCTGGCGGCCCTGATGCGCTTCGCGCAACCGCTGGAGCGGGGCCGTCTGGTCAGGCGCTACAAGCGCTTTCTCGCCGATATCGTCACCGACGAGGGCGAGGCGATGTGCATCCACTGTCCTAACACCGGCTCGATGCTCAACTGCATGAGCGAGGGCGCGCGGGTGTGGTTCCAGCGCAGCAGCGATCCTCGACGCAAGCTGCCCGGCACCTGGGAGCTGGTGGAGACGCCGCAGGGGCGATTGGCCTGCGTGAACACCGCGCGCGCCAATCCTCTGGTCGAGGAAGCATTGCTGGGCGGACAGATCGCCGAACTGGCCGGCTTCTCGGCGCTCAAGCGCGAAGTGGCCTATGGCGTGGAGAACAGTCGCGTGGACTTTCGCCTCGAGTTCGACGGCGGGCCGGCCTACGTTGAGGTCAAGAGCGTCACCCTGGGGTTCGCCGACACGGCAGTGGCGGCGTTCCCTGATGCCGTGACGCTGCGCGGTGCACGGCATCTGCGCGAACTGGCGGCGCTGGCGCGCGCCGGGGTGCGCGCGGTGCAGCTGTACTGCGTCAATCTGAGCGGCGTGGACGCGGTCCGTCCGGCCGAGGAGATCGATCCGGGTTACGCCGCGGCGCTGCGCGACGCGGTGGCGGCAGGTGTCGAGGTGCTTGCCTACGGGGTCGAGCTGTCCCCCGTGGAGCTTCGGGTCGGCGCACGTTTGCCGGTGTTGCTCTGAAGGTCGGCAGCCGGGACGTGGAAAAAAATTCTATCCGGCCGGGAACAAAGTGCCTTTCGTCTGGCCTCAACGTGGCTGGAAACCACATCCATCATGCACGGGCAGGCTCTGCTCCGCCGCTTGAGCCGGCGTCAAGACGCGCTCCTGCCTGTTTCGATGGAACCTGCGGCGACACCGCGCACGCGTGCGTGATGCCGTGGCTAGAACCATTTTCGGACGTTCGCGCTGGCCGCGAACGTCGTCGATGAGGCGACAAAGAATGCGAATCCTCGTTTGCGGTGCTGGTGGCCAAGTTGGTCGTGAGCTGGTGGAGCGGGCGTCACGTTTCGGACTGGATGTGCTGGCCCCGGCGCGGGCACAGCTGGACATCGCCAAGCCTGAGCAAGTGGCCGACGCGATGCGTCAGCGTCCCGAGCTGATCATCAACGCGGCCGCCTATACCCATGTGGATAATGCCGAGTCCCACGGCGAGCAGGCGTATGCGGTCAATCGCGACGGTCCGCGTCACCTGGCCGAGGCTGCCAAGCACGCGGGTGTTCCGCTGTTTCACATTTCCACCGACTACGTGTTCTCGGGCGAAGCCACCCGGCCTTATACCGAAAGCGACGAGACCGGTCCGACCGGCGTCTACGGCGCGAGTAAACTGGCCGGTGAAGAGGCGATCCGCAGCTGTCTGCCGGCTCATCTGATCCTGCGCACCAGCTGGGTGTATGGCGTACATGGGCATAACTTCGTCAAGACCATGCTGCGCCTGGCGCGCCAGCGTGATGCGCTGGGTGTGGTGAGCGACCAGATCGGCTGTCCGACTCAGGCCGGCAGCATCGCCTCGGTGCTGCTCGAGCTGGCCCGGCGCTATGCGGACGGTGCGGAACTCGCCTGGGGCGTCTACCACTACAGCGGCGCGCCTGCCTGCTCCTGGTACGACTTCGCGGTGGAAATCTTCCGTCAAGGTGAAGCGGCCGGGCTGATCGCCAGGCAGCCCGAGGTATCGCCGATCATGACGGCGCAATATCCGACGCCGGCCAGGCGACCGGCCTGGTCCGTGCTCGATTGCAGTCGATTCGAGGCAGCGTTCGGTCTTGCCCCGCACCGCTGGCAGGAAGACCTGGCCGATGTGCTGGCAATTCTGCGCCAGCAGGAGGCAAATGCGGTCAAGCGGGAGCGGACCTTCCGCGCCTGACCCGCTTGGCGGTACTCGGACCGCCGGTGCGATCTCCCTGCCCAGCGTGTATTCTTGCGCCCCCCGCGCCAAGGCGTGGCCTGACGTTCGGCTCTCGGAGGGCACATGGTAGTGGTATTGGCGATCCTGCCGATCTTCGGTCTGATCACGCTTGGATATCTGTTCGGTTGGCGTCAGTGGCTAACCAATGAAGGTGCTGCCGGGCTGGCCAGCGTCACCTTCAAGCTGTTCATGCCAGCGGTGTTGTTCACCGGTATCGCGCGCGCCGAGCTGAGCGATGGCATGTCGCCGATGCTCCTGCTGGGCTACTTCGTGCCGGTGCTGCTGGTTTTCCTGCTGGTCAATCTGGTCGCTCACCGCCGCGCCGGGCGGGCTACGCCACTTGGTCTCACGGCCGCCTACTCGAACAATGTGCTGGTTGGCATCCCTCTGGTGACGACGCTGCTCGGCGCCGAGAGCCTGGTATACGTGTTCGCCATCCTGGTGTTCCACAGCCTGGTGCTGTTTTCGCTGCAGAGCTTCTATGCGGCGCTCGGTGATGGCGACAAGGTCAGTGTTCCAGCGTTGTTGAAGAACCTGGCCAATCCGCTGATCGTCGGCCTGCTGCTGGGGGCTCTGCTGAATCTCTCCGGCCTGGAACTGCCCGAGCCGCTCTGGCGAATCGCCGGTTGGCTGGCGCAGGCGGCGCTGCCCTGCGCGCTGATGGTGCTGGGTATCAGTCTGTCGCGTTATCGGCTGCGGCCGAGCGCTTCGGTACTGCTGCTGACCCTGATCAAGCTGGCGCTGTTCCCGGCCCTTGTCTGGTGGCTGAGCGGTATGCTGCCGGGGCTGAATCAGGATGCGCGAAACGTGCTGGTGCTGCTTGCCGCCTGCCCCAGCGGGGTCAATGTGCTGGCCTTCGTGAAACATTCCGACGACACCCGCGCGGTCAGCTCGACGGTCTTCCTTTCCACCGTGGCGGCGGCAGTCAGCCTGCCGCTCTGGATGCTGCTGGCCGCAGGCTGACGGCGCCGTCCCCTTCTACCCCGGTCGGATTTCGTCGAACGGCCTGGAGCCAGGGCTGTCACAAAATCACAGACTTGGAAAAACGGGAGAGAACGGCATGCTGAAATTCATTGGCGGAACCGCGGGCATCATCTTCATCATCGGCCTGATCGTGGTGATCGGGATCTTCAAGCTGCTGTTCTGACGGGACGGGGCTTTAAAAAGGGCTGCTCGGCGCGTGCCGGGCGGCCCTTTTTTCGTTTTACTTGCTACCGCCCTGTTCCTGGCTTCCGCTAGCCATGATGTCCTCGAGGCGCAGGCCGGTCAGGCCGTGGATGGTGCGCCAGAGGTAGAAGAAGATCGCCATCATCATCAGCATGCTGGGAATGGCGATCATCGGATAGCTGAGCAGCGTCATGCGGCCCAGTTCGGCATTGAACGCCTCGCTGCCTGCCGGGCTGTTGACGATCCACTTGGCCAGCACGTAGTTCATGAAGGACGAGAAGAAGAAGGTGCCGCTGAGCAGGTAGGTAGCCCGCAACAAGCGTGTCTCGAAGTGTTCGGTCTGGCCGTTGCGCTCGAGCTGTTCGTGGATCTTGTCCACGTTAAGTACCTTGGGGTTGTACAGCAGCGTGCGGATGAGCGGGTAGCGGGTGCGCGTGGAGGCCAGTACCGCGATCCCGATGATGCCCGGCACCGCTGCTTCCTTGATCGCCAGCCACTGGGTGTCCAGCTGCAGCAGGCCGATGCCGCCGGTCAGTAGTACGCTGATCAGGCCGAGCAGTGCGATCCAGTTGAACTTGCGATATCTGGCCAGCTCCCAAAGCCCCCAGCCCAGCGGGAAGGCCAGGGCGAGCAGCAGGGCACCGTCGGCGCCGAGGCGGTCTTCGCCGCTGAGTTTCATCAGGATCAGCGAGGGGATCAGGATACTGACGGCCAGGTCGATCAGCGGGCGCGGTTTATGTTCAGCGCGGGTATGGGCAGTTTCGGTCATGACATCGGATAGGTCGGAAGAGGGCTGCATGATCGCCTGTGTGGAGCGTCTTCGCCAGACCATCTTGGTCGATATGGGGTGTCGTAGTGTTTCCCGATCCGCCGTCGGCTCAACGGATCGGCGCTTCGCGGCGTCGATTGCGCCACTGGTCGAATTCGAAGACCAGCACGACCACCATGGCCATGGCGAACGGCAGCAGCAGATAGAAGCCGCGAAAGACGATCAGTGCCGCCAGCACGTCGACCTTGGGCACCTCCGGCAACGCCGAAAGGAACGTCAGCTCCAGCACGCCAAGCCCTCCGGGTGCATGGGACAGCAGCGCGAGCGAGAAGGACGCGAGAAACACCCCGAGCACCGTGAGATAGCCCGGATTGTGCTCGGCCGGTAGCGCGAAATAGATGATCGCCGCCGCACAGAGCAGTTCCAGCGGGCCGGCCAGCAGCTGCCGACCGACGATCCGCAGGCGCGGATACTGAATGTGCCATTTGCCCAGCCGCCAGGGCGGCAACTGGCGCCACGCACCGAAAACGTAGAGTGCGATCAGCGCCAGCAGCCCGCAGCCGATGGCCAGGGACACCCAACCGGCGCTGTGGACCAGGCGATCGAGCAGCTGAGGCTTGAGGATCAGCACGACGCCGGCCGCCAGCAGCGTGCCGAGGGTGAAGGTCAGCGAACAGAAGACGATCAGAATGCCGATTTCCTGCGGCGTCAGGCCCTTGCTGCGATACGCCCGATAGCGCACCAGCGCGCCGGAGAACACCGACGCGCCGATGTTGTGCGCCAGCGCATAGGTGGTGAACGAGCAGAGCGCGATGAACCACCAAGAAATCGTCTTGCCCAGATGGGCCATGGCAATGCGGTCATACCAGGCCAGCGCGACATAAGCGCCCAGCGTCGACAGTGCCGCGAGCAGCCAGCCCCGGGCGCCGATGGCTCGCAGGCTGTCGGCCAGCTCGGTCAGCGAGATATTGCGAACCTCGTGGTACAGCAAGTAGCCGGACAGCAGCACAGCCGAGACCCCAACGAGGGTCCAGGCGACATCGCTCTTCTTCATCATCGGCGGGTCATCATCCCATGGCTCCTTCGGACGAAACGGCGCGCGCTCGGATGGGCGTATCGAGGCCTTGGCCGTTTCTTCGACTCGTCCAGTAATCGGCAGCGGCCGGCCAGTTTTGTTCAGTTTCCGACCCCTGGGCCTTGTTTCGGGCAACGTCCCCCGCCCCAGCTTGTCGATTGCAGACCTGGCTACTGGAGAACGGCATGACTGACATTCCTCGCGATGATCATCTGGAAAGTTCGCTGGCGCTGCTGGGCGAAGGTTATCCCTTCATCCGCGATCGCTGCCAGCGCCTGCACAGCAATGTTTTTCAGGCGCGTCTGCTGATGCAGAACACCATCTGCCTGAGCGGGGAGCAGGCGGCGCGCCTGTTCTATGACGAGCGCCACTTTCAGCGCGCGCAGGCGATGCCGCGGATGCTGAAGAAGACGCTGCTCGGACAGGGTGGCGTCCAGGGGCTTGATGGCGAGGCGCATCGCCATCGCAAACGCATGTTCCTGCAGCTGCTGGACGCCGCGGCTGTCGACGAGCTGGTCGGCCTGGCCGAGCGGAGCTGGCGTCAGGCGATCGGCCAATGGCAGGCACAGGGCGAAGTCCAGCTGCTCGGTGAAGTGCAGATGCTGCTCACCGACAGTGTCTGCCGCTGGGCTGGAGTGCCGTTGCCATCCGCCGAGCGTGAGCTGCGCCGTGACCAGCTGGCGCAGATGATCGACGGCGCGGGCGGCATCGGACCCCGGCATCTGGCGGCGCGCAAGGCTCGTCGCGAGGCCGAGGCCTGGACGCAGCACCTGATCGAGCAGGTGCGTGCCGGTGAGCTGCAGGGCGACCCGACCCGGGCACTGATGGTCGTGGCGCATCACCGGGACCTGGACGGCAAACCGCTGGACAGCCGTATCGCGGCGGTCGAGCTGCTCAATCTGTTGCGCCCGACGGTTGCGGTGGCCTACTTCATCACTTACGCCGCCCTTGAGTTGCTGGCGCATCCGCACTGGTGCGAACGATTGCGCGCCGAGGACGAACTGCTCGAGCCTTTCGCCCAGGAGGTGCGCCGGCTGCACGCGTTCTTCCCGTTCACGGCCGCGCGGGTGCGGGATGGCTTCGATTGGCAGGGTCATCACTTCCCGGCCGGCACGCGCGTGATGCTGGACCTCTGGGGCACCAATCGCGAGGCGAGTCGCTGGACTGACCCCGAGGCCTTTCAGCCGGAACGCTTCGTTGACTGGTCGGGCGATGCCTTCAGTTTCGTGACTCAGGGTGGCGGCGATCCCGCGCAGGGGCATCGCTGCCCGGGCGAGCGGCTGGCGATCGAACTGCTCAAGCTCGCGCTACGTATGCTGACTCGGGAGATGGACTATGCAGTGCCGGCACAGGACCTGCGGATCGACCTGTCGCGGATGCCGGCGAAACCGGAAAGCGGGCTGCTGATCAGCGATGTGAGGCCTCGGGCGTCCTGATCCTGAGCCGCCGGCACGTCATCATTCGGCGTGCTCGGCCTGCTTGACGCGAACCCAGTGGTCGATCAGCTCGCGCAGATGGGACAGCTCCACCGGCTTGGCCATGTGACCGTCCATGCCGGCCTCTCGGGCACGTTCGCGGTGCTCGCTGAGGATATGCGCGGTGAGCGCGACCACCGGGGTGCGCGGCCGGGCATTGTGCGCTTCCCACTCGCGCAGCTGGTGCGTGGCCTGGAAACCGTCGAGCACCGGCATCTCACAATCCATCAGCACCAGGTCGTACGGCTGAGCCTTGATCGCCTCCAGCGCTTCCTCGCCGTTGCAGGCGGTATCCGGTTGCAGGTTGAGCTTGTTCAGCATGCCGCGGATGACCTTGGTGGAAATGCTGTTGTCCTCGGCAACCAGGATGCGGAAGTCACTGGGGACCTCCAGCGGAGGCAAGGGCTGCGCTGTGGGACTTGGCCGGTGCTGGCTGCCTGCCTGGCGTTGCGCGAGTTCGTCGGCCAGAGTGGTCTTGAGGGTGTAGCCGGCCACCGGTTTGGCCAGGATGCGCTTGATCCCGGCATTGCGGGCGATGATCTTGCTCGGCGCGCTACTCATGCCGGTGAGCATGATCAGCAGAATGTCGTGGTTGAGGCTGGAGTCCTCCTTGATCTTGCTCGCCAGCTGCATGCCGGTCATTCCCGGCATGTCCTGGTCGAGCAGGACCACGTCGAAGTACTCCTTCAGGTGGGCTTTGGTCCGTAGCAGGGCCAGCGCTTCCTTGCCCGAGGCGACCGCGCTCACATCCAGGCCCCAGCCGCTGCACTGCTGCAGCAGTACCTTGCGGCAGGTGTCGTTGTCGTCGACGATCAGCAGGCGCGTGCCCTGCAGCGGGCCGTCCAGGTCCGCGTTGTTCTGTGCCAGACCCTCGCCGGCCAGGGGCAGGCTGATCCACAGCGTATTGCCTTGGCTGGCCCCGGTCTGGATGCCGAAGTCGCCATCCATCAGCTGGACCAGCTGGCGCGCGATGATCAGGCCGAGCCGCCCGCCATGCCGCGTCGCCGCGAGGAAGTCATGGCTGTCTACCGCGGCGTTGAGCAGCGCGTCGCGCTCGTAGGCCTCCAGCGGACGGCCGCTGTCCTGGACGGTGATGCGCAGTCGCGGACTCTCGGTCGGCCCGTCGACCGCCGCGATCAGCAGCACCTCGCCTTCGTCGGTCTGCTTGAAGGCATTCTCCAACAGGTTCAGCAGGGTCTGCCGCAGGCGGGTCGGGTCACCGGTGACCACTTGCGGCAACTGCGGCTGGATAAAGCTGATCAGCTCGACCTTCTGCTGCTCGGCCTTGGCGCGGAAGATGCTCAGGCAGTCCTCGATCAAGGCATTGAAGTCGAACTGCACCTCGTCCAGTTCGATCTGGCCGGACTCCAGCTTGGAGATATCGAGAATCTCGTTGATCAGGTTGAGCAGCTCGTTGCCGGAGCTGTGAATCGTCTGGACGTAGTCGCGTTGCTTGGCCGACAGCGAGGTGCCCAGCAGCAATTCGCTCATGCCCAGCACGCCGTTCATGGGCGTACGCAGCTCATGGCTGATCTTCGACAGAAAATCGGCCTTGGTCTTCAGCTCGGCAGTGCTGACCGCCGCAGCGGTGTACTGGCTGCGGCTGTCCGACTGCCGTTGCCGCTGCCGTTCGAGCAGGGCGAAGCTGAGCAGCAGCCCCGCCAGCGTCGCTAGACTGAAGAGCCCGCCGGTGAGCCAGCCCGGATCGAGCTGATCGAAGCCCAGCAGCATTGGCATGAAGAACACCATCCCGAGCGCGAACAGCGTCGTCCCGGCCACCACCAGACGGGCCGGTTTGTAGCCTTGCCGCCAGTGATAACTCGCCACGGCCAGCACGCTGCACGCCGCCGCCAGCACCAGCGAGTAGATCAGCCAGCTGTACCAGGGCCATTGAGCAAGCAGGATGCTGGCGGCCAGCGCCAGCACCAGGTTGAGTTCGATGCCCAGCAGCCAGGTGATCCAGGTGCGCCCGCGCTGATTGAAGAAGCCCAGCGTGTAGCCGAGCAGGGCGCAGCTCGCGGCCAGGGCCGAGAAATCGGCGATCAGCGGCTGGCTGTAGGTCAGCCAAGGCAGCCATATGGCCAGCACGCCGAGGTTGGCCGTGGCGCAGCTCAGCAGCGCACCGTGCAGCAGGCTGAGCCAGATATGGGTGTAGCTGAGGGTGTAGGCGAAGCGCAGCAGGTTGTAGAGCGCCAGCAGCGCGAGCGCGCCGAACAGCGCACCGAACAGATAGGCCGGCTTGTTCTGATTTACCAGTCCTGCTTCGTCGATGGTCTTGAACCAGGTCATCAGCGGGTGACTGGACTGCAGGCGGATGTAGGCCTCCCGTGGCTGGCCATCGTTGGGCAGGCTGAACAGGTAGGCGCGGCTGGGCAGAGGACGCTCGCTGATCGGGCGCATATCGCCGGTCGCTGTGTGGCGCTCCAGTCGGCCGTCGCGCAGCAGATAGAAGTCCAGATACTGCGCGCGTGGTGCGAACATCCAGAGCCACTTGGGCTTGGTCAGTGGCGGCAGGCTGACCTGCAGCCAGACCGCCCGATCGCTGGCCGGTGCGCTGTAGGAAAGTTTGTCCAGGCGCTGGAACAGCGCGCGCTGGGAAACCACTTCATCCAGCGTGAGGCCGCCGGACTGGTCGATCAGCAGGCGCCAGTTCTGTGGTACGGAATCAGCGGAAAGCGTGGCGGAGGCCGGCGAAGGGGCAATGGAAGCCTGGGCCGACAGCGGGATCAGGTTGATCAGCAGCAGGCCGAAGATGACAGCGATGGCAATCCGGAGCCGACCCACTAGAGAAGTCCGTTCATGAGTGTGACGGCGGATTATAGCCATGCCGCAGCCGGCCTGTAATGCGTGCGACGGCGATAAAACCTGGCGCCGCACGCATTCCTGATGACAGGCTGAGCTTAACCCTCGCCGCGCTCGCGGGTGATGGCGCGGTAGCCGATGTCCTTGCGGTAGAAACAGCCATTCCAGCGGATCTTTTCCGCCAGGCGGTAGGCCTGCTGCTGTGCCTCGGACACGCTACGGCCGATAGCGGTGGCACAGAGTACGCGGCCGCCGGCAGTGACTACCTGACCCTCGGCATTCAAAGCGGTGCCCGCGTGGAACACCTTGCCATCCAGCTTGGCTGCTTCGTCCAGTCCCTCGATCACGTCGCCCTTGGCATAGTCGCCCGGGTAGCCGCCGGCAGCCAGTACCACACCGACGGTCGGTCGCGGATCCCAGGTCGCCTCGACCTTGTTCAGCGCCTTGGCCAGCGCGGCCTCGACCAGCAGCACCAGGCTGGACTCCAGGCGGCACATGATCGGCTGGGTTTCCGGGTCGCCGAAGCGGCAGTTGAACTCGATGACCTTAGGCTTGCCGGCCTTGTCGATCATCAGCCCGGCATAAAGGAAGCCGGTGTAGACGTTGCCTTCGGCGGCCATGCCGCGCACGGTCGGGTAGATCACCTCATCCATCACGCGCTGGTGTACCTCGGCAGTGACCACCGGAGCCGGCGAATAGGCGCCCATGCCGCCGGTATTCGGGCCGCTGTCGCCGTCGCCGACGCGCTTGTGGTCCTGGCTGGTGGCCATCGGCAGCACGTGCTCGCCGTCGACCATGACGATGAAGCTGGCCTCTTCGCCATCGAGGAACTCCTCGATCACCACCCGCGCCCCGGCGTCGCCGAAGGCATTGCCGGAGAGCATGTCACGCACGGCGTCCTCGGCTTCGGCCAGGGTCATGGCGACGATCACGCCCTTGCCGGCCGCCAGACCGTCGGCCTTGATAACGATCGGTGCGCCCTTTTCGCGCAGATAGGCCAGCGCCGGTTCGACTTCGGTGAAGTTCTGATAGTCGGCGGTCGGAATGGCGTGACGCGCCAGGAAATCCTTGGTGAAGGCCTTGGAGCCTTCCAGCTGCGCGGCGGCAGCGGTGGGGCCGAAGATGTCCAGCCCGCGCGAGCGGAACAGATCGACCACGCCTTTGACCAGCGGCGCTTCCGGTCCGACGATGGTCAGCTGCACGTTGGCCGCGGCAAAGTCCGCCAGTTGCTCGATGGCCAGCACGTCGATAGCGACGTTCTCGCACTTGGCTTCAGTGGCGGTGCCTGCGTTGCCGGGGGCGACGTATACCTTGGCAACGCGTGGGTCCTGCGCGACCTTCCAGGCCAGGGCATGCTCGCGGCCGCCGCTACCGATGATCAGTACGTTCATTTCTCTCTCCCAATGGAGGCGGGCCGGTAGCCCGCTTGGTGGATAAGCAAAGCGTTATCCACCCTACGAATACCGAGGTCGCGATCGGGCTGGTAGATGCAAGGCGCCCGACTCTTCACCCAGCGGAGTTGCCTTCTGGCAATGAGCATGGGGGAAGAGTCGGGCAACACCGCAGATCCCTGTCCGAGTGCGGCCGATTTTAGTGGCGGAAGTGGCGCATGCCGGTGAACACCATGGCAATACCGGCTTCGTCGGCCGCGGCGATCACTTCGTTGTCGCGCATCGAGCCACCCGGCTGGATCACTGCGGTGATGCCGGCCTTGGCTGCGTTGTCGATACCGTCGCGGAACGGGAAGAAGGCATCGGAAGCCATGACCGCGCCCTGCACCTGCAGACCGGCGTGTTCGGCCTTGATCGCGGCGATGCGCGCGGAGTTGACGCGGCTCATCTGGCCGGCGCCGACACCGACGGTCTGGCGGTTCTTGGCGTAGACGATGGCGTTGGACTTGACGAACTTGGCCACTTTCCAGGCGAAGATCAGGTCGTGGATCTCCTGCTCGGTCGGTGCGCGCTGGGTGACGATCTTGAGGTCCGCCTCGGTGATCATGCCGATGTCACGGCTCTGGATCAGCAGGCCGCCATTGACGCGCTTGTAGTCCCAGCCCGGGCTGCGCTCGGCCGGCCACTCGCCGCATTCGAGCAGGCGCACGTTGGCCTTGCTGGCGACCACATCGCGGGCTGCCTGGGAAACCTTGGGCGCGATGATCACCTCGACGAACTGACGCTCGACGATGGCCTGGGCGGTTTCGCCGTCCAGCTCGCGGTTGAAGGCGATGATGCCGCCGAAGGCCGACTCGCTGTCGGTGGCGTAGGCCAGGTCGTAGGCCTTGCGGATGCCGCCTTCGTCTTCCGGAACCACCGCGACGCCGCAGGGGTTGGCATGCTTGACGATCACGCAGGCCGGCTTGGTGAAGCTCTTCACGCATTCCAGCGCGGCGTCGGTGTCGGCCACGTTATTGAACGACAGCTCCTTGCCCTGCAATTGCCTGGCGGTGGCGACGCAGGCTTCGTCCGGCTTCTCGACGTAAAAGGCGGCCTGCTGATGCGGGTTCTCGCCGTAGCGCATGTCCTGCGCCTTGATGAACTGCATGTTGTAGGTGCGCGGGAACAGGCTGCGGTTGTCGGTGCTGAGCTGCTCGGTGCTCTGGTCGATGCCGCCGAGGTAGTTGGCGATCATGCCGTCATAGCCTGCGGTGTGTTCGAACGCCTTGAGCGCCAGGTCGAAGCGTTGGGCATAGGTCAGCCCGCCGTTCTTCAGGTTGTCGACCACTGCCGCGTAGTCCTCGGCGTTGACCACGATGGCGACATCCTTGTGGTTCTTCGCCGCGCTGCGGACCATGGTCGGGCCGCCGATATCGATATTCTCGATGGCGTCCGGCAGGGTGCAACCGGGCTTGGCCACGGTGGCGGCGAACGGGTAGAGGTTGACCGCCACCAGATCGATCGGCGCGATGCCGTGCTCGGCCATGACTGCACCGTCCAGATCACGACGGCCGAGGATGCCGCCGTGGATCTTCGGATGCAGGGTCTTCACCCGGCCATCCATCATTTCCGGGAAGCCGGTGTAGTCGGCGACCTCGATGGCGGCGATGCCATTCTCGCGCAGCAGCTTGAAGGTGCCACCGGTGGACAGGATCTCGACGCCAAGGGCTTCGAGTTCACGGGCGAAGTCGACGACGCCGGTCTTGTCGGACACGCTGATCAGCGCGCGGCGCACGGGAAGGCGGGTGGTTTGGTCGGTCATTGACGGTTCCTAGAGGCTACAGGCTTGAGGCCGCGAAGCTGGCAGGACCGGGCGACCGTGTCTGCCAGCTGTCGCTTCAGAGCAGGTCGTACTGTTTGAGTTTCTTGCGCAGGGTGCCGCGATTCAGGCCGAGCAGCTCGGATGCCTTGGTCTGGTTGCCCTTCACGTAATGCATCACGGTTTCCAGCAGCGGCGCCTCCACTTCGGAGAGCACGAGGTTGTAAACGTCCGTGACGTCGGCACCTTCAAGACGGGCGAAATAGTTGTGCAGCGCCTTCTCGACGCTGCCACGCAACGTCTGCCCTGCTTCGCTCGGCGTGTTCAGGTGCTGCTTGAGGTTCACGTTGTCACTCACGGATGTTGTTCCACTTACCAATGTTTCATTCAACAGCGTCATGCGGCCACCTCTGTTCCATCCACCGAGCCAGGCCCAGAGCGTTGTTCGGCAAAGAATTGCCGGATGCTGGAGCCTTGCGCATCCCTGTCTTCCAGATGATTGAAACGGGCGCGGAAGTCCCGCGCGCCCGGCAGTGTTGCGAGATACCAACCCACGTGCTTGCGGGCGATACGAACTCCCATCACCTCGCCATAGAATTCGTGCAGCGCCTGAACATGTTCCAGCAGGGTGCTTTCGACCTCGCCCAGCGTCGGCGCCGCGAGCAACTCGCCGGTGCGCAGATAATGCTCCACTTCGCGAAAGATCCATGGGCGACCCTGCGCCGCACGTCCAATCAGCAGGCCATCGGCCCCAGTGACCTGGAGCACCCTGGCCGCCTTATGCGGCGAATCGATGTCGCCGTTGGCAAACACCGGAATCGACACCGCCTGCTTGATGGCGGCGATGGTGTCGTATTCGGCCTCGCCGGTATACAGGTCGGCGCGGGTGCGCCCGTGCACTGCCAGCGCCGCGATGCCGGACTGCTCGGCGATGCGGGCGATGGCCGCGCCATTCTTGTTCTGGCGGTCCCAGCCGGTGCGGATCTTCAGCGTCACCGGCACATCCACCGCGGCGACCACGGCCTCGAGAATGTCCGCGACCAGCCGCTCATCGCGCATCAGCGCCGAACCGGCGGCCTTGTTGCAGACCTTCTTTGCCGGGCAACCCATGTTGATGTCGATGATCTGTGCGCCCAGCTCGACGTTGCGCTGCGCCGCTTCGGCGAGCATCTGCGGGTCGCCGCCGGCGATCTGCACCGAGCGTGGCTCGGGTTCGTCGGCATGGGGCATGCGTAACCGCGACTTGCGGCTGTTCCACAGGCGCACATCGCTGGTGAGCATTTCCGAGACCACCAGGGCCGCGCCGAAGCGGCGGCACAACTGGCGGAACGGCTGATCAGTCACGCCCGCCATGGGCGCGAGAATCAACCGATTCGTCAAGGTGTAGGGGCCGATGCGTACCGCTGACATGAAGATTCCCTGCTTGGGGCCTGCTTGTTAGGTCGATCGGGACTGCAAAAAAGGGTGGGCATAATACCCGCTACGCATGACGGGTTAAAGGCTGTTTTGAACAAATTCTGAACAGCGGCCGCCTTATCGCCGAGAGTTTGGATAACGGCTGATCCATGTCGAGGGAGTCCGGCCACCGGCGGGATCGAGGGGTTCAGCTAGTCCGGAGAATGGAAGCCCAGGCTGTAGTTCACCGCCTTCGCGCCGGGGTCGAGGATGTCCAGGGCAATGTGGATCGGGACCTGCGGCGGCATGATCGTCTGGCCGGCTAGCTCGCCGGACAGGTACTCGCTGGGTTTGAAGCTGCGGCTGGCCAGCAGTTTGCCGTTCAGGTCGGCGAAGCGGATTTCCAGCAGCGGAAAGGGCTGTGCAAAGGGGGCGCGGTTGTAGAGGATCGCATCGACCACCAGTGCTCCGGTGAATTCGGGGTGGCTGCGTACGACCAGGTTGCTGCTCTTGATCTGGCCGATATCGACCAGGGCCGGCAGTTCGCAGCCGAGGGTCGGGCAGATACGCTCGAACCAGGGGCGGTACTGATGCTGGCGCGACAGCTCGTCGTAGTTGTAGACAACGTATTGCGCACCCAGCGCGAGCACCGCGAGCAGGTTCAGCGTGCCCCAGCCGAGCCAGCGTCCCCAGGGCTTCTTGCGTTCCTGCCAGTCCAGTTGCAGCGGCTCGTCGTCGAGTTCGAACAGCGGCTCGCCGCGCAGTTCGGGTTCACGCTGGGGGATGACAGGATCATCGGGCTGATCGAGGGGCTCGGTGTCCGGAAGGCTCAGGGCTGGCTCGACACGTTCGCTGCGTGCCTGTTGCGCCTTGGCGGCCGACAGCGGCCGGGCACTGACCGCAAGCGGGCTCGGTGGCTGCGGGGTATCGGCGGTGACCGGGGTGAAGCTGACTGGCCCATCACTCCCAGGTACGGCGGACGTGGCGGTCTGCTCGGCATTCAGCAGGATTTCCGCCCAGCTTTCGTCGTGCTCGCTGGTGGCGGCATCCGACGCCCGCGCGGTCTTCGTCGAGCCGCTGCGGGTTTCCAGGCTGAGCAGGTCCAGCGACAGTTCGCGCTCCTGCTGCTCCAGTTTGGCCAGTTCCTCGTCCAGATCGAGGCTGTCCAGATCCAGGTCATCGTGAATCCACAGGGTTTCATCGGCCTTGCTGGTCGGCGCGGCGCAGGGCGTGGCTGCGACCGGGCGCGGAGTCTCCGCCTGCGCGGCGGTGGTCGCCGCGACCTGCCCCGGGGCCGGGCTCAGCTCGTCACGCAGCAGATGGTGGACTGCATTGAAGACTTCCAGGCAGGCACCGCAGCGCACTGCTCCATGGGCCGCGCGGAGCTGGCTGCGGCTGATGCGAAAGCGGGTGCTGCAGATTGGGCACTGGGTGATGAAGCTGGTCATGCGTGTTTCCGCGCGGAGGTGCCGGCTAGTCTAGCGCAAGCCGGCGGCGCAGCGGCAGTGGCCGCCGCGCCTGCTGTCCAAGTGTGCGGGGACGATCGCATGCCGCTGCACATCAGCTGCGACGAACGCCGCTGATGCGTACCCAGCCGTCCTTGTCGGCGGTCGGGTCGAGGTCGAAGGCGCCGCTGTAAGCCGCGCGAACCTCGTCGGCCTGTTCGGCGAGGATGCCGGACAGCGCCAGCCTGCCGCCCGGCTTGACCAGGGCGGTGATCTGCGGCGCCAGTGAGACGAGCGGCCCGGCAAGGATGTTGGCAACCACCACGTCGGCCGGTTCCTGCGGTAGCTGTTCGGGCAGGTAGAGGGTGAAGCGCTCCGGGGCGATGCCATTGCGCTCGGCATTGTCGCGCGAAGCCTCCAGCGCCTGCGGATCGATATCGGTGCCCACGGCCTGGCGAGCACCCAGCAGCAGGCCAGCGATCGCGAGGATTCCCGAACCGCAGCCGAAATCGAGCAGTGACCGGTCGTCCAGTGTTTGTGCGTCAAGCCATTCCAGGCACAGCGCGGTGGTGGGGTGGGTGCCGGTGCCGAAGGCCAGGCCGGGATCGAGCAGCAGGTTGACCGCGTCCGGCTCCGGTGCGGCGTGCCAGCTGGGCACGATCCACAGGCGATGCCCGAAGCGCATTGGCTGGAAGTTGTCCATCCAGCTGCGTTCCCAATCCTGATCCTCGATCACCTCGGTCTGATGCTCGGGCAGGTCACCGCCGCGCAGAAGCTGCAGATGGGCGAGCAGCGCGTCGGGATCGGTATCGGCCTCGAACAGTGCCAGCAGGTGCGTATGCGACCAGAGCGGCGTGGTATTGAGGTCCGGCTCGAAGATCGGCTGGTCTTCGGCATCCATGAAGGTGACCGAGACCGCGCCCAGCTGCAGCAGCTGGTCTTCCAGCGCTTCGGCCTGATCGGGGGTGATGGCGAGTCGGATCTGCAGCCAGGACATGAAGGCCTCTCGAGTTGGGTCGCGGAAAGCGGGCAAGCTTACTGGAGCAGCAGGGGCGGCGGCCAGCGCGGCTTGCCCCAGACGGTCGGGCGGGGCGCAGAAACGACAAGGGCCGCCCGAAGGCAGCCCCTGTCATGCCGAGCCGAGGCTCAGTGCTTGTCCATACCCAGTTTCTTTTCCAGGTAATGGATGTTCACGCCGCCCTTGCAGAAGCCTGGATCGCGTACGAGATCGCGATGCAGCGGGGCGTTGGTCTTGATGCCGTCGACGATCAGTTCGTCCAGCGCGTTGCGCATCCGGCCCATGGCCTCGTCACGGTTCGCGCCGAAGGTGATCAGCTTGCCGATCAGCGAGTCGTAGTGCGGCGGTACCGAGTAGCCGTCGTACAGGTGCGAGTCGACGCGCACGCCGTTGCCACCGGGCGCATGGAAATGCTTCACCTTGCCCGGGCTGGGCATGAAGGTACGCGGGTCTTCGGCGTTGATGCGGCATTCGACGGCATGGCCGCGGATGACCACGTCTTCCTGCTTGATCGACAGCTTCTGGCCGCCACCGATCAGCAGCATTTCCTTGACGATGTCGATGCCGGTGACCATCTCGGTGACCGGGTGCTCCACCTGTACACGGGTGTTCATCTCGATGAAGTAGAAGTTGCCATCTTCATAGAGGAACTCGAAGGTACCCGCGCCGCGGTAGCCGATGTCGATGCACGCCTTGACGCAGCGGGCCTGGACCTTGCGGCGGGCTTCTTCATCGATCAGCGGGGCTGGGGCTTCCTCGATCACCTTCTGGTGGCGGCGCTGCAGCGAGCAGTCGCGGTCGCCCAGGTGGATGGCGTTGCCCTGGCCGTCGGCCAGCACCTGGATTTCCACGTGGCGTGGATTGGTGAGGAACTTCTCGAGGTAGACCATCGGGTTGCCGAAGGCGGCGCCGGCTTCGTTGCGGGTCAGCTTGGCCGAGGCGATCAGGTCCTCTTCCTTATGCACCACGCGCATGCCGCGACCACCACCGCCACCGGCGGCCTTGATGATCACCGGGTAGCCTACTTCGCGAGCGATTCGCAGCGCTTCCTTTTCGTCTTCCGGCAGCGGGCCGTCAGAACCCGGAACGGTCGGCACGCCGGCCTGCTTCATGGCGTCCTTGGCCGACACCTTGTCGCCCATCAGGCGGATAACATCGGCAGTCGGGCCGATGAAGGTGAAACCGGATTTTTCCACCTGCTCGGCGAAGTCGGCGTTCTCGGCGAGGAACCCGTAACCGGGATGGATGCCGTCGGCACCAGTGACCTCGGCAGCGGCGATGATGGCCGGAATGCTCAGGTAGGACTGGGCGGAGGAGGCCGGGCCGATGCACACGGACTCGTCGGCCAGCGACACATGCATCAGGTCACGGTCGGCAGTGGAGTGCACCGCCACGGTCTTGATGCCCAGTTCCTTGCAGGCGCGCAGGACACGAAGGGCGATCTCGCCGCGGTTGGCGATCAGTACTTTTTCCAACATCGCTGGCTCTCCGCGGTTCAAACGATGGTGAACAGCGGCTGGTCGTATTCGACCGGCTGACCATTCTCCACCAGGATGGATTCGATGGTGCCGCTGATCTCGGCCTCGATGTGGTTCATCATCTTCATGGCTTCGACGATGCAGAGGATGTCGCCCTTCTTCACGCTCTGACCAACTTCGACGAACGGCTTGGATTCCGGCGAGGAGGCGCGGTAGAAGGTGCCGACCATCGGCGAGCGGACCACGTTGCCGTTCAGCTTGGGTGCGGCAGGAGCAGCGTCAGCAGCCGGGGCGGCAGCGGCGGCCGGAGCAGGCGCCGGTGCGGCCGGAGCCTGTGCGTAGATCGGCTGCTGCATCGCGACCTGCTTGCTGTGACGGCTGATGCGTACCGACTCTTCACCCTCGTGGATTTCCAGTTCGTCGATACCGGACTCTTCCAGCAGTTCGATCAGTTTCTTGACTTTGCGAATATCCATGAAGCGTTGACTCCCAGGTAAGTTCAAAGGGCATTGCTGCTCGCTTCTTCAAGACTCGACACCTGCGTCGAGCCCATCAGGAAGCAGCGAGTTGTTCCAGGGCGGCCTCCAGGGCCAGTCGGTAACCGCTGGCGCCAAGGCCGCAGATCACCCCTACCGCTACGTCGGAGAAATAGGAGTGATGGCGGAAAGGTTCGCGTTTGTGCACGTTGGACAGGTGCACTTCGATGAATGGGATGCTCACGGCCAGCAATGCGTCACGTAATGCGACGCTGGTGTGAGTGAATGCCGCAGGATTGATCAGGATGAAGTCCACGCCTTCGCTGCGCGCGGCATGGATGCGCTCGATCAGCTCGTACTCGGCATTCGATTGCAGATGCAGCAGATGATGGCCCGCGGCACGGGCGCGCTGCTCAAGATCCTGATTGATCTGCGCCAGCGTCACCGCGCCATAGACGCCGGGCTCGCGGGTGCCTAGCAGATTGAGATTGGGGCCGTGCAGGACCAGTAGGGTGGCCATGGGTGTTCCTTGTTTTTCTGGGTACGCCGACGCGGCGGGGCAGGCCGGGTCGCGAGAGGGGAAAAACTATGCCCCAGGCGAGGGCTGACTGTCCAGTCATGTCGCGATCGAAGGAAATGCCCGCATTATGTCTGAAGATTCCGGCAATCATTCGTTGGCCGCGGGGATGTCTCGAGTATCTGCGACAAAGCGCGGGGATTGCGCTTCGCACCTAGAGCAGAGCTGCTGCTCGATCCAGTCGCTCGACGAAGCCGGAGGCGTCTATCTCGCCGACTACGCGGACCTCGTTCAGCTCTTTTCCGTCGCCACCGAAGAACAGGATGGCGGGCGGGCCGAACAGCTTGTAGCGGTCCAGCAGACTGCGCTGGGCGGCATTGCTCTCGGTGATATCGAAGCGGATTAGACGATAGTCGGTCAGGCGCGGAGCCACCTGCGGATTGGCGAAGACCTCGCGTTCGATGACCTTGCAGCTGATGCACCAATCGGCATACCAGTCCAGCATCAGCGGCTGGCCAGCGGCACGGGCAGCGGCCAGTTGCGCGTCCAGTTCCGCAGGCGTGGAAACGGTATGCCAACCTTCCCCGGCCTGGCTGCCCGGCGCGCGGCCGCTGGCCATCGGCAGCGGCCGCAGCGGATCGGAGCTGCCTTGCAAAGCGCCGACCCAGGCGGCAAGGGCGTAGACCAGCAGGGCCAGGCCGAGCAGCTGGGCAAGCTTCTGACGAGGCGTCTTGCTGGTGAGCTCCAGGGTGCCGAGGAACAGCGCGCTGCCCGCCGCCAACAACCCCCAGAGTGCCAGGGCGATGGGGCCTGGCAGGACGCGCTCGAGCATCCAGATCGCGACGGCCAGCAGCAGCACGCCGAAGAGGTTGCGCACGCCAACCATCCAGGGCCCACTCTTCGGCAAAAGGGCTCCACCACCGGTGGCGAACAACACCAGAGGCGCGCCCATGCCCAGGCCCAGGGCGAACAGCTTCAGCCCGCCGCCCACGGCGTCGCCGCTGGCGCTGATGTAGAGCAGTGCACCGGCCAGCGGAGCGGAGACGCACGGCGATACCAGCAGGCTGGACACCGCGCCCAGCATCGCGGCGCCGGTGAACGAACCGCCGCGGGCGCTGCCGGCCAGACGGTCGAGGCGGCCGCTCAAGGCCTGCGGCAGGCGCAGCTCGAACAGGCCGAACATGGCCAGCGCGAAGACCACGAAGAACAGTGCGAACGGCACGAGAATCCACGCCGACTGCAGGCGTGCCTGCAGATTCAGCTCGGCACCGAACACGCCCATCAGTGCGCCGAGTACGGCGAAACCGCCGGCCATCGGCAGTACATAGGTCACCGACAGCAGGAAGCTGCGCATGCCGCCGGGCTGGCCGCGCAAGACCACTCCGGTGAGGATCGGCAGCATCGGCAGCACGCATGGGGTGAAGGTCAGGCCTAGCCCGGCGAGGAAGAACAGCGCGATCGAGCGCCAGGACACATCGCGCTGGTTGGCCTCGCTGCCCGCGGCCGCGGAGCCTGGTGCCGCGCCATCGCCGATCGTGATCGATTCGGTTTCCGGTGGGTAGCAAAGCCCCTTGTCGGCGCAGCCCTGATAGGTGACCTGCAGGGTAAAGGGGCGGTTTTCGGTGTTGGTTACCGGTAGCTCGATATCGAGAATGCCGTAATAGGCTTCGATCTCGCCGAAATAGTCATCCACCTTGGCGACGCCATCGGGCATGCGTGGTTCGCCGAGGGTGACGTCCGCGTCGCTGCTCTGGAAGGCGAAGCGGTGGCGGTAGAGGTAGTAGCCCTCGGCGGCGACGAAGCGCAGGGTGATCCGCTCGGGGGACGCCTCGACCAGGCTCAGCTTGAACGCCTCGCGTACCGGCAGAAAGTCGCTGCTGTTGTTCAGCCCGCCGAAGCTCGCGCTGGGCTTGTTGTCGAACAGGCCGGCGTTGGCGGGTAACACGAAGAGCAGAAGCAGCAGACTCAACAGGCGAAGCATGGCGATCTCACGGTAAAGCTGTGGCGGCATGATACCCAAGCCCGGAGCTCGGCGCCCGTGCTCAACTGTCGCTCTGCCTGACAGTTTGCAACCAGATGCTGTCGTCCCGCTCGATTGCATCCAGCGGCCGTAGCGATTGACCTGCGCAGGGACCAGCCACGCATTCGCCCGATTCGATGAGGAACAGTGCGCCATGGGTGGCGCATTGGAGCAGGCTGCCGCTGTCGTCGAGGAACCGGTCGGGCAACCATTCCAACGGCACGCCCCGGTGCGGGCAGCGGTTCTCGTACAGGTAGGCCCGGCCATCCCGGCGAACCGCGATGATCTGCAGTTCGCCTGCGGTGAAACCGCGGCTCTGCCCTTCCGGCAGTTCGGATGTTGCGCACAATCGAATCATCTTGACCTCTCGCAGGAACGGCGATTATCCCGCAACCACTGCTCGTGCGCAGCCCGATGCTAACCGCGGGGTGGCGGCGCCGCCGACACGCTCTTATCCTTCGCCGCTCATCCGCCTGGCGAAGCATCCCTGATGGACACTCGGGCTCCCGTACGTATTCTGTTTGTCGTACTCAGCGTGCTGTTGCTGGTAGCCGTCTGGCTGTCGTTGGCGCTGGGCCCGTTGAGCCTGGCGCTGGACGACACTGCGCTGGCGGCGCTGCGCCTGCTGGGACTGCCGATCGGACATGATGGTCTGCAGCAGGCAGAGTTGATCCTGGCCCAGATCCGGCTGCCGCGTACGCTGCTCGGCTGCGCCGTAGGTGCCGTGCTGGCCCTGTGCGGCGTGGCGATGCAGGGACTCTTTCGCAACCCCTTGGCCGATCCCGGGCTCGTCGGGGTGTCCAGCGGCGCCGCGCTCGGTGCGGCTGCCGCGATCGTCGGCAGCACCTTCGTGCCCGCGCTGCCGCAGGTCTGGCAGCCCTATGTGCTGTCCATGTTCGCCTTCCTCGGCGGCCTCGCGGTGACCTTGCTGGTGTATCGGCTGGGGCGGCGCGACGGGCAGACCCGCGTCGCCACCATGCTGCTGGCGGGTATCGCCCTGACCGCACTGGCCGGTGCCATTGTCGGGCTGTTCACCTATCTTGCCGACGACACCACGTTGCGCTCACTGACCTTCTGGAATCTCGGCAGCCTGAACGGCGCCAGCTACGCGGGGCTATGGCCGCTGTTGCTGATCACGCTTGCCGTCGGCGGTTGGCTGCCACGCCGCGCAACGGCATTGAATGCACTCTTGCTAGGCGAATCCGAGGCGCGCCATTTGGGTTTCGACGTCGAGCGCATCAAGCGCGAGCTGGTGGTCTGTACCGCGCTGGGTGTCGGCGCGGCCGTTGCTGCCGCGGGCCTGATCGGCTTCGTCGGCCTGGTCGTCCCGCATCTGATGCGTCTGCTGGTGGGGCCGGATCATCGGCTGCTGCTGCCGGCCTCGGCGCTCGCCGGCGCAACCCTGTTGTTGCTGGCGGATGTCGCCGCGCGGCTGGTGATCGCACCTGCCGAGTTGCCGATCGGCATCGTCACGGCGCTGCTCGGCGCGCCGTTCTTTCTGTTCCTGCTGCTCCGGGAGCGTGTTTGATGCTGGTCGGCAGCGATCTGACGGTAAGGCGTGGCGGCATCACGGCGCTGGATGGGGTTTCTCTGCGCTTGCAGGCGGGACAGGTGTCGGGTGTGCTCGGCCCGAATGGAGCGGGCAAGAGCACCTTGCTGGAGGCTCTGTCCGGCGAGCTGAAAACCGCCAGAGGGCAGGTCATGCTGCATGGACGAGCGCTTGAAGGCTGGTCGGATCGCGAGCGGGCGCGTTGCCTGGCGGTATTGCCGCAGAGTTCGACGCTGAGCTTTGCCTTCCAGGTCGAGGATGTGGTCGCAATGGGGCGCCTGCCGCATTGCAGCGGCCGTCAGGCTGATGCTCGCATCGTGGCCGCTGCACTCCAGGCCGCGGATGCGCAGCATCTGGCCGGGCGCAGCTATCTGCGGCTGTCCGGTGGCGAGCGCCAGCGGGTGCATCTGGCCCGAGTGCTGGCGCAGCTCTGGCCGGGGGACGAGGGCAGCGTGCTGTTGCTCGACGAGCCCACCTCGATGCTCGACCCGGCACATCAGCACAGCATCCTCCAGGCGGTTCGGCGTTTCGCCGAGCAGGGCGGTGCGGCGCTGGTGATCCTGCATGACCTGAATCTGGCTGCCCGTTACTGTGATCGCCTGTTGCTGCTCAAGAACGGTCGCGCTCAGATCGCCGGCGCGCCGGACGAGGTGCTGCGCGAGGCGCCGCTGCAAGCCGTGTTCGGCCTGGATGTGCTGGTCCAGCGGCATCCGGAACGAGGTCACCCCCTGGTCATCGCCCGTTGAGGAGGTCTGTGGTGCGCATCATCGTTTTAATGACAGTGGTCTTGCTGAGCGCTTGTAGCGCGCTGCCACCGCTACCCGAATGGCAGGGTCCGGAAGGGCGGGACCACGCCGATCTCGGCCTTATCGTCGATCTGCGCAATGACGCTGTGCTGACCCCGGCACAGCTCGTCGCCAGGTTGCAGGACAGCGAGGCCCTGCTGGTCGGCGAGCGCCACGACAATCCCGATCACCATGCGCTGCAGCTCTGGCTGCTGCAGGCGCTGGAGCAGCAACGCCTGCAGGGCAGCCTGCTGCTGGAAATGCTCGAGCCCGGCCAGCAGGCGCGTGTCGACAGTGTGCGTCGAGACCTTCGCGCGGGCCATGCACCGGGCGATCTTGCCCAGGCGCTGGACTGGCAGAAGGGCTGGGACTGGAACCTCTACGGGCCTTTGGTCAGCCATGCGCTGATGCAGTCCTATCCGCTGTTGCAGGCAAATCTCGGACGCGACGAGATCATGTCCATCTACCGGGCCGCTCCACGGTTGCAGGGGCGCGCTTCGGCAACGACCACGGTGAGGGATGCCCTGCTCGCGCAGATCGAAACCTCGCATTGCGGCATGCTGCCGGCAAGCCAGATGCCGGCGATGCTGGCGGTGCAACAGCAGCGTGATCGACGCATGGCCGAACGTCTGCTCGTGGCGCCAAAGCCCGCGATGCTGCTGGCGGGGGCGTTCCATGTCCGGCGTGACCTTGGGGTGCCGCTGCATATCGAGGATCTGGCAGACATGCCTGTCACGGTGCTGATGCTTGCCGAGGTCGGCGAGAGGGTATCCGCCGAGCAGGCAGACTTCGTCTGGTATACACCGGCACAACCAGAGCAGGATCATTGCGAGCAACTGCGGCAGCGCGGCAAATAGCGCTGCCTTATCTGCCGCCAGCAGAAGACAGGCAAAAAAAGACCCGGCAGAGCCGGGTCAAAACCGTGATTAGCCTGATGAGGAGATAACCTGAAGGATCGACTGCCTGAGCCTTCAGCTATCGGCTGACCTCGCGATCAGTTGCGATAATAATAACAATTCTCATTTCTGCGTCAACAGGCATTCGTAAAAATATATGTGCGGCCGCGACGAGCGGATCGCTAGACGGCGACGTTGACCCGCAGGTGAGTGACTTCCTTGTTCAGCAGGTCGATGCGTCGGGCCATGCTCTCGATCAGGCTGTGGGCGATGCGCGGGTTGCTTTGCGTCAGGCCGAGGAACTGTTCCTTGGGAATGACCATGACAGTGCATGGCTCGCTGGCGACCACGGTTGCGCTGCGCCGCTCGCGGGTGAACACCGCCATGGCCCCGAAGATCTCGTCCTTCTGTACGTCGCCAACCTTTTGTCCGTCGACGATGGCTTCGGCGTGGCCTTCGATGATGATGAATACATTGTCCGCTTCGTCGCCCTGGCGAATGAGCTCCTCACCTACGGCGAAATGCTTGAAGCCGGTAGCGGGGCGGATCTCCGGCTGCTTGAGGCGCGCCAGGGCGTCGCCCAGCAATGCGGTGTGACCGATCAGGTACTGAGTGAACAACTCCTGGCGCTGTTCATCGGCATGGATGTGCTGGAACACGGCGTTGCGCGAGTAGGGCACCAGGCTGATGGGCTCGTCGCTGCAATAGCGACATTCGGGCAGATCGCTCGACTGGCGCAGGCCGACCAGATCGCCTTCCTGGAGGTAGAACAGTGGTTTGCCATCGATCAGCGCATGCAGCAGCCCGGTCTCGATAATGAACAGCTGCTGTGCAGGCAGCTCCGCGCACAGGTCGTCGGTGTGTTTGAGTTCAAGGTTGGGGCCCGATGGCTGCAGACCTTCCAGCAGCTGGGTGGGAATGGTTTGCAGGCGAGTGATCAGGCGATCGGCGTACGCCGGTTGCTCCCCGAGTAAATACATGTCGGTAATCCTTGAACGAAACGGGCAGACGATTGGCAGGGTCACGTCGGCGCACAATAGGCCTGGTCGGGCGAGCGAGTAAATCACGCCGCGCAGAGGTTGTGAGCTAGCTCTAGTTGTCGAGTTCGCTGCCCAGGTTCCGATTCAGTTCTTCCTTCAGCGGGGCCGGCAGTTGCTGCCAGGGCACGTCGCGCAGGGCGCCTTCGATGGCATACAGCAGCACCTTCGACGCGCCAAACCCACGTGCCTTCACCGCGCGATAGGAGCTCACCGCCCCCAGTCGGCGCAGATCCGCAGCAGTGTGGATGCCCGATGCGTGCAGCCACTGCACCGAGGTCTTGCCGAGATTGCGGAGCGAAAGCAGTTCGTCGTGCATGGCGGCATCCTTGCGGTGCTAGCGGTTGGGGAAGCCTGCAAGCAGGTGCAGCGGCCAGCGGATGGGTCGCCGCTGCTGGGGTGGCCCCCAGGCGGTCGCCAGTTCCGGCTCCAGCAGCGCGATGGGGTCGCGGCCATGTTGGCGTTGCCATTGTTTGACCGCTGACCAGGTGCGCAGGTAGCCAAGCAGCTCGGCAAGGTTCCAGTGCGCTTCGATGGCGAAGTCCGGCGTATCAGTGCGGGCGAACGGGAGTGGGATGTCGCTGTAGCCGGCATCGACGCTGGCGCGACCGGCGGGCCAGTAACCGTCGAGTGTCGTCCCGTAAAGCCGTCGAATGAGCGGGTCCAGCGTCGGCGATACCTCCAGCAGGCTGTAGCACCAGGCGCAGAACAGCCCACCCGGTTTCAGCGCTTGTCGCACCTGATCGAAAAACGCCGGCGTGGCAAACCAGTGCAGTGCCTGCGCGACGACCAGCAGGTCGAGCTGGCCGCTGCGAAGGGGCAGGCGCTCCGCCTGGGCGACGAAACGCTGTACGTCCGCCCAACCGTTGCCCGCGGCAAGTTGCTCGACGCTGGCATCGCAGGCCAGCACCTGGCGGAAGTGGCTCCTCAGCGGAAGGCTGGCCTGACCGTTCCCGGCGGCCAGGTCCAGCGCGTTGTCGGTCGCCTCGCATTGACTGGCGAGCCAGGCGAAAAGCGCCGCTGGGTAGGTCGGGCGATAACGGGCGTAGTCATCGGAGCGGCTGGAAAACAGCTGAACGCTGTCTCCGGCTCGGGAGAGGCGGGGTTCGCTGGCAGGCATAGGCATTCCCACGGTTGTTATACCGGGAGTATAGAGGCACCGCCGCGGCCTGCCCGCGACGGTGCCTAACGGTCAAAGCCCCGGCAGGCGCTGGCGGATGTTGGCGACCAGCTCGTCGAGGCTGCCGGCATCCTGCGTCTGGACCCGGCAGCTATGCAGGCGCTCGCTGTCGCTCAGCGGCTCGCGGCTGGCCTGCTGCGCGCGGACCACCTCCATTGTCGCGTCGGACGGATCGGTGCCTTCGGCCTGACGCTGAGCGAGCCACTGGGCGATCACCGCTTCCGGAGCCTCGCAATCGAGGATGAGGAACGGCACGCCGGTCGCTTCGGCTGCCTGCCATGCCGCCTGGCGTTGCGACTGCTTCAGGTAGGCCGCGTCGATGACCACGGCGAACCCGGCCTGCAGTGCGGCAGTCGCCAGCTGGTGCAGGTGGCGATAGGTCGCTTCGCTGGCTTGCTGGCTGTAGATGCCGCTATCGAGCTGGCCTGCCTGCGCCTCGGCCTGCTCGCCGTGCAGACGCTTGCGCTCGACATCCGAGCGCAGACGCACCGCGCCGAGCGCTTCGACCAGGCGTAGCGCGACGTGACTCTTGCCGACGGCCGATACACCGTGAGTGATGGCGAGGAAGCGGGACGGAATCGCGCTGTAGCTTTCGGCGAGATTGGCGTAACTGCGGTACTGGCGCAGGATAACCTTGCGCTGCACGGCGTCCTGCTCCTGATACAGGCGGAACAGGCTGACCTTGCCGCGAACCAACGCACGATAGGCCTTATAGAGGTTGAGCAACGCCAGCGCGGCATAGTCGCCGGTGTGCTCCAGCCAGCCATTGATGAAGCGCCGGGCCTGGCATTTCAGTCCGCGATCTTCAAGGTCCATGGCCAGGAAGGCGGCATCCGAGGCGACATCGATCAGGCGGAACGGCTCGTTGAATTCGATGCAGTCGAACAGCACGACCTTGCCATCGATCAGCGTGGCATTGCCCAGGTGAAGGTCGCCATGGCATTCGCGAACGAAGCCTTGCTGGCAGCGCTGTTCGAGCAGTGGGCGCAGGCGCGTGATGCTGGTTTCGGTCCAGTCTTCGAGAGCGTCCAGCTGGCGCAGGTCTTCCGGCTCGCTGAGCAGCGGGCGTATCTGTTCGAAGTTCTGCCGCATCGGTGCGACGATCGCATCGGCGCTGTTCAGCGCGTGGTCCGGCTGTACCTGCGGGGTGCTGAGGTGGAAGCTTGCGATCTGCTCGGCCAGAGCGTCGATATGCGCATCGGTCAGCTCGCCGCGGGCCTGGACCTCGGCCAGCAGCTGGGACTGCGGGAACTCGCGCATCTTCAGCACGTACTCGAAGGGATTGCCGTCGCCGCCGATCACCGGAGCATCAGGCGAGCCGGTGACAGGCAACACTTCCAGGTAGAGGTCAGGTGCCATGCGCTGGTTGAGGCGCAGCTCTTCTTCGCAGAAATGCTTGCGCGAGGCCAGATCGGTGAAGTTGAGGAAGCCGAAGTCCACCGGCTTCTTGATCTTGTAGGCGTACTGGCCGGTGAGGATCACCCAGGAAATATGGGTTTCGATGACCCGAAAGCTTTCGGTGGGGTGCGGATACAGGGCAGGATTCTGCAGGGCGGCGATCAGTGCTTGGCTCACGGTCATTCCTTGTCGAAGTTCTTGAACGGGGCGTGCGAGTCCACTGCGAAGCAGTCCACACAGTCGTAAAGTCGCCGGCATTATGGCCGCTGAGCGTTGCGCTGCAAACCGCTGAGAGGCCGTCAATCCGCTGCGGCAAAGTGCGTATAATGCGCCGCCATGACTAAACCTCGCTCCCCCCGAAATCGCTCCAAGCGCCGCTCCAGTGGTGCTCGCCCCTGGTTGGGCTGGGCGGTCAAGCTCTCCATTGTCGGCCTGGTGATCCTGGCCGGTTTCGCCATCTATCTCGATGCTGTCGTGCAGGAGAAATTCTCCGGCAAGCGCTGGACGATTCCGGCAAAGGTCTATGCGCGGCCGCTGGAACTGTTCGTCGGTCAGAAGCTGGACAAGAACGATTTCCTTGCCGAGCTGGACGCTCTTGGCTATCGGCGCGAGCGCTCGGTCAGCGGCCCGGGCGGCGCTTCGGTTGCCGGCAACGACATCGAACTGCATACCCGCGGCTTCCAGTTCTACGAAGGCGCCGAGCAGTCGCAACGGTTGCGGGTCCGCTTCTCCGGCGATTTCGTTGCTGGCCTCAGCAGCGCCAACGGGAGCGCTCTGCCTGTGGCGCGTCTGGAGCCCGTGCTGATTGGTGGGTTGTATCCCGCGCACAACGAGGATCGCATCCTGATCAAGCTGGATCAGGTGCCGCCGTATCTGGTGGAAACGCTGGTTGCGGTCGAGGATCGGGAATTCTTCAATCACTTCGGTGTGTCGCCCAAATCCATCGCCCGCGCGGTCTGGGTCAACCTGACTGCCGGCCAGGTTCGCCAGGGTGGCAGTACCCTGACCCAGCAGTTGGTCAAGAACTTCTACCTGACCAACGAGCGCAGCATGACCCGCAAGATCACCGAAGCGATGATGGCGGTGCTGCTTGAGCTGCATTACGACAAACAGGAAATTCTCGAGGCTTATCTGAACGAGGTGTTTCTCGGTCAGGATGGTCGTCGCGCGGTGCACGGGTTCGGCCTGGCCAGTCAGTACTTCTTCGGTCAGCCGCTGGCCGAGCTGAAGCTGCCGCAGGTGGCGTTGCTGGTCGGCATGGTCAAGGGGCCAACCTATTACAACCCGCGGCGCAATCCCGAGCGTGCCCTGGAAAGGCGCAATCTGGTGCTCGATCTTTTGGCCGAGCAGCAGGTCATCAGCGCCGATGAGGCGGCCAAGGCCAAGCAGGCGCCACTGGGGGTAACCCAGCGCGGCAGCATGGCGGACAGTTCCTATCCGGCCTTCCTCGACCTGGTCAAGCGCCAGCTGCGAGAGGACTATCGGGACGAGGACCTTACCGAAGAAGGCCTGCGCGTCTTCACCAGCTTCGATCCGGTGCTTCAGCTGAAGGCCGAGCAGGCCATGAGCGAAACCCTCAAGCGACTCGGCAAGGCCACCGAGGGCGTCGAGGGCGCGATGATCGTCACCAATCCGGAAACCGGTGAGATCCAGGCCATGCTGGGCAGCCGCCAGCCAGGCTTTGCCGGCTTCAATCGGGCACTGGATGCCTCACGACCGATCGGTTCGCTGATCAAGCCGGCCATCTACTTGGCCGCACTGGAGAAGCCCAGCCAGTACACGCTGACCAGTCTGCTCGAGGATGAGCCCTTCTCCGTGAAAGGTGCCGATGGGCAGGTCTGGAAGCCGCAGAATTATGGGCGTCAGGCCTATGGAACGGTGTATCTGTATCAGGCGCTCGCCAATTCCTACAATCTGTCGACCGCGCGGCTCGGGCTCGATCTGGGCGTGCCGAACGTGCTGAAGACGCTCGAGCGCCTGGGTGCATCACCCAAATGGCCGGCTTACCCGTCGATGCTGCTGGGGGCCGGCGGCCTGCGTCCGATCGAAGTGGCCGATATGTATCAGACGCTTGCCAACGGTGGCTTCAACACCCCGCTGCGGGGCATTCGCAGCGTGTTGACCGCCGACGGCGAGCCGCTCAAGCGTTATCCGTTCCAGATTCAGCAGCGCTTCGATCCGGGTGCGATCTACCTCACCCAGTACGCCATGCAGCGCGCCATGCGCGAGGGCACCGGGCGCTCGGCATACAACCGACTGCCGCAGTCGCTCAATCTGGCCGGCAAGACCGGCACCACCAACGATTCGCGTGACAGCTGGTTCGCCGGCTTCAGCCAGGATCTTCTGGCAGTGGTCTGGCTGGGGCGCGACGACAACGGCAAGACGTCTCTGACCGGGGCCACCGGGGCGCTGCAGGTATGGACCGACTTCATGCGACGGGCCGACCCGCTGCCGTTGCAGATGCCGGTTCCGGACAATGTCACCTACGCCTGGGTCGATGCCCGTAGCGGACTGGGTACCGACGAACGCTGCCCGGATGCCGTGCAGATGCCCTATATTCGCGGCAGCGAACCGGCGCCGGGGCCGGGCTGCGGCATACAGGCCCCTGCAGAGTCGGTCATGGATTGGGTGCGTGGCTGGTTGCAGTGATGGTGCAGCCGACGTGCATTCCGTGCTTTTTTGTGAAGAGGTCAGAAAGTGAATAAGCAGTGGATAGCTATTGTAGCAGCAGTGGTTCTGATCCAGGGTTGCGCGACGGTGGACCGTCGTTCGATACCCGTCGTCGACGCCGGCGCGCCTGTTTCCGAGGAAATGGCCGCGCGGCAGGCCTATCGCGCACCCGCTGCCACGGCCCCGGCCCAGGTGCCACGGCAGCAGCAGGAAGATTCCGGTGTCGTGGTGATGGTGCCGCAAGGATCATCGGCGCCCCTTGAAACCTTCGCAGCGCCGGACGTGCCTTTTTCTTCTTCCAGTGGCGCCGCCAGTGGTTCGCAGCCAGCCTGGCAGCCCGCACCATCGATCTCCGCACCGCCCAGCACGCCACAGCCAAGCATGCCCAGCGGCATTCCTTCCTCAGGTAGCGGTCTGGCGGCTGACGAGCAGCTTGATGGCCCGGTCCTGGCGTTGCTCACCACCGCGCAGCAGCAGCAGGGCGGCGGCGACCTGAACGGTGCCGCCTCGAGCCTCGAGCGCGCTCAGCGCATTGCGCCACGCGAGCCGCAGGTGCTTTACCGTCTCGCCCAGGTCCGTCTGGCTCAGGGCGACGCGACCCAGGCCGAACAGTTGTCACGTCGAGCGTTGAGTTACGCCAGTGGTCGGCCAGCCTTGCAGGCCAGTCTCTGGGAGCTGATCGCCCAGGCGCGTGAGCGGCAGGGCGACAGTGCGGGTGCGGCCCAGGCCCGTGAGCGGGCCAAGGTCAGTCTGTGATGGATCGCCGGCTGCTGGAGATTGCCCAGCAGCTGCTGCTGATCGAGCGCGAGCTGCGGGTGCTGGGGCTGTGGAGTGTGGATTCGCCGGCGCCAGAGGCTCTGGCCAGCGTGGAGCCGTTCTGCGTTGACACGCTGCGCTTCGAGCAATGGTTGCAGTGGATTTTCCTGCCGCGGATGAAGGCCATCGTCGAGGCAGATCAGCCTTTGCCTGCCGCCTCCGGCATCTGCGCCATGGCCGAGGTGGTCTATCGGGAGTCCCAGGTGGTGACGCTGCTTGAGGCCCTGCGCGGCTTCGATGCGCTGATCGACAGCTCTTCGCGCTAGCGCCGCGTTTGGCGGCGCCAGTCGCTCAGATGGCGCTCAGTTGCAGTTTTCCGCAATCTTGTCGCGGGTTTCCGAGATTCGCGCCTGTCGCTCTTCCTCGGTGACCCGCCGCGTTTCACCATTCTCTTCGACCCGCACGCGCGGATTGTTCTGCAACTGGGCCAGGTTGGTACGCAGGGTTTCGCAATAACGCTTGCGCTCGGCCTCCTGCGCGGCCACTTGCTGCTTGACCTTGCGGTCAATGGTGCGCTGGTCGGGTTCGGCGTCGATTTCCTGTACCGCCGGTGCCGGCGGCGTTACCGATTTGCCTGGCGAGACGACCGTGTTCACGGTTTCCACCTGCTGCCCCTGCGGCGGCTGAGCGCCAAAATGCGTGACGCCCTGGGCGTCTACCCATTTGTACACCTGGGCCGCCATGGCGTTGCCACAAAGGGCCAGCATCAGGCCGCTCGCAAGAAACATCAATCGCATGCTGTTACCTTCATCGGGTCGGAAAACGGCCTCCACTATACCCAAAAGACAGAGCCGCGCTTCTGCGCCCCGTCACAGCTCGAGGTTGGCCAAACGCAACGGCAGGCTTGACTTGCGGGTGCCGAATCCGAACAATCCGAGGCTTGCTGTCCTGAGTCGCCTCGCCGCAAGCGATACCGGCTCAGTCTAGACAGACATGAGGTGCTACCCGCGCCGACCTGCATCACCCGCAACGCGTTACCTCGCGCTGGGTGGAGAGCCCGCGACACCAGGGACTCTTCCAATACTGGCTCAATCAGTGGCTGACGTAGTCGGCGACCACCGTCGCTCATGCCCTGTTGGCAGTAAACCTATTTCTGGCGGCTCCGGCTTGGACCGCTATCTGGCGTTTCAGAGGTGAACAACGTGGAACTCTTATCCGGCGCTGAAATGGTCGTCCGCTCCCTGCGTGACGAAGGCGTTAAGTACATCTACGGGTACCCGGGCGGTGCCGTTCTGCATATCTACGATGCGCTTTTCAAGGAAAAGGCCATCGAACATATCCTGGTTCGTCATGAGCAGGCTGCCACCCACATGGCTGATGGCTATGCGCGCGCGACTGGCAAGGCCGGCGTGGTGTTGGTGACCTCCGGCCCTGGCGCGACAAATGCCATCACCGGCATCGCCACTGCCTTCATGGACTCGATCCCGTTGGTGGTCATTTCCGGTCAGGTGCCGAGCACCATGGTCGGCACCGACGCCTTCCAGGAAACCGACATGATCGGTATCTCCCGGCCGATCGTTAAGCACAGCTTCATGATCAAGCATCCTTCGGAAATTCCCGAAGTGATGAAGAAGGCGTTCTACCTCGCAGAGTCCGGGCGTCCAGGGCCGGTTGTCATCGATATTCCGAAAGACATGACCAACCCGGCCGAAAAATTCGAATACGTTTATCCGAAGAAGGCCAAGCTGCGTTCGTACAGCCCGGCCGTACGTGGGCATTCGGGGCAGATTCGCAAGGCGGCGGAGTTGCTGCTGGGCGCCAAGCGTCCGATCATCTACGCCGGTGGCGGCGTGATCCTGGGCAAGGCCTCGGCACAACTGACCGAGCTGGCGAAGATGCTCAACCTGCCGGTGACCAATACGCTGATGGGCTTGGGCTGCTATCCGGGCAGCGACCGCCAGTTCGTCGGCATGCTCGGTATGCACGGCAGCTACACCGCCAACCTGGCGATGCATCACTCCGATGTGATTCTGGCGGTCGGCGCGCGTTTCGATGACCGCGTCATCAACGGCGCGACCAAGTTCTGCCCGAATGCGAAGATCATCCACATCGACATTGATCCGGCATCCATCTCCAAGACCATCAAGGCAGATATCCCGATCGTTGGCCCAGTCGACAGCGTGCTGACCGAGATGGTCGCCATCGTCAAGGAGATCGGCCAGGCGCCGAATGCCGAGACCGTGGCTAGCTGGTGGAAGCAGATCGACGAGTGGCGCGGCAATGGCCGGCTGTTCCCCTACAACGAGGGCGATGGTTCGATCATCAAACCGCAGGCCGCAATCGAGGTGCTCTGCGAGGTGACCAAGGGCGAGGCCTATGTGGCATCGGACGTTGGTCAGCATCAGATGTTCGCCTGCCAGTACTACAAGTTCGACAAGCCCAACCGCTGGCTCAACTCGGGCGGCCTCGGCACCATGGGCTTCGGCCTGCCGGCAGCCATGGGGGTGAAGCTGAACTTCCCCGAAGCCGATGTCGCGGTGGTGACGGGTGAAGGCAGCATCCAGATGAACATCCAGGAGCTGTCCACCTGCCTGCAGTACGACTTGCCGGTGAAGATCATCAACCTCAACAACGGTGCGCTGGGCATGGTCCGGCAGTGGCAGGACATGGTGTACAACAGTCGCTACTCGCACTCGTACATGGAGTCTCTGCCGGACTTCGTCAAGCTGGCCGAAGCCTACGGGCACGTCGGCATGCGCATCACTGATCTCAAGGACCTCAAGCCGATGATGGAAGAGGCATTCGCCATGAAGAATCGCCTGGTCTTCCTCGATATCGCCGTCGACACCGCCGAGCACGTCTATCCGATGCAGATCAAGGATGGCGCAATGCGTGACATGTGGCTGAGCAAGACGGAGCGGACCTGATCATGAGACATATCATTTCCCTGCTGATGGAAAACGAACCGGGTGCGCTGTCTCGTGTGGTCGGCCTGTTTTCGCAGCGCAACTACAACATCGAAAGCCTCACCGTGGCGCCGACCGAAGACCCGACCCTGTCGCGTCTGACCTTGACTACCGTGGGCCATGAGGAGGTGATCGAACAGATCACCAAGAACCTCAATAAGCTGGTGGAAGTGGTTAAGCTGGTCGACCTGTCGGAGAGCGCCCATATCGAGCGTGAACTGATGCTGATCAAGGTCAAGGCCACCGGCGCCCAGCGCGCCGAGGTCAAGCGCACCACCGACATCTTCCGTGGACAGATCGTCGATGTGACCACCAGCGTCTATACCATTCAGCTGGCCGGAACCAGTGACAAATTGGACAGCTTCATCCAGGCCATTGGTACCGCTTCGATCCTCGAGGTGGTGCGCAGCGGTGTCACCGGAATCTCTCGCGGCGACAAAGTGCTGAGTATCTAACGGCTGGCGGACACCTCGTCTCGTCAGTCAGCAACGTTTTATCGAATGGCCCACGAGGCCGGCAACAGGGGTAATTCATGAAGGTTTCTTACGATAAAGACTGCGACCTCTCCATCATCCAGGGCAAGAAGGTCGCCATCATCGGTTACGGCTCCCAGGGCCACGCGCATGCGTGCAACCTGAAGGACTCCGGCGTCGACGTCACCGTTGGCCTGCGGCCGGGCTCGTCCTCCATCGCCAAGGCCGAAGCGCATGGCCTGAAGGTCAGCGACGTGCCGGCAGCCGTTGCCGCCGCCGACCTGGTAATGATCCTCACCCCGGACGAATTCCAGGGTCGCCTGTACAAGGAAGAGATCGAGCCGAACCTGAAGCAGGGCGCCACCCTGGCGTTCGCCCACGGTTTCTCGATCCACTACAACCAGGTCGTGCCGCGTGCCGATCTCGACGTGATCATGATCGCTCCGAAGGCTCCGGGTCACACCGTGCGCTCCGAGTTCGTCCGTGGCGGCGGTATCCCTGACCTGATCGCGATCTACCAGGACGCGTCCGGCAATGCCCGTAACGTCGCGCTGTCCTACGCCTGTGGCGTCGGCGGCGGTCGTACCGGCATCATCGAAACCACCTTCAAGGACGAAACCGAAACCGACCTGTTCGGCGAGCAGGCCGTTCTCTGCGGCGGTTGCGTCGAGCTGGTCAAAGCCGGTTTCGAAACCCTGGTCGAAGCGGGCTACGCTCCGGAAATGGCCTACTTCGAGTGTCTGCACGAGCTGAAGCTGATCGTCGACCTGATGTTCGAAGGCGGTATCGCCAACATGAACTACTCGATCTCCAACAACGCCGAGTACGGCGAGTATGTCACCGGTCCGGAAGTCATCAACGCCGAATCCCGTGCTGCCATGCGCAACGCTCTGAAGCGCATCCAGAACGGTGAGTACGCCAAGATGTTCATCACCGAAGGTGCTGCCAACTATCCGTCCATGACTGCCTACCGTCGCAACAACGCGGCCCATGGCATCGAAGTGGTCGGCGAGAAGCTGCGCGCGATGATGCCCTGGATCGCGGCGAACAAGATCGTCGACAAGAGCAAGAACTGATCGGTTTTCTGCTCAAGAAAACGCGGCTTCGGCCGCGTTTTTTCGTTCTGCACCCCAGGCTTCTGGTATAAATCGCGGGTTTGGCCAGGCTGAACCGTGGGTGTGCCGATCTGGTCGAAATCTATCCGTACCTGTTGTAGAAGGTGAATGCGCATGAGTGGACAATCCGAAGAGCCGAACAAGCCAGTCGAGCCAGAGAGCATTCTGCCGATCGACGAGCATGTGGAGGAAACCCAGGAGGCCGACGGCCGCAAGGTCCGCCACCGGGGCATCTACCTGCTGCCGAACCTGTTCACCACTGCCAACCTTTTCGCAGGGTTCTTCTCGATCATCACGGCGATCAACGGCAATTTTTATGTGGCCGCGGCGACGGTCTTTGTCGCGATGGTGCTTGATAGTCTGGACGGACGCGTTGCGCGCCTGACCAATACTCAGAGTGCCTTTGGTGCCGAGTACGACTCGCTGTCGGATATGGTGGCGTTCGGTCTGGCGCCCGCTGTGCTGGCGTATGAATGGGCGTTGTCGGGGTTGGGTAATGTCGGGCTCACGGTCGCCTTTATCTACGTTGCCTGCGCCGCGCTGCGCCTGGCGCGCTTCAATACGCAGATCGGCAAGGTGGACAAGCGCTGGTTCATCGGGCTGGCCAGTCCGGCTGCAGCAGGTGTGGTGGCCGGTTGGGTCTGGGCGGTGTGGGCGCTCGACGAGACGGGTATTCGCGGCGTCGACCTGCCGCTGGTGCTGGTCATGCTCTTTGCGCTGATGGTAGCCGCTGCCGGTCTGCTGATGGTCAGCAACATCAAGTACTACAGCTTCAAGGATCTCGATCTGAAGGGGCGCGTTCCTTTCGTTGCGATTCTGGTCGTGGTGCTGGTGTTTGCGGTGGTATTCAGCGACCCGCCTCGTATTCTCCTGCTGATTTTCCTCGCCTATGCAGTTTCGGGTCCCGTTCAGTACCTGATGCAACTGCGTCGGCGCAAGCGCGTCGAGGGTTGATTTTCCCCCTGGCTGCGCGTATTGCTCGTCTGTAGTCGATACGCGGAGCTGGCCATGCTCATCAGAATCCCCGCAGGCGGTGATTGTCATGAATCCGAGGTGACGCCGGAGGCGATCTATCGAAGCCGGCGTCGCTTCATTCAGGGGGCGGCGCTTGCCGGAGCGGCCGTGGGGGTGCCCTTGCTGGCTAGGGCGGCCGAGCAATATCCCGGCGTCCCAGCGTCTCCAGCCCCGCCTTGGTTTGTTGGCAAGCTGGGCGACGCCCGCTGGCGCGCCGTCGTCGCGCAAGGCGAAGCCATCACGCCGTATGCCGATGCCACCCAGTACAACAACTTCTATGAGTTCGGTCCCAACAAAGGCGATCCAGCCCGTTACGCCGCGGAGTTGAAAGTCGAGCCGTGGACAGTGTTGGTTGATGGCGAAGTCGAAAAGCCGGGGCGCTATTCGCTCGAGGACCTTTTTACTGAAGGCCAGCTGGAGGAGCGGATATATCGGCTGCGATGCGTGGAGGCCTGGTCCATGGTGATCCCCTGGCTGGGATTTCCGCTTGCCGACCTTGTTCAGATGGTCCGCCCCCTTTCAGCTGCGAAGTTCGTCCGCTTCGAAACGGCCTACCGGCCCGACGAGATGCGCGGAACTCGCTCCAGCTTTGCGTTGATCGATTGGCCGTACGTAGAAGGATTGCGCATGGACGAGGCGATGCACCCCCTCAGCCTGCTGGCGGTTGGAATGTATGGGCGGGTACTGCCTAATCAGAATGGCGCACCACTGCGGCTGGTCGTACCTTGGAAGTATGGCTTCAAAAGCATCAAATCGATCGTGCGGATCAGCTTTGTACGCGAGCAGCCGCGTACGACGTGGCAGTCGATGGCTCCTGAAGAGTATGGGTTCTACGCCAACGTAAATCCGCAAGTTTCCCATCCACGTTGGTCGCAGGCTCGTGAGCGGCGCCTTCCAGGCAGCCTTTTCAGCCCCAACGTGCGGGATACGCTGCTGTTCAATGGCTATGCCGATCAGGTGGCGGATTTGTACGCCTCGATGGATCTCACCAAGGACTACTGATGCGCTACCCGTGGTGGCGGCTGTGCGTATTTCTATGCGCCGCGAGCGTGCCTGTGTACTGGCTGTATCTCGCCTGGACGCTTGCGCTGGGTCCCGATCCGGGAAAGGTGCTGGTGGATAACCTCGGGCAGGGCGCGTTGGTTCTCTTGCTTCTGACGCTTGCCATGACGCCCCTGCAGCGGGTCACGGGGTGGGGCGGCTGGCTCGCTGTGCGGAGACAGCTTGGACTTTGGTGCTTCAGCTATGCATTGCTGCATCTCGCTAGCTACCTTTTCTTTCTGTTGGGTGCTGAATTCTCACGTTTGCCCGAAGAGTTGAGCGAGCGCCCCTATATTCTCGTCGGGATGCTCGGGTTGCTGGGGCTGACAGTTTTGGCCGCTACCTCCTCTCGATGGAGCATGCGCCGTCTCGGTAAGCGCTGGAAAACCTTACACCAGCTGATCTACGTCATCGTCATTGTGGTGTTGCTGCATATGCTCTGGGTTGTACGTGCCGATGCTGGCAGGTGGGCGCTTTATGCTGGCGTGGCCGCGATCCTGCTTGCTCTACGATTTCCAGCCGCGGCTTCTGCTTTGGGGCGAGTCCGTACGCGAAAGAACAAAGTTCGCAACAAAACCGAAATAAACGGTTGACGGCTGTTTTCAGGTGCCTATAATGCGCACCACTTCCGGCGCAGTCCTCAAGCAAAACCTTTTGTAAATCAAAAGGTTAGCTAAATAAAAAGGGTTGCACTGGTGGCGGATTC
>LFEF01044087.1_pt2 | contig 111944 bp, 107 predicted proteins | sample 619371 | NCBI WGS metagenome assembly LFEF01 (sample SAMN03014291, study PRJNA259931) | freshwater metagenome | biome: lake; feature: waterbloom | place: China: Taihu Lake | collected 2006-08 | depth 0 m m
CCCCCACCCGCCGCTTTGCGGCGACCTCCCCCCTCAAGGGGGAGGTGTATTGTCACTGCTTGCGCATGAAACCCTGGATCAGATCGGCGAGCGCTTCTGGTTGCTCGACCGAGGGAATATGGGCGCAATCGGCAATTTCTTCGAAACGGGCGCCCGGCACGAGATCGGCACCGGCCTTGACGGTGGCGGGCGGCGTCGAGCCGTCCTGGTCGCCGACGACGAAGAGGGTGGGGACCGTGATGGTCGGCAGGACATCGGAGAAATCCGTGTCGCGCAGGGCAGCACAGGTCGAGAGATAGCCGGAGAGAGACTGGCGGGTCATCATCAGGCGGTAACCGGCGAGTTCATCGGCGCGGTCTTCATGGAAGGCCGGCGTAAACCAGCGCGCCATGGCACTATCAGCAGCGCTCTCCAGGCCGCCCTTCTCGATGCCGGCGATGCGCTCGGCCCAGATTTCGGCAGAACCGATGCGGGGTGCGGTGTCGCAGAGGATGAGCTTGCGGAAGAGATCCGGACGCTCCTGCCAGAGGCCCTGGCAGACAAGACCGCCGACGGAAAGGCCGCAGAAGGTGGCCTTGCGGATGCCGAGCTCGTCGCAGAGGCTGGCGAGATCCGAGACGAGATCGGCCATGCCGAAGGGCTTGTCGGCACCGCCGGAGAGGCCGTGGCCGCGGCTGTCATAGAGCAGCACCGAGACATCGTCGCCGAGCTCGTCGAAGAGCGGCAGCCAGATGCGGAAGTCGGTGCCGAGCCCGTTGGAGAAGACGATCAGGTTCTTGGCTTTCGCCTCGCCGATCAGCTCGTAGTGGACGACATTGCCGTTGATGGTCTTGAAGGCCAAGATTGATACTCCTGTGGGCCGAACAGGCCCCGTGTTTCGGTAACCGGCGAGGCCGGGAATTCTCAGTGCGCCTCGTCCCAATTGTGGGCGGCGCGGGCGTCGACCTTGAGCGGCACGCGCATGGAGACGGCCGGCATGGCGGCGTTTTCCATGATGTCGACGATGACGGGCATGGCGGCATCGACGGCCTCGTCCTCAACTTCGAAGATCAGTTCGTCATGCACCTGAAGCAGCATCCGCACGCGCTCCGAGAGACCGGCCGCGGCAAGCGCCGGCTCGATCTGGATCATCGCCCGACGGATGATGTCCGCGGCCGAGCCCTGGATGGGCGCGTTGATCGCGGCGCGCTCATTGAAGGCACGCATGGAGGGGTTGGACGATTTGATCTCCGGGTAGTGGGCGCGGCGGCCGAAGATGGTTTCCACATAACCATGCTCGCGGGCGAAGGCCTTGGTGCTCTCCATGTAGTCCTTGATGCCGGGGAAGCGCTCGAAATACTTCTTGATATAGTCGCCGGCCTCCGAGCGCTCGATGCCGAGCTGGTTCGCAAGGCCGAAGGCGGAAATGCCGTAGATGATGCCGAAGTTGATCGCCTTGGCGCGGCGGCGGACTTCCGACGGCATGCCCTCGACCGGCACGCCGAACATCTCCGAGGCGGTCATGGCATGGATGTCGACGCCGTCGGCGAAGGCCTGGCGTAGCTGCGGAATGTCGGCGACATGGGCCAGCACGCGCAGTTCGATCTGGCTGTAGTCTGCCGACAGCAGCTTGTGACCGGGCGTCGAGATGAAGGCGGTGCGGATCTTGCGGCCTTCGGCGGTGCGGACCGGGATGTTCTGCAGGTTCGGCTCTGACGACGAGAGGCGACCCGTTGTCGTGGAGGCGAGCGAATAGCCCGTGTGGACGCGCTTGGTTATCGGGTGGATGTATCCGGGAAGCGCGTCCGTATAGGTGGACTTCAGCTTGGTGAGCTGGCGCCAGTCGACGATCTTGCGCGGCAGGGGCGCACCCTCGGCGGCGAGGTCTTCGAGGACCTGGGCGGAGGTGGACCACTGGCCGGTCTTGGTCTTGGAACCGCCGGGCAAACCCATCTTGCCGAACAGGATATCGCCGAGCTGCTTGGGCGAGCCGATGTTGAAACGCTCGCCGGCGAGTTCATAGACCTCATCCTCGGCGGCGGCGGCCTTCTGGGCAAGCTCGCCCGACAGGCGCGAGAGGATCTGGCGGTCGACGGTGATGCCGCGCTCTTCCATATGGGCGAGTACCGGCACCAGCGGGCGCTCCAGACGCTCGTAGATTCGGGTAAGACCCTCGGCGGCAAGGCGCGGTTTCAGCACCAGCCAGAGACGGAGGGTGACATCGGCATCCTCGGCGGCATAGGCGGTAGCGCGGTCGATATCGACGAGGTCAAAGGTGACGGAGGATTTGCCGGAACCGGCGACATCCTTGTAGGCGATCGGCGTGTGGCCGAGCCATTTCTCCGACAGGCCATCCATGCCATGATTGCCCTTGCCGGCATCCAGCACGTAGGACATCAGCATGGTATCATCGAAGGCCTGCATGACAATGCCGTGGCGCTTCATCACCAGGTAGTCGTATTTCAGGTTCTGCGCGACCTTCAGCACAGAGGGGTCTTCCAGCAGGTCCTTCAGGGCGGCCAGCGCCTCCTTCATCGGGATCTGGCCATCGGCGTGCCCGCCGCCGAGGAGATCGCCGACTCCTGTCTTGTGGGTCAGCGGGATATAGGCCGCGCGGATGTCGGTCGAGCCCGGCGACAGGACGTTGTCCTGGATGGCGAGCGAGACGCCGACCAGTTCGGCCTGCATCGGGTCGAGCGAGGTGGTCTCGGTGTCGAAGGCGACGAGGCCTGTTTCCCGCGCATCGGCAATCCAGCGTTCCAGGGTCGCGATATCGCGGATCGTCACATAGGCGCTGGTATCGATCGGCTTGCCGGCAAAGGCATTGGCGCGGCTGGCCGCAAGATCGGCAGGGGTTTTACCGTCAGGACTGCCGGTCGTTGCGGCTGCCGGCGTGGCAGATGGTGCCGTGGCAGGAGCAGACGAAGCGGCGGGAGCATCTCCGGCATCGAGATCGGGGCCGCGAGCGGCATCACCCCATTCGACCGGCACGTCTGCGGGTTCGATGGCGGAAGCATCACAATCGCAGACTTCGGCGACACGGCGGGTCAGCGTGGTGAATTCCATCGCCTTCAGGAAGGCGATGAGCTTCGGACCATTCTGCGGTTCGAGAACAAGATCCTCGAGCTTCATGTCGAGCGGCACGTCGGTGCGCAGTTCGACGAGCTGGCGGGAGACGCGCGCGAGTTCAGCATTGGCGACGATGTTTTCGCGGCGCTTGACCTGCTTGATCTCTCCGGCGCGGGCCAGCAGCGTTTCCAGATCGCCGAATTCTTCCAGGAGCTGGGCGGCGGTCTTCGGGCCGATACCGGGAATGCCCGGTACGTTGTCGGTCGAATCGCCGGTCATCGCCTGCAGGTCGATCATCTTTTCCGGTGGCACGCCCCATTTCTCGATGACGTCGGGAATGCCGATCTGCTTGTCCTTCATCGCGTCATACATATGCACGTTCGGCGTGACGAGCTGCATCAGGTCCTTGTCGGAGGAGACGATGGTGACATCGGCGCCGACGGCCTCTGCCTGGCGGGCATAGGTGGCAATGATGTCGTCGGCCTCGAAGCCTTCGGTCTCGATGCAGGGCAAGTTGAAGGCGCGTGTCGCATGGCGGATCAGGCCGAATTGCGGGATCAGGTCTTCCGGCGGGGCCGAGCGGTTTGCCTTGTAGAGCGGGTAGATTTCCTTGCGGAAGGTCGTCGACGAGTAGTCGAAGATGACGGCAAGATGCGTCGGCGTGACACCGACATCGGTGTTGCGCGCGTCACGCAACAGCTTCCACAGCATGTTGCAGAAGCCGGAGACCGCGTTGACGGGCAGGCCGTCCGACTTGCGGTTCAGGGCAGGGATTGCGTGGAAGGCGCGGAAGATGAAACCCGAGCCGTCGACGAGGAAAAGATGATCGCCTTTTTTCATGTCGGCATGGATAGCGCGGGGCGGCTGAAACGTCCATGACGGTTTGGCCCGATGCCGCAAAAACGCTCGCCATCCATGGGAGTTGATCGTGCCGGATCAGCGGCGAATCATCACGAAAAGCTTACCGATTTGTAATCCCGGCTTCCCTTGAAAAACCACATTCCGGATCACAAATCACAGTCATCGGCGACTGATCACGCCGTAGTCTGAAAGAGGCTCGTCCCCCGCCGCTTCAGACTCGGGCAAAGGCCTTATCCCCCTCTCCGGGCCTTTGTCCCCATATTCCGGAGCCGTCGTGGCAGTCCCCGCCTCTCGCCACGACGGCCTCCACTTCCCACCCTCAAAACCCAAAATAAGTCAGCCTCGGAAATGGATCGCATGCGATCATTCCTGCGATACGAAACCGCGACCACGTGTCGAGCGCCATGGCCCATGACCGTACGACCCCTGACCGTTCCGAATCCGCCACCTGGCTGGCAAGCCAGCTGGCGCGCGGTTTCACGCGGGCCTTGCAGGCGCGCGCAGCCAAGCTGGGCTTTTCGCCGGGACAGTTTCCGATCCTGATCGAGCTTTGGGAAAAAGAGGGGCTGACGCAGAGGCAGCTTCTCGACCGCGTCGATGTGGAGCAGGCGACGATTGCCAATACGCTTGCGCGCATGGAGCGCGACGGGCTGATCGAACGCCGGGCGCACCCAAAGGACAAGCGGGCACAGCAGATTTTCCTGACCGACAAGGCGCGCGACATGCGCGAAGAAGCGCTTGCTGCAGCCGAAGAGGCCGAGCAGGCGGTGTTTCACGGTTTCCGGCGCTTCGAGAAGGAATTGCTGAAGGAATATATCCGCTGGGCGATCGCGAATGCGCGCAAGCTGTGAATGGATTTTCATGCCGTCTTGAGAAAAATTCGCGGTCAATGCGCCTCGAAACCTAGGGAGCTTTGGTCTATCGTCCCGCGCACCTTCAAATTTGCAGGACATGACCATGACCGATCTCTCCCCCATTCTGGCCAAGGCCGACGAGGCGCTGCCGCAGAGCCTCGAGCGCCTGTTCGACCTCGTGCGGATTCCCTCGATTTCGACTGATACGGCCTACAAGGCCGAGTGCCGCAAGGCCGGCGAGTGGCTGGTCTCGGCGCTTACCGAACTGGGCTTCGACGCTTCGCTGCGCGACACGCCCGGCCATCCGATGGTGGTCGCCCATCACGCTGCCGATCGGGCCGACGCGCCGCATGTGCTTTTCTATGGCCATTACGACGTGCAGCCGGTCGATCCGCTCGATCTCTGGGAAGACGATCCCTTTGCACCTGCGATCAAGGAAAAGGATGGCCGCAAGGTGATTACCGGTCGTGGCACGTCCGACGACAAGGGTCAGCTGCTCACCTTCGTCGAAGCCTGCCGCGCCTATAAGGCGGTGAGGGGTTCGCTGCCGGTGAAGATCACCATCCTGTTCGAGGGCGAGGAAGAATCCGGTTCGCCGTCGCTGAAGCCGTTCCTCGCGGCCAATGCCGACGAGCTGAAGGCCGATTTCGCCCTGGTCTGCGACACCAGCATGTGGGACCGCGAGACGCCGGCGATCGCTGCGGCGCTCCGCGGTCTGGTCGGCGAAGAAGTAACCATTATCGCGGCTGACCGCGACCTGCATTCCGGCCTCTTCGGCGGTGCGGCCGCCAATCCGGTGCACATCCTGACGAAGATCCTTGCCGACCTGCATGACGAGACCGGCAAGGTGGCCCTTCCAGGCTTCTACGACGGTGTCGAAGAGACCCCCGCCAACATCAAGGCTTCCTGGGAGAGCCTCGGGCGGACGGCGGAAAGCTTCCTCGGCGAGGTGGGCCTGTCGGTTCCGGCTGGCGAAAAGGGCCGGTCCGTGCTGGAGCTCACCTGGGCGCGGCCGACGGCGGAAGTGAACGGCATCATCGGCGGCTATACCGGCGAAGGCTTCAAGACCGTGATCGCGGCCAAGGCCTCGGCGAAGATCTCGTTCCGCCTGGTCGGGACACAGGATCCCGCCAAGGTACGTGAGAGTTTCCGCGCCTTCGTGCAGGCCCGCATTCCCGCCGACTGCAAGGTGGAATTCCACGAGCATGGCGGCTCGCCGGCCATCCAGCTTTCCTATGATTCGCCGGAGCTGACCAAGGCGAAGAACGCGCTGTCCGACGAGTGGCCGAAGCCGGCCGTGATCATCGGCATGGGCGGCTCGATCCCGATCGTTGGAGATTTCCAGAAGATGCTCGGCATGGATTCGCTGCTGGTCGGCTTCGGACTGACCGACGACCGCATCCATTCGCCGAACGAGAAGTATGACCTGAATTCGTTCCACAAGGGCATCCGATCGTGGATCCGGATCCTCGACGCGCTTGCGAACGGCTAAACCTAAAAAAGCAAAAAGGCCGGCGATAAACCGGCCTTTCCTTTACGCTTCAACGCTACCTGCCAGTACATCCGTGGTCAGGGACGGAAACGTGCCATTCGATGTCTCGGATGTTGGTGCGCCTTCGCGAACCGCATCCCGGATCTTGATGATCACCCTGGATGCTTAACAACCGGTTAAGCGTTTCGAAGTTCCTGAAACAGGATCTCCGCAGACGCTCGATCGTCTGGTGATCCAGAGATGGGGATGTTCTTCTCGGCTTTCAAGAGCCCTCTCAACTTGAAAAGCCGCGCCGGGTGCGGATAGAGTTTTCCCATGAGCCTCGAATCCGTCCGCCAGTTTTTCCGGGACCATGCTCCCGATATCTCCGTCATCGTCACCGAAGCGAGTTCCGCGACCGTTCCGCTTGCGGCCGAGGCCCATGGCGTCGAGCCGGACCAGATCGCAAAGACCATTTGCCTCAGGATCGGCGAAGACGTGGTGCTGGTGGTCACGGCCGGCACGAAGCGGCTCGACAATCGCAAGTTCAAGGACCGCTTCGGGGTCAAGCCTCGCATGCTCGATGCAGATGCCGTGGTCGAGGCGACGAGTCACCCGGTGGGCGGCGTGTGTCCCTTCGGCCTGCCCTCGCCGCTCAAGGTCTATTGCGATCTGTCGCTCAAAGCCTTCGCCGAAGTCGTGCCGGCGGCTGGCGCGACCAATGCGGCCGTGCGGATTGCACCGGAGCGCATGCTGACGCTCGTCGGCGGCGAATGGGCCGATCTCTGCCAGTGATATCACGGCGCGTTCAAGGCTTGTTTACGGGGCTTTAACCACCCCTTAAATCGCCGCATTTACTGTGCAATTGCGCGATCAACCATCTGGCCCTGCCATGATCGACAGAGATTTCTTGAAGCGATTTCCAAGCCTGCCATCCACAGGCAGCGCATAACGAGCATCTGGAGCAAGATCACCGCAATGGTGAGCCGAGGAAAATCCCGAGACCGCATCGAACCGCGCTTCGAGGATGAGCGCGAGGACGAGGATTTCCGGCTCGATGCCGAGGATCGCGTCATCGGCGGACGCGCGGCCCGTTCCGGTGGCAAAAAGGCGACGAGCTCCGCAAAACGCGGCAAATCCGCCGGTTCGAAAAACCGCAAGCCGAAAAGCGGCGGGGGTTTCGGCCTGGGGAAGCTGATCTATTGGGGCTTTGTGCTGTCGATCTGGTGCGGCATCGGCGTCGTGGGACTGGTTGCCTATTACGGCTCGCAGATGCCAAGCGCCAGCAGCTGGTCGATCCCCGAGCGCCCGCCGAACATGAAGATCGTGTCTGTTGAGGGAACGCTGATCGCCAATCGCGGCGCGACCGGTGGCGAGGCCCTGCCGCTCGAGGAGATGTCGCCCTTTATCCCGCAGGCGGTGATGGCGATCGAGGACCGACGCTTCTATTCGCATTTCGGCGTGGATCCGCTGGGTCTGGCGCGCGCGATCGTCACCAATGTGACCAGCGGCCGGGCCGTCCAGGGTGGTTCGACGCTGACGCAGCAGCTTGCCAAGAACCTCTTCCTGTCGCCGGAACGGACCATCGAGCGCAAGGTGCAGGAAGTGCTGCTCGCCTTCTGGCTGGAGCAGAAATACACCAAGGACCAGATCCTGGCGATGTATCTGAACCGGGTGTTCTTCGGCTCCAATGCCTATGGCGTGGAAGCCGCGGCACGGCGCTATTTCAACAAGTCGGCGCGTGACGTGAACCTCGGCGAGGCCGCTCTTCTCGCGGGGCTTCTCAAGGCGCCGTCGCGGCTGTCGCCGGCGCGTGATCCGGAAGCGGCCGAGGCGCGCGCGCAGGTCGTGCTGCAGGCGATGCTCGAAGAGGGCTACATCACCCAGGACGAGATCAAGACGGCGATGACGCAGCCGCCAACCAAGGCGAAGCGCTACTGGAGCGGTGCCGGGCAATATGTCGCAGATCTCGTGCGCGACGAAGTCACCATGCTGATCGGCAAGGTGACCGAAGACATCGTGGTCGAGACGACCATCGACATGACGCTTGAGAAGAAGGCGGAGGCGGCACTGACAGAGGCCCTGGAGGCCGAGGGCGAGAAGGTGAACGCATCGCAGGCGGCGCTGGTGTCGATCGACGGGACAGGCGCGATCCGCGCGCTGGTCGGCGGGCGCGACTATGCCGAGAGCCAGTTCAACAGGGCGGTCAAGGCCAAGCGCCAGCCGGGCTCGGCCTTCAAGCCCTTTGTCTATGCAGCAGCGGTCGAGAACGGTCTTCGCCCGACTTCTGTGCGCAACGATGCGCCGATCCGGATCGGCTCCTGGACGCCGGAGAATTACGACGAGAAGTACCGCGGACCGGTGAGCGCAACACAGGCCCTGGCTGAATCGCTCAATACGATTGCCGCCCAGCTGGTGATGGAGGTTGGTCCCGAGCAGGTGATCAAGGTCGCGCATCGCATGGGCATCGAATCAGACATGCAGAACAATGCTTCGATCGCGCTCGGCACATCCGAGGTGTCGCTGCTGGAACTGACCGCGGCTTATGCGCCCTTCATGAACGGTGGCTACAAGGCCACACCGCATATCGTGCGCCGCATCTCGAAGGCGGATGGTACGCTGCTCTACGAGAACAATTATCTCGAGCCGCCGAAGGTGTTGAATGACGGGGTCGTCGCGGCAATGAACGTGATGATGCGCAGCGTCATCGATCATGGCACCGGCAAGAAGGCCCAGCTTCCGGGCTGGGAAGCGGCCGGAAAGACCGGGACGACGCAATCCTTCCGTGATGCGCTGTTCGTCGGCTATACGAGCAATCTGACGACCGGCATCTGGTTCGGCAATGACGATGGCCAGTCGATGAAGAAGGTGACCGGCGGCGGGCTGCCTGCCCAGGCCTGGCACGAATTCATGACGGCTGCCCATCAGGGACTTGCCCCCGCCCCTCTGCCAGGCGGCGATTTCATCGAGCCGGCACCGGCCGAAGAGCCGATGACGATCGGTACGATTATCTCGGAGGTGCTGCAGGGCGGCGGCGAGGAGCGCTATACCGGCGAGCCTGTTTCGGCTGAGCAATACCCGCTGGAGCCAGTTCCCTCGCAGGACGTCACCGGCTCACCCGGTCCCGTTCCGCCTGGAGAGGTCGGCCAGACGCAGGCTCCGCACAGAACGACGCTTCTCGACTTGATCCTGGGGCAATGAAGGCCCACATCAAGGCCTGGATAAGGATCGGCCTGACGCAAGCTGAAGGCGCTATCATACCGGATTGATGACGGACGGACGGGTGCTGCAAAACAGATGAAGCTGCTGCGCCAATCTGTTCTTTTTTCCCGGTTTTCGGCGGATTTCCAGCCTTGCAGTCAGAAATTCCGCTTCTTATATACGCGACATAACCGCAGCGGCGCTGCAGTGTATCCCAGACCATCCACGTCGAGGGGCTGTCAGGAATGCCTGATTGGGGTTCCGGCGGCCTGCTTCAAGGAGAATATGACATGGCAAAAGTAATCGGTATCGACCTTGGAACGACCAATTCCTGCGTCGCCGTCATGGACGGCAAGGATGCGAAGGTCATCGAGAATTCCGAAGGCGCACGCACCACGCCTTCCATGGTGGCCTTTTCGGACGATGGCGAACGCCTCGTCGGCCAGCCGGCCAAGCGCCAGGCGGTCACCAACCCGACCAATACGCTCTTCGCCGTGAAGCGCCTGATCGGCCGCCGTTACGAAGATCCGACCGTCGAGAAGGACAAGGGTCTCGTGCCGTTCCAGATCGTCAAGGGTGACAATGGCGACGCCTGGGTCGAGGCCCAGAACAAGGGTTACTCCCCCTCGCAGATCTCGGCCATGATCCTGCAGAAGATGAAGGAAACGGCGGAAGCCTATCTCGGCGAAAAGGTCGAAAAGGCCGTCATCACCGTTCCCGCATACTTCAACGACGCGCAGCGCCAGGCCACCAAGGATGCCGGCCGCATTGCCGGTCTTGAAGTTCTGCGCATCATCAACGAGCCGACCGCTGCCGCTCTCGCCTACGGTCTCGACAAGAAGGACGGCAAGACGATCGCCGTTTACGACCTGGGCGGTGGTACCTTCGATATCTCGGTTCTGGAAATCGGCGACGGCGTCTTCGAAGTGAAGTCGACCAACGGCGACACCTTCCTCGGCGGTGAAGACTTCGACATGCGCCTCGTCGAATATCTCGCAGCCGAGTTCAAGAAGGACCAGGGCATCGACCTCAAGGGCGACAAGCTTGCCCTGCAGCGCCTGAAGGAAGCCGCCGAAAAGGCCAAGATCGAGCTGTCGTCTTCGCAGCAGACCGAAATCAACCTGCCCTTCATCACGGCAGACGCTTCAGGTCCGAAGCACCTGACGATGAAGCTGACCCGCGCGAAGTTCGAAAGCCTGGTCGATGATCTCGTCCAGCGCACGATCGCGCCGTGCAAGGCAGCCCTCAAGGATGCCGGCGTTTCGGCAGCCGACATCGACGAAGTGGTTCTGGTCGGTGGCATGAGCCGTATGCCCAAGGTCCAGGAAGTCGTGAAGCAGCTGTTCGGCAAGGAGCCGCACAAGGGCGTCAACCCGGATGAAGTCGTGGCACTTGGTGCCGCGATCCAGGCCGGCGTTCTGCAGGGCGACGTCAAGGACGTTCTGCTGCTCGACGTGACCCCGCTGTCGCTCGGCATCGAAACGCTGGGTGGCGTCTTCACCCGTCTGATCGACCGCAACACGACGATCCCGACGAAGAAGAGCCAGACCTTCTCGACCGCCGAAGACAACCAGCAGGCCGTCACCATCCGCGTAAGCCAGGGCGAGCGCGAAATGGCTGCCGACAACAAGCTGCTCGGCCAGTTCGACCTCGTCGGCCTGCCGCCGGCACCGCGTGGCGTTCCGCAGATCGAAGTCACCTTCGACATCGACGCCAACGGCATCGTTCAGGTTTCGGCCAAGGACAAGGGCACCGGCAAGGAACAGCAGATCCGCATCCAGGCCTCCGGTGGTCTCTCCGACGCGGACATCGAGAAGATGGTGAAGGACGCCGAAGCCAATGCCGAGGCCGACAAGAAGCGTCGTGCCGTGGTCGAAGCCAAGAACCAGGCCGAAAGCCTCGTTCACTCCACCGAGAAGTCGGTGAAGGAGTATGGCGACAAGGTTTCGGAAACCGATCGCAAGGCGATCGAGGATGCGATTGCGGCCCTCAAGGGCGCCATCGAAGCCTCCGAGCCCGATGCCGACGACATCCAGGCCAAGACCCAGACGCTCATGGAAGTCTCCATGAAGCTGGGCCAGGCCATCTATGAAGCCCAGCAGGCCGAAGGCGGTGCAGGCAACTCGGATGGCGGCAAGGACGACAACGTCGTCGACGCCGACTATGAAGAAGTGAAGGACGAAGACGCGAAGAAGTCGGCCTGATGCAGGGCAGCTTCGGACGCCGTTTTCCGCGCTGGCTGGCCCTCGGGCCAGCCGCCATTTCGTTGATCCTGACGACCGGTGCCATGGCACAGGACAGGGGGCAGGTCAGCGCCGTTCACCGCCAGGTGAGCGCCGCCGAGGCCAAAGTGGCCAAGGCGATTTCCGCGAAGGACAGCAATTCCCTTTCCCGCATCGGCAACGACCTCGGACGGATCATCGAAGCTGCGCTGGAAAGGCGCGAGAACGGTGGCGAAGTCTCATCCTGCGACATGGCCGCGCATTCTTTGGCCTTTGCGGCCGTCACATCTGCGGATGGGCTGATCAGCAAGGGCGAAGCGCGCAAGCTTCTGATGCAGGATGCGATGTCCGCGGCCTCCGACTTCCAGAAAGACATGCAGGCCTGCGACAAGCAGGCCGGCAAGGCAGCTGGCAGCCACACGAGCGTTGGGAAAGCTTTGAGAGCTTTGTAAGACCATGGCAAAAGCAGATTTCTACGAGACCCTCGGGGTTGGCCGGACGGCGGACGAGAAGGAGCTGAAGAGCGCCTTCCGCAAGCTGGCCATGAAATATCATCCGGACAAGAACCCAGATGACAGCGAAGCCGAGAAGAAGTTCAAGGAGATCAACGAGGCTTACGAGACCTTGAAGGATCCCCAGAAGCGCGCGGCCTATGACCGCTTTGGCCACGCCGCCTTCGAACAGGGTGGCATGGGCGGAGGCGGCTTCGGCGGTGGTGGCGGTTTCGCCGGCGGCGGCTTCTCCGACATCTTCGAGGATATTTTCGGCGAGATGATGGGCGGCGGCCGTGGTGGTCGTGCCCGCTCGACCGGCGGTCGCGAACGTGGCGCAGACCTGCGCTACAACATGGAAATCAGCCTGGAAGAGGCGTTCACCGGCAAGACCGCGCAGATCCGGGTTCCGACCTCGATCACCTGTGACGTCTGCACGGGTTCGGGCGCAAAGCCTGGCACGCAGCCGAAGACCTGCACGACCTGTCAGGGCTCGGGGCGCGTTCGTGCTGCCCAGGGCTTCTTCTCGATCGAACGGACCTGCCCGACCTGCCATGGTCGCGGCCAGACGATTTCCGATCCTTGCGGCAAGTGCCACGGCCAGGGCCGGGTCACCGAAGAGCGCTCGCTGTCCGTCAGCATTCCCTCAGGAATCGAGGACGGCACGCGCATCCGCCTGCAGGGCGAAGGCGAAGCCGGGCTGCGGGGCGGTCCGTCGGGCGATCTCTACATCTTCCTGTCGGTGAAGCCGCATGAGTTCTTCCAGCGCGACGGGGCCGATCTCTATTGCTCCGTGCCGATTTCGATGACGACGGCAGCACTCGGCGGGACCTTCGACGTGGTGACGCTTGATGGCACCAAGTCGCGTGTCACGGTGCCTGAGGGTACCCAGGCCGGCAAGCAGTTCCGGCTCAAGGGCAAGGGCATGCCGGTCTTGCGCTCGACGCAGGTGGGTGATCTCTACATCCAGATCCAGATCGAGACGCCGCAGAAGCTGACCAAGCGTCAGCGGGAATTGCTGCAGGAGTTCGAGCAGCTGTCGTCGAAGGAAAACAATCCGGAATCAACGGGCTTCTTCGCCCGGATGAAGGATTTCTTCGACACGCTCAGCGACTGAGCGCTGTTTCCAAGCGAGACGATTTGCAAGGGGCGGTCCTGTAGGGCCGCCCCTTTTGCATGGGTTCAGGCCATCAGCCGCGGCTGGCGCAGGATGAACCAGGCGAAGTGCCTGTGGATCGCGGGCGCAATGCCATAAACGATCGAGAGAACCATGATCGGCGCGAGAAGGGCCGTCCGGGCCCAGATCGGCCAGCCCTCGGTGAGCGGCATCAGGACATAGAGAATGCCGGTCACGAAGGGATAGATGACGAGGAGCATGAGCAGGGCAAGCCGATGCTTTGATGGTGCGGGACGGGATGCGGAGGGGGTAGACATGGGAGGCTCCATAAGAACGGTACGTTTCGTTTATATTGAAACGGGCCGTTTCGTTCAATAGATTTTCCTGCTATGACCAGCTCATAGGAGCATACACTGTGACAAAGACTGCACACGATATCACAAAGCGCACTTCGATCGGAGCGCAACGGAACCCCGCAAGCGAGGAGGCAATCCTCACCGCTGCGGCAGAAATCCTCACTGAGGGCGGGCTTTCGGCTTTTTCCATCGAGGCCGTGGCAAGACGGGCCAAGGCCGGCAAGCCAACCATCTATCGCTGGTGGCCCTCGAAGGCGGCGCTGCTCCTCGACGTCTACCATCGGCAGAAGGGCGAGACCTTTTATCCCGATACCGGCGATACGCGAGGCGACCTGATCGCCTTTCTGGAGACCCTGCTCGGTTTCTGGAAGAAGAGCGGTGGAGAGGTGTTTCGGTCGATCATTGCGGAGGCACAGAGCGATTCGGATGCGCTTGAGGCCCTGCGCGACTATGCGGTGACGCGCTGCCGCGCGAGCGGGGTCATCCTTGAGCGCGGCGTGGCGCGGGGTGAGATCCGCAGCGAACTCGACATTCCGCTCGTCATGGAGTTGTTCTCGAGCTTCTGCTGGCAGCGACTGTTGACCGGTCGGCTCGAGGCCTCACGCGACCAGGTCACACATTTGGTCGATGCCGTCGTCAGGGGTTTCTCAAGTGAGCGCCGCGCCGATCAGTAATGTGGCGGCCTCGTAACCGCAGGAGCTTCCAACGCCTGCTCTTCCAGCGACAGAAAGCGCTCCGTCAAACGGTCGAGCTTGGCGCGGGTCTGTTCCACCACCTTCCATTGCTCGGTCAGCTGGTCAGACAGTTCCTCGATGACCCGCGTCTGGTGGGCAACGGTCTCTTCCAGACGCGTGATGCGCTCTTCCGGCGTATCCATGAACTTCTCCATCGTCTTCCAAACGGCCTCAATGCCGCAAGACGAGGGCGCGGTCAAACGCCGACTGGTAGGCACCTCAACGCTGCTTCTTCTTGCGATAGGGTATGGTCATGACGGCGGATGCCGTGACTGCTGCGGCAAAGGTGAGCGCCAGCGGTACGGCCATCATGATGGTCGGGAGCACGGGATGGCTTGACCGGGAGAGCGACGTGCCCACTCCACCGAGGTCTAACCAGACGATGGCGAAAGCGATCGCAAATCCGAGTGCTGCCCCGAGCGTCGCATTGAGCGCCAGAAAGCCCAGCATCTCCCAGTGGTCGCGGCGGGCTTCTTCGGGGGTCATGTCATCGGGATGCAGGGGCATGAAGTGGCCTCCGGGTTGAGCATGGGCAGAAACTAGAGCGCTTGGAAAAAACGTCCATGTCGCCAGGCGTCGCAGAGCTGCAGATCAAGCCGAAAGCATGCTTGCGCCTTGCCTTCGCGTGCCAATCGGCCTAGCTCAAGGCGACAACGATTCCGACCGATGACCCAGAAGACACAGATCCACCGGCTCAAGCTCTCAGACTTCCGCAACTATGCCCAGGCAGGTCTGGTGCTGGACGGACGGCATGTCGTGCTGGTCGGTGACAACGGGGCCGGCAAGACCAATTTCATGGAGGCGATCTCCTTCCTGTCGCCGGGTCGCGGGCTTCGCCGTGCGGTGCTCTCGGACATTGCGCGCCTCGGGGCATCGGCGAGCTTCACGATCTTTGCGGCGATCGATGGCATGGCGGGAGAAGCCGATATCGGCACGGGGACGGAAATGACGGACGAGGACAATCTCGTCCGGCGGCTCAGAATCAACGGTGCGCCGGCCAGATCGGTCGACGAGCTTACCGATCATCTGCGCATTCTCTGGCTGACGCCGGCCATGGACGGGCTCTTCACCGGACCATCGGCCGACAGGCGCCGCTTTCTCGACCGGCTGGTTCTGTCGCTCGACCCGGCCCATGGACGGCGGGCGAGTGACTTCGAGCGGGCGATGCGCAGCCGCAACAAGCTCTTGTCCGAGGGCCGCTTCGATCCGACCTGGCTTTCCGGCATCGAGCAACAGATGGCAGCGCTCGGCACGGCCATGGCTGCGGCCCGGCGGGAGATGCTGGGATTGCTATCCGGCCTCATCGACGCCGACCGGGAGACCTCAGCCTTTCCATCGGCCTCGCTTGCCCTGACGGGCTTTCTTGACGAGCTCGCCGATCTGCCGGCCTTCGAACTGGAAGAGCGGTATATCGAGATCCTTGCCCAGTCGCGTCACCGCGATGCGGCAGCCGGGCGGACGCTGGACGGACCGCACCGGGCCGACCTGATCGTGCGGCATATCGAGAAGGACATGGATGCCGAGCGCTGCTCGACGGGAGAGCAGAAGGCGCTCCTGATCGGGCTGGTGCTTGCCCATGCCCGGCTGGTGGCGACGATGACCGGCTTTGCTCCGATCCTGCTGCTGGATGAAATCGCGGCACATCTCGATGAAGGACGCAGGGCGGCGCTCTTTGCCCGCATCGATGCACTCGGCGGGCAGGCCTTCATGACGGGGACGGACAAGGCCATGTTCTCGGCGCTTGGCGCGCGCGCGCAATTCGTGACCGTCAGGGATGGGCAGATCGATGGCTGACCGCGCTTTTCTTCCACGCCTCCCGGTGGCAAGGTGAGCCCCATGGATCCGCTCTCGCCTGAAGAACTTTCCCGCTATCATCGCCATATCCTGCTGCCCGAGGTGGGCGGCCATGGGCAACAATTGCTGAAGGCGTCGCGGGTGCTGGTGATCGGGGCGGGCGGGCTTGGGTCTCCGGTGCTGCAATATCTGGCGGCGGCGGGCGTCGGAACGCTCGGGATCGTCGACGACGACGGGGTCTCGCTCTCCAATCTGCAGCGGCAGGTGATCCACGATACCGGGACGCTGGGTGCCAAGAAGACGGAGAGTGCGGCCCTAGCAATTACACGGCTTAATCCGCATTGCCGGACCATCCGCTACGAAGAGCGTTTCACGGCGGCCTTCGCGCGGGATCATCTTGCCCGTTACACGCTGCTGGTCGACGGCTCGGATAATTTCGTCACACGCTATGCGGCAGCGGATGCAGCCGAGCGGACTAAGATACCGCTGGTGACGGGCGCCGTCGGGCGCTTCGACGGGACCGTGACGGTCCTGAAACCTTACGAGAATGGGCCGGATGGCCTAGCCTATCCGCGCTACACCGATCTCTTCCCCGAGCCGCCTCCCGAGGGGCTGGTGCCGGCTTGTGCGGAGGCCGGCGTGATCGGCGCGCTTACCGGCGTGATCGGGACGCTGATGGCCATGGAGGCGATCAAGGTGATCACCGGGATCGGCGAGCCACTGATCGGCAGGCTTCTGATGTATGACGGGCTTGCGGCCCGTTTCGACACGATCCGCTACAGGCGACGAGCAAAGACATGAGTGTGAGTATCAGCCGAATCGATGAGAGTTTTCAGCGCTGCGAGGAGCTGCTGGCGCTGATCATGGGCTCGTTTGCCTATATGGACGGTGTCATCGATCCACCCTCCTCGGCGCATCGGCTGACCGTTGCGTCGCTCAAGGACAAGGCACGAGACGAGATCGGCCTCGTGGCGGAGGTCGATGGACGGCTTGTCGGCTGCGCCTTCCTGCGGCCGGAAGAAGACTTCCTCTATGTCGGCAAGCTGGCGGTGTCGCCCGAGGCACAAGGCAGCGGGATCGGTAGCCGTTTTCTGGCAGAGGCCGAAGCGATCGCACGGGAACTCGGCAAGCCGGCCTTGCGGCTGGAGACCCGGATCGAACTCACCGGCAATCACAAGCGGTTTGGCGCCTGGGGCTTCGTCAGGACGGCCGAGAAAAGCCATGCGGGCTATGACCGCATCACCTTCATCGAAATGCAGAAGCGCCTCGCCTGAGGCGCCTCAGTTGCGGTTCGGCAGGACCCTGTTCGGCGGCCTGTGGCCATCGAAATAGGTGCGGATGTTGATGATCACCTTGTCGCCCATTTCGATCCGGCCCTCGATCGTGGCCGAGCCGGTATGGGGCAGGAGCACGACCTTGCCCTCGTTGGCGAGTTTCACCAGCTTCGGATTGACGGCAGGTTCGTTCTCGAAGACGTCGAGACCGGCACCGGCGATCTTGCCGGCGCGCAGCGCCTGCACCAGGGCATCCTCGTCGATGATCTCACCACGGGCCGTGTTCACCACATAGCTCGTCGGCTGCAGAAGAGCGAGGCGACGGGCCGAGAGCAGGTGGAAGGTTGCCGGCGTCGACGGGCAGTTGACCGAGACGATGTCGACACGGGCGAGCATCTGGTCGAGGCTGTCCCAATAGGTCGCCTCCAGCTCGTCCTCCGTCGCCGGATTGACGCGCTTGCGGTTGTGATAGTGGATCGACAGGCCGAAGGCCTTGGCGCGACGGGCGACGGCGGTGCCGATGCGGCCCATGCCGATGATGCCGATCCGCTTGCCCCAGATGCGGCGCCCGAGCATCCAGGTGGGCGACCAGCCTTCCCATTCGCCCGGCTTGTCCATCAGCACGCGCGCGCCCTGCACCAGACGGCGCGGCACGGCGAGGATCAGCGCCATGGTCATGTCGGCCGTATCTTCGGTCAGGACATTCGGCGTGTTGGTGACCGTGATGCCCCGTTTCGCAGCAGCATCGATGTCGATATGGTCGGTGCCGTTGGAGAAACTGGCGATGAGCTTCAGCTGCGGGCCGGCCTCGGCGATAAGAGCCGCATCGATTCGGTCTGTGACCGTGGGCACCAGCACGTCGGCCGTCTTCACCGCAGCGATCAATTCTTCGCGCGTTCGCGGCTTGTCATCGACATTCAGCTCGGCCTCGAAGAGCTCGCGCATGCGTGTTTCCACGGCATCTGGCAGTTTCCGCGTGATATAGACCTTGGGTCTCTTCCTGTTCGTCATGGGCCGGATCAATGCCTTGTTCAGAACTCGTTAACCAAGTCGCGGGATACTTCGCTCCTTAGGAAGGCAATTTCTACCAAACCCTCCGGCGAAGACAAACAAAACTCGTTGGATGGGAGCGGATTTGTCCCGGACCCGCGCGATGCGATACGGGGCGGTGAAAGCACTTCATTTCCATAGCTTAGCCCGGAATGACCATGTTTGATAACCTGCGCCGCGTCAGCCTTGCATTCAGCGTCCTTTCGCTGTCTCTCGTGGTCGCTCCGATCGCCGGTCACGCCCAATCGACAACGAAGGGATCGAGCGGTCTGCCCCTGCCGCGCTTCGTGAGCCTGAAGGCCGAGAAGGTGAACCTGCGGATCGGGCCGAGCACCGATTACGCCGTGTCCTGGCGCTACATGAAATCCGGCCTGCCGGTGGAAATCATCCGTGAATACGAGAACTGGCGGCAGATCCGCGATGCCGACGGGACCGAAGGCTGGGTGAGCCAGACCCTGCTGACCGGGGAGCGGACGGCAGTCGCCGCGCCCTGGATGCGCGGCAACGGCGACAATGTCTATGTGATGATGCGCCGCGATTCGAATTCGTCGGCTCAGGTCATCGCCAAGCTCGAGCCGGGTGTCGTGCTAAAGCTCAGCGAATGCAATGGCAACTGGTGCCTCGGGGAAACCGGCGGCGTCAGCGGCTGGGTATCACAGAACGAGATCTGGGGCGCCTATCCGGGCGAGGCCTTCAAATAAGGCCGATCCCGGCAGCCCCCTTCTTCAGGGACATCATCGGCCGCGGACCGATCTGCTGGATAACGACTCCGGCGGCATAGCAGCCGAGATGGCCGCAATCCTCAAGGCTTCGGCCGTTGGTATAGCCGTAGAGGAAGCCAGAGGCGAAGAGATCACCGGCACCGGTCGTATCGACCACCGTTTCCACCAGGGTTGCCGGCACGCGGATCCGCTGGTCGTCCTTGACGATCACGGCGCCCTGCTCGCCCATGGTCACGGCTGCGAGCTTGCAATCCCTGGAGATCAGGTCAAGCGCATGGGCGAAATCGTCGGTTTCGTAAAGCGACAGGGCTTCCTGCTCATTGGCGAAGACGATGTCGACGGTGCCGGAACGCATGAGATCGAGGAATTCCGACCGATAGCGACCAACGCAGAAACTGTCGGACAGCGTCATCGACATTTCCCGGCCGGCCTCGTGGGCAATCCGGGCGCAATCGAGAATTGCCTGCTTGGCGCGCGGCGGATCCCAGAGATAACCTTCGAAGTAGGTGACCTTGGACTGGGCGACCACGTCGGGTTCGACGTCCTCGGGTCCGAATTCGACGCAGGCGCCGAGATAGGTGTTCATCGAACGCTCGCCGTCCTCGGTCACGAAGATCATGCTGCGGGCGGTCGGTGGCTGGGTGCCAAGCGGGCGGGTCTGAAAATGGACGCCCTGGGCGCGGATGTCATGGGTGAAGATGTGGCCGAGCTGGTCGTCCGCCACCTTGCCGAAATAGGCAGCCTTTCCCCCGAAATTGGCGATACCGGCCGCCGTGTTGCCGGCGCTGCCGCCGGAGGCTTCGACTGCCGGACCCATCATGCCGTAGAGCCGTTCGGCACGTTCCGCATCGATCAGGTTCATTGCGCTCTTGGTAATGGCGTTGTCGATCAGAAACTGGTCGTCGCAGCGAGAAATAATGTCGACGATCGCGTTGCCGATCGTCAGGACATCGAACTGGCTCATGAGGTCCGGGGCTCCGTTTGCTTGGCCTGACGGTCATAGCCTTTTTTGCAGCGAAGAAAAGAGGCAAGCGGGCCGGCGTCATCTTGTCGTTACATCGGGCAAGTAGGAACAAGCCGTGGACGGCCATCTCCCCTGGGCGCCACTCGGACCCTCCCCGGTCCAGAATTCGGGAGTGCTGACCACGGATGTACTGGCGGCAGATCCCATCCCGGCCTTGCCGGGCGTCGAAGCAGGCTCACCGCCTGCTTTTGTCGTTTGTGGCGGATTGGCCGCGCGCGGCAAGAGGCCTAAACAAGGTCCATCTTGTCATCACGAGTCGATTTCATGACCACCGTTGCCCAGGACGTTCTTCCCATCTTCATCCTCATTCTGTTCGGCTGGGCGCTCGTCCGGCTGAAGATCCTTGCAGCCGAGATCGGCGACGGTCTCGGAGACTTCGTCTTCAAGGTGGCCGTGCCGCTACTGCTGTTGCGGACGATTGCGAATGCAGACTTCCACGGCGCTTCTCCGTTTCGCCTTTGGATCGCCTATTTCGCCGGCGTGCTGGTCGCCTGGACCATCGGGCACCTCGTCGCCACCCGGATTTTCGGTCGGGATCAAAAGCTCGGCGTGCTCGCCGGCATCTCGTCGGCCTTCGCCAACAATGTGTTCATCGGTCTGCCCCTGGTCGAAAGGACTGTAGGCCCCGAGGGGATCGTCGCCATGTCGATCCTGCTCGCCATCCATTTGCCGCTGATGATGATCGCCGGTGTGCTGGCCATGGAGCGGGCGGAGCAGCAGACGGGCGGGCGGGAGGCCGCAGGCATTCTTGCGGTTTCCAAGCAGGTGGGCGCCAACCTGGTGCGCAACCCGCTGATCATTGGCCTTGCGGGCGGGATCATGCTGCAGCTTCTGGGGACACCGGTACCCGCCTTGATCGATGGTGTCGTCGCGCAGGTCGCGGGCATGGCGGCACCGGCGGCCCTGATCTCGCTGGGCATGACGCTGAACAAATACGGCATGGCAGGAAACCTGAAGATCGCCGGAACCATCTCGCTCTTGAAGCTCGGGCTGATGCCCGCCGTCGTCTGGCTGGCATCGACCCTTCTCGGGCTTTCCCCACAATGGACGGCAGCGCTGGTGCTGACCTCATCCGTTCCGACAGGCATCAACGCCTGGCTGATTGCCAGCCGCTTCGGCGTCGGCCAGGGGCTGGCGGCATCGGTCATCACGCTTTCGACGGCTGCCGGCGCGGTGACCGTATCCTTCTGGGCCCTGCTGCTTCTCTGATGGCCAGAACGCAAACGCCCGGCCGCAAGGGCCGGGCGCAAGATTGAGACGGATATTCGATACCGATCAGGGCGTCGCAGGCTGTGCCGGAGCTGCCGGCGCAGCCGGTGCGGCCTCTGCCGGAGCGGCAGGAGCAGCCTCGGCAGGCGCTGCGGCCGGTGCTTCTGCAGGCGCAGCCGCCGCATCAGCCGGGGCGGCAGCGGCATCAGCCGGAGCTGCAGCAGCTGCATCAGGCGACGGCAGCGGAACCGGGCTGTCTGCCTGGGTATGCATGTATAGGATCAGGTTGGCGCGCTCATCGTCCTTCTTGATACCGGCAAAGCCCATGGCGGTACCCGGGATGTGCTGCTTCGGCGCCATCAGGAATGCGTTGAGGTGCTCGAAGGTCCACTTTTCCGTGCCACCCTTAGAGAATTCGGTCATGGCAGCGGAGTAGCTGAAGCCTGGGTGGGTGGCGATCGGGCGCTCAACGATACCCCACAGGTCCGGGCCGACCTTGTTGGGGCCGCCCTTCTCGATGCTATGACAGCTCGCACACTTCTTGAAAACGCCTTCGCCTGCAGCCGCATCGGCGCTGGCGAGCAGAACTGCGATCGGCACTGCAGCAACTTCGGGGGCTGCCTCTGCCGGTGCGGCTTCTTCGGCAACGATGGCGAAGCCTGGCTGCTCAGGCACTTCGGAATGGAAAATTCCCTCTGAAGCGATCGAGACAGACATCAGGACGAAGACGGTGCCCAGAAAGGCGCCTACGGCCATGTTGGTATAAGAGTTCATCTGCAAAGCTCCCCGTGCAGCCGGCCGATGAGCAACCGGACGATCTTGAAATCGCGCGGAACCTATGTCTTTTGCATAACACTTGCAACACGATTATGGTCCCGCAGCTGGGACTATTTGACACTTCTGTGCGGTGATTTGAAGGGGTTACGGACATGAACGACGGCGAAGCCGCCAAAACACTGGTCCTCATCCCTGCCCGCATGGCATCCACCCGCCTGCCGGGCAAGCCGCTGGCCGATATTGCCGGTCTGCCGATGATCGTGCAGGTCGCAAAACGCGCTCACGAGGCCAATGTCGGGCGAATCATTGTTGCCGTCGACGACCAGACTGTCTTCGACGCCGTCGAGGCCGCTGGCTTCGAGGTGGTGATGACGCGGAGCGACCACCAGTCGGGTTCGGACCGGATTTTCGAGGCGCTGACAAAGGTCGATCCGGACGGAAAGGCGGAGATCGTCATCAATGTGCAGGGTGACCTGCCGACGATCGATCCGCAGACGATCCGGGCGGCATTGCGGCCACTCGAAGACCCGGCCGTCGACATCGCGACGCTGACGGTGGAGATCGAGGACGAGCAGGAAAAGACCAATCCAAATGTGGTGAAGGTCGTCGGCTCGCCGCTTTCTGCCGACAGGCTTCGGGCGCTCTATTTCACCCGCGCCACCGCACCGCACGGGGCCGGACCGCTCTATCACCATATCGGGCTTTACGCCTATCGGCGCCAGGCGCTGGAGCGCTTCGTGGCGCTCTCACCCTCGACGCTCGAAAAGCGCGAATCGCTCGAGCAGCTCCGGGCGCTAGAAGCCGGCATGCGCATCGATGTCGAGGTGGTTAAGACCGTGCCGCTCGGCGTCGACACGCCTGCCGATCTCGACAAGGCGCGTCGCATCCTTTCCGCATCCTCCAACGCAGGACACTGATCCCTTGGCTTTGACGAACAAGATTTCCTTCCAGGGCGACTATGGCGCCAATTCCGACATGGCCTGCCGCGACATGTTCCCCGACATGGAGCCGCTGCCCTGCCCGACCTTCGAGGATGCCTTCGTGGCGCTGGAGACGGGTGAGGTCGATCTGGCGATGATCCCGATCGAGAATACGCTGGCGGGCCGCGTTGCCGACATCCACTATCTGCTGCCGCTGTCGCGCCTGCACATCGTCGGCGAATACTTCATGCCGATCCGCTTTCAGCTGATGGTGCTGCCGGGCGTGAAACTCGACGAGATCCGCACCGTGCACAGCCATATCCACGCGCTTGGCCAGTGCCGCAAGATCATCCGCAGCCATGGCTGGAAGGCCGTCGTCGCAGGCGACACGGCAGGCGCTGCAAAGCTTGTCTCGGAAAAAGGCGACCGCACGATGGCGGCTCTGGCGCCACGGCTTGCAGCCTCGCTCTACGGGCTGGAGATCCTGGCCGAAAACGTCGAGGATTCGGAAAACAATGTGACCCGTTTCGTGGTGCTCTCGCGCGACGAGGACGAGCCGAAGCGTGCGAGCGCCGACGAACGCTTCATCACGACCTTCGTCTTCAATGTCCGCAACATTCCGGCGGCCCTCTACAAGGCGATGGGCGGGTTTGCCACGAACGGGGTCAACATGACCAAGCTCGAAAGCTATCAGATCGGTGGCAAGTTCATCGCCACCCAATTCTACGCCGATATCGAGGGACATCCGGAAGATGCACCGGTGAAGCGGGCGCTGGAAGAACTGCGCTTCTTCTCCGAGAAAGTGCGCATTCTCGGGGTTTACAAGGCGCACCAGATGCGGGGCAAGCTTTGATGAAAACGGTGGCGGCGTAGAGCATTTCCGGCGCAAAGGAGCGCCTTCAATGCTCTATCCGTTTGTTTCCACGCAATTCCGGACGCAAAACCGCTTTGCACTTTTGCTGGAATTGCTCAGTGCCGCCACTCGTACCAATCTTCGATCAGCCGTCGAGCGATCGTGCCCTTTATCGGCAGCGTCCTGCCATCGGCTGAACCTTCCGACAGCATTTGACCGATCTCCGCGCGGGTGAACCAGCGGCAGTCTTCGAGTTCCGTCGTGTCGAAGGTGATGTCGAAGGTGGTCGCCTCGCCGTAGCAGCCGATCATCAGCTGGTGCGGCATCGGCCAGGGCTGGGAAGCGTGATAGCGGACGCGGCCGACGGTGATGCCAGACTCCTCGCGTGTTTCACGACGGACGGCGTTTTCGATCGTTTCGCCCGGCTCGACGAAGCCGGCAAGCGAGGAATACATGCCCGTCGGGAAGCGCGGGCTGCGGCCCATCAGGCAGCGGTCCTTCTTTTCATCGACGACCAACATGATGGCAACCGGATCGGTGCGCGGGAAGATTTCGTGGCTGCAGGCGGTGCATTTGCGCTTATAGCCACCGATGAGGGTTTCCATCGTGTCGCCGCAGCGACCGCAGAACTTGTTGTCGGCATTCCAGCGCAAGAGGCTCAGCGCCTGGGCGACTTCACCCAGAAGTTCGTCGCCAACAAGCGCATCGCGGAACAGCGCGCGGGGATCGGCGGGCTCGTAGTGGGCGGCAAGAGCTTCCGGGGGCACGTTGACGGGAACGGCGAGGCGCGGCTCACCCGACGGCTGATGACCAAGAAGGATCGCATCATCGAAATTCGGCTGGAGATCCGCAAGCTCGTAAGGGGCAAAGAGCGGATCGAGCACCTGGCCATCATGCTTCAGGACCAACTGCGTGCCGGAGAAGGCGAGGATATGGGTGCCCTCTACCTTCAGCGCCCTTTCGAGCGAGGTCTCGTCGCGGTGCTCGCTGTCACGATCAAGGCCATTGCCCGAGAAGGCCGTGAGTTCGCTTGGTTCGAGATGAGGGGCGCGGTTGAGGAAAATCGAATTCTTCATTGGAATGCTTCAAGTATCCTGTGCTTCATGGCCTCGAAGGCCTGTTCCTCATAGGGGACCGACTGTCCGAAACCCCAGATCGGGCCCGGCCAGTTCGGGTCATTCTCGTTGCGGGCGACGACATGAACGTGAAGCTGGCGGACGATGTTGCCGATCGCAGCGATGTTGATCTTCTCGGCACCGGTCGCCCTCTTCAGCGCTGCCGCAACCGTCACCTGCTCCAGAGCGAGGGCGGCCTGATCGGGTGGCGTCAGATCGAAGATCTCCGAAACGTCAGGACGTTGGGGGACGAGGATCAGCCAGGGCCAGCGGCTGTCCCTTGCCAGCCGCAGGTCGCACAGGTCGAGTTTCAGGATCGATACACTGTCTCGGCCAAGACGGTCATCGAGAGTGAAGGGCTGCACGGTGTTTCTCTCCGCCTTGATTTTTCTGATGTCAGGCAAGGCTGCCTGGCGATTTTGTTTTGTCGCAGGTTCTGATCGGAAAGCCGCAGGACACTTTTCCGGATCCTGCTTAGCAGTTTTTTCGGCGCTTGGCTTGCATTTGGCGACGTTATTGCCGATATGTCTCCTCGGGAGGTTGGTGGTGGACGAGCCACTCGCCAACCGGGTCAGGTCCGGAAGGAAGCAGCCCTAACGAGCGCGGCACGGGTCATCGTGCCAGCCTCCCACCTCATCTTCATTTCCGGCCTCTGTTTCCGACATGGGCCGTACCATGCCCGGAGCCGGGCGACGGGGAAGCTGGCAACGCGATGAGCGATTTCGAGCCGACTGCAGAGGCCAAGCCCGCCCCCGGCGGCTACCGCGTTCTCGCCCGCAAGTATCGCCCCAAGGATTTCACGGACCTTATGGTCGGCCAGGAGCCGATGGTGCGGACGCTGACCAATGCGTTCGAGACCGGACGTATCGCCCAAGCCTATATGCTGACCGGCGTGCGCGGGGTGGGCAAGACCACCACGGCCCGCATTCTGGCGCGCGCGCTGAACTACAAGACAGCCGAAATCGACAAGCCGACGATCGACCTTCGCATCCCCGGCGAACACTGCCAGGCGATCATGGAAGGCCGGCATGTCGACGTGATCGAGATGGATGCGGCCTCGCATACCGGCATCGATGACATCAGAGAGATCATCGAACAGGTGCGCTACCGGCCGGTTTCGGCGCGCTACAAGGTCTATATCATCGACGAAGTGCACATGCTGTCGACGGCGGCCTTCAACGGCTTGCTGAAGACGCTCGAAGAGCCGCCTGAGCATGTGAAGTTCATCTTCGCGACGACCGAAATCCGCAAGGTTCCGATCACCGTTCTCTCCCGCTGCCAGCGCTTCGACCTGCGCCGGATTAGTGCCGGCGACCTTGTCGGGCTGTTCTCGACGATTGCATCGAAGGAAGGCATCGAGGCGGACGAAGAGGCGCTGGCGATGATCGCACGCGCCGCCGAAGGCTCGGCGCGTGACGGTCTCTCGCTGCTGGACCAGGCGATCGCCCATGGCGGCGGGGCCGTGCATGCCGAGGCCGTGCGCGCCATGCTGGGCCTTGCCGACCGGGCACGCATCGTCGATCTCTTCGAGCATATCGTGCGCGGTGATGTGGCCGCAGCGCTTTCCGAATTCGGCAGCCAGTACGAGGCGGGTGCCAACCCGACGGTGGTGCTGACCGATCTCGCCGATTTCACGCACCTGGTGACCAGGCTCAAATACATTCCCTCTGCCGCACAGGATCCTTCGCTCTCCGAAGTCGAGCGTATCAGGGGTGCGGAACTCGCCGACAGCGTGGCGGTGACGACGCTGTCTCGCATGTGGCAGATGCTGCTCAAGGGCATTCCTGAAGCGGAAGCCTCGTCGCGACCGGCAGGGGCCGCCGAGATGGTGTTGATCCGGCTGGCGCATGCCGCGCATCTCCCCTCGCCTGAAGATGCCGCACGGCGCCTGCTCGAGATGTCGAATGGTGACGGTGGCGCAGATCGCGCGCCTTCTCAGCCGCGGCCGAATAGCGGCGGTGGCGGGGCTTCGATGGCGATGCGGTTGCAGGCCGTTTCCCAGCCTTCCCAGGACAGCGCTCCGCGCCCGGCGATGAGCCAGCCCGTTGCGCATCTGCAGAGCGTGCCGGCGGGCGACGCACTGCCGCAGGGGATGGAGCGACGGGAACCGAGGGTCGAGGAAGCACCGATCCCGGGCGTTCGCGTCGAGACCCTCGACGATATCGCCGATCTGTGCACCAAGAACCGTGCGCCGGTGCTGCGTGCGCAGCTGCGGCAATTCGTGCATCTGGTAAAGATCGAGCCGGGCCGGCTGGAAATCCGGCTGGAATCGCAATGCCCGCCGACCATCGTCAACGAGCTGAAGATGAAGCTCAGCGAGTGGACCGGCGTGAACTGGTGGGTGACGCTGTCCAACGAGGCTGGCGCACCGACGCTGGTCGAGGTGGAGAAATCGACGCGCGAGGCACGGCTTCTCGATGCACGGCAGGATCCCGATGTTGCCGCGATCCTTGCGCGCTTTCCCGGCGCCAAGATCACCGATGTGAGGATCAAGGCGGCAGCCATCGAGGATGACTATATCGTTGCGGCACCGCCGGCCGCGGCGGAATCCGCCGATGGCGACATCCTGCCGGGCGACGACATCGAATTCTAGGGTTTCAAGCCCTCCCCGCAGAACACGACAACAATCCAAGGAGACGACGATGCGCGACATCATGGGCATGATGGGCAAGGTCAAGGAAATGCAGTCGAAGATGGAGAAGATGCAGGCGGAAATCGCCTCGCTCGAAATCGAGGGCAAGTCCGGTGGCGGCCTGGTCACCGTGGTGCTGACCGGCAAGGGCGAGATGCGCAGCATTAAGATCGACCCCTCGCTCTTCAAGGAAGACGAAGTCGAGATCCTTGAAGACCTGATCGTCGCCGCTCACAAGGACGCCAAGGACAAGGGCGAAGCCCAGGCGCAGGAAAAGATGGCGGCGCTGACCGCCGGCATTCCGCTGCCGCCGGGCATGAAGTTCCCGTTTTGATCAGAACGCCTGATCGGGTCTGTCAGCGATAGACCCGATCACCCCACGGATTTTCCCCGTCGCGCAGAAATACGAGGCTCTGGCGCCAGAAGCCATCCTGATGGCGGGCGTGGAAGAGATCGAAGTGTCCGACCCGGTCAAAACCGAGGTCTTTTGGTGTGAGCATCACCTTGGTAACGGTCGAGCGGCGATAGTAGCGCATCGCCCGGTTGACCGCCTTCGGGGTGGCGATCTCATCATCCGACATGGTGACGCTGAGGATCGGGCCGCTTGCGGTGGCGAAACGGTCGCACATGACTTCAGCAGCCTCGCGCGACAGACCCTGCTCCGCCCTGCCCTGCTGCAGCCCCCAGCCATAGGCGACCCCTTTTGGCAGATCCTCGAGCCAGCCGAGACGCTTGCCCGGAAAATGGCCGAGCGCCAGCGTGATGGCGGGCATCGCGACATGCCATTTCAGGAACAGCGGCAGGCGCCGGTTCAGCCGATAGTCCCCCCAGTAGCCATACTGGCCCCCAACCGAGAGCATGGCCGAGACGCGCCCGACTGCCGGCGAATAGCCGGGCAGGAAGCCGCCGATGCTGTGGCCGACGACGAGCACGCGTCCCGTCTCGTCTTCCTGCAAGGCATGGCGAAGGACCGTGTCGAAATCCCGCTCGCCCCATTGCCGCCAGGTGAAGGTCGAGCCATGCAAGCTTTCGGGGCGGGAGAGGCCTATGCCGCGGTAATCATAGGTAAGGACGCAAAAGCCGTTCGCCGCGAGATAGGCGGCGTAACGGTGGTAATAGCGGGCCTGGACGCCCGTTGCCGGATTGACGATGACAGTAGCGACAGGTGCCCCTTCAACTGACCGCCACCAATGACCGGTCAGCCGCACGCCATCGGCTGCGGTCAGCTCTGTTCTCCTCGGGTCCATCACTCCTCCAAGCGGGCGGCATGATGGCGAGAAGCATGGGGCGGGTAAAGCCGGGCGAGCTTAAGACCTTTGGTGAAGGCTTACATCTCGCCGGCCCGGATCGCATCCTTGACCTTATAGTGGACGGGAGCAGCCAGATAACGGGCGCGATCGGTTTCGCTCAGCTTGCGGCCGAAGGTCGCCATCATCTCGCGCATCGTCACGCGGTCGCCGCTCCAGGGCTCGAACGCGACGGATTGCCCGGCCTCCACCATGCCACCCTGCAGCACGCGGGCATAGGCGCCCGGGCGGGCGGCGCGGGTGTAGCGCTTGACGAAGGTCGGCTCCCCCATCTTGGCCGCGAAGGTGGCGCAGGGAATGCGGGCGGAGGTGATTTCCAAGAGGACATCGCCGATGGTCAGCCTGTCGCCGGCGGCCAGCATGGCGCTTTCAAGGCCATCGATCACAAGGTTCTCGCCGAATGTCCCGTGAGGCAGATCACGCCCAAGTTCAGTCCGCCACCAGTCGAGATCGATGGAACCCTCGATATAGACGGCCTGATCGACGCCACCATGATGCTTGCGGTTGAGGATCGCGTCGCCGACGAGCCCTTCGGCATCGACCATGATCGGACCCTGGATGGCGAGCTTGTTGATGCCGGTCTTGTATTTCTTGCCGGGCAGGATCTCGGGTCGACCAAGGCAGACGGCGAGGATTTTCATTTGACGCACCCTTCGGCGATTCCGTTCTTTGACTATATGGGCTAGAAACGCCGCCATGGCAAAACGAGTCACCGGTCCTGAAATCGAGAAACTCATCCAGCTTCTGGCAAAGGTGCCGGGGCTTGGACCACGCTCTGCACGGCGCGCGGCGCTGCATCTGATCAAGAAGAAGGACCAGCTTCTGGGACCCTTGGGCCACGCCATGGGCGAGGCCTATGACAAGGTGAAGATCTGTTCCTGCTGCGGCAATGTCGACACGATCGATCCCTGCACCGTCTGCACCGATGTGCAGCGCGACCAGTCCGTGATCATCGTGGTCGAGGATGTCTCCGACCTCTGGGCGCTGGAGCGGGCGGGCGCCATGAACGCCGCCTATCACGTGCTGGGCGGCACCTTGTCACCGCTCGACGGGATCGGGCCCGATGATCTCAACATCAAGGGGCTGATCGACCGGGTGGCAAAGGGCGGGGTCCGCGAGATCATCATCGCGGTCAATGCCACCGTCGAAGGGCAGACCACAGCACACTATATAACCGACCACCTGACGGGGCTCGACGTGAAGATCACGAGGCTCGCCCATGGCGTGCCCGTGGGCGGCGAGCTCGATTATCTCGACGAGGGCACCTTGTCTGCGGCGCTTCGCGCCCGGACGGCAATCTGACGGTTTTGCGGGAGGAAAGATCGATGGCACGACTTCGAAAGCCACTGCGCTGGCTGCTGACCACCGTTTCTCTGGTTACCGCCGCAAGTTTCGCCACGCCTGCTTCCGCCGTTTCGCGCAGCGCGGTCGAGGCGCAGTTCCGGCAATGGATTGCAGGTGACCTCTGGCGGGCGGCTCAGGAAGGCGGGATCAGCAAGGAATCCTTCGACAGGACCTTGCAGAACGTCAAACTGGAATGGGACCTGCCCGATCTCGTGCCCCCGGGCACGGAGCCGCCGAAAGAGCGGACACAGAGCCAGGCGGAGTTCAGCTCGCCGGCCTCCTATTTCAACGAGAAGCGCCTGCAGGGACTGGCGGCCACCGGGCGGACGCTTGCAAGCCAGCATGCGTCGACGCTGCGCAAGGTCGAGGCTACCTATGGCGTTCCCGGCTCGATCATCGTGGCGATCTGGGGACGTGAATCCGGCTATGGGCGTGCGAAGCTCCCGCATTCGGCGATCGACGTGCTGGCGACCAAGGCCTTCATGTCGACACGCCGGCCGATGTTCCAGCAAGAGCTGATCTCGGCGCTGCATATCGTCGAGAGCGGGGATGTGAGTGCCGACAGGCTGATGGGCTCCTGGGCCGGTGCACTCGGGCAGCCGCAATTCATGCCGGGAAGCTACCTCAAATATGCCGTCGATTTCGACGGCGACGGCAAGCGCGACATCTGGAACTCGGTGCCGGATACGCTGGCATCCATAGCCAACTATCTGGTGAAGAGTGGCTGGCAGCGAGGCCGCGACTGGGGCTACGAGATCAACATTCCCGATGGCGTTTCCTGTGCGCAGGAAGGGCCTGACAGAGCCAAGCCCGTCTCTGCATGGGCAAGCACCGGGCTGACGAGGATCTCGGGCCGGGCCTTCCCGTCATCGGAGGCCTCGCAGCCGGCGATGATGCTTGTGCCGGCGGGGACCTATGGCCCGGAATTCCTAGTCACGCCGAATTTCTATGTGATCAAGGAATACAACAATTCCGACCTCTATGCACTGTTCATCGGCAATCTGGCCGACCGGATCGCGAGTGGTGGCGGCGCCTTCAGGGCACCCTGGGGGGATGTCGGCAAGATGCTGCGTTCGGATGTGCTTGCGATGCAGCAGGCACTGGTCGCTCAGGGCTACGATGTCGGCAGGGTCGATGGCCTTCCCGGCTTCAAGACGCGGCGGTCGCTTGGCGAATGGCAGGCGAAGAACGGAATGAAACCCACCTGCTATCCGAGTGCGGATCTGAAGGCCAAGCTGCGCTGACGCTCAGGCTCAGTGATGATCGATATGCGGCTGATGGAAGACGTCGTCCGCCGGTGGGATCGCCTGACGCTCGATCATCCGGTGGACCTTGGGCGGCCGGTCGCCACGATGCAGTTCGAGCAGTCGATCGGTGATCTCGGCATCGGCCTTGGTGCGGCGCTGGTTGTGGCGTACGTAATCCACCCAGGTCGGGACGTGATAGGTCTCCGTCCAGATGTCGGGGTTTTCCAGATCACGCATCAGCGTCCAGTTGCGTGCGCCGTCGCGCAGGCGGATGCGACGGCGTTCGACCATGATCGTCAAAAATTCCGGAACGTCCTCATCCCTGATCTCGAAATCGACATGGATGACGATCGGGCCACTGCGCGGGCGGATATCGAGTTTCAGGGACGGCTCGTTGAAGCGGTTGAGCGGATCGAGGTCGAGCGTGGCGAAGGCCGGCATCGGTAGGAAGAAGCCGATGAAGACGCCAACCATCATCAAGAGGCTTGAGGCCACCAGTGCGTGACCGGAGCCATAACTTTCGGCCACGCTGCCCCAGAGCCAGCTGCCGGTCGCCATGCCGCCGAAGGTGGCCGTCTGGTAGAGCGACAGAGCCCGGCCGACGACCCAACGCGGGGTGGAGAGCTGGACGACGGTGTTGAACAGCGAGAGCGCCAGGACCCAGCAGGCGCCGGCGACCATCAAGGCGAGCGCCGTGATCCAGACAGAGGTGCTGATGCCCGTGACACCGGCGGCCACTGCGAACCCGGCAAAGGCGGCACGGACGATGTCCTCGCTGGATAACAGTTCGCGGGCACGCTGGTTGGCCAAGGCACCGAAGATGGCGCCAAGGCCGAAGGCGCCGAGTAGGCCGCCGAAGGTGAGCGGACCGCCCAAGAGCTGGTCGCGGGCGACGATCGGCAGCAGCGAGAGGATCGCGGTTGCGGTCAGCCCGAAGACGAAGCCGCGGAAGAGAACCTTGCCGAGATTGGGCGACATCGCGACGTAGCGCAGGCCGGCGGCGATCGCCGAGCCGAGCTGCTCGCGTGGCAGCGTATTCTTCGGGATGTCGGGGCGCCAGCGGAAGAGCGCGTAGATGATCGCAACGTAGGAGAGCGTGTTGGCAGCAAAGGCGGCTGCCGCCCCTGCCGCGGCGACAATGGCACCACCGATCGCCGGGCCGACGCTGCGGGTGATGTTGAAGCCCATGCTGTTGAGCGACACGGCTGCCGGCAGATCGGCGCGCGGGACGATGTCGCCGACCGAAGCCTGCCAGGACGGGTTGTTGAGCGCGGTGCCGCAGCCGATAAGGAAGGTGAAGGCGAGGAGTGCCCAGGGCGTGATGAGATCCAGGAAAGCGAACAACGTCAGAAGCGCCGAGACCACGATCATGAAAAGCTGTGCGGCGATCATGACCTTGCGGCGGTCGAAGCTGTCGGCAATGGCCCCGGCAATCAGCGACAACAGCATGATCGGGCCGGTGTTGGAGGCCTGGACCAGGGCCACCATGTTTTCGGAGGTTGAGATGGATGCCATCATCCAGGCGGCACCGACGCCCTGGATCAGACCGCCGAGATTGGACGATATGCTGGCAAGCCAGATCCGGCGATAGGCTTCGTTGCGGAGCGGCAGAAGCGGAGAACGGCGTTCGTTTGCGGACATGTCTAAACTTTTCTGGCCATGGCGACCTCGCGGGAACGACCACGGTGGGTCAGAGCTTGCCCTGCGGAACGCGTGAATGGCAAGTTTGTTTTCAACCCTTCCCGAAAAGCTTGCAAAAGTCGGGGCAGTCGCGTATATGACCTTCAAATTCTTGATCGACAGATGAAGGGTGGGCCCGGAAGGACCCGCTCTTTTTTATTGGCGATCGCAGCCAATCGGGAGTAAAACGATTGTCCGAAGACATGCCGAAGCCGGAACCCGGCGAAGCACGGATCATCATCGAGACGGGCCTTGACCGTCGTATCGCAGATATCATCGAGCCCGTGCTCGTCGCGATGGATTTAAAGCTGGTTCGCGTCCGCATGATGAACCAGAACGGAATGACGCTGCAGATCATGGCAGAACGCACCGACGGCACGATGACCGTCGAAGATTGCGAAGCCGTATCGATGGCGATTTCGCCTGTGCTCGACGTCGAAGATCCCGTCGACAAGGCCTATCATCTGGAAGTGTCGTCGCCGGGTATCGACCGCCCGATGGTCCGCAAGTCGGATTTCAGCCGCTGGCAGGGCCATATCGTGAAGTGCGAGACCTCGATCCTTGTCGAGAACCGCAAGCGCTTCCGCGGCAAGATCACGGACGTGAACCAGGACGGTTTCACCCTGGAACGCGACCAGGTGGCCTATGGCGAGGAGCCGAAGGTGGTCATCCCCTTCAATACGCTCGCCGAAGCCAAGCTCATTCTGACGGACGATCTGATCCGTGACGCGCTGCGTGCCGACAAGCTCGCCAAGGCGCAGGCCGCGAACCAGAACGACGAAGACGACAGCGAAGAATAACGTTTTGACCTATAGCCCGAGGCCGATGCCCGGGCGTGAAGACGGAGACCTAAGACAATGGCAGTCAGTGCTAACAGGCTTGAGCTCTTGCAGATCGCAGATGCCGTTGCCCGTGAAAAGGTGATCGACCGCGAAATCGTGCTCGCCGCCATGGCCGACGCGATCCAGAAGGCTGCCCGCTCGCGTTACGGCACCGAGACGAACATCCGCGCCGACATCAACTCGAAGACCGGCGAAATCCGCCTGCAGCGTCTTCTCGAAGTCGTCGAGAAGGTCGAGGACTACTCGACCCAGATCGCGCTGGAACTCGCCCGCGACCGCAATGTCGACGCCAAGATCGGCGACTATATCGCCGACCCGCTGCCGCCGATGGATTTCGGTCGTATCGCTGCCCAGTCGGCCAAGCAGGTCATCGTGCAGAAGGTGCGCGAAGCCGAGCGTGATCGCCAGTACGACGAGTTCAAGGACCGCGTCGGCGAAATCGTCAACGGTACCGTGAAGCGCGTCGAATACGGCAACGTCATCGTCGACCTCGGCCGTGGCGAAGGCATCATCCGTCGCGACGAGATGATCCCGCGTGAAGCCTTCCGTTACGGCGACCGCGTGCGTGCCTATGTGTATGACGTGCGCCGCGAACAGCGTGGCCCGCAGATCTTCCTGTCGCGTACCCATCCGCAGTTCATGGTGAAGCTCTTCACCATGGAAGTGCCTGAGATCTACGACGGCATCATCCAGATCAAGTCGGTTGCCCGTGACCCGGGCTCGCGCGCCAAGATCGCCGTTATCTCGAACGACAGTTCGATCGATCCGGTCGGCGCCTGTGTGGGTATGCGCGGTTCGCGCGTTCAGGCCGTCGTCGGCGAGTTGCAGGGTGAAAAGATAGACATCATCCCGTGGAGCCAGGATCCGGCATCCTTCATCGTCAACGCCCTGCAGCCGGCTGAAGTCGCCAAGGTCGTTCTCGACGAAGATGCAGAGCGCATCGAAGTCGTCGTTCCGGACGAGCAGCTGTCGCTGGCAATCGGTCGCCGCGGTCAGAACGTTCGTCTGGCGTCGCAGCTGACCGGCTGGGACATCGACATCATGACGGAAGCCGAAGAGTCCGAGCGCCGCCAGAAGGAATTCAACGAGCGCACCAACCTCTTCATGAACGCGCTCGACGTCGACGAAATGGTCGGCCAGGTGCTGGCCTCGGAAGGCTTCGCCCAGGTCGAGGAAGTGGCTTACGTCGACCTCGACGAAATCGCCTCGATCGACGGCTTCGACGAAGACACGGCGCAGGAAATCCAGACCCGCGCCCGCGAATATCTGGAAAAGATCGAAGCCGAAATGGATGCCAAGCGCCGCGAACTCGGCGTGTCGGACGAGCTGCGCCAGATCGATGGCCTGACGTCTGCCATGCTGGTCGCTCTCGGTGAAGACGGCATCAAGACGATCGAGGACTTTGCCGGCTGCGCCGCTGACGATCTCGTCGGCTGGAGCGAACGCAAGGATGGCGAGACCAAGAAGTTCGAGGGCCTGTTCTCGAAGTTCGACATTTCGCGCGCCGAGGCAGAAGCCATGGTTGTACAGGCTCGTCTGGCTGCAGGCTGGATCACCGAGGAAGACCTTGCAGCCCAGACTGAAGGCGAACTCGAAGGCGAAGAAGCCGAGCAGGAAGCGTGATGAGCGCGCAGACGCCCGACGCGACAGAGGCCGAAGACGACTTCGACCTCTCCGACGTGAACGGACGGATGTGCATCGTCACCCGCGAAAGCGGATCGCCGGAGACGCTCCTGCGGTTCGTGGCGGCCCCGGACGGGACCATCGTCCCGGATCTGAAGCGGACGCTTCCGGGTCGTGGCTGCTGGGTCAGCCCCAGCCGCGAGGCCGTCGACAAGGCCGTGGCGAAGAAGCTCTTCGCCCGCGCCCTGAAACGGGATGTGAAGGCGTATCCGGAGCTCGGATCCGTCGTCGACCGTCTCCTGGTCGTGCAGCTGATCGGCATGATGAACATGGCCCGCAAGGCCGGCCAGTTCATCACCGGAGCGGCGAAGGTCGAGGCGGCCGTGCGCAGCGGCGAGGCCATCGCGGTATTCCATTCGCTGGATGCCGCGGCGGATGGCGTGAGAAAGATCGACCAGGCCCGAAAGGCCTGGCACCTCGGAACGGGGGCGGAGGCGGAAGTGCCCGCATTCCACCTGCTCACCGGGGCGGAATTGGACGAACAGATGGGCCAGAATGCGTTTATCCATGCTTGCGTGCTTGCAGGGCAGGCAGGTGAGGGTGTAGTGAAGCGCGCAACTCTGCTCGAAACCTATCGCGGCCGCACGCCGCAGGGATCGGGCGCTGGCCCGAAATCACAATGACGCGGTCACCGGCACAGGTCGGCCTCCGTGGTTTAGGACAGTATGTGAACGGCGAGGCCTGATGCTCGGCATCCGGCCCCGCTCGAAGGAACGGGAACGGAATGACCGACAACAAAGACGACAAGACAATCGGCGTGAAGAAGACTCTCACCCTGAAGCCCTCGGGGATGAGCCAGGGTACCGTGCGCCAGGACATGGGGCGCGGCCGTACGAAGTCGGTCGTCGTCGAGACGGTGAAGCGCCGCCCGACCCGCCCGCTGGACGAAAAGCCGATCACGCCGATTGCGGCGCCCGCAGCACGCGCACCGGAAGCCCCTGCCCCGCAGGCGCAGGCGCAGCCTCGACCGGCTCCGGCCCAGCCTCAGGCACCGGCTCCGCGCATCCATCAGCCTGCCTCGCAGCAGCAGCGCCCGCAGCAGCAGCAGCCTCAGCGCCAGCCGGAACGCCCGCGCGGCGCCGTCCTGCACGACCTGTCGGCCAGCGAGATGGACGCACGCCGCCGCGCCCTCATCGAGGCGCAGGCCCGTGAGGTCGAGGAAGCCAAGCAGCGCGCCATCGAAGAAGAGCGTCGCAAGGCCGAAGCTGCAGAAGCGGCCCGTCTTGCAGCCGAAGAGGCTGCTCGCCGTGCACTGGAACCGAAGGTGGAAGTGGAGGCCGAACCCGAGCCTGCACCGGCACCGGCTCCTGTTGCCGCAGCACCCGTGGTACCGGTTCGTCCGGCCGCTCCCGCTGCCCCGGTTGCACCGGTCGCGCCTGGCTTTGTTCGCGGGCGCAAGACCGATGACGATGACGATGATCGCGGCCCCGCACGCAGCATTCCGGGTCGCGGCAAGGTCGCAGCTCCGGCTCCGGCGAAGGTCCCTGCCCGTCCGAAGGCCGAGGAAGACCGCCGTCGCGGCAAGTTGACCGTCACCAGCGCCAACGTGGACGACGACGGCAATGCCCGTGGCCGTTCGCTCGCCTCCATGCGTCGCCGCCAGGAAAAATTCCGCCGCAGCCAGATGCAGGAGACCCGCGAAAAGGTTATGCGCGAAGTCATTCTGCCGGAAACCATCACCATTCAGGAACTGTCGCAGCGCATGTCCGAACGCGCCGTCGACGTCATCAAGTACCTGATGAAGGAAGGCCAGATGATGAAGCCGGGCGACGTCATCGACGCCGACCTCGCCGAACTCATCGCCACCGAATTCGGCCATACCGTCAAGCGCGTTTCGGAATCGGATGTCGAAACCGGTATCTTCAACGTGGCTGACGACGAAGGCGAGCTTCTGCCACGTCCGCCTGTCGTCACGATCATGGGTCACGTCGACCACGGCAAGACCTCGCTGCTCGACGCCATCCGTCATGCCAACGTGGTTGCCGGCGAAGCCGGTGGCATCACGCAGCATATCGGTGCCTATCAGGTCGAACAGAACGGTCAGAAGATCACCTTCATCGACACCCCCGGCCACGCCGCGTTTACCGCGATGCGTGCCCGTGGTGCCCAGGCGACCGACATCGCGATCCTCGTGGTCGCGGCCGACGACAGCGTGATGCCGCAGACGATCGAATCGATCAACCACGCCAAGGCGGCCGGCGTGCCGATCATCGTGGCGATCAACAAGGTCGACAAGCCGACAGCCGATCCGCAGAAGGTTCGTACGCAGCTCCTGCAGCACGAAGTCTTCGTCGAATCCATGGGCGGTGAAGTTCTCGACGTCGAAGTGTCGGCCAAGAACAAGACCAACCTCGACAAGCTTCTGGAAGCGATCCTGCTGCAGGCCGAAATTCTCGACCTCAAGGCCAATCCGAACCGGACGGCCGAAGGTACGGTCATCGAAGCCGAGCTCGACCGTGGCCGCGGCGCGGTTGCAACCGTGCTGATCCAGAAGGGTACGCTGCGTCCGGGCCAGATCATCGTCGCCGGCGACCAGTGGGGCCGTGTGCGCGCTCTGGTCAACGACAAGGGCGAGCACGTCAAGGAAGCGGGTCCTGCCATGCCGGTCGAGGTTCTCGGCCTGTCGGGCACGCCGGCTGCCGGTGACAAGTTCGCCGTGGTCGAAAACGAAGCCCGTGCTCGCGAAATCTCCGAGTATCGCCAGCGTCTGGCCCGCGACAAGGCGGCTGCCCGCCAGTCCGGTTCGCGCGGCTCGCTCGAGCAGATGATGAACCAGCTGCAGTCCTCCGGCATGAAGGAGTTCCCGCTGGTCATCAAGGGCGACGTGCAGGGCTCGATCGAAGCCATTGCCGGTGCGCTGGAGAAGCTCGGCACCGACGAAGTGCGTGCCCGCATCGTTCACTCCGCCGTTGGTGGCGTAACCGAGTCGGACATCTCGCTCGCCGAAGCTTCGAACGCTGCCATTATCGGCTTCAACGTCCGTGCAAACGCCCAGGCCCGTTCGCTGGCCGAGCGCGAAGGCATCGAGATCCGCTACTACAACATCATCTACGATCTGGTGGATGACGTGAAGGCAGCGATGTCGGGTCTTCTGTCGCCGGAACGTCGCGAAACCTTCCTCGGCAATGCCCAGATCCTCGAAGTGTTCAACATCACGAAGGTCGGCAAGGTCGCAGGCTGCCGCGTCGTCGAAGGCAAGGCCGAACGTGGTGCCGGTGTCCGCCTGGTGCGCGACAACGTCGTCATCCACGAAGGCAAGCTCAAGACGCTCAAGCGCTTCAAGGACGAAGTCTCCGAAGTGCCGGTCGGTCAGGAATGCGGCATGGCCTTCGAGAACTACGAAGACATCCGCGCCGGCGATACGATCGAGTGCTTCCGCGTCGAACACGTTACCCGTACGCTATAACGGTCTTGGCTGCCCTTGGCGGTCATACGAACAAACAGACGGTGGCCATCGCCATCGTCTGTTTTCTTTATGCAACGAGTGCGTTCGCGGAAGTTTGCGACAAGGCCGGATGGGATCCATCAGACGGCGTCGCCACAGTCGCAAACGAAGTCGTCAACAGCGCAAGGTGGTCATTCATCCTCGCGCTTGTTGTGACGATCGGCATCTTGAAGGGTTGGCGCTGGTTGGTTTGGCCAATCACGCTGCTTTCACTGGGATTGGTGATGATGGGCCTTTCGGACGATCCCGAAGACCCGATCATCCTCCACATGATTGCCGAAGGTTGCCGAACAAGTTGGTCTGGGACCATCATGTCGATCTCCTTTGCAATGCCGCTGGCGATGGGCGCGCTCGTCGCAGTGCTGAAGTTTAAAATGAAGTCAGGAAAACCATGACCAAACCAACCTCATCGGCACCCTCGCAGCGCATGCTGCGCGTCGGCGAGCAGGTGCGCGCCGCCATCACCCAGGTCCTGCAGCGCGGGGAAGTCCGCGACGACGTGATCGAGAAGACGGTGATCTCCATCTCCGAAGTCCGGATGTCGCCGGACCTGAAGATGGCCACCGCCTATGTCACGCCGCTCGGCGTCAAGGACCACGACACGGTGATTGCCGCGCTCAACAGGCATGCCAAGTTCATCCGCGGCCGGCTGGGCAATCAGCTGCGACAGCTGAAATACATGCCGGAAGTGCGCTTCCGCGACGACACGAGCTTCGACAACTACCAGAAGATCGATGCGCTCCTGCGTTCGCCGGAGGTCCAGCGCGACCTCGGGCCAGACAACGACGAAGACTGAGAAACAAGACAGATGTCCAAACACCGCAAGCCCAAGGGCCGCCCGATTTCGGGCTGGCTCATCCTCGACAAGCCGGTTGATTTCGGCTCGACCGAGGCTGTCGGCAAGATCAAGTGGCTGTTCAACGCCCAGAAGGCCGGCCATGCCGGTACACTCGACCCGCTCGCATCCGGCATGCTGCCGATCGCGCTCGGCGACGCGACGAAGACCGTCCCTTACGTCATGGACGGGCGCAAGATCTACGAATTCACCGTTACCTGGGGCGAAGAGCGCTCGACGGATGATCTTGAGGGCGAGGTGACACAGAGCTCGGACAAGCGTCCTGGTGAGGCCGAAATCAAGGCCCTGTTGCCCAACTATACCGGCACGATCAGCCAGATCCCGCCGCAGTTTTCGGCGATCAAGATCTCCGGCGAACGCGCCTATGACCTCGCCCGCGACGGCGAGACGGTGGAAATCCCCTCGCGCGAGGTCGAGGTTCATCGCCTGACGCTGCTGAAATGCGAGGCCGACAAGGCGCATTTCGAGGTCGAATGCGGCAAGGGCACCTATGTGCGCTCGCTGGCGCGTGACTTCGGTCGCGATCTCGGCTGCTATGGCCATATCTCCTCGCTGCGGCGAACCTTCGTTGCCCCGTTTGCCGAGGATATGATGGTGCCGCTTTCGGAGCTCGTGGCGCTCGAGGCCATCGAAGATCGCGACGAACGGCTTGCGGCACTCGACGCATTCCTCGTCGATACGGCCGAGGCGCTCTCTGCCCTGCCGCAGCTTCGCATCACCGACGACCAGGCGCATCGACTGCGCATGGGCAACCCGATCATCCTGCGCGGGCGCGATGCGCCGGTTGCCGAACCGGAGGCCGTGGCGCTTGCCGGCGGCAAGCTGATCGCCATCGGCGAGATCGCCGGAGGCGAATTCCACCCGCGGCGCGTGTTCGCCTGACCCCATACCGCCGCCTGCTCTTTCCTTTCGTGAGCGAATGGAGTATAGGCGGCGGCAGCTGGCCCTTCGGGTGCCCGCATTCACGGCCAATGCTGGACGACATCCCGGCGTTTGGCGTCCCTTGTTTCCCGTTATCCAGAAAGGATTCCCGATGTCGATCACTGCAGAGCGCAAGGCTGCCCTCATCAAGGAATATGCGACAACCGAAGGCGACACCGGTTCCCCGGAAGTCCAGGTTGCGATCCTGACCGAGCGCATCAACAACCTGACCGAACACTTCAAGGGTCACAAGAAGGACAACCACTCGCGTCGTGGCCTTCTGACCATGGTTTCGAGCCGCCGTTCGCTTCTTGACTACCTCAAGAAGAAGGACGAGGACCGTTACACGAAGCTGATCTCGCGCCTCGGCATCCGCCGCTAACGACTTCCCGGCGGACCTTCCTCGCGAAGGTCCGCCGGTTGCCTTTCCGGGTCAGGCAAACGACCCGCGACCGGTTCCGCGCGAAGACCGCCCGGAACGAACGACAGGCCGGATGGGCCGGATCTGTCGACCACAACCGATGACCTGTCATGGGGCAGGATTGTTGGATGCTTCCGCGCCCTAAAGGGCGCATCTGCCGGCAGATGCCGATGACGAAGCCTCCCACTGTCTTGCCCGTGATTGCGTCAGCACATTGCAGACCGTCTGCCCCTGCCGTTCCGGCAGGATGAAGGTCCGCATATGAAGGACAAGATATGTTTGACATTCACAGCGTCGAAATCGAGTGGGCAGGTCGCCCGCTGAAGCTGGAAACCGGCAAGATCGCCCGCCAGGCTGATGGTGCCGTTCTCGCGACCTACGGCGAAACCGTCGTTCTCGCCACCGTCGTTTCCGCCAAGGCGCCGAAGCCGGGCCAGGACTTCTTCCCGCTCACCGTCAACTACCAGGAAAAGACCTATGCCGCCGGCAAGATCCCGGGTGGCTACTTCAAGCGCGAAGGCCGTCCGTCGGAAAACGAAACGCTGGTTTCGCGCCTGATCGACCGCCCGATCCGCCCGCTCTTCCCGGAAGGCTACAAGAACGACACGCAGGTCGTCGTCACCGTTATCCAGCATGACCTGGAAAACAACCCGGACATCCTGTCGATGGTTGCCACTTCGGCCGCTCTGACGCTGTCGGGCGTTCCGTTCATGGGTCCGGTCGGCGGCGCTCGCGTCGGTTACATCAACGGCGAATATGTTCTGAACCCGCATCTCGACGAGATGGACGAGTCCTCGCTCGATCTCGTTGTTGCCGGTACCTCCGACGCCGTTCTGATGGTCGAGTCGGAAGCCAAGGAACTCAACGAAGAGATCATGCTCGGCGCCGTCATGTTCGGCCACAAGGGCTTCCAGCCGGTCATCGACGCGATCATCAAGCTCGCTGAAGTGGCCGCCAAGGAGCCGCGCGAATTCGAACCGGAAGATCATTCCGCTCTCGAAGCCGAAATGCTCTCGATCGCCGAGACCGAGCTGCGCGCCGCCTACAAGATCACACAGAAGGCTGATCGCTACGCTGCCGTCGACGCCGTGAAGGCTAAGGTGAAGGCACACTTCCTCCCCGAGGAAGGCGAAGCGAAGTATTCGGCCGAAGAAGTCGGCGCCGTCTTCAAGCACCTGCAGGCGAAGATCGTTCGCTGGAACATCCTGGACACCAAGAGCCGCATCGACGGTCGCGACCTGGAAACCGTTCGTCCGATCATCTCGGAAGTCGGCATCCTGCCGCGCACGCATGGTTCGGCCCTCTTCACCCGCGGCGAAACGCAGGCGATCGTTGTCGCCACGCTCGGCACCGGCGAAGACGAGCAGTATGTCGACAGCCTGACCGGCATGTACAAGGAACGCTTCCTGCTGCACTACAACTTCCCGCCCTACTCCGTCGGTGAAACCGGCCGCATGGGTTCGCCGGGTCGTCGCGAAATCGGTCACGGCAAGCTCGCATGGCGCGCCATCCGTCCGATGCTGCCGGCAGCCGAACAGTTCCCCTACACGCTGCGCGTCGTCTCCGAGATCACCGAATCGAACGGTTCGTCCTCGATGGCGACTGTCTGCGGCACCTCGCTTGCGCTGATGGACGCCGGCGTTCCGATCGCGAAGCCGGTTGCCGGTATCGCCATGGGCCTGATCCTGGAAGGCGACCGTTTCGCCGTTCTCTCGGACATCCTGGGTGACGAAGACCACCTCGGCGACATGGACTTCAAGGTTGCAGGTACCGCCGACGGCATCACCTCGCTGCAGATGGACATCAAGATCGCCGGCATCACCGAAGAGATCATGAAGGTCGCGCTTGCCCAGGCCCAGGGCGGCCGCAAGCACATCCTCGGCGAAATGGCGAACGCCCTTTCCGAAAGCCGCGGCCAGCTCGGCGAATTCGCTCCGCGCATCGAAGTGATGAACATCCCGGTCGATAAGATCCGCGAAGTCATCGGTTCGGGCGGCAAGGTCATCCGCGAAATCGTCGAAAAGACCGGTGCGAAGATCAACATCGAAGACGACGGCACCGTGAAGATCGCGTCTGCCTCCGGCAAGGAAATCGAAGCGGCCCGCAAGTGGATCCACTCGATCGTGGCCGAGCCGGAAGTCGGCGTGATCTACGAAGGTACCGTTGTGAAGACCGCCGACTTCGGCGCCTTTGTCAACTTCTTCGGTTCGCGTGACGGTCTCGTGCACATCTCGCAGCTCGCCTCCGAGCGCGTCGCCAAGACGACCGATGTCGTCAAGGAAGGCGACAAGGTCTGGGTCAAGCTCATGGGCTTCGACGAGCGCGGCAAGGTTCGCCTGTCGATGAAGGCCGTCGACCAGACGACCGGCCAGGAAATCGTGTCCGAGAAGAAGAAGGAAGACGGCGAAGCCGCTGAATAAGCGGACGTCGTTCCCGATCCGAGGCGCGGGAGGGTATCCCGCGCCTTTTTTGTTCGCCGAGAGAGAAGACTGAGCCATGAGCCGCGAGACCCTGAAGACCCTGTTCCATCCCTTCGTGACGGAGGCTGTAGCCCTTCCGGATGCGGCAAGCCGATACCTGTTTCTCGGCGCAGAGGCCGGGTTTGCCAGACCAGAGGGTTTTGCCGCCGAACTGACGGTCGTGCAGGACTTCCGCCCGGAGTTCCGCCGCCTCGAGGCGAGCCACCAGAACCCGGTCCCGACCATCGAAGGCGAGGGCTATAACGGGGCTCTGATCCTGTGCAGCAAGCACAAGGGCGTCAACGAGGATCGTCTGGCCGAGGCGCTGAAACGGGTGAAGGCGGGCGGTCTGGTGCTGGTCGCCGGCGCCAAGGAAGACGGGATCCTGCCATTGCGCAAACAGCTCGACCGCCTGGGCTTTGAGCCGGAATCCATGCCCAAATATCACGGCGTGGTGGTCTGGTTCACCGTTCCCACCGACACGTCGGCACAGGTGTCGACGCTCGCGGCCAAGCCGGTAATGGTCGACGGTCGTTTCGAGACGCGCTCGGGTCTCTTCTCGCATGCCCATGCCGACGAAGGCTCCGAACTGCTGGCAAGCCGGCTGCCGACGAATTTTGACGGCAATGCCGCCGATTTCGGCGCGGGCTGGGGTTACCTTTCGGTGATGCTGGCCGAGGCCTCGCCACGCACCAACCGCATCGATCTTTTCGAAGCTAGCCATGAGGCGCTGGAGCATGGCAAGCGCAATCTGGCCCGCAACTGCCCCGATCTCACCGCACGCTTCTTCTGGCAGGATCTCGGCAACGAACCGCCGAAGGAGAAGTACGACCTTGTCATCATGAACCCGCCCTTCCACGAAGGCCATGCCGCAGAGCCTTCCATAGGTGCGGCGATGATCAAGGCTGCAGCAGAGTCGCTGCGGGGTGGCGGCGACCTGTTGATGGTCGCCAATCGCGGCCTGCCCTACGAGCCGGTGCTGGCGCAGCACTTCAAGCAGCATGGCGAAGTCTGCCGCAACGCCCGGTTCAAGGTCCTCTGGGCCAAGCGCTGACATCCACGTGATCAGCGGAGGGATCGGAGGTTCTTAGACTAAGATCCCCTCGACTCGACTAATTCACTACCTTAGCATCTGGCGCCATCAGCTTCTCTTCTGGCGCCAGCGGTCACATGTCTCCTCGGAATCTCACCGATGAATTGACCACCGTTGCCGGCCTCGCCTCTGCGGTGGTCGAGCATGCGCAGTCCTATGGCATCGACATAAAGCCCATTTGCAAGGCGCTGGACATCGATCCGGAGGTTTTTCAGAGCCTCACCGCCCGCATCAGTCTCGATCGCCTGTGCAGGCTTCTGGAGGCCTGTGCGCTGCTGGCGGACGACGAGGCATTCGGGATCACCAGCATCAAGAGCTACGAGGCCGGCTCTACCGGGCCTTTCGGTTATGGCCTCATGGCCGCGCCGACGGGGCTCGACTTCGTTCGCTTTCTCGACGACCACATCCAGTATGTGACCCATACCAGCTATTCCAAGCTGACAATCGACGAGCGCGGTGCGCATCTTGCTTGGACATTCGCGCCCGTCATCGTCAAGCGAGACCAGTATGTCGACATGTCGGTCGGGCTGGTGATGCAGCGCGCCCGGGATCTCAGCGGCAGCGACGGGATCGAGATCGAGCTGGAGCGGCCGGCGCCGCGCAATCCCCAGCCTTTCCGACAGTTTCTGGCGCGACGCCTGAGCTTTGGCGCTCGCGTCAACTGCGTGCATTTCCCACTCGCCTTTCTCAACGCCCAGAATCCGACCGGCGATCGCAGGCTGTTCGAGCTGATGGATCTTCAGTGCCGCAGCCTCCGGCCGCCATCGCCCACAAAGGCCGCGGATTTTCTGGAGCAGGTGCGCCGCTATCTCTTGCTGCATGTCTCCGACGAGGATTTCCCCCTGGCGCAGATCGCACCCTATTTCGGCATGTCGGAGCGGACATTCCAGCGGCGCCTTGCTGCACACGGCACGAACCTCAACGAGCTTCGGGACCAGATCCGCAAGGAAGTCAGCTTCAATCTTCTGACCGAGAGCGAGCTGCCGATTTCGGAAATCTGCTACCGCCTGGGTTACTCGGCACCGAGCGCATTCACGCGATCCGTCACACGTTGGTTCGGTACGACGCCAACCGAGGTCAGGGAACGCAAGTCTGCCTGACCGTCGCTGAACTTGACAAACTGCAGCGGATCCACCCTAATCTCGTTATCAAAGCGCTTTTGGCGCTGCATTTCACTTGTTTAGCGTGTTCGGATAAATTCTTGGCGTGCGGTGTCAAAGACGTCGTACGGCGAGGATGGTAATAGCGCCGCCGGACGACCTGATGCCTATCAAGTCGCTGTTTTCTCCAATACGGCACTACCCAATGAAAACCGATACCAAACGGGCCATCGGACGAGCCCCTGCTTTTGCTGTGCTCACAGAGCGCGAGATCCGCTGCCTGCAACTCGTTGCAGAAGGCAAGCGGTATGACGAGGCAGCGAACGAACTCGGGCTGTCCCGGGAAGATGTGAATGAAGCCCTGATCATCGCCCAGGAAAAGCTCGAGGCGAGCAACCTGATGCATGCGGTCAGCATCGCCATGCTCATCGGCGTGATCGACCATAGCGATCCCCATCAACCGAAGTAAGCCGTACTCCCACGGCTGGCGGACCACTTCGGATGAACGCCTGGCGCGGAAACGCGCCAGGCTTTTTTGTCTCTGACGTCTGTCGATCAGCCGTTGTGGCGCTGGAAGACCAGCGTGGCGTTGGTGCCGCCGAAGCCGAAGGAGTTGGACAGCACGGTATCGATCTTGGCGTTGTCGATGCGCTTGCGCACGACCGGCACACCTTCGAATTCGGGATCGAGTTCGGTCACGTGAGCGCTTTCGCCGATAAAGCCGGCCTGCATCATCAGCAGACCGTAGATCGATTCCTGAACACCCGCTGCACCGAGCGAATGGCCGGTCAGCGACTTGGTGGACTGGATGTGCGGGATCTTGGCGCCGAAGACTTCGCGGATGGCGCCGATTTCCTTCGAATCACCCACCGGGGTCGAAGTGCCGTGGGTGTTGATGTAGTCGACATCGCCCTTCACCGTGGACAGCGCCTGACGCATGCAGCGGATGGCACCTTCGCCCGAGGGGGCGACCATGTCGTAACCGTCGGAGGTTGCGCCATAACCGACAACCTCTGCATAGATCTTGGCGCCACGCGCCTTGGCGTGCTCGAGTTCCTCAAGAACCAGAACGCCAGCGCCGCCGGCGATGACGAAGCCATCACGCGAGACGTCATAGGCGCGCGAGGCGGTCGAGGGTGTGTCGTTGTACTTGGACGACATGGCACCCATGGCATCGAAGAGGCTCGACATGGTCCAGTCGAGATCCTCGTGACCGCCGGCAAAGACCATGTCCTGCTTGCCCCACTGGATCATCTCATAGGCATTGCCGATGCAGTGTGCCGATGTCGAGCAGGCCGAGGAGATCGAGTAGTTGACGCCGTGCAGCTTGAACCAAGTGGCAAGGGTGGCGGACGCGGTCGACGACATGGCCTTCGGAACGGCAAAGGGGCCGATACGCTTCGGGCTGTTGTTCTGGCGGACGATATCGGCGGCTTCGACGATCTGCTTGGTCGACGGACCTCCCGAACCCATGATGATGCCGACGCGCTCGTTCTGCTGATAATCCGCTTCTTCGAGGCCGGCATCGGCAATCGCCTGCTTCATGGCCACATGGTTCCAGGCACCGCCCTGGGACAGGAAGCGCATGGCACGGCGGTCGACCAGCTCGGTCGGGTCCAGGGTGGGCTTTCCCCAGACCTGGCACTTGAAGCCGTGCTCGGCGAAATCGGGAGAAAAGGTGATGCCCGACTTCGCATCGCGCAGCGACGCCGTGACTTCGGCGGCATCGGCACCGATGGAGGACACGATGCCAAGACCTGTTACTACAACCCGTCTCATCTCTCAGACCTTCTATATGAACTTCAGGTGCGGACCGGGCCGGATCAGGCCGTCTTGTCCTTCGACAGACCGACGCGCAGGTCGGTTGCCTGGTAGATAGTTTCACCATCGGCTTTCAGCCAGCCGTCCGCCGTGCCCAGCACGAGACGACCGCGCATGACGCGCTTGAAGTCGATGCCATATTCGAGGAGCTTGGTTTCGGGCCGCACCATGCCCTTGAACTTCACTTCGCCGGTCGAGAGTGCCATGCCACGACCCGGCTCGCCGAGCCAGCCAAGGAAGAAGCCCGTCAGCTGCCACATGCCGTCAAGACCGAGGCAGCCTGGCATGATCGGGTTGCCCTGGAAATGGCAGGGGAAATACCAGTCATCGGGACGCACGTCGTATTCGGCGCGGATATAGCCCTTGTCGAAGGCGCCGCCGGTTTCCGAGATGTCGGTGATCCGGTGCACCATCAGCATCGGCGGCAGGGGGAGCTGCGCGTTGCCGGGACCAAAGAGTTCACCGCGGCCGCAGGCGAGGATTTCATCGTAGTTGTAGCTGGATTGTCTCGTAACCATTGTTCTTCTTCTTCCCCCCTCTGCTTCTCGTATCCGGGACCCATTAGAGCAAGACGGTGGCAAATTGAAGCCCCGTAGCCAATCCCTGCTTCCTTAAGGCCTTGTCTGCCTCATCCTCATCTCATCGTCGCATACAGGAAGGAAAAGGCCATCACCAGACCCGGGATGCCAAAAACCGCGCCACTGCAGGCCTCCGAGGGGGTGTCCTCCACTGCAACTATTGAAACAGCCTGATTTTGCAGTTATATCGACAGTCGTGCATGCTGACGCATGGCATACAACGACTGGAGTGCGTCTTTGACGATGGCAACCTGCCAAACGGGTATCGAACTGAAACTGCGCCGCTCGGGCCTGCGCCCGACGAAACAGCGTATTGCGCTGGCCGGGCTTCTGTTCGCCAAGGGGGATCGCCATCTCACCGTCGAGGAACTGCACGAGGAGGCGCTTGCCGCCGATTTTCCGGTGTCGCTTGCGACCGTCTACAACACGCTTCATCAGTTCACCGAGGCCGGTCTGATCCGGGTTCTCGCGGTGGAGAGCTCTAAAACCTATTTCGACACGAATGTTTCCGACCATCATCACTTCTTCGTTGAAGGTGAAAACAAGGTCCTGGACATTCCGGTCAACAACATCAGCATCGACAACCTGCCTGCCCCGCCGGAAGGCATGGAAATCGCGCATGTCGATGTGGTTATCCGCCTGCGGCCCAAGCAGAGCTGATTTTTACTGAAACCTTACATGACCTCGTCCGGATGCCTGCCAGGCTTGTGCTTGTAGGTCGGGAAGGTCCAGCCGAAATAGAGGGCACCGCCCCTGATCAGGAAGGCTGCGAGCGCGCCGATGGCTGATGCGGCATAAAGCGGCATGCCGAACTCGTTTGCCGCAGTGAAGACAGCCGCACCGACGAGGGCGGCGGTAATGTAGATTTCCGGTCGCAAGAGGACTGAGGGCTCGTTGGCGAGCAGATCGCGCAGCACCCCGCCAAGGCTTGCGGTCAGCGTTCCCGTGACGATCGCGATTGTCGGCGAACCCGTGGCCGCAAGACCTTTTGCCGCTCCCATGACGCAATAGGCCGAGAGGCCGATGGCATCGAGCCAGATCAGCAGGCGGTAGCGCGATTCGACAAGGTGGGCGGTGAAAAACACGACAACGCCGATCGCGCAGCAGATCAGGATGTAATCCGGGTTCAGAACCCAGAAGACAGGCACGCGGCCGAGCACGATGTCGCGCACCGTTCCGCCGCCGAGCCCCGTGACGACAGCAAAGAACAGGAAGCCGATCATGTCGAGCTGCTTGCGCGAGGCGGCCAGTGCGCCGGTCGCGGCAAACAGGGCGATCCCCGCATAGTCGAGATAAGACAGGAGCGACATGGCTTCTTTCCTTGCTGGGTCAGGTTCGGCCAGATTTGCAGCATGCCGTTAAGGGTGAGGCAAGACGCTGGCGCTAGACTTACGCCAAGTGTCGATCATGAGAGCCTATAGGCTCCTCTCATCGACACCTGGTATTACGCCTCGTTCAGCACAGATTGCGATCCGGAGTCCAGACCGTGTCTTTTCTCGCCCGCCTCTTTCTCGTCGTCGCTGCCGGCCTGTTTGCCGTCCCCGCCGCCGCCCAGCAGGAGTTGCTGCAGGATCCCGAAGTCTACGAGAAGAACCATTACGCCAAGCGTTGCGACGTCGTGCAGTATGGCAGCGGCTTCATCGACCGAATCGACATCAACAATGACGGCATCACCGATGCGGTTACCAACAGCAGCGAGATCGTCTGCGACGGTGTGCGCGGTCCCGACTGCACGGCAGATGGCTGCCCCTTCAATTTCTATCTGCAGGTCAAGGAAGGCGGCTATTTCATGATCGCCACGGCGCAGATGTATTCTTACGACTTCATCCAGCGTTTCGGAAACATGGTCTTCGTGTTGAAGATGCATCCGCGCTACTGCGAGCGCGAAGAGGGCCAGGAGCCCTGCGCGATGACGGTTCGCGTGCGCGGCACGAAGTTCCTGACGATTTCGAAGAAGTGACGCCGCACTATGGCGCGGGGAAGACCGCGTCGATGCGGCCCAGCGCGCGATAGGCAGCCAGTCCCACCCATTCCCTGGCCGCCGTCGACATCTGCTGCGCGTTGAGCGTCGGCTGGGTGAAATCGAGGGCAAAGGACAGGTTGCCGGCCGTGCGATAGTCGACGGGCCAGGGCGTCACCTCGACGCCCGCCTTGCGGAAAAGGCCTACGGAACGCGGCATGTGGAAGGCCGACGTGATCAGCAGGCAGTCGCCGAGGCCATTGGAGGCCAGCAGATCGCGGCTGTTCTGGGCGTTCTCGTCGGTGTTTCTCGAGGTCGTTTCGGCAATCAGCCTGTCATGCGAGATCCCGAAGGCCTCGAAATAACGGATGGATGCGGCAGCGTCGCCTTCCAGGACGCCACTCAAAGAGCCGTCACCGCCGGAAACCAGGATCTTCGCCTCCGGATAGCGCATGGCGAGCCGCAGGGCTTCGACAAAACGATCGGCGGCCTGGTTGAGGTCAACGCCGCCACGAGCCGTGGTCACCTCCGTCTCGAAGGCGCCACCCAGCACGATCATGCAGCCAAGTTGTTCGGGATCTCGCTCCGGGCGCGGAAAGCGGGCCTCCAGCGTCTGCAGGAGTACTGAGCCGAGCGTCGTATAGAGCGTCAGGAAAAGGATTATCAGCGCGAGCGACAGTGACGTGGCGGCAAGACGCAGGTGGCGGAACCAGATCAGGACAAGACAGACGCTCCCGAACAGGAAGACGAGGGACAGCGGCTGGACGGCATTCCAGAACAGTTTGGAAATCACGAACACAGCCGATTCTCCTTGCCCAAGCCGTCATACCAAGTGTCGATCACAGGGACCTATCACCGACGCTTGGCATTAGGTCCCTCGGAAAGCTTCCTGCCGTTACGGAAAGAAAGCCTCGCTCAAGGACGCGTTACTAAACCCTCGAACCACTGTCATCACCGCTCTTCTGAATTTTCCGGGAGGAACCCCATGCGATTTGCCATCGACACCGTGGACGACTCCGGCAACGACCGCCTCTATATCGGCACGCCTGTTGAAGTCAGCGAGGACAAGCTGCATCTGAAGCTGCGCGATGGCGAGGTGAAGCTCGACATCCGCAAGATCATCGACTGGTTCCAGATCGACATGTCGGAAAACGGCGAGCGGGTGGAGCTGTTTCAGCGCTAACTGGGCTGACGCGGTGCGCGGCCGACACCAAGCCCTTCCGCACCGCCGCGTAAGACGCGCGACGTTTTCGCGAAATGAACGTCAAGTTCTCTAGGGAAAATTTGGTGGAGCTAAGCGGGATCGACGATCTCGGGTGCTACCCTCTTGAAATTATTGTTTATGCTGGCTATTCCACCTCATCCATTGGGCAGAATGGTTGGTCAGAATGGCAGGAAAAAGCAGCAAAGGGTCCAAGCGATTGCTGGACTTGAGGGGGCAGACTTGGTGGTTTCGCATGGCGATTCCTGCCGCCTGTCTCGACCACTTCCACGGCAAGACGATGTACATGCAAAGCCTGAACACGGGCGACATCAAACAGGCCATGGCACAGCGTGACATCCTTGAACGGGAGGTTCGATCGCTCTTCGCCCGGGTGAAAGCTGGCGAGATCATCACATCAGCGGAGGAGATCGCCGAACAGCGAGGGCAGATTTATCGCGAAGCCATGGCAGCTGTCTCGCTGAGTGGCGATCGGGAAGCGTTGCAAGACCTCGTTTGGGCTGCTGAAGCGGAAGAGGACGCGCTGAAAGAGAAGGCCCGCGACCGCTTCGCCCGCGCCGTTGCCGGTGACAATCCTGTTGATCACCACTTCGATGCTTATCTTGACGCTATCAAGCTCGCCCCCAAGACCACCGCTGAACGTCGCGGCGTTCTCAACCGTTTCGCCCGTTGGTGCCTTGCAGAGAAGTTTCGGCTGCCTGACATCACGCGAAGAAACGCTGGCCGCTATGTGACTGAAGTCATCGAGCCGATGGACCGCAGCACGGCCAAGAAGCATATGACCGCCTTGCGTGGTTACTGGGAATACCTTCTCATTCGTGGGCATGTCATCGGGGAAGCAAAGGACAACCCTTGGCTCGGTCAGCAGATAGCCAACAAGAAGCGCCGCGTTGAGAGGGGCGAGGGCGAGGAAGAACGTCCTTACACCGAGGATGAGCTGAAGCGGTTGCTCTATGCGCCATACCCAGATGACATGGACCCCAATTGGGAATTGCTCTTGCGAGACGCTTTGACGATCTCCTGCCTCTCGGGGATGCGGCAAGCGGAGATACTGACGCTCTGGGTCGAAGAGGTCCATGATGGGGTTTTCGATATCCAGCAAGGCAAGACCGAAGCTGCCGCTCGCAAGGTGCCGATACATCCCGCCTTGGCCGAGATAGTCAAGCGCCGCAAGGAAGGCAAGCAGCCCAAGGATTGGCTCTTCCATGAGGTGGCAGACTTACGCGATCCCGGTGACACCTTCGGCAAGCGCTTCAACCCGTTCCGCAAGAAGCTGGGGGTCCACGAACTGCCTCCCGGAAAGAGGCGCAGCCTCGTCAACTTCCACTCAGCTCGTAAGTGGTTCACCACGCAAGCCCGCCATGCAGACCAGCCAGCAGAGACGATCAAGGATGTCGTCGGGCACAAGGCCGACAAGAAGAAGGACATCACCTTCGGGGTGTACACCACGGGCGCATCTGCGGCTCAGATGAAGGCCTGCATAGAGGCCGTGCAACTCCCCAGCAAGTTGATGTAGAGATTGTGTCGGCATCTTCAAGACGACAACTAACCCTCATGGAACTCAGCGAAGCCTGCGCCACCCAAAATGCCCCATGGGTCGATTTCGGGAAGGCTTGAAAGGTGAGTCGCCAAAAAGGGCCGGCGAAACACGCTTAGGTGTGGCGTGAACGAGTACGAATGCTTCGCGGTGATCTTAAAGTTGGCGCCTCAACACCGGCAGATGATCTGCGAGAAGCTTTTGGCTGGTATTCCGTGAACATCTTCGGCGGAGGTCTCTGCCCCGGTTGCATTGCCTGCAACGCTCGATAGTGTCGGTCCATCATTGGAGGCGCGAATGAATCGAGATTTGTGGAGCAGGAGTTTTGACAGATTGCCAAGATGGACTTGCCCACATTGCCGGCATGGTCTCTTACAGCCGCTCGGAAACTATCCTCACGTTGAAGAGACTGAGTATTCCAAGGAGGAGCAAAAGCTTCCGGAATCTGAGCCGGACTGGACGGCTGAAAGGTTCGTTGCACTGTTGAAGTGCGACGTTGCCCACTGCGGAGAAATCGTTGCGGTGGGTGGTAATCGAGTAGCTGAACTGTTTCAGGATGACGAGGCGCGCGAGCAGCATTGGGAAAGCGCCTTAGTGCCGCTGTTCGTTCGTCCTGCACCCCATATCATCCCCTTGTCTAGAGACCTTCCAGAGATCTGCAGTCTCCATTTGCGGAAGGCGTTCGAACTGTATTGGCTCGATAAGGCAGCCTGCGCTAACCGGCTTCGAATTTTTGTCGAGCGTTTGATGGACCATTTTCAGGTTCCGACCGATGGTAAGGGCCAAAAGAAAAAAAAGCACCGGTTTGACCTGTCTGAACGCATCGAGGAATTTGATGCGATAAAGCCGGGGCACAAGGATGCCCTCGATGCGCTGAGGTACGTAGGAAACTACGGCAGCCACATAGGGCAGGCGGAAACTGAAGCTCTTCTAGACTGTTTTGAGCTACTCGAAGAAGCGCTCGCTGAACTAATAGACAACAAAAAGGCTGTGCTTGCAGCGAAAGCCCAGATTCTCATCAAAAATAAGGGAAAGCATAACGGGGAGGGCGACTACTTTTGAAGTCTCACTACATCCCGAAGTTTTACCTCAAACCGTGGGAGGGAAAAGACGGTAAAATCGAGGTGTTCCGACGCCGATCTGACGGAATTATTGCCAACAAGCGTCTGCATCGCAGCGCTACAGGTTACGCAGTGGATCTGTACAAGCTACCGGGCGTTTCCCCTGAGGATGAACACAAGATGGAGAGCGCTTTCATGGCGCCCATCGACGATGAAGCTGTTCATGCCCGTGACCTGCTCCTTGGAGATATTACACCGGCTGGCGTGACAACCCGTAATGCGTGGGCGCGGTTTGTCCTGTCTCTGATGTTGCGTAATCCAGAAGAGGTTGCCCAGTTCAAGAAGAGCTATGCCGACCTCATTATGAAACCCCAGCCGAGTTTTCAGGATGAATATGCTGCCTTGCGGCAAGAAGAAGACCCGGCACGCTTCGAAGATTGGATGATGCAGTACGACGCCACGCATGTTGAGCGTTCTTCATTGTTCGCGATTACGACTTTCATAGAGCACCCACGCGTTTTGCGCCTCCTACTGAGCATGCACTGGATGATCATCGACACCAGCTCAGTAACGCGGCGGCTGATGACTTCCGACCGGCCTCTGATGTTCACACAGGGAATGCTGCAATATGCCGGACACTATGCGTTACCTATAAGTCCGACTCGGCTTTTTCTGGCGGCGACGACCGTCGATTTTGCCCAGAAATTCGCCTCGCTACCGCTGGGGAAGATAGTTCGGGAGGTAAACAAGCTTGTCGTAGGGCAGGCCCGTAAATACGTTTATGCCGTCGATGGCACTCATTTGGCGGATGTACGGCGTGAAATGGGGAAACAGCAGCCACCGACGATATTGGTATCCATGCTCAAAGCTGTCGAGGCGCAGAAGAAGATTACCGGTTAGCATAACCTCACCCATGGACCGACTACGCGGAATGAGGAACCTAGCGTTAGCCTCTGGAAAAGATTCGGCCCATGCTTCAGGCTTTGGTCGGGTAAAGCCTGCAAATGCCCATACGAAAGCACCGCCGATGGCCAGGACGGCAAGTGGAAAACCAAAGGCTACTCCGACAACATAAGAAACTGTGACCCATGGCCGGGGAATTGAAATCGGTCGGCCTGCTTCGGCAACTGCTCCACTCGTGAACATGAGGCTGAAACTGGGTCAGTAATGCGGAGTATCGATGAAAAGACATTATCGGGGCAAGAGAAACCCGCACCACAACCTTTTCAGCCGCTCATATCATCCGCTACCGTAAGTCGCTTGCTGAGGCGTGAGAGTGTGGACCGAGAGCAACCCGTTGCCGAGATGATGGTGTTCCATGATTGGCCACTCTGGAGCATCTTCAGGATCGCTGCATTCCTCTCGGCGTCCTCAGGCCTCCCACGATAAGCACCCTCGTCTTTTGCCTTGGCAATGCCCTGTGCCTGCCGCCTCCGCCTGTCCTCGTAATCCTTGCGAGCGAATGCTGCCAACATGTCCAGCATCATGCCGTTTATCGCATCCAGCATGCGGCTTTGAATATCGTCCGCTGACGCTGTTGCCATGGCCCAAGAGGTCGGAAGGTCCAGCGCCACCACCTTCACCCGTCTCGACTTGATCTCAGTCTTCAGCCGTTCCCAGTCCTCGGCATTGAGGCGGCTGAGACGATCCACTTGCTCCACCAACAGCACATCCCCCGGCTGGCAATCTGCCAAGAGGCGGAACAATTCCGGACGCTTCAGGGATGCCCCGCTCTCGTTCTCGGTGTAGGTCGCTGCGATCCTAAGCCCCCGATCTTCTGCAAAGCGCTTAAGGTCGGACTGGGCACGGCTTGCGTCTTGGTCCTTGGTTGAAGCTCTCAGGTAAGCGCGGATAAAGGACATGGAGCGTCTCCGGTTCGTTATGGGTAGTTCCATATATCGCGGTTCGCTTTGGATGGTCAAGCGCATTTATCAGACCATCAAATCAGGCTAGCAATCCCGGTTCGCTTGAGGTGGACCCATTTCGAACCGCGAGAGTGAACATTCGAATGGCTTCCCGCGAAGAACCAAGATTGCTCAGGATATCAACGAATTTGCCGAGCGGTCACATCGAATTTGCTGAAGCCGGTCGTTGTAAGCCGCTTGAGAAGAAGCTTGGTGAGGACTCTTCCGATCGACACCGCAAGCGATACCGTTGGCCGCGAAGAATCGGAACGGTCTTAGCGGCTTGTTGACAGTCGCCTGTGAGGCCTCGCACTCAGATACTAGCCAAGCTGATTGAGGCGACCAGAGGCTTGCAATGCAATTACCATTCGGATTGCGTTTGCACAGGCAACGTTTAAGTTGTTGCTGATCAACGAGTTTCGAGAGGGAAAATGATCCGCGTTAGACTTGCCTGCGTGCTAGCTACTGGCCTTGCTCTGACAAGCTGCAAACCAGTTGAAGAAGCCATCAACGACATCTTTTACAAGGGTACGCTCGCGGGTGCTGAAAAGTGCATGGAGCTCAAGACAAGCACGTTGGTATCAGCTGAGAATGTCAAAGCAACTTGTGTTGCGGCTTTTGAAAAGCAACTGCCGGACAGCGTTGCGAATCAGATTACTGGGACAGGCTCTCCGATGCTCAACTGGGGTCGCAAAGTGTTTTCCGCACAGTTGGATAACCTAAACACGGACTGGGTCGTCACCGAGATCAAGATCGAGGTAGCCGTGTTGAACGCGGAAAAGCAGGTTGATCGCCGCTACTACACGACCACGCGGGTTTGGATTGAGCCGGGCCAAAGGAACTTCCAGCTGGCGTCTGAAGAGGTGGCGCTAGCACCGGAAAACTGGGATCAAATCGACAACTGCAAGGACTGTTGGCAGTGGGTCGTTGCAGAAGCAAAAGGCCTTGAGATGTAACGGCCTGGCCGAAAGAGAATGTCAAACATCAGGGGCCGGCGGGGGGAACTGGTGTTGCCTTATATCTGATCGGGGGGCGGACAATTTTGCGATCCAACATTCCTGGTCTTCCGGCCCCTCCGCCATCGAAAAATGGCGATCGATGGCTCAGGGTGTGCAAAATGCATGCTCTATGAAATGCACACCCAAGCCGTCAGAACGGGAGACCGTCATCGAGCGCCTGAGGATCGCCGCACTCGCTCAGCAGCAGCCTTGCTACGTCTGCCGCCTTGGCCCCAAAATAGATTTCCAGCGCCTTCGCTGCGATGACCGGTGATCGCGCAAGCTGCGTTGAGAAGGTTTTTGCCATGACATCGGCCCACTTCTTAGCTTGCTCGTCTGCGAACTCCTCGTAGTCGAGTTGCTCCTTACTCGTGTCCAAGTGACGCGCATCCCGTGAAGCCCGCCACCAACTGACAGGCAGTTCATCACGATCAATACCGCTTTCCTCCAGCGTCTTCCGCACCCCGCGCATGTTCGCCACGGTCCTCTCACTGATACCGGCCATCTTAGCGGTCTCCTTCTTCGTATATCTGTCCATGATGACGAGCCTCCACCCGAAGCTCATGCGCTGCTGTGTGTTCAACGGCAGCTTGACCTCAGCGTTCGCCTCCGCTGCCGCCTTGATGGCGTCGTCAAGCGTTCCCTTGAACCAGACCACAGGAACGCCCTCAGCGATTCTCGCACGCTCTTGAAGCCGTCGATAAGCATGCAGACGATGGTGACCGTCGATGAGGATCACGCCTTGCCCGCAGCGCCAGACGGTGAGCGGCTTCAGGTCGCCCTCACGCTTCAGCACGTCGAACAGTGCCGTTGCATGGCGCTCGTCAGTTGCTTCCCCCCGAACCTGAAAGACCGAGTGGACTTCAACGATAATGTCCCATGGCAGCCGTGATGGCTCATCGGTGGGGCAGGAGGGGAGATCGGCTAACTTGGCTATGATCTCGACCGCCTCCAACATAGTGGCTTCAGACGCCTCTCTCAGGGCGTCCAGATGATCTGTGGTTTCTGTCATTCTCGTTCTCTGTGATTTTGTTTTTCTGATCGTCCTCCCGCCAATGAAAAGACCCCCGGCAGCCAGTGAAGGCGACCGAGGGCAAGGCATTGGAGAACTTGAGCGGAAAGCACCAACTCCCGGTGATCGGGTCGCAAGAATGCGCGTGTCTTTCCTAAAGTGAGGGGCAATCAAAAAGTGAGGGGCAATCGTCGCAAACCGCCGTTAGGATCGCGTCACAGCAGCCTTGACCACAGCCGCACAATCCTACTGCCGAAGGAGCAAAGCCGCTTCATGGCCGCCTATGAGTCGAAGAGGGGCCATCCAGCATCAGGCCCGGGACTGCCTCTCCGCCCAGTGCAAGGACCGCCGAACAGATTGGTCAGAATCATTGGTCAGAATGCAAACGCGCAGACGCTCTAACCGCCTGGTATTTAAGGGGAAATTGTACTGTAAAGAAAATTGGTGGAGCTAAGCGGGATCGAACCGCTGACCTCTTGCATGCCATGCAAGCGCTCTCCCAGCTGAGCTATAGCCCCATCAGGGTACCGGTATGCTTCCGGCTCCGGGAACCCCGTTGAGAGCAGTGCTTCCGTCGGGGTGGCGGCTTGATACTTCCGGTTATCGGAGATGGCAAGCCGAAAAATGAAAGCCCGGGCATTTTTTTGTGCCCGGGCCCGAAATGCTTGAATTTTCAGACTTCGTCGTCGTCGCCGGCGACGCCGATGAGGCCGGACATGTCGTCGTCATCATCGTCTTCGTCGGCTTCGAGGAAGGTGTCGTCGTCGTCGCCGTCGATCTCGACGTCATCGTCGCCGATATCGGGAAGATCATCGCCGCCGGCTGCGTCGTCGCCGTCCTCGAGCGAGACGAGTTCGACATCGGTGTTTTCGGTATCGACTTCTGCGACGTCCTCTTCTTCAGCCTTTTCCATGATGGCTGCGACCGACGTTTCCTCGAAATAGGAAAGCGGCCAGGACTTGCCCGTGTACGGCGACACGATCGGGTCCTTGTTCAGGTCGTAGAATTTCTTGCCGGTGTCGGGGCAAGTGCGTTTCGTTCCAAGTTCTGCCTTCGCCACTGTCAAAGCCTCATGAAGTCGTGAAGATTAAGGGCATGCGCCTAGCGCCCGGCGCGAGGCCGGCCAAACTGTAGTCGGTCCCCTTAATCGCTGGCGCACGTCCTGTCAAAGGCAATCTGCGCTGGTATTTTGGCAAGCTGCCGATCGCATGCATCGCTTGGCAATCCCATCCAAGATTTGTATCAGCGAGGACATGACAGGCACAATGGAAGAGAGCCGGATGATCATCGCCATCGACGGACCGGCTGCGGCCGGCAAGGGGACGCTGTCGCGCCGGATCGCGGAGACCTACGGCTTCCACCATCTCGATACGGGGCTCACCTATCGGGCGACCGCAAAGGCGCTTCTCGATGCAGGCCTGCCGCTCGATGACGAGGCGATTGCCGAGCGGATGGCTATGGCCGTGGAACTCGCCGGACTCGACCGGGACATTCTCTCCGCCCATGAGATCGGCGAGGCGGCCTCGAAGATCGCCGTGATGCCGGCGGTTCGCCGGGCCCTCGTGGAGGCCCAGCGCGCCTTTTCGAAACGTGCGCCCGGCACTGTCCTTGACGGACGCGATATCGGCACGGTCGTTTGCCCCGAGGCGCCCGTAAAGCTCTATGTCACGGCCTCGCCCGAGGTGCGCGCAAAACGTCGCCATGACGAAATCCTGGCGAAGGGCGGCCGAGCCGATTTCGAGGCGATCTTTGCGGATGTGAGGAAGCGCGACGAGCGCGACATGGGACGCGCCGACAGCCCATTGAAACCAGCGGATGACGCGCACTTGCTAGACACGTCCGAAATGAGTATAGAGGCCGCATTCTTGGCGGCGAAGGCTCTCATCGACGCTGCCCTGACGAAATGAAGTGACCAGGGGCCGGCAAAGCCGGTGCCTGAGGGCCGACATCCAGTCCCCGCGCCGGAATTGCTCTTTTGAAGAGCGGATCGGTTGCCGGCCAAGATCAACACCAACCCCCGGCGCTCACGCATCCAGTGGGATGCGACTAGGAGATTTCATGTCTGTTTCTACCCCGTCGCGCGAGGACTTCGCAGCCCTCCTCGAGGAATCCTTTGCCAAGACCGATCTGGCCGAAGGCTATGTTGCCAAGGGCATAATCACGGCCATCGAAAAGGACGTCGCCATTGTTGACGTCGGCCTGAAGGTCGAAGGCCGCATCGCCCTGAAGGAATTCGGTGCACGCGCCAAGGACGGTTCGCTGAAGGTCGGCGACGAAGTCGAAGTTTATGTCGAGCGCATCGAAAACGCTCTCGGCGAAGCTGTTCTGTCGCGCGAGAAGGCTCGTCGCGAAGAAAGCTGGATCAAGCTGGAAGCCAAGTTCGAAGCCGGCGAGCGCGTTGAAGGCGTCATCTTCAACCAGGTCAAGGGCGGCTTCACGGTTGACCTCGACGGCGCCGTTGCCTTCCTCCCGCGTTCGCAGGTCGACATCCGTCCGATCCGCGACGTCACCCCGCTGATGCACAACCCGCAGCCCTTCGAAATCCTCAAGATGGACAAGCGTCGCGGCAACATCGTTGTATCGCGTCGTACGGTTCTCGAAGAAAGCCGCGCCGAGCAGCGTTCTGAAATCGTTCAGAACCTCGAAGAAGGCCAGGTTGTTGACGGCGTCGTCAAGAACATCACCGATTACGGTGCGTTCGTTGACCTCGGCGGCATCGACGGTCTGCTGCACGTCACCGACATGGCATGGCGCCGCGTCAACCATCCTTCGGAAATCCTGTCCATCGGCCAGTCGGTCAAGGTTCAGATCATCCGTATCAACCAGGAAACCCACCGCATCTCGCTCGGCATGAAGCAGCTCGAGTCGGATCCGTGGGATGGCATCGCTGCCAAGTACCCGGTTGGCAAGAAGATCTCCGGTACCGTCACGAACATCACCGACTACGGTGCATTCGTCGAGCTGGAGCCGGGCATCGAAGGCCTCATCCACATCTCGGAAATGTCCTGGACGAAGAAGAACGTTCATCCCGGCAAGATCCTTTCGACCACGCAGGACGTCGACGTCGTCGTTCTCGAAGTCGATCCGTCCAAGCGCCGTATCTCGCTCGGTCTCAAGCAGACCCTCGAGAACCCGTGGCAGGCATTTGCCTATAGCCACCCGGCCGGCACTGAAGTCGAAGGCGAAGTCAAGAACAAGACCGAATTCGGCCTGTTCATCGGCCTCGAAGGCGACGTTGACGGCATGGTTCACCTGTCGGATCTCGACTGGAACCGTCCGGGCGAGCAGGTCATCGAAGAGTACAACAAGGGTGACGTGGTCAAGGCCGTCGTTCTCGACGTCGACGTCGAGAAGGAGCGCATCTCGCTCGGCATCAAGCAGCTCGGCCGTGATTCGGTCGGCGAAGCTGCCCAGTCCGGCGACCTGCGCAAGAACGCTGTCGTCTCGTGCGAAGTCATCGGCATCAACGATGGTGGCATCGAAGTGAAGCTCGTCAACCACGAAGACATCACCTCGTTCATCCGTCGCGCCGACCTGTCGCGTGACCGTGACGAGCAGCGTCCGGAGCGTTTCTCGGTTGGTCAGGTTGTCGACGCCCGCGTCACCAACTTCTCCAAGAAGGACCGCAAGGTCATGCTGTCGATCAAGGCTCTCGAGATCGCAGAAGAGAAGGAAGCCGTTGCTCAGTTCGGTTCGTCCGACTCGGGCGCGTCGCTCGGCGACATCCTGGGTGCAGCCCTGAAGAACCGCAACAACGACTAATCCTCGCTGTTGAGTGAATGCAAAGAACCCGCCGGGATCGCTCCCGGCGGGTTTTTCTTTTGCGGCTGTGATTGTCAGGTGAGGCCGGCCATTCGGAGATAGAGCTCATGGGCGGGCTCCGGCTGGAGCTGCAGGGCTTTATCCGAGGGCGGCGGGAGCAGTGGCGTCTCGGCGACGGTCGTCTCGGCGGCGGCCGCAGCGATTGCCGCAGTCACCGGGCCTGCAACTTCCGTCTCGCTGGCCGCGTCCGCATCTTGATCATCGGCCTCTTCTCCGGCGTCGCGACCCGTGCCCCGCTCATCTCTGCCCTGGCTGTCCTCGTCGTCTTCCTCCTCGACGCGCTCCATCTCGCCGTCATCGGCGATCAGATAGGGCACGAAAGGCAGGGGCATTCCTTCGCGAGCAATGGGGTTACGGAGCAAGGCCTGCTCGGGCACGGGGATGGGGAGTGGCAGCGGACGCTCGTCCGCGGGATTCCTGGTGGCGGCTTCGGGCGTCTGCGCAGCCTCTTCGGCAGCGCTGCCGAAATTCTCGCCGGCTGCGCCATCCTTCAGAGGCTGCTCGGCGACGGTCTTCTCTGAGCCTGACGGGCCTGAAGGTCTGGTTGCCGCCTGGGGATCGAAAGGCAGCGTCTTCAGCTGCAAGAGCGTGCGGACAAAATCCGTTTCGAACAGTTCGGCGAGCCAGCTTGTCGGGGGAGACGCAGTAGGCCGGGTCTGCGCCTGACCAGGCATGGCCGAAGCGGCGGATCGATCTGCGGATGGTCGCAGGCCGTCCTGGACAGGTTCGTCGACCTGACCGCTCGGCGTATTCAACGCCGCTGCAAGCCGCTCAGTGCCCTTTGCACGCGATTGGGCCACTTCAGCCAAGGCGGAGGAGCGGCCATCCCCTTCCGGCGTTCCGGTTGCCTGGCTTGCGGTTGCGGCTTTCGGATCCGGCTGGACGGTTGTGCCATTGCGCGGTGTCTCGGGGACTTCACCGGGGACTTGCAGATCCTGCGGGAGAGGCATTGAGGACGGAGGCGCGCCCCTGGGCGAAACTGTGGCGTCCTGACCCGGACGCGCCAGCGGCGCGGAAGAGGAGGAGCCGATATCTCCCCTGCCCCGGGGTTCGCCTCCAGGCATTCTTTGCAGCTGACCTGGATCGACCGTGGGCTGGGCCATCCGTTGAGGATCGCCAGACGGGCGGCTGCTGTCATTGGCGGCAGCGGGACGGCCCGTGCCAGGTGCGCCGCCTCGCCCTTCGGCCGCAACTTCGCGGTAAGACGAGATCACCGAGCGCATCGCCCCGTCCCTGTCGGTCTGGCGGTAGAGTTCGAGATAGAGTGCGAGCGTGGCACGCTCCGGCCCGGAGGGATTGGCCATGGCCTCCAGCAGCGTGCGCAGCTGCAATCCGGCAAAGGATTGGGTCAGAAGCTTCTGCAGCCGCAGACGATCGGCCTGGGGCAGATTTGCGATACCCTCGATGAGGCGGCCCATATAGTCGTTCAGGCTCTCATCCGGCCGCTGCTCGATCTTCAGCGCGCTGCCCAGAACCTCCGCGACTGCCGCCAGGTTCTGGGACATGCGCTCGGGACCCGACAGCAGCATGATATTGAGCTGTCCTGCTATCGCCGAATTCTGGCTGAGGGCTGTCGGCTGCGCTGCCGAAGGGAGCGTTACCGGTCGAGGCGTTGCCGAGGGATCGGGGCGTAGCTTGGGCTCGGTCGCCGTAAAGTTTGCAGGGGACGCAGGGACTGGAGGAAGCATAGGCAACCTCTCCGGTTCTGGTGCCTCGGGATTCTTTGCATCCGGTGGACCATGACGGTGTGACGCGAAAGCGGTCACTTCGTCGGCTGACACCGATCCTCAATCCTCCCGCATTATGGTTAACGAAACCCTAAATTGATCGACTGGCAGGGCACTCCAGCCTCGCGCACAGATGGGCGCGCATGATGGACGCGCGGCGGACCATATTCGAATCAAGCAATCACAGGCCCAGGCATGACAGACAATCTTCTCCTGAACACCGACAGCTACAAGCTTGGCGTCTTTCTTCAGTATCCGCAGAATACGCGCGCCGTCAGCGCTTTCGTCACCACCCGGGGCAATTCGTTTCGGCCCGAGGTGATGTTCTTCGGACTGCAGATGTTCCTGAAGGGCTATCTGTCCAAGCCGATCACCCGTGCGGATATCGACGAGGCGGAGGAGGTCGCGCGCGCCCATGGCCAGCCCTTCAATCGCAGCGGCTGGGAGCATATCCTCAAGACCCATGGCGGGGTGCTGCCTCTCAAGATCGAGGCCCTGCCGGAAGGTCTGGCCATCCGGCGCGGAGTGCCTGTCATGCAGGTGGTCAACACCGATCCGCAGGTCCCCTGGCTCACCTCGTATATGGAGACGGCGCTGCTTCGGGCGGTGTGGTATCCTTCGACCGTTGCCACCACCGCCTGGCGGTTGCGTCTTGCAATCCAGCCATTTCTGGACAGGACAACCGACGACCCTGCGGGACTGCAGCCGAGCCGGATCAGCGACTATGGCTGCCGCAGCACATCAAGCACGGAGCAGGCCGCCATCGGCGGCGCGGCGCATCTCGTGCATTTCACCAGCTCGGATTCGCTACCGGCCATCCTTCAGGCACGCCGCTTCTACAATGCATCCATGCCGGCCTATTCGATTCCGGCGGCCGAGCACGGCACGATCATCGCATGGGGTCAGGGGCGAGAGGTCGATGCTTACTCCAACATGATCGATAATTTCGCGAGCTTCGGCGCCTATTCCGTCGTTTCCGACAGTTTCGACCTGCACAATGCCGTCTCGGAAATCTGGGGCAAGAAGCTGCAGACAAAGGTGCGCGCAGCCGGCGGCGTGCTGGTCGTGCGTCCCGACAGCGGTGACCCTATCGACACCCCCGTTCAGGTGGTCGCGCAGCTCGCCTACGCCTTCGGCACCCGGCTCAACGGCAAGGGATTCAAGGTGCTCGACGGGAATGTCCGGGTTATCCAGGCAGACGGGGTGTCGATACAGGACATCCAGATGATCCTCGGCCGGCTCGAAGGCATGGGCTTTTCGGCCGAGAACATTTCGTTCGGCATGGGATCGGGGCTGCTGCACAAGATCAACAGGGACACCATGTCCTTCACGATGCGCACGAGCGCCGTACAGGATGATGGCGGACAATGGCATCCGATTGCACGGCGCCCTTCCAACCCACAGGAGAAGGCGCCGATGGCCGGTCGCATGGCCGCGATTGCCGATGGCTACGACATCGTGGCTATACCGCTTCAGGATCTCGGGAACCGGACCAACCTTCTGCAGCCGGTCTGGCAGGATGGCAGGCTGATGGTGGATTGGAGCCTAGAGGAAATCCGGGCACGCGCGACGGCCGCGAGTTTGCCCCGTTAACTCAGACATCCACGAGGCGCATGTAACTCGGATAGAGGCCTGCCTCATCAGAGGGTAGCGGCACGCGCTCGCCGAAGGCCTCGTCCGAACGGCTGCGCTCGTCGACTATGAAGGCATCGAGCCAGTTGGCCGGCGCGTATCGCGGACCTTCTTCGATTGCGGCTTGGTCGGCGGACGATTCGATCAGATCGACATCATAGATGGAGGGGTTACGCGATACAGAGTCGAGGAGGATACTGGATGCTTCCGTCATGGTCGCCTGATCAACGCCTTTGTCACACGGGAGACTTGAAAGACCCGTTTTTGCCACCGATTTGTATGTGGGGATGATGCGAAGTCTGGGTTAACGAAACCTTGGCGAACCTTGCAGAAGCCCTCCCAATTCTCATCCATGAGAAGATCTAGGCATGAGCGTCAGGCCACCTGTTTTCCTGCTGTCATCCAAACCTGGCGAGGCGCCGACGCCGCTCGATGTGGAGCTTGCCGGCGAGAAAGCCGATGCGCTGGGCCGAGCGGGTCGCAGGGCGGAAGACGCTCTCTTGAGGCTGTCGCTCGCCCGCGATCAGGGCAAGACGGACCTCGACGATCTGCTTCACGAGGCGGCGGATGCCGTGTTCGGCCTGATGGTTCAACGGGAACTCTGCGGCCTGCGAAACCAGGCCGACATGATCCGCCGCTATGCCATACCCGCAGATGTCATCGCCCGTGTTGGCGTCAGTCGCCGCAGATAGGCGCCGAAGGATCAGCTATGGGCAAAGATATCGGTTTCTTCCCAGCCGAGCAGGTCGAGCTTTGAGCGGGTGGGCAGGAAGGCGAAGCAGGCCTCGGCATGATCGATCCGACCGTCCCGCACCAGGCGCTGGGTCAGCTTGTCCCGCAGCGCGTGCAGGTGGAGCACATCGGAAGCGGCGTATTCAAGCTGGGCCTGACTCAAGGTCTCGGCCGCCCAGTCCGACGATTGCTGCGCCTTGGAGATATCCACCTCCAGCAGCTCCTTGAGATTGTCCTTCAGCCCATGGCGATCGGTATAGGTCCGGCTGAGGCGCGAGGCGATCTTGGTGCAGAAGATGTTCGTGGTCGTCACGCCGAAGGTGTGAAAGAGCACGGCGATGTCGAATCTACCGTAATGAAAGATCTTCTGCCGCGCGGGGTCGGCAAGCATGGCCGTCAGATTGGGCGCAGCCGTCTGGCCCCTGGCGATACGGATGACGTCGGCGGTGCCATCACCGGGAGACAGCTGCACGACGCAGAGGCGATCACGGCGCGGGACGAGGCCCAGGGTCTCAGTGTCGATCGCGATTGCATCCAAATAGCGCGCTGCATCTTCTGCTGCGATATCTCCCTCGTGATAGCGAATCGTCGTCATGCAGATCTCCGGAACCCACTCAAGTTTCCTGCCGCTATAGCCCAAAGCGCCTGCCGGCACCATCCTGAGGGCTCTCCCTGGCACGCTCACCAGCGGGGTTCGCAGAGGCAGCAGACGGATAACAGCCTTGTGATAGGCGCATGCAGTCATCGTGGGCAGCCCTCTTGGCTGCATATTAGATGCGCAAACGCACTTTCATTTCCCGGAAACCGCGCCAATTCGAAAGGAATCAGGGGCAAATCGCATTCATATGGCCGGCACCACCTGACATGCCCGAAGCAAGCTATGCGCAAAACGCACTGCTGCGTTGCAACAACGGTGATTGGCAGACCAAAGCGATGTGAGTATAACAAAATCATCGAAGCGGCGCACTCCTCCTCCCAGTGCCGCTCGGTAGGATCGGCAATACTCCTCCTCCTCCCAATTGCCGATCAAGTTTAAGAGCCTGGCGCATCCTCCTCCCGCGCCAGGTTCTTTTCATTTCAGCTCCCCCCTCACCGATTGCTCCTCCAGCGCGCCCAAGGCTGTCTCTTGCGCTTGATGCATGCGGGCACGCGGTCATATAAGGCCTTCTGCTTGCAAGACGCTCAGGAGGCATTCATGACGGTGAAGTTTGGAACAAGCGGCCTGAGGGGTCTTTCGACGGATCTGGTCGGCTCCGTATCGGCGCTTTACGCAACCGCATTCGCCCGGCACATGCTTGAAAGCGGCGCGCTGACATCCGGTGCTCCCATCGTCATTGGCCGCGATTTTCGGCCCTCGAGCCCAGAAATCTCCGCAACCATCATGGCTGCCGTGAAGCGGCTCGGCCTGCATCCCATCGATTGCGGAACAATCCCGACACCGGCACTCGCCCTTTATGGTGCCTCGATCGGCGCAGCCGGCATCATGGTGACGGGCTCTCATATTCCGGCGGATCGGAACGGCATCAAGTTCTACCGGCCGGATGGCGAGATCAACAAGGCCGATGAAGACGCGATCACGCGAATCGCGCGGGACCTCAAGGACGATGCCGAGGCCAACAGGGTCGAGGCGGGATCCGGCGATGATCGCGAAGCGGATGCCACCCGGCTCTTCATCGACCGCAATCTCGGCATCCTCGCGCGCGAGGCGCTGAAGGGCAAACGAATCGGCATCTACCAGCACAGCTCCGTCGCCCGGGACATGCTGGTCACCGTCTTCGAACAGTGCGGCGCGACAGTGTTTCCGCTGGGGCGCTCGGAAGAGTTCATCCCTGTCGATACGGAAGCCGTCTCGGCGGACACCGTGGCGCAGCTCGCCAAATGGACACACGAGCTTGCGCTGGATGCGGTGCTCTCAACCGATGGGGACGGAGATCGGCCGCTTGTGGCCGACGAACACGGCGTGCCGCTGCGTGGTGACCTGCTCGGCTTGATCGTTTCGCGGTTCCTCGGCGCAAAGGTCGTCGCCACGCCGGTCACCTCGAATTCCGGTCTCGAACAGGATGGGGGCTTTGCCGTTCGCCGCACCCGCGTCGGCTCGCCTTTTGTCATTGCTGCGATGGAAGAGGCGCTTGCGGCCGGCGAAACGAGCGTGCTGGGCTTCGAGGCCAATGGCGGCCTGATGCTCGGTTCCGATTTCACTCTCGGGGAGAAATCGATCACGGCGCTTCCGACCCGGGACAGCTTCCTGCCGGCACTGGCGGTGCTCGGAACCGCCGCGGAACGGGGACTGTCGCTGTCGCAGCTGGTCGAGGATTTCAGTCTGCCCGTGGCGCTCAGCGATCGCGTGGAGAATTATGCCAGCGAGCGCAGCACCTCGCTGATAGCGCATCTGAGGGCTTCGCGAGAACAGTTGTCCGCATTTCTCGCCCCGCTCGGCGAGGTGGCGACAGTCAGCGATATCGACGGGCTGCGCGTGACGCTGGCCGACGGTCGCGTCATCCATTTCCGTCCATCGGGCAATGCCCCTGAAATGCGCTGCTATGTCGAGGCGGCAGACAAGGCGCGTGCTGCCTCCCTCCTGGAAGAGGGGCTTTCGCTGCTGGGGCGCTGGTCGGTCTGAACCATAGGAGATCCTGCGGCGTATTGGTCATAACAGAACCAAGAGGATGTCATGACCAAAATCGCCTGGATTACCGGTTCCAGCACCGGCATCGGTCGCGCACTTGCCGAACGGCTCGTGCGTGACGGATATCGTGTCGCCGTCAGTGCGCGCAGTGAAGAGGGCCTTGCGACGATTGCCGCGAGCCATCCCGGCAAGGTGGGCGTTTACCCGCTCGACGTCACGCAGCCCGATGCCGTGAAGCAGGTATTCGAGCGGATCGAGAGCGAGATGGGTCCGGTCGATCTCGCCGTTTTTGCCGCCGGTTCCTATACGCGCGATTACGCAGAGGATTTCGACAGCGCACGCACGCGCCAGATGTTCGAATTGAACGTGCTGGCGACGGCCTCGTGCCTGGAAACCGTCATGCCGGCAATGATAGCGCGCCGTCGCGGCCATATCGCGGTGGTCGCTTCGGTTTCCGGCTATGTCGGCCTGCCGGGTGCGGCAACCTATGGAGCGACCAAGGCAGCGCTCAACGTCATGTGCGAAGCGCTCTATCCCGAGCTGGAGCGGCATGGCGTGAAGATGACCATCATCAACCCGGGCTTCGTGGATACGCCTCTGACGAAGAAGAACGATTTCCCGATGCCGTTCCTGATTTCTTCCGAGGAAGCCGCAGACACAATCGCCAAGGGGTTGGAAAAGGGCAAGTTCGAGATCATCTTCCCCTGGAAGATGGCGCTTGCGATCCGGTTTCTGCACGCCCTGCCACACGGCCTGCGCTTTGCACTGACGCGCAAGATGCTCCGGCCCAAGCCGTGAGTTAGAGCCTCAACAACCGCACACGTGGATTATGTTCAGGCTGGCTTGTCCAGCCTGAACTGTACGACGTCGATGCGACCAAAGCGGAAGCCGACGGCGCAATAGTGCAGATAAAGCCGCCACATGCGGTAGAAGCGGCGATCGAAGCCGAGCGGCTCGATCTTCTGCCAGTTGGCGGTGAACGCGCTGTCCCAGGCGATGAGCGTCCGGTCGTAGTCGCGGCCGAACCGGAAGCGATCTCCAACGGCCAGTCCTGCAGCCTGTGCATCCCGTTCGAAAACGGTCACGGACGGCAGCATACCGCCCGGGAAGATATAGGTCTGGATGAAATCGGCGCTACGGCGATAGTAGTCGAAGCGGCTTTCATCAATGGTGATCGTCTGGATCAGGGCCTGGCCGCCCGAGACGAGGCGCTCCTGTACGGTCTTGAAATAGACCGGCCAGTTTTCTTCACCCACGGCCTCGAACATCTCGATGGAGACGATCTTATCATATTGGCCGCGGCAGTCGCGATAGTCTTCAAGGCGGATGTCAACGCGGTCGGCGAAACCCGCCTTTTCCAAGCGCTCACGGGCAAACTTCGCCTGCTCGGTGGACAGGGTCAGGCATGTCACCCGACAGCCGGTCTTGCGGATCGCGTGTTCGGCAAAGCCGCCCCAGCCACAGCCGATTTCCAGGACATGATCATCCGGACCGATCTTCAACTCATCGACGATGCGGGCGTATTTGGCCTCCTGTGCATCGGCCAGCGTCATGCCCGGCTGGCTGTAGAGCGCCGACGAATAGGTCATGGTCCGGTCGAGCCATAGACCGTAAAAGGCGTTTCCGAGATCATAGTGATAGGCGATGTTTCGCCGGCTGCCCTTTTTCGAATTGCGCCGCAGCTTGTGGCGCAGACGGGCGAGCGTCTTGAAGATGGACGAAGAGGCAAGGACACGTCCGAGCTGGGGCTCGTTGGCAAGCGCCAACTCCAGGACGGCACCGATATCGGGTGAATCCAGATCGCCATCCATGAAGGCCTGGGCAAATCCCAGGGTCCCGCTCGTCAGTATGCGCAGGACCGGGCTCGCATTGCGGACGCAGAGCACGGCATTGGGGCCTGGCATCGCGCCGATGGCGACGTGTTCTCCATATCCCTCGAACTGCAGCGTCAGCCGGCCGACGGCAATGCGGTCGGCCCAGCGACACATCATCCGCTGCCAGAATGTGAGAGAGCTAACGACAGGGTGCATTTCCTGCTCAGCGTGACTCATGACTTATTCATCCCATTCTGCACAACGATCGTGGAGGCTATTTTGGCTGCGGCCGGCTTGTGTCGATAGATCGGAACTCCCTTCCACCAGAGCTTCAGCGCCTCCCAGTGAATGCCCCCCATCACCTTGAGGGTCATCAAAGGATACTTCAGCAACATGTGCAACAAGCCTTTGTCTGACAAAGGACGGCGCCTGCCGGAAAAAGTTGCAAACAGCAGCGGGCCCTCCGGGTCATTTTCGCCAATGTTGATGGCAACGTCGTCCGACGGCGGGCTGATGCGGAAATTGTATTCGCAGTTCATCGGCATGAAGGGAGAAACATACATTTCCTTGGCGCAACGGTGCCGCAGGATCGCACCACCATCAGCGTTCACGGGGATCACATAGGTGTGGCGCTCGTTGAAGGTATTGCAGACCTCGTAAAGTACGGCTTCGAGCGCTCCATCTGCGCGGTAGCAGAAATAGACGGTCAGCGGATTGAAGACGTAGCCGAGGATCCGCGGATAGCAGAGCATGCGGATCTTCCAATCCGTGGCCTCCAGACCCGCCGCCGAAAGTCGCTCTTCCACCCAGTTGCGGAGTTCGCCCGGCCGGCCATTGCCATGGTCGACGTCATGAACGGAGTAGAGGGCTGCCCGGTTATAGCCAAACAGCCGCATGCGCCCGTTCAGCTCCTCGATCTCATCGAGATCGACGAGCAGCGAGAAGACACTGTAGCGCAGGCTGTGCTTCTTAGGCCGGCTGCGGACATGCAGCACATGCCCGGCATAGATTGCGGAATTCAGTGTCATTCAGCAGCCTCGAGCTGGCGGCTGATGACGATGCGGCCAGACTCGTTGGGAACCGACCAGGGCCGGCGGACACCACCCAGGGCCTCCGCCACGGCCAAGCCTGCCTGCAGACCATCCTCATGGAAGCCGCTGCCGAAATAGGCGCCGCAGAACCAGGTCTTGCGACGTCCCTGCAGCTCCCAGATCCGGCGCTGCGCGCGAATGGCCGCAACGTCGAACAGCGGATGTTCATAGTTGAAGGTCTTGATGATCTTGGACGGATCGATCGGCCGGCATGGATTCAAGGTGACGAACAGCGGCGTCGCCGGATCGAGCGACTGCAGCTTGTTCATCCAGTAGGTCACGCAAAGGGTTTCGCTCGCATCGGCCTGTGTTTCGGCCACGTAGTTCCAGCTCGACCACACGGCCTTGCGCTTCGGCATCAGCCGCTCGTCCGAATGCAGGACGGCCAGGTTCGGCGTGTACTGGAAGGATTCCAGGATCTCACGCTCTTCGCTGTCTGCATCTTCGAGAAGGTCGATGCTCTGGTTGGCATGGGTGGCCAGGACAATTTCGTCGAAAGCTTCGACATGCCCATGCACATCCGTCACCTCAACGCCGGAGATCCCCCGCCGAACACCGGTCACGGCGGTTCCGAGGCGCACTTCGCCACCGAAATCGGCGAGAATGCGGGCAACATATTCGCGGCTGCCGCCCTTTACGGTCCGCCAGCGCGGGCGATCCTTGAGCACGAGCAAGCCATGGTTAGCGAAGAAGCGAATGAAGGCATGCAGCGGATAGAGCCGCATTTCGGACGCCGTCGTCGACCAGATGGCCGCGCCCATCGGCAGAAGATGATCCTCGACGAAGGAGGGCGCATAGTTGGCGGAGGCGAGATAATCGCCGAGCGACACACCTTCGAGTTCCGGGCGATCGAGAAGACCTGGGGCTTCCTTGTAGAAGCGCAGAATGTCCTTCACCATGCGCCAGAAGCGTGGGCGGAAGATGTTCGACTTCTGGCCCATCAGCCCGGAAAGGCCGGAGCCGGAATATTCAAAAGCTCCACCGCCGAGCGAAGCGGCAAAGGACATATTCGACGGCAGAGTCGGGACGTTGAGCTGCTCGAACAGTTTCACCAGATTGGGATAGTTCCGGTCATTATAGACGATGAAACCGGTGTCGACGGGAATATCCCTGGTGACCCCGGGCGCAAGCACCGTATTGGAATGGCCACCTGGACGGTTTTCCGTTTCGTAGAGAACGACATCGACACTTTTCGAGAGCAGCCACGCACAAGAAAGACCCGAAATTCCCGAACCGACGACCGCGATCCTGCGTTTACCGCCGATTGCGGCCTTCGTAATACCAGTGTCCATTATCCGCCCTTTATCAAGTGTTCCATCCAATGGATTTGTCTTGGATTACGCAAGGCAAATCTCAATGGATCGATGCTCGCGAATAAATTCACATTTGGTGATCCGGTCGAAGGGCAACGCCGTAGACCACTCCATGATGAACGCGATACACATCTCGGCAGATGCGTGCTACAATGACCCCGGGCGGACAGCACGGCAACAGGTCGTTGCGCCGCTCAAACGAGGGAAAAAAAGCGTTTCGATGACCGAGTCGGTGGAAGAACTGGACCAGCGTAACTTCTCGCAGCTTCTGGCCGCCGTTGGCCGCGACAGAGACATCGAGGCCTTCGAGACTCTCTTCAAATATTATGGTCCGAAAGTGCGTGCCTACATGGCAAAGCTTGCCCGAGATGGACAGGCAGCCGAGGAGCTCATGCAGGAGACCATGCTGGCGGTCTGGAACAAGGCCGAGCAGTTCGACCCGACGCGAGGCAACGTCTCCAGCTGGATCTTCACCATCGCCCGCAATCAGCGCATCGACGCGTTCCGTCGCGAAAGACGGCCGACCTTTGATCCGTCCGATCCGGCCTTCGTGCCCGACGACGTTCCGCCGGCCGATGTCGAATTCGAAGGCAAGCAGGAGGCAGACCGCCTCCGGCGTGCCATGGAAACCCTACCACCCGAACAGCTCGAACTCCTCAAAATGTCGTTTTACAGAGAAGCATCCCACAGCACGATCGCAGCCGAACTCGGGCTGCCTATGGGAACCGTGAAATCGCGCATTCGCCTCGCCTTTGCGAAGCTGCGCGCAGCATTGGAGGAGCGTGCATGAGCCTCCACGTTCAACATCATATCAGCGACGAACTGCTGCTCGATTACGCCAGCGGCAATCTGGCCGAAGGTTGGAGCATTGCGGTTGCCACGCATCTGGCGCTCTGCCCGTCCTGCCGGGATCGACTGTCCTTCATGGAACACACCGGCGGGCAGTTGCTCGAGGCAACAGAGGTCAAGGAGAACGAACCTGCCTCTGCAGATGACAGCTGGGCCATGATGAAGGCGAAGCTGAGGGATCAGGGCCCCTCGCGCGCGGTTGCGGCCACCCCAGTGGCGACGCCGGTCGACATTCCGGTCCTGCCCGAGCCGCTGCGCTCCTATCTCGGCAGTGACGTCGACGGCCTGAAGTGGAAAGCGCTCGGGCGCGGCGCCTATCATATTCCGATCAAGACGGGCGACAGCGAAAGCCAGGTGCGCCTTCTCAAGATCCCGGCGGGCAAGCCCGTGCCCGAACACTCGCATGGTGGCCGCGAGCTGACACTTGTGCTGAAGGGCGCATTTACCGATGGCTCCACCGTGTTCAAGCGCGGCGACATCGAGGAAGCGGACGAGACGCTGACGCACCAGCCGGTGGCAACACCGGACGAGGACTGCATCTGTCTGGCGGTCACCGATGCGCCGCTGAAGTTCAAGAGCCTGCTGGTCCGTCTGGTCCAGCCGGTTCTCGGGATCTGATTGGAGGCCGGGCGCCCGCCCGGCCCAGGAGGAAGACCTATGCCTTACGTCATCGCCTACATTTCGACGGCCGTGGTCTTCTTTGCGATCGATTATCTCTGGCTCACCCGGATCGCGATCGGTTTCTACCGGGAGCATATTGGCGCGCTTCTGCTGGAGACGCCGAACTTCGCGGCGGCGGGCATCTTCTATCTGTTCTATGTGGCCGGCCTTGCCTATTTCTCGGTGATGCCGGCCGTCACCGCCGGCAGCATTGTCACCGCACTGGTCAATGGAGCGCTCATCGGGTTGCTCGCCTACGGCACTTACGACATGACCAATCTTGCCACGCTCAAGGGCTGGTCGCTGCAGGTCAGCCTTGTGGATATGGCCTGGGGCGCTTTCCTGTCCGCAACCGCCTCGGCGGCTGGCTATCTCGCCGTTTCACGCTTTGCCACGACCTGACCGCTGGCAGCCTCGGCAGCGGCGCCCTATGTTCTGGGCATGATCAAACCGGACCTTCTTCTCCATCCGACACCCGGCGGGCTCTATTGTCCGCTGGGTGATTTTTTCGTCGATCCGGTCCGGCCGGTCGACCGGGCGCTCATTACGCACGGCCATTCCGACCATGCCCGCTCGGGACACGCCCATGTTCTGGCGACACGGCAGACGCTGGATATCATGGCGATCCGCTACGGTGCGGATTTCTGCGGCACGTCGCAGAGCGCCGCTTTTGGCGAAACCCACGTGATCAACGGGGTTTCAATCCGCTTTCATCCAGCCGGGCATGTCCTGGGGTCCGCACAGATCGAGATCGAAGCACAGGGGACGCGGATTGTCGTTTCCGGCGACTACAAGCGCGGGGCTGATCCCACCTGCGCCAGTTTCGAGCCGGTTCCCTGCGATGTCTTCATCACCGAGGCAACCTTCGGCCTGCCCGTGTTCCACCATCCGGAGCCACGGTTGGAAATCCAAAAGCTTTTGACCTCCCTGCAGCAGTTTCCGGAACGCAGCCATCTGATCGGTGCCTATGCGCTGGGCAAGGCGCAGCGGGTGATCTCGCTGATCCGGCGCGGCGGCTATGAGAAGCCGATTTATATCCACGGGTCGATGGCGAAGCTTTGCGACTACTACACCGAGCAGGGCGTAGAACTCGGGGAGCTGAGGCCTGCGACGACGGAAGACAAGAAGTCTGGTCATCTCAAGGGCGCCGTGGTGATCGGCCCGCCCTCGGCCTTCAACGATCGCTGGGCGCGGCGCTTCGAGGATCCGCTCGCGATCTTCGCCTCGGGCTGGATGATGGTGCGCCAAAGGGCGAAACAGCGGGGTGTGGAACTGCCGCTCGTCATCTCCGACCATTGCGACTGGCCGGAACTACTGGACACGATCCGCGAAGTCGGGCCGCAGGAGGTCTGGGTGACTCATGGGCGAGAAGAAGCACTGGTGCGCTGGTGCGAGCTTGAGGGCATCAAGGCCCGACCGCTGCATCTCGTCGGTTACGAAGACGAGGGGGATTGAGATGAAGGCCTTTGCCCGCCTCCTCGATCGTCTGGTTCTCACCCCGAGCCGCAACGGCAAGCTGACGCTGCTGACCGACTATTTCCGCGACACGCCAGATCCTGATCGTGGCTATGCGCTGGCCGCACTGACCGACGGTCTCGACATCAAGGGCGTGAAGCCCGCTCTGCTCAAGGAGCTGGTGCTCGAGCGGATGGACCCGATCCTGTTCCAGTATTCCTATGACTATGTCGGCGATCTGGCCGAGACCATTTCGCTGGTCTGGGAGCCGCAAGCATCCGAGGCGGAAAACGACCAGGATCTCGAAAGCCTTTCCAAGATCGTCGAGCGGCTACAGCGCCTTGGGCGAAACGAGACGCGCTCGGTCATGCGCGACCTCTTCGACAGGCTCGACACGTCCGAACGGTTCGCGCTCATCAAGCTCGTGACTGGAGGACTTCGGATTGGCGTCTCGGCGCGCCTGACCAAGCAGGCGCTGGCGCTCTATGGCAACAAAGATGTCGTCGACATCGAGAGCCTTTGGCACGGGTTGAAGCCGCCTTATCTAGAGCTCTTCGCCTGGCTGGAGGATCGGGTCGAAAAGCCTGTCTTGTCGACGCCGGCGATTTTCCATTCCGTGATGCTGTCGACGCCGATCGAGGACAAGGACCTGCCCAACCTTGACCCCAAGGATTTCGCTGCCGAATGGAAGTGGGATGGCATCCGCGTGCAGCTTTCCTGCTCTGGCGGGCGCAGCCGGCTCTATTCCCGCTCCGGCGACGATATCTCCGGCGCCTTTCCTGATATCATCGAGGCGGCCCGGTTCGACGGCGTGATCGACGGCGAGCTGCTCGTCGGCGGCACATCGCGGACAAACGCGCCGACGCGCAGCTTCTCGGATCTGCAGCAGCGGCTCAATCGCAAGAGCGTGACATCCAAGATGATCGAGGACTATCCAGTCTTCATCCGCGCTTATGACATTCTCTTCGATGGCGATGCCGATGTGCGGCCTGAAACCTTTCTCACGCGCCGGGAGCGGCTGGGCGCCCTGGTCGACCGGCAGGAGCCACGGCGCTTCGACCTCTCACCGCTCGTGTCCTTCTCGACGTGGGAAGAGCTGGAGCAGCTTCGCGCCGCGCCACCAGATCCCGTGATCGAAGGGGTGATGCTGAAGCGGCTGGACAGCAGCTATCAGGCGGGACGCGCCAAGGGGCCGTGGTTCAAGTGGAAGCGCGATCCGATGAATGCCGATGCCGTGCTGATGTATGCGCAGCGGGGGCACGGCAAACGGTCCAGCTATTATTCCGACTTCACCTTCGGGGTCTGGACGGCGATCCCCGGCGAGGGCGATGTTCTGGTGCCCGTCGGCAAGGCCTATTTTGGCTTCACCGACGAGGAGCTGGAGGTGCTCGACCGCTTCGTGCGCAACAATACGGTCGACCGCTTCGGCCCCGTGCGGGCTCTCAGGGCCGAGCCTGAGCACGGTTTTGTCGTGGAGGTGGCCTTCGAGGGGCTGGCGCGTTCCAACCGGCATAAATCGGGGGTGGCGATGCGGTTTCCCCGCATCGCGCGTCTGCGTCAGGACAAGCTGCCCAGGGATGCCGACCGACTGGAGACGCTGGTCTCGCTGATCGACAAGTAAGTCAGCGTGTCGTCAGGCAGCGCGAGACGCTGTCCTGCCAGCCGGCAATTGCTGCCTCGCGTTCACTTGCAGCCATCCCGGGCTCGAAACGACGATCACGCCGCCAGGTCGCGGCAAAGCCTTTCTGGTCGGGCCAGAGGCCGGCGCGAGAACCGGCAAGCCAGGCAGCACCCAGAACGGTGGTTTCCAGCACCACGGGACGATCGACGGGGGCAGCGAGGATGTCGGCCAGACGCTGCATCGTCCAGTCGGAGGCGACCATGCCGCCATCAACGCGCAGAACCGTCTTCGAGGCACTGCCGTTCCAGTCCTTCTTCATCGCCTCCAAGAGATCATGGGTCTGGTACGCGACGCTTTCGAGTACGGCGCGGGCAAATTCGGCAGGACCCGTGCCGCGGGTCAGGCCGAAGATGGCGCCACGGGCATCGGCATCCCAATGCGGCGCACCAAGACCGGTAAAGGCCGGGACAAGATAGACACGCTGATGCGGATCGGCCTTGCTGGCGAGCGCATCGGTTTCCGAAGCGACCTTGACGAAGCCCATCTGGTCGCGCAGCCACTGGACAGCGGCGCCAGCGATGAAGATCGAGCCTTCGAGGGCGTAAGTGGTTTCGCCATTCAGACGATAGGCGATCGTCGTCAGCAAACGGTTGGACGAAGCGACGCGATCCGGTCCGGTGTTCAACAGCGCAAAGCAGCCCGTGCCATAGGTCGATTTCATCATGCCCGGCTCGAAGCAGGCATTGCCGATCACGGCAGCCTGCTGGTCCCCGGCGACGCCGAGGATCGGGATTGCGGCGCCCAACACGGACGCATCGGTAATGCCGAAATCGTCGGCGCAGTCCTTGACCTCCGGTAGCATGGCGCGCGGGATATCGAGGATGGAGAGAAGCTCGTCGTCGAAGCGGTTTTCGCCGATGTCGTAGATCAGGGTGCGCGAGGCATTGGTGGCATCGGTCGCATGGACCTTGCCGCCGGTCAGCTTGTAGATGAGCCAGCTATCGACCGTGCCGAAGCAGATTTCTCTTTTTTCGGCGCGAGCCTTCAAGCCGCCGACATTCTTCAGGAGCCAGGACAGCTTGGTGCCGGAAAAATAGGGATCGAGCAGCAGGCCGGTCTTTTGCGTGAAGAGCGGCTCCAGACCCTTCTGCTTGAGTTCATCGCAGAAGCGGGCGGTGCGGCGGTCCTGCCAGACGATGGCGCGGTGAACGGGCTTGCCCGTGCTGCGATCCCAGACGACGACCGTTTCGCGCTGGTTGGTGATGCCGATCGCGGTGACATCGCCAATCTTGATCTTGGCGGCCGCGAGCGCCTTTTCGATGGTCGCCAGCACGCTCTGCCAGATTTCGTCCGCATCATGCTCGACCCAGCCGGAATCGGGGAAATGCTGGGTGAACTCCTGCTGGGCGACACCGACGATATGCATCTCGTGATCGAAGATCATCGAGCGGGTCGAGGTCGTTCCTTGGTCGATGGCCAGAATGTAACCGCTCATCAGGCTTAGGCTCCTTATGTGAAGAAGCCGGGGCGTAGATTTCGCCCCGGCGGTTGTCAATCGACAGAGTTGTCAGATCAGTTCTGCCAGCTCTTGACCAGTTCGTCGTAGTTGACGGTCATCGGGGTGCCCTTCTCGTCAGCCAGCTTCAGCTGAGGAGCGAGATTGCCCTTGGCAACGGCGTCGGCATTCCACTCTTCGAGGGTCTTTTCCTCGGCGAGCTTCGGACCGATGTCGCCCTGAACGCCTGCACGCTCGAGACGCTCAAGAACCTTTTCCTGCTCGGCGCAGAGCGAGTCCATGGCTTCCTGTGCGGTCTTGGCGCCGGAGGAGGCATCACCGATTGCCTGCCACCAGAGCTGAGCCAGCTTCGGATAGTCAGGAACGTTGGTGCCGGTCGGCGACCACTGCAGACGGGCCGGCGAGCGATAGAACTCGATCAGACCGCCAAGCTTCGGAGCGCGCTCGGTGAAGGACGGATGGTCGAGCGTCGACTGACGGATGAAGGTCAAGCCGACATGGCTCTTCTTCACGTCGACAGTCTTCGAGGTGACGAACTGAGCGTAGAGCCAGGCAGCCTGGGCACGATCGACCGGGGTCGACTGCATCAGGGTCCAGGAACCTGCGTCCTGATAGCCAAGCTTCATGCCGTCCTTCCAGTAGGCGCCCTTCGGCGAGGGAGCCATGCGCCATTTCGGCGTGCCATCCTCGTTCATGACCGGCAGCCCTTCCTTGACCATGTCGGCGGTGAAGGCGGTGTACCAGAACATCTGCTGGGCGATTTCACCCTGTGCCGGGACCGGGCCCGATTCGGAGAAGGTCATGCCGGCAGCCTGCGGCGGAGCATAAGCCTTCAGCCACTGGAGGTACTTCTCGATCGAGTAGACGGCAGCCGGACCATTGGTGTCACCACCACGGGCAACGCAGGAGCCAACCGGACGGGAGTTCTCGTCAACCTTGATACCCCATTCGTCGACCGGGCGGCCGTTCGGGATACCCTTGTCGCCGTTGCCGGCCATGGAGAGCCAGGCATCGGTGAAGCGCCAGCCGAGCGACGGGTCCTTCTTGCCATAGTCCATATGGCCATAGACCTTCTTGCCGTCGATTTCGCGACCGGTGAAGAATTCGGCGATGTCTTCATAAGCCGACCAGTTGACCGGCACGCCGAGGTCATAACCATACTTGGCCTTGAAGTCGGCCTTGTTCTTCTCGTCGTTGAACCAGTCGTAGCGGAACCAGTAGAGGTTCGCGAACTGCTGGGTCGGCAGCTGATAGAGCTTGCCATCCGGAGCCGTGGTGAAGGAGCGACCGATGAAGTCCTCGACATCAAGGGTCGGGCTCGTGACGGCCTTGCCTTCGCCTGCCATCCAGTCCGTCAGGTTGCGCACCTGCTGATAGCGCCAGTGGGTGCCGATCAGGTCGGAGTCATTGATGTAAGCGTCGTAGATGTTCTCGCCCGACTGCATCTGCGTCTGCAGCTTTTCGACGACGTCGCCTTCGCCGATCAGGTCATGGGTGACCTTGATGCCGGTGATGGCGGTAAAGGCCGGAGCGAGGACCTTGGATTCGTATTCATGCGTAGTGATGGTTTCGGAGACGACCTTGATCTCCATGCCCTGGAACGGCTTGGCAGCGTCGATGAACCACTGCATTTCGGCTTCCTGGGCCGCACGGTCGAGTGACGACAGGTCACCGATTTCCGTGTCCAGGAACTTCTTTGCCGCTTCCATATCGGCAAAGGCGACGCCCGTCATGGCCAAGAGCATGGCAGCCGTCGTCGTCAAAAGTTGCTTTCGCATATTTGTCCTCCCTAAAGGTTTGCGATTGCAGACACTTTGCAGTCTTGAAGGATGGCGACCTCCCGCCGCCATCCGCCTTTTCTTGCTCTACACGTAGCGGAATACGCCGATGGCGTAGACAACGGAGAGAGCGAGAGCCCACCACAGGCTCGGTCCGACGAGACCGAGCCAAGCGAGATGAATGAACGCCGAACCGAGCAGCGAGACGAAGAGTCGGTCGCCGCGTGTGGTTTCAAAGCGCAAGATGCCAATCCGCGGATTGCCGCCGGGCGAGAGATATTCCCAAACCGCCATCGACAGGATCAACGCGAAAATCACGAGGAAGAAGATCGCTGTCGGCAGCGTCCAGGCCATCCATGAGAAATCCATCGAACCCTCCTCAGACGCGGCCCAGGGCAAAGCCCTTGGCGATGTAGTTACGGACGAAATAGATCACGAGCGCTCCGGGGATGATGGTCAGCACACCGGCTGCCGCCAGCACGCCCCAGTCCATGCCGGATGCCGAGACCGTACGCGTCATGGTCGCCGCAATCGGCTTGGCATCCGTGGTCGTCAGGGTGCGGGCAATCAGCAGTTCGACCCAGGAGAACATGAAGCAGAAGAAGGCGGCGACACCGATGCCGGATGCAATCAGCGGCATGAAGATCTTCACGAAGAACTTCGGGAAAGAATAGCCGTCGATATAGGCCGTCTCGTCGATCTCCTTCGGCACGCCCGACATGAAGCCTTCGAGGATCCAGACGGCGAGCGGCACGTTGAACAGGCAGTGTGCGATGGCAACCGCGATATGCGTGTCGATCAGATTGAAGGCCGAATAGAGCTGGAAGAATGGCAAGGCGAAGACGGCTGGCGGCGCCATGCGGTTGGTCAGCAGCCAGAAGAACAGGTGCTTGTCACCGAGGAAGCGGTAGCGCGAAAAGGCATAGGCTGCCGGGAGCGCCACTGCGACCGAGATCACCGTGTTCAGCACCACGTAGATGATCGAGTTGATATAGCCATTGTACCACGACGGATCGGTAAAGATCACAACATAATTGGCAATGGTCGGATCTGTCGGCCACAACGAGAAATCTCCCAGGATCTCGTTGTTGGTCTTGAAGCTCATGTTGACGAGCCAGTAGATCGGCAGGATCAGGAAGACAATGTAGATCGTAGGGATCAGGAAGCCGAAGCGGGAACGGGTATCGGAAGCGTTCATCGGTCTCCTCCTCACTGGCTCTTGGCGTCGCTGACGGTCATGACGGTGTAGAAGACCCATGACAGCAGCAGGATGATCAGGAAGTAGATGATCGACATGGCCGCGGCCGGACCGAGGTCGAACTGTCCGACCGCCATCTTGACGAGGTCGATCGACAAGAACGTGGTCGAATTGCCGGGGCCGCCGCCGGTGACGACGAAAGGCTCCGTATAGATCATGAAACTGTCCATGAAGCGCAGCAGAACGGCGATCAGCAGGACGCGCTTCATCTTCGGCAGCTGAATGTATCGGAAGACGGACCAGCGCGACGCGCCATCGATCTTGGCTGCCTGATAATAGGCGTCGGGGATCGACACGAGACCGGCATAGCAGAGGAGCACGACGAGGCTCGTCCAGTGCCAGACATCCATCACGATGATGGTAACCCAGGCGTCGATCGGATCACGGGTATAGTTGTAGTCAACGCCCATCGCATTCAGGGTGTAGCCGAGCAGACCGATGTCGACGCGTCCGAAGACCTGCCAGATGGTGCCGACGACATTCCACGGGATGAGCAGCGGCAGCGCCATCAGCACGAGGCAGACAGGCACGCCCAGCCCCTTCTTTGGCATGTTGAGGGCGATGAAGATGCCGAGCGGCACCTGGATCGCCAGGATGATCATCGAAAAGGCGAGATTTCTGAAGAGAGCGTCCCAGAAGCGGTCTGAAGACAGGATATCGGCAAACCAGTCCGTGCCAGCCCAGAAGAACTGGTTGTTTCCGAAGGTGTCCTGGACGGAATAGTTCACCACGGTCATCAGCGGGATGACGGCCGAGAAGGCCACCAGCACGAGGACCGGAATGACCATGAACCAGGCTCTGTTGTTCCAGGTCTTTTCCATCGTCAGCCCTCCATGCCTACGCGCCAGGAATCGGCATAGATGCCGACACCTTCCGGAACGAATGTGATCTTGGGATCAGCCGGGATTTCGGCATCCTCCGGCACGACAATCGACAAGAGCTGGCCGGCGAAGCTGGCTCGGACGATCTTCTGGCGGCCGATATCCTCGACCTTGGCGACGGACACCGGCATGCCTTCACGGCCGAGGCGGACGAATTCGGGACGAACCCCGAGCTCGATCTTGCCCTGACCGGACAGCTTGGGTGCTCCGGGCAGGCTGACGGTCTGGTCGCCGATGGTCGCGATTGCGCCGGAGACCTTGACCGGCATGACATTCATGCCGGGCGAGCCGATGAAATAGCCGACGAAGGTGTGGCTCGGGCGCTCGAAGAGTTCAGCCGGCGTGCCGATCTGGACGATCTGGCCGTCATACATGACGACGACCTTGTCGGCGAAGGTCAGGGCCTCGGTCTGGTCATGGGTGACATAGACCATGGTGAAGCCCGACTGGCGATGCAGACGCTTGAGCTGCGAACGCAGAACCCACTTCATGTGCGGGTCGATGACGGTCAGCGGCTCATCAAAGAGGATGGCGTTGACATCGGAGCGAACGAGACCGCGACCGAGCGAGATCTTCTGCTTCTGGTCGGCGGTCAGGCCCTGGGCACGCTTTTGCGCCATGGGCTGCAGGTCGATCATGTCGAGGATCTCGTTGACCCGCTTGGTGACCTGTTCTTCCGGGACATGGCGGTTGCGCAGCGGGAAGGCCAGATTGTCGTAGACGCTCATCGTGTCGTAGACGACCGGGAACTGAAAGACCTGGGCGATGTTGCGGGCGGCCGTCGGCAGGTTCGTGACGTCGACGCCATCGAAATGAATACTGCCATCCGAGGGGTGGATCAGACCCGAGATGATGTTGAGCAGCGTGGTCTTGCCGCAACCGGATGGACCGAGCAGCGCGTAGGCGCCACCGTCGTCCCATTCGTGATGAACTTCCTTCAGCGCGTAGTCGCCGGCCGCGCGCGCGGCGGGGGAGTAGGCGTGACGGATATGGTCGAGGTTGATGCGTGCCATGACGTTTCTCCTCACGCGGCCAGTTCGGCCGGCGCGCCAAGCGCCCTGCCGTCGGCGCCGAACGCCATCAGGTGACGGGTATCGATGAAGACGTCGATCTCGCGGTCCGGATCGATGTCGTGGATGCCATGCGCCAGGCAGACCCAGCGGGCATCGCCATATTCGACGTGAATGAAACTCTCGGATCCTGCGATTTCCGAAACCAGCGTGCGCGAGCGCATAGGGAGAGCCGAGGGCAGAGCCGCAAGCGATAGGTGATGCGGATGGAAGCCCACGGTGACAGGACCGTCTGCGATCGTCGCGAGATGAGCGGGCACGCTCAAGACCGGCTGGCCGTTCAGCTCGAAATGCGCGCCCCGCTTCACCAGCGCAATCGTGTTGAGCGGCGGATCGGCGAAGGTGCGGGCAGTGAGAAGATCAAGGGGGCGGCGATAGACATTGATCGTCTCGCCGAACTGCGTGATCCGGCCTTCGCTCAGTGTTGCCGTGTATCCGCCCAGCAAGAGGGCTTCTGACGGTTCCGTCGTCGCATAGACGAAGATCGCGCCGGATTCGGCAAAGATTTTCGGCAATTCCTCGCGCAGTTCTTCGCGCAGCTTGTAGTCGAGGTTGGCCAGCGGCTCGTCGAGGAGCACAAGCGTCGCCTTCTTGACGATGGCGCGGGCGAGCGCCGTGCGCTGCTGCTGACCGCCGGAGAGATTGAGCGGGGTCCGCTCCAGATAGGGCGTGAGCCGCAGGAGATCGGCCGCCTTGCGCACTTCACGATCGATGGTGGCTGCATCCTTTCCGGCGACACGCATTGGCGATGCGATGTTTTCGTAGACCGTCAGGGCCGGGTAGTTGATGAACTGCTGGTAGACCATCGCGACATTGCGCTTCTGGACCGGCATGCCCGTGACATCCTGGCCATCGAAATGGATCGTGCCAGACGTCGGCTTGTCGAGGCCCGCCATGAGGCGCATCAGGGATGTCTTGCCCGAAAGGGTGGGCCCGAGCAGGACGTTGAGCGTACCCCGCTGCAACGCCAGGTCGGTCGGGTGAATGTGAAATTCACCTCCCGCCTTCTTCGAGACTTTACGCAGTTCCAACATATGTCCTCGGGCCTCCTCCAAACCGTCGGTCTTTGTCGAGATGGGCGATCAGGCCGCCGCCAGCATCCCCAGATAGGCATCCAGCCCCTTCGCCTCCTCCGGCGTCAGGAACAGTCCTTGTTTCGTTCGACGCCACAGCACGTCTTCCGCCGTCACCGCCCATTCCTGCTCGACGAGCCAGCGGACTTCCGCTTCGTAAAGCGTGCCGCCGAAATGGCGACCGAGATCGGCCGAGTTCTTCGCCCGCCCGAGAATCGCCTTCGAGTCGGTGCCGTAGCAGCGGATCAGTCGCTCGGCATGGGTACGGTCCAGGAACGGATAGGCTTTCAGGAGATCGGCGACCGTCGGCTCGAAGGCCGTTGCGGCGAAGTCACCACCCGGCAGGCGACTTCCTGCGGTCCAAGGCGTGCCCTTCTCGCCGATCGCTTCACCGATCTTCTCAAGCGCATGTTCGGCAAGGCGCCGGTAGGTCGTGAGCTTTCCGCCGAAGACGTTCAAAAGCGGCGCGTCGCCTGTTGTTCCCTCGACCTTCAGGACGTAATCGCGTGTCGCTTCCTGGGCCTTGGATGCGCCATCATCAAACAACGGGCGAACGGCCGAATAGCTCCATACGATGTCGTCGGGACGCACCGGTTCCTGGAAATACTCGCTTGCGGCATCGCAGAGATAGCTTACCTCTTCGGGGCTGATGCGAACGTCCTTCGGGTCTTCGGTGTAATCGCGATCCGTCGTACCGATCAGCGTGAACTCGCCTTCGTAGGGGATGGCGAAAATGATGCGGTTATCCGGGTTCTGGAAGAAGTAGGCGCGCGGGTCGGTGAACTTCTTGCGCACAACGATGTGGCTGCCCTGCACAAGACGGACATTATGCACGTTGTTGCGGCCGAAAGCGCCGGCGAGCACCTGATCGACCCAGGGGCCGGCGGCATTGACGAGCATGCGGGCCCTATGGGTCACGGTCGAACCGTCGCGCTGCGATTTGGTGGTCACGACCCAGTGGCCGTCTTCACGATGGGCCGAGACGACGCGGTTGCGGCTCAGGATCGTCGCGCCGCGGATCTGTGCATCGCGGGCGTTCAGAACCACCATGCGGGCGTCATCGACCCAGCCGTCGGAGTATTCAAAAGCCTTGGAAAAGACCGGCTTCAAGGGCTTGCCGGCAGGATCGCGGCGCAGATCAAGCGTCTTCGTCGCCGGCAGCAGTTTGCGACCGCCAAGGTTATCGTAAAGGAAGAGGCCCAGGCGGATGAGCCAGGCCGGGCGGATGCCGCCCTTCTGGAAGGGAAGGACGAAACGCAGCGGCCAGATGACATGCGGCGCCATGGCCCAGAGCACTTCGCGCTCCATCAGCGCTTCCCTGACCAGACGGAATTCGTAATGTTCGAGATAGCGCAGGCCGCCATGGATCAGCTTGGTGGCGCCGGAAGACGTGCCGGAGGCAAAATCATTCATTTCAGCCAAGGCAACGGAGTAGCCACGGCCGGCCGCGTCACGCGCGATCCCGCATCCGTTTATACCGCCGCCGATCACAAAGAGATCGTAGATTGGCTGCCCCGACATCGTTCCTCCACATGTTCGCACCTGCAGCATTTGCTGCTATTGCGAAAGTGTGAATATATTTTTCGAAATTTAAACGAATGTCAAACGAAAGTTATCCCGCAATTGCGTCGGGGGTTTCAGGCGCTGTTTCAATGATGCGCACATCCCGTTCGGCGCAGATCTGGCGCACGCTGACCGAGGGACAGTGGTCGGTGATAAAGGTCTGAACCTGCGAGATATGGCCGATGCGAACCGGTGCGGTGCGCTCGAATTTCGAGGCGTCAGAGACCAGGATGACGTGGCGCGCATTGGCAATGATCGCCTGGGCCACTTTCACTTCGCGAAAATCGAAATCGAGAAGCGCCCCATCCTGATCGATGGCCGAGACGCCGATGACGGCGAAATCCACCTTGAACTGGCGAATGAAATCGACGGCGGCTTCGCCCACGATACCACCGTCCGAGCCGCGCACCACGCCGCCGGCGATGACGACCTCTATCGAGGGAAAGACACGCAAACGATTGGCAACATTGATGTTATTCGTAATGACCATCAATTCCTTGTGGTCGATCAACGCGTCGCCGACAGCTTCCGTCGTGGTGCCGATGTTGATGAAAAGCGAGGAATTGTCCGGGATCAGGCTGGCTGCGGCGCGGCCGATCGCCTGTTTCTCGGTGGCAGCCATAGAGCGGCGCGCTTCGTATTTGACGTTTTCATTTCCGCTTGGATAGACCGCGCCACCGTGGATGCGGTTGAGGGCGCGCGAATCGCACAGGTCGTTCAAATCCTTGCGTATTGTCTGCGGCGTGACCGCAAAGCGCGCCGCGAGCTCATCCACCAGGACACGACCATGCTCCTTGGCCAGAGCCATGATCTCCGCCTGCCTTGCCGAGAAAATCATATCGGCTCCTCCCCTTTTTTCGTTTTTCTTCAATCTAGGCAAAAACGAAAGAGGAGCAATAGAGAATTAACGGCGGCGCAGGAGGAGAATGAATGCGACGCCGCCGACCAGTCCTGTGACGACACCGATCGGAACGTCTTCCGGTGCCATGATGGTGCGGGAGACGATGTCGGCGAGGATCAGCACGATGGCGCCGAGGAATGCCGACCAGGGAATGACCCTGACATTGTCACTCCCCACGATCAGGCGGACAAAATGCGGCACGAGCAGCCCGACAAAGCCGATGGCGCCGGAGAATGCGACCATGACCCCCGTCAGGAGAGCCGTCACAAGGAAGAGCTCGGCGCGGAATCTGGGCACGACGACGCCGAGCGTCGCGGCCGTTTCGTCTCCCATGGCCAAAGCGTTGATCTCCCGCGCCCGCAGCATCACGAAGGCGAGACCAAGGGCAAGCGTTACGGCCGGGTAGAGGATCTGATCCCATTGCGCGAGGCCCAGACCTCCCAGCATCCAGAAAACGACCGTGTGGGTGGCACGCGGATCGGCAAAGAAGATGGCAAGATTGGCCAGCGCGGTTGCCACGAAAGCAATCGCGACGCCGGAAAGTACCAGGCGATCTGCCGCGGCACCTGAGAAGCGTGTGACCATGAGGACGGCAGCGGTTGCGAGCAGCGCACCGCCGAAGGCGAAAAGCGGCACAGTCAGGAGGCCGAAGACGAGGCCCGTGTGAAGCAGGGCGATGACGGCCCCAAGCGCACCGCCGGAGGACACGCCGAGCAGATGCGGGTCAGCCAGAGGATTGCGGGTCACGGCCTGCAGCACCGTACCAACCACCGCCAATCCTGCGCCGACGAGCGCCGCCAGCAGGACACGCGGAAAGCGGACATCCCAAACGATGCTCTCGCGCCCCGGTGACCAGGTCGGCTCGAAAGTGCCCGGCGCGAGTTTGTTGACGATGATCGCCCAGACGGTTTCGGCCGGTATGGCGGCCGAGCCCAAAGACACCCCTGCGGTTACGCACAGGACGAGCAGCGCCAGGGCCAGACCCGTCCAGAGAAACAATCGACCCTGCATCAATGCTGCCTTGCCTATTCCTTGCCGGGCGGGGCCGCGTCAACGGCCCCGCCGGAAGTGTTACATATTGCGAGGATGGAAGGCCTTCGCGAGGCGATCGATGGCCTGGACATTGCGCGGACCGGGCGTGGCCTCGACATATTCCAGCACCACGAAGCGATCCTGCTTGACGGCGTCGAGGTTCTTGAAGGCAGGGTTTTCCTTCATGAAGGCGATCTTCTGCTCGGCGGTCACTTCGCCGTAATTGACGATCACGACGACTTCCGGATTGCGCTCGATGACCGGCTCCCAGGAGACTTCGGTCCAGCTCTTCTCCACGTCTTCCATGATGTTGACGCCGCCAGCGGCCTCGATCATCGCCGTCGGAATGCCAAAGCGGCCCGAGGTGAAGGGCTTTTCGGTGCCGGAATCATAGACGAAGACGCGCACGGGCTTTTCGACAGCGCCGATCCGTGTGGTGATGTCGGCAAGCTGCTTGCGGTAGCCGGCCACCAGAGCCTCTGCACGATCCTCGACGCCGAAAATCTTGCCGAGGTTCAGGAGATCGACGAACATGTCGTCCATCGTCGGCTTGTTCTTGGCCATGATGTGAATGCAGGATTCGGTCAGCTCATAGACCTTGATGCCGAAGGGGGCGAGTGTCTCCGGGGTGACCTCGCCGCCGACCTTCATGCCATAGTTCCAGCCGGCGAAGAAGAAATCGGCGTCGGCGTTCAGCAGGACTTCCTTGCTGGGATATTTGGGTGAAAGCTCCGGGAGTTCCCGGACCCCTTCCCGCAAGCTCTCGTCCAGGGTCTTCCAGCCGGAAACACCGGTATAGCCAACCATTCGGTCCTGAAGCTTCAGCGCGAGCATCATCTCGGTCAGATTGACGTCGTTGGAAATGGCGCGGGCCGGTGCGGCGTCGAAGGTGACATCGCGGTTGCAGCTTTTCACGGTGACAGGGAAAGCGGCTGCGGATGTTGCGGCAACCAGTCCTGCAACGAGAGCGATAGAGGAAGCGACGAGAGAAATCTTGAACACGGGTTATGCCTTTCAGTTTTAGCTGAGCGTTCTGGAAAAGGTGAAATGGCCGGCATGGCTCGACGCGCTGGGGGCCGAATACATGCGGGCACTGACGCCGAAGGTCTGCGATACCGCATCCTCGGTCAGGATCGCCTTCGGACTGCCGAATGCGGTCATCCGGCCGTCATGCATGATGGCCACATGCGAGGCGAAAGAGGCTGCAAGATTGATGTCATGCAGCGTGGTGATGATGGTCAGCTGGAGCCCAGCCAAGAGATCGAGGATCTCCAGCTGGTGGCGAATATCGAGATGGTTCGTCGGCTCATCGAGGATGATGATCTGCGGGTCCTGCGCGAGGGCTCTGGCCACGAGCACACGCTGCTTTTCCCCGCCTGACAGGGTGGAGAACTGGCGCTGAGCAAGCCCCACGACATCGAGATGTTCGAGCGCATGAATGACGGCCTCGTGATCCCGTTCCGCCCAGCCGGTGAGACCCTGGCGCCACGGCACCCGTCCCATCATCACGACGTCGCGGGCCGTGAACGGGAAATCGGCAGGCATTTCCTGCAGGACCACACCGATCTTGCGGGCGAGCTGGCGGGGCGAGAGGCCGCGAAGATCCGCCCCGTCGATTTCCACTTTTCCCTCAAGGGGGGTCACGCCGCGATAAAGGCAGCGAAGCAGAGAGGTTTTGCCTGCACCGTTTGGCCCGACAATCGCGAGCCGATCGCCGGCGCCGATGCTGAAGCTTACATCGCGAACGAGATAGTGGCCGACCTTGGGTCCCCAGGCGAGACCGGAGACCCTGACGGGGCAGCCGAGCGTATCGCAACTCATTGGACGGCCTCCGAGGTCATTTCCGACACGACAATGGCGGCCGGGATGCGGGCAAGGGTCTTGCCACGCAGGCCTGCAGGTCGCTCGGCCTCACGCGTCATGCCATCCGGCATGCGCAAATAGAGGTCCGCGAAACCGACCAGGGCCTCAAGGTCGGTGTCGGGCTGAATATCGCCAAAGAGGTAAGTGGCCTTGCCAGACGCCTGAAAGGCAATCGTGCAGGGGCGATCGCAGCCGGCCATGCAGACGGTTCCCGCGATGGTGAAATCGGAGCCGGTATCGGCACCGAGCCGGTGAAGGCTGTCTGTCAGACGATGCCGCAGATCAAGACCGGGGCGACATGCGCCACCCCGCCTTCGGCAGTCGGTGCAAACGGTTACATGATGTCGTTTTGGTTCTGCCACTTGCGCCCTCCGCAGGAGATCTCCGGAGGCAAAATGACAATATGTTGCACGCGCAATGATGCGCGGCCGCAAAGCCAGTTCGTATCCATCGGCACACCCCGTCCGCTACGTTTTTTCCCACTTGACGGCAGGTCTCCTGGCTTACGGATATCTGCTGCATCCACCTTCCCACGACAAAGCGCAGTGGCCCGGCGCTAAGCGCCGAAAGGATGACAGCAATCCGCCTACAGTTGCGGGGGCAGCCACGGTCTTGGTCCCTTTTGGGTCGTCCGCACCGTGTTCCCTATTAATCCCCTCGGAGTCATCCGCTGGGGAACCGTCATCTGTTTGCTTAAGGCCAGCGAGCCCCAGCGGTCAAGTCTTGTTGTTATGTTATGTAATATCGTTACATCTAGCCGATGCGCTTCGGTCTGTCCAGCCCATGACGAGGACAAAACACCAACCGACTTCCCCAAGCACTGACGGCCTTCAAAACGTCATGGCATATTCGCCGATCACTTGGGCATGCGCGACACGCTCACGCGCACCTGTGATGGCGGCAATCCGGATGCCTGGGGCTGCCGGGCCAGCCGACGAAAATCCAGAGATTCTTTGTTCCAATGTTGGAACAAAGATCTGCCCAATCGGTTCATGGGCACATAGCCGTTCCCTTGACCGAACCTCCCCCGGCCGCCTCCCAGCGCGCCCACCTCAACCCCGCTTCGGCGGGGTTCCCTTTTTTCGTCTCCGGCTGATGCGCAGTGGCAGGCCAGCGGCACAGTTCTTCGACCGCTTTCAAGGCCAATGTGAATTAACGTATGGTGCGGGACTGCGCTCTGCCCCTGAGGTTGCGAACCAGCGGATAGCTGGCAAGTTCATCGGTTTTGAGGCTCCCTGCCGGTCCACGATCTGCATAGGCCCACAGCGATCCGATCATCTCATGATGGGTCTTCACCAGATCTGACATTCAGGCGCGATCGAACATGCTGAGCGTGGCTGCGGCGACCATTGAGATCCAGCGTCTCCTCGTCATGCTCCTGAGATTGAAGTGCCTCAAAGGCTCAACTCGTCAACCGCCCGGACGTTCCCGAAGACCTTTGGACGCAGAGGCCGGATTTGACACGGATCGGCAAAATTGGCAGCAGTGTCTTGGACGGGGAGGAGACTGCATGGCACGACGCGGTGAGGGGCACACAAGACTGGATGATGCGGCTCGGGCCGGATGGCTCTATTATGTCGCCGGTCGGACGCAGGACGAGATCGCCGCCGCCATGGGGATATCGCGCCAGAGCGCGCAGCGCCTCGTTTCGCTTTCTGTCGCGGAAAAGCTCATCAAGGTGCGGCTTGATCATCCCATCGCAGCCTGCCTTGAACTCGCCGATGCCCTGAAGCGCAAGTTCGGACTGAAGGAGGTGGAGATCGTTCCCACCGATCCCGGGTCTGAATCCGCAACCGTGGGGGTTGCGGAAGCCGGTGCAGCGCAGCTTGAGCGCTGGCTGAAACAGACCGATCCGCTGGTGATCGCGATGGGCACTGGCCGTACGCTGCGCGCGATGATCGATCAACTCTCGCCCATGGAGTGTCCGCAGCACAAGATCGTCTCCTTGACCGGGAACATCAGTCCGGATGGATCGGCCGCGTATTTCAACGTCATCTTCTCGATGGCCGACGCGATCAAGGCACCCCATTTCCCGATGCCGCTCCCGGTTATCGTGTCCTCAGCCGAGGAAAAGCAGCTTCTACACAAGCAACCGCTCGTGGCGCCCACCATCGCGCTCGGCCGGCAGTCGGACGTCACCTTCGTCGGCGTCGGCGAAATGAACATGAAGGCGCCGCTTCTGGTCGACGGCTTCCTGAAACCCGACGAGATGCAGGATCTTCTTGGCGCCGGGGCCGTCGGCGAAATCTGTGGCTGGATATTCGGAGAAGACGGCACACTGCTCAAGCATCCCGTCAATGAGCGGGTTGCCAGCCTGGAAATCCCCTCGCGGGAAACCTCGACTGTTGTCGGTCTGGCACGGGGTCGACGCAAGCATCCGGCAATCCTCGCGGCCGTGCGCGGCGGGCACATCAACAGCCTGATTACCGATGAAGAGGCGGCGCGCTATCTCCTGGCGTGCTGAGATCAACTAAATTTTTCAATTGGATTTCATGAATTTAATCCGTCCTTGCGGCACTGCAACAAGGAATCTGGATTGACATTCCTTGCTCATGAAGTGAGTAATTGCCCATGAGCAAAGCGAATGCTCATTACTCTTCTGGGAGGAAGACATGAACTTGAAGACGATTTTGCTGGGCGCCTGCTCAGCGCTGGCGCTTGCCGGCATGGCATCGGCCGAAACCCTGACCATTGCGACCGTCAACAATGGCGACATGATCCGCATGCAGGGACTGACCTCGGAATTCACCGCCAAGAACCCCGACATCCAGGTCGAATGGGTGACGCTTGAGGAAAACGTCCTGCGCGAGCGCGTCACGACCGACATCGCGACGAAGGGCGGCCAGTACGACATCATGACGATCGGCACCTATGAAGTTCCGATCTGGTCCAAGCAGGGCTGGCTGCTGCCGCTGGAAAATCTCGGCGCAGACTACGATGTCGATGATCTGCTTCCTGCCATTCGTTCAGGCCTGACCGGCGAAGACGGCAAGCTCTATGCCGCGCCGTTCTACGGCGAATCCTCGTTCATCATGTACCGCAAGGACCTGATGGAGAAGGCCGGGCTCACCATGCCCGATGCTCCGACCTGGGAGTTTGTTGCCGATGCCGCTCGCAAGATGACGGACCGCGCCAACGACATCAACGGCATCTGCCTGCGCGGCAAGGCCGGTTGGGGCGAGAACATGGCCTTCCTGACGGCTACGTCGAACGCCTTCGGCGCCCGCTGGTTCGACGAGAACTGGAAGCCGCAGTTCGATCAGCCCGAATGGAAGAACACGCTCGACTTCTACGTCAAGCTGATGAACGACGCCGGCCCGCAGGGTGCGTCCTCGAACGGCTTCAACGAGAACCTCGCGCTCTTCCAGCAAGGCAAGTGCGGCATGTGGATCGACGCCACCGTCGCTGCCTCCTTCGTGACCAATCCGAAGGACTCGACCGTCGCCGACAAGGTGGGCTTCGCGCTCGCTCCCGACACCGGTCTCGGCAAGCGCGGCAACTGGCTCTGGGCCTGGAACCTCGCCATCCCGGCAGGCTCGCAGAAGGCGGAAGCTGCCGAGAAGTTCATCTCCTGGGCAACCAGCAAGGCCTATCTCGAACTCGTCGCTTCCAAGGAAGGCTGGGCCAACGTTCCTCCGGGCACGCGGACCTCTCTCTACGAGAACCCGGAATACCAGAAGGCGGCGCCGTTCGCGAAGATGACGCTCGACTCGATCAATGCCGCTGACCCGAAGAACCCGACTGTCAAGCCGGTGCCCTATGTCGGCGTGCAGTTCGTGGCGATCCCCGAGTTCCAGAACCTCGGCACCTCTGTCGGTCAGCTCTTCTCGGCAGCCCTTGCAGGCCAGATGTCGGTCGATGATGCGCTGGCCCAGGCACAGAGCCTGACCGAGCGCGAAATGACCCGCGCCGGCTACATCAAGTAATCCACCCTCCCAAACCTGCCTGCCCGGACCGAGGTCCGGGCAGGAGAGACCTCGACCGCTTGCGGCCAATGCCGGTCGTTGTCACTTTGCCTCCAACGGGTCCCGGACCTTGTCCGCTTGGGGCCATCAGGGCGAGCTTTATCATGGCTACTCAAAACACACGCACCCTGGCCCGTCTGATGATGGCGCCGTCCGTCGGTCTCCTGCTGATCTGGATGATCGTGCCGCTGGCGATGACCTTGTGGTTCTCCTTCCAGAACTACAATCTGCTCAATCCGGCCAATGTCAGCTTCGGTGGGTTGTTCAACTACCGCTATTTCTACACGGATCCGGCGTTCTTCCAGTCGGTCTGGAACACGTTGCTGATCGTTGGCGGCGTGCTTTTCATCACGATCGTCGGCGGCATTCTTCTCGCTCTGCTGCTCGACCAGCCGATGTTTGGCCAGGGAATCGTTCGGATCCTGGTGATTTCGCCCTTCTTCGTCATGCCGCCGGTCGCCGCGCTGATCTGGAAGAACATGATCATGCATCCGGGCTACGGCGTGCTGGCGGACATAAACCGCGCCCTTGGCTTCACGCCCGTCGACTGGTTTGCGCAGTATCCGTTGCTCTCGATCATCCTCATCGTCGCCTGGCAGTGGCTGCCGTTTGCGACGCTCATTCTCCTAACCGCCCTGCAGTCACTCGATGGCGAGCAGCAGGAAGCGGCCGAGATGGATGGGGCGCGCTTCATCGACAAATTCATCTATCTGACGCTGCCGCATCTCGCCCGCGCGATCACCGTGATCATCCTGATCCAGACGATCTTCCTGCTCGGTGTCTATGCAGAGATCCTGGTCACGACCAATGGCGGTCCGGGTTATGCCTCGACCAACCTCGCCTTCCTCATCTACCGCACGGCATTGCTCGGCTACGACGTCGGCGGAGCCTCTGCGGGTGGCATCATCGCTGTCGTGCTTGCCAATCTCGTCGCCATCTTCCTGATGCGCGCCGTCGGCAAGAACCTGGACCGGTAAGGAGATCGACCATGGCCCGTGCCACAAGCCCCCGCCGCAAGATCCTCTTCACGGTCCTCGCCTGGAGCATCGCCTTCGTGATCTTCTTCCCGATCCTCTACACGCTGATCACCAGCGTGAAGACGGAAACGGAAGCGATCCAGGGCTTCGACATGATCCCCACCTTCACGCTCGAGAACTATGTGACGGTGCAGACGCAGCGCGACTACATCAAGCCCTTCATGAACTCGGTGATCCTGTCGGTGGGCTCGACAATCCTGGCGCTGATCGTCGGCATCCCGGCCGCCTGGGCGATGGCGTTTTCGCCGACACGGCGGACCAAGGACATCCTGATGTGGATGCTCTCGACCAAGATGATGCCGGCGGTGGCCGTGCTTGTGCCGATCTATCTGCTGTTTCGTGATTTCGGCCTGCTCGACACCCGCATCGGGCTCACCGTCATGCTGACGCTGATCAACCTGCCGATCGTCATCTGGATGCTCTACACCTATTTCCGCGAGATTCCGGGCGAGATCCTGGAAGCCGCGCGCATGGACGGCGCTTCGCTGTTCAACGAGATCGTCTACGTGCTCACGCCCATGGCGCTGCCGGGCATTGCCTCGACGCTTCTCCTCAACATCATTCTCGCCTGGAACGAGGCCTTCTGGACGATCCGGCTGACCACCACCAATGCGGCGCCGCTTACCGCCTTCATCGCCTCCTTCTCCAGTCCGCAAGGCCTGTTCTGGGCGAAGCTGTCGGCGGCCTCGACGATGGCGATCGCGCCGATCGTCATCCTGGGCTGGTTCAGCCAGAAACAACTCGTGCGCGGCCTCACCTTCGGCGCCGTCAAGTAAGGATACCCGATCATGGGCAGCATCAAACTCGAACAGCTCTCCAAGTCCTTCGGCGAGCATGCGGTCATCCCGGGGATCGACCTTGAGATTAACGACGGTGAATTCGTCGTCTTCGTCGGTCCCTCGGGCTGCGGCAAGTCCACCCTTCTGCGCCTGATCGCAGGTCTGGAAGACGCAACCGGTGGGCGGATCCTGATCGACGGCAAGGACCAGACGCAGACGCCACCGGCGCAGCGCGGTCTTGCCATGGTCTTTCAGTCCTATGCGCTCTACCCACACATGAGCGTGCGCTCGAACATCGGCTTTCCGCTCAAGATGGCAAAAGTGGATCCGGCCGAAATCAGCCGCAAGGTGGAGGAGGCAGCCCGCATTCTCAACCTCACCGACTATCTGGAGCGTCGCCCGGGGCAGCTCTCGGGCGGCCAGCGCCAGCGCGTCGCGATCGGCCGTGCCATCGTGCGCAATCCGCGCTGCTTCCTGTTCGACGAGCCGCTCTCCAACCTTGATGCCGCCCTGCGTGTCGCCATGCGGCTGGAAATCACCGAACTGCACCAGAAGCTCAAGGCGACCTCTGTCTATGTGACGCACGATCAGGTCGAGGCCATGACCATGGCCGACAAGATCGTCGTCCTCAACAAGGGACGCATCGAGCAGGTCGGCTCGCCGCTCGACCTTTATCGCAGCCCGGCCAATCTCTTCGTTGCCGGCTTCATCGGCTCGCCGAAGATGAACCTGATATCCGGCCAGGCGGCTTCGGCACAGGGCGCCCACACGATCGGCATCCGGCCGGAACATGTGACGCTGTCGACCACCGAGGGCATGTGGCGCGGTCTGGTCACGGTCGCCGAGCATCTCGGCTCCGACACCTTTCTGCATGTCCAGGTCGAGGGGGTCGGCACGATCACCACGCGTACCGGCGGTGAATTCCCCGTCCGTCACGGCGACACCGTCTTTGTCACGCCGGACCTGACCCGCCTGCACAAATTCAACGACAAGGGACTGGCATTATGACCGGCAGACTGAGTGGAAAAACGGCTGTTATCACAGGCTCGGCCCGCGGCATCGGTCGCGCCTTTGCCGAGGCCTATGTGCGGGAGGGTGTCGCGGCTGTGGCGATCGCCGATATCGATTTCGAGCGGGCCTCGACGACGGCGGACGAAATCGGTCCGGCTGCCTATCCGGTGCGGATTGATGTCTCCAGCCAGGGGTCGATCGACGAGGCCATTGCAGCCTGCGTGGAGCGCGCCGGCGGCATCGACATCCTGGTGAACAATGCCGCGATCTTCGATCTGGCACCCATCGTCGAGATCACCCGCAAGAGCTACCAGCGCATCTTCGATATCAATGTCGGCGGCACGCTCTTTACCCTGCAAGCCGTGGCGCGGCAGATGATCGCCCAGGGGCGCGGCGGCAAGATCATCAACATGGCGAGCCAGGCCGGACGGCGCGGCGAGGCTCTCGTCGGCGTCTACTGTGCTTCAAAGGCAGCGGTGATCTCGCTGACCCAATCCGCAGGGCTAGATCTCATCAAACACGGCATCAACGTCAACGGCATCGCACCGGGCGTGGTCGGCAGCGAGATGTGGGACGAGGTCGACGCGCTTTTCGCCAAGTATGAAAATCGGCCGCTGGGGGAAAAGAAGAGGCTCGTCGGCGAGGCCGTCCCCTTCGGCCGCATGGGCCGGGCGGAGGATCTCACCGGCATGGCGATTTTTCTCGCCTCCTCGGAGGCCGATTACATCGTTGCCCAGACCTACAATGTCGATGGCGGAAACTGGATGAGCTGACGGCTCCCTGAGCCCCAAGCCAAGGAATGCAACCATGACGACCAAACTCTCGCTTGCAACTCTTGATGACATCGGTGACCGGGCTTCCCTGCCCACCTATCGCCGCGACGAGATCCGTCCCGGTATCCTGCATTTCGGTGTCGGCAATTTTCATCGCGCCCACATGGCGATCTATCTGCACGAGCTGTTCAACCGGGGGCGCGACCTCGACTGGGGCATTATCGGTGCCGGCGTCATGGCGTCCGACCAGCGCATGCGCGACACGCTGAAGGCGCAGGATTTCCTGACGACCGTGGTCGAGCAGGACATCGACCGCTCGGCTGCGACGATCACCGGGCCACTGCTCGACGTGATCACGGCACCCGACTTCGACCGGATCATCGCGACTCTGGCTTCGCCGGAGATCCGCATCGTGTCGCTGACGATCACGGAGGGCGGCTATTTCATCGATCCGGCCACCGGTCGGTTCGATCCCAATCACCCGGCGATCGTTGCCGATGCCAAGAACCCGGAGCAACCGAAGAGCGTCTTCGGCCTGATCATTGCCGGCTTGAAAGCACGCAAGGCTGCCGGGATTCCAGCCTTTACCGTGATGTGCTGCGACAATATCCCCGGCAATGGCGAGGTCACCGAAGCGACCATCTGTGGGCTTGCGCGACTGTCCGATCCTGAAATCGCCGACTGGATCCACCACAATGTCGCCTTCCCGAATTCGATGGTGGATCGGATCACGCCGGCGACCGGGCAACGGGAGATCGACATTACCCGCGACGCTTACGGCATCGAAGATGGCTGGCCGGTATTCTGCGAAGGCTTCAAGCAATGGGTTCTGGAAGACAAGTTCCCGCTCGGACGACCCGCGCTTGAGGATGTCGGGGTTACCTTCGTTCCCGATGTCGCCCCTTACGAGTTGATGAAGCTCCGGATCCTCAATGGCGGCCATGCGGCGATCGCCTATCCGGCGGCGCTGATGGACATCCACTTCGTGCATGAGTCCATGGAAAATCCCTTGATCCGCGCCTTTCTGGCAAAGCTGGAAAATGACGAGATCATTCCTGTCGTGCCGCCTGTCCCGAATACCAGCCTGCAGGACTATTTCTCGCTGATCGAGACCCGATTCTCGAACCCAAAGATCGGCGACACCATTCCGCGCCTTGCGCAGGACGGATCGAACCGACAGCCAAAATTCATTCTGCCCTCGACAGCCGACCGGCTGGCCAAGGGGCTCGACGTCCAGGGTCTGGCGCTCGTTTCGGCCCTGTGGTGCCGTTATTTCGAGGGCGAGAGCGACAGCGGCAAGGCGATTGCCTTCAACGACCCAAGTGCCGAACGGCTGCATGCCGCAGCGCTCGCCTCCCGCACCGATCCCGAGGCCTTTATCGGGATCACCGATATCTTCGGCTCGGTGGGCGCCGATCCCGGCTTCCGGAAACGATTCGGTGAGGCGATCGGCTGCTTGCGGAGCCACGGCGCCGCCGCTACGCTCCAGCGCTATATCGATGGAACCCTTGCCAGCTGAGTGATCATGGACCCGCAGCCGATCCGCCTTGTGATCTTCGACTGTGACGGGGTTCTCGTCGACAGCGAGGGGATTGCGCTGGAAGTTCTGGTCGAGGCGCTCGCACAAAAGGGGATCCTGCTTTCGACCGACGAGGCGGCGGACCGCTTCCTCGGGCGAAGCCTCGGGTCCCTGGCCCATGTCGTGCGATCCGAATTTGGCGTCGAAATCGATCCGCCCTTTCTCGCAGACATGCGCGAAGTGCTTTACGCCCGCTTCCGAGACGAACTCAAACCCGTGTCCGGCGTCGCTGCTGTTATCGATGGCCTGAAAGCCGCAGGAATTGCGTGTTGCGTGGCGTCATCGAGCCAGCGGGAGCGGATCGAGCTCTCGCTTTCGGTGACGGGCCTATATGCGCGGCTGACACCGCATATCTTCAGCGCCACCATGGTGGAAAACGGCAAGCCTGCCCCGGACCTCTTCCTGCATGCCGCGCGGCAGATGGGATTTCAGCCATCGCAGTGCCTCGTCATCGAAGACAGTCCAGCCGGGATCCGCGCCGCCCAGGCAGCGGGCATGCAGGTTCTCGCCTTCACCGGTGGGGCGCATACGCAGCATGCCAGCTACGAGACATCCCTTGGCCAACTGCATCCGGACGGACAGTTTGACGCCATGGAAAATCTGCTCCACTTTGTCCTCGGCGTGAGGAGACCGGAAGATCTGACTGATGCGTGAACACCTCTTGGCCGTGGATGTCGGCACGGGCAGTGCGCGGGCGGGGGTATTTGACCTCAGCGGCCGGCAGCAGGCGCGGTGCGTCGTCCCGATCAGCGTTCACCACTCCCTGCCCAAGCACATGGAGCAGAACAGCGAGGAAATCTGGTCGGCGGTCTGTGAGGCCGTGAAGGCTGCGCTGGCCGAAAGCGGCATCGACGCGGCGAGCGTTCTGGCAATCGGCTTCGACGCAACCTGCTCGCTGGTCGTCCGCGATCATGACGGCAGACCACTTTCCGTTTCCGAAACGGGGGCAGCAGGCCTCGATACCATCCTCTGGATGGATCATCGGGCGCTGGCCGAGACCGAGGCCTGCAATGCGGTCGCCGACCCCATCCTCGAGCGTTTCGGCGGTCGGCTTTCGGTCGAGATGCAGATCCCCAAGCTGCTGTGGCTGAAGACCCACCGACCCGATCTCTGGGCCGCCTGCGGACAGATCTTCGATCTTTGCGATTACCTGACCTGGCGGGCGACAGGATCAACGAAGCGCAGCCATTCGGCGCTCGCCTCGAAATGGGGCTACACGCCCGAGGCGCCGGGCACGCCCCCGATCGACTATCTCAAGAAGATCGGCCTCGGCGATTTGATGGAGCGGGCGGGCCTGCCTCTGCAATCCGAACCGCCGGGTCGGCCGATCGGCCGACTTTCGGCAATCAGCGCCCGTGAACTGGGTCTCGACGAGGACTGCCTCGTGGCGCCTGGGCTGATCGATGCCTATGCGGGGACCGTCGGCCTGTTTGCGGCAGGTGTCCGTCCCGAGGTGCCATTGTCATCGGAAGCCGTGCTGATTGCGGGAACCTCGAGCTGCATCGTGCGGCTTTCGCGAGAGCCCGTGTCCGGGACCGGATGCTGGGGCGGGTTCCGCGATGCGGCGATTGCGGACCTATGGCTCACCGAAGCGGGTCAATCTGCATCCGGCGCCTTCCTCGACCACATCGTCTCCCTGCGTCCGTTTGGCGGCATACCGACAAAGGCCCGCCATCGGGCAATCCTCGATGCGATTGCCGAGCATCTTGCCAGCGAGGGCCCGGATTTCGGACTGCCGATCAGTGTGCTTCCCGATCTGCATGGCACCCGGTCACCGGTGTCGGATCCCTTTTTGACGGGCATCATTGCCGGCATTGATCTCGACCGGAGCGAGCTTTCGCTGCACAGGCTTTATTGGCGCAGCTGCGTGGCACTTGCCTGCAGCATCCGGCATATTCTCGAGCACCAGCCCCGTCGGGCCGGAGCGCCGAGGCAGCTGCTGCTGGCCGGCGGGCTCGCGGACCATCCGCTGCTGGCCCAGCTCTATGCCGATGCCACCGGCTGCGATGTCTTCGTGCCGGCGGATTGCGATGCCGTGCTGCTCGGCTGCGCGCTGCATGCGGCCGTCGCCGCTGGGGCCTTTCCGACAACAGCGGAAGCCGGGACGCAGATGCGGTTTGCCATGGGGCATTTCCCAGCGTCACTGACCCGCCAGGCCGCCCTTTCCCGCGACCACGCCCTCCTCAAGGCGATGATGCGCCACCGGGACGAGCTCACCTTGCTGGCCTCGCCGCGGATCGCCGAGCCGAGTGCCATTCCTCTCGCCATCTGACCTTTCGCGAAGGCCGAGCGGAATTCCGGCACTTGCCCGACGGTGATTTTCGACTTCGACTGCCAGACCCGTCGAAGCCCTCTTGCGCCAAAACCCTGAACCTGCCATGTTGCCTATACAACTTGTAAAGGTTTCGCGATGAAAGCTTCCCAAAGTCTGTTCTGTGAGCGTGTGCTCCTGCCCGAAGGCTGGGCAAGCGATGTGACAATCGGGATCGATCAGAGCGGCAAGATTGCCTCGATCGAGCACGGTACGGTGCGTGGACCGGATTCGACCGCACTGGCCGGGCCTGTGGTTTCTGCCCTGCAAAACCTGCATTCTCACGCTTTTCAGCGCGCCATGGCGGGTCTTGCAGAGCAGGCGGGCTCGACCGATGACAGCTTCTGGACCTGGCGTGAGACGATGTATCGGCTGGTCGGGCAGATGTCGCCCGACGATGTCGAAGCCGTGGCGACTAAGTTGTATAGTGAACTTCTGAAAGGTGGCTTTGGTCAGGTGGTGGAATTTCACTATTTCCACCATGCCCTGACCGAGCTCGGCAGGTCAGACGGCTTCGAAATGTCGAGCCGTATCTTGCGGTCGGCAGAGACGGCTGGGATCGGGCTCACGCACCTGCCCGTCTTCTATGCCCATTCCGGCTTCGGTGGGCTTGCACCCAATGCCGGACAGCGTCCGTTCCTCCATGATATCGACAGTTTCCTCGCCCTGCTCGATCGGCTGACACCCGCGTGCAAGGCTGCCGACGTGGAGCTCGGCCTCGCCATCCATTCGCTGCGCGCGGCCACCCCAGACGAAATGCGTGCCGTGCTCTCGGCGGAGCAAACGGGCGGACCGATCCACATTCATGTGGCAGAGCAGGAGCGCGAAGTTGGGGATTGCCTTGCCTGGAGCGGCCGCCGCCCGGTCAGCTATCTGCTCGACGAATTTGCGGTCGACGAGCGCTGGTGTGCCATCCATGCGACGCATATGACGGCGGAGGAAACCACGCGGCTGGCGAAATCCGGTGCTGTCGCGGGACTTTGCCCGGCCACAGAAGCCAATCTCGGCGACGGGATCTATCCCGCAACGGACTTCATGGCCCAAGGCGGACGCATAGGGATCGGCACGGACAGCCATGTCGCAACCTCCGTGGCAGAGGAGCTGCGCGTACTGGAATATGGTCAGCGGCTTCGCGATCGGCGCCGCAACAGGCTTGTGTCCGGTCCCGGAGCCTCGGTCGGCCGCACGCTGATTGATGCCAGCCTCTCCGGCGGGGCTCAGGCTGCGGGTCTCAAGACGAGCGGTCTTCGCGTCGGCGCGCGCGCCAATCTTGTCGTACTCGACGGCGCTAATCCCTTCATCGCCGCAGCCAAGGACGATCAGATCCTGGATCGCTGGATCTTTGCGCTTGGCAATGAGGCCGTGCGCGACGTGATGGTTCGCGGAGACTTCGTGGTTCGGGAGGGTCGCCACCGGGCCGAGGAACGCATCGACAGCGACTTCGCCCGTGCGCTGAGGAGGATCCTGTAATGAGTTTCCTTAGCCGGCAAATTGTTTTCAGCGGATGGAGTGACTGATGGTGCCGACGATCACTCTCGATACGGTGCTGACTTTAGATGCGATCGCTGCCATTGCCGAGGGCGCCAAGCTGGCCTTGAGCGACAAGGCGCGGCAGCGGATTCTCGATGCCCGCGCGATCGTCGATGCCCTGGTCGATCAGGGTATCCGCGGCTATGGCATCAATACCGGTGTCGGCGCACTCTGCGACGTGGTCATCGATCGTGAGGAGCAGGCATCGCTTTCCCGCAATCTGCTGTTCAGCCACTCCTGTGGCGTCGGTGAACCGCTCGGGAGGGTGGAAACACGCGCGATCATGGCCGCGCAGATCGCCAATTTTGCCCATGGTTATTCAGGCATCCGGCTTGAAGTCGTTGATACGCTCATCGACCTCCTGAACAACGAAATGCTTCCGGTCATCCCATCGAGGGGTTCGGTCGGTTACCTGACGCATGGCGCAGCCATCGGGCTGGTCCTGATCGGATCCGGCGAATGCCGTCATGACGGCAAGCGAGTGTCAGGCGCAGATGCACTGGCAGCGCTCGGTCTGAAGCCGCTGGTGCTCCAGGCCAAGGAAGGTCTGAGCCTAATCAACGGCACACCCTGCGCCACCGGTCTGGCATCTCTTGCCGTCATCAGGCTCGCGCATCTCGTCGACTGGGCAGATGCCTCCGCCGCAATGAGTTATGAGAACCTCGGCGCGCAGACCGATCCATTTGCGGAAATGCCGCTTTCCCTGCGGAAGTCCGATGGCCTGCAGCAGGTCGGAAAGAACCTGCGGACATTGCTGGCCGGAAGCGCGCTTCTGGCGGAATCTGCCGGCAAGCGGACGCAGGATCCGCTCAGCCTCAGGGCCGTGCCGCATGTGCATGGCGCGGTGCGCGATGCGCTCGTGGAGGCGCGGGCGGTCGTGGATCGGGAGCTGGCGAGCGTCACCGACAACCCCGCCGTCAGTGGATCGCCTGAAGACCCGAAAGTGCATTCGCAGGCGCATGCCGTCGGTGCCGCCCTTGGGCTTGCGATGGATCATCTGGCGACGGCCGCAGCCGAACTCGCCGCCATTTCGGAGCGTCGGATCGACCGGCTGGTCAACCCGCTGGTGAGCGGCCTGCCGGCCTTCCTCTCCTCGGGCAGCGGCGTCGAATCCGGCTTCATGATCATCCAGTATACCGCGGCAGCGCTGGTGGCGGAAAACCGCCGGCTGGCGATGCCGGCAAGCCTTGACGGTGGCATCACATCCGGCCTGCAGGAAGACATTCTGACCCATGCGACCCCGGCAGCTGCCAAGGCGCTCGCCATCCTCGACAATCTCGAGACGGTGCTCGCCATTGAACTCACCGCCGCCGCGCAGGCCCATGACCTGCAGTCTTCCAAGGCGAGCAAGGCTGCGATGACCCAATGGATCCATGAGCGGATCCGCCATGCGGTGCCCTTCTACCGGGACGATCGGCCCCTGAACGGCGACATCCAGCAGATCCGGACACTCCTTAAGACGACGGCAGCCTGGTCCGCAAGCGAGGGCACATGACGACTATCCTCACCAATGCACGACTGGCGACCATGTCGCCCGACCGGCCCGGGCTCGGCGTGATCGAGAATGGCAGGGTAGTGATCGAGGACGGACGGATCGTTGCCGTCGGAGAGGCGGACGAGATCGCGGTCCCCGGTAGCACCGAGGTGATCGACTGCGAGGGGCGCTGGATGACGCCGGGCCTCATCGATTGCCATACGCATCTGGTGCATGCCGGCAATCGGGCACGTGAATTCGAGATGCGTCTTTCCGGCGCTTCCTACGAGGAAATCGCACGCGCCGGCGGCGGCATCGTCTCGTCGGTGCGTCAGGTGCGCGAGGCGAGCGAGGCGGATCTTGTCGCGCAAACGCTTCCCCGGCTCGATGCATTGATCGCCGAGGGCGTGACGACCGTAGAGGTCAAATCCGGCTATGGGCTGACCGTCGAAGACGAGTTGAAGATGCTGCGTGCCGCCCGGCAGCTCGCCGACAGGCGTCCGGTCGCCATCACCACGACCTATCTCGGCGCTCATGCCACACCTGCCGACTACAGGGGGCGCAATCGCGACTTCATCGAAGACATCGTGCTGCCGGGATTGAAGGCCGCCCAGGCGCAAGGGCTTGTGGATGCGGTGGATGGCTTTTGCGAAGGCATTGCCTTTTCTCCTGAGGAGATGCGGCTTGTCTTCGATGCGGCGCGGTCTCTCGGACTGCCGGTGAAACTCCATGCTGACCAGCTGTCGAATCTGCAGGGGGCAGCCCTTGCAGCCGAGTACCAGGCGCTGTCGGCCGACCATCTGGAATACACGGATGAGGAAGGTGCTGCCGCAATGACCCAGGCCGGAACCGTCGCGGTGCTGCTGCCCGGCGCCTATTACTTCATCCGGGAGACGAAGAAGCCGCCGATCGAGTTCTTCCGCAAACATGGGACGGCAATGGCGCTTGCCACGGACTGCAATCCGGGCACCTCGCCGCTCACCTCCCTGCTGCTCACCATGAACATGGCCGCCACGTTGTTTCACATGACGGTCGAGGAATGCCTTCTCGGCATCACCCGCAATGCCGCCCGCGCGCTCGGGCGTCTCGACACGGTCGGCACCATCGAGGTCGGAAAGCAGGCCGACCTTGCCATCTGGTCGGTCGAGAGCCCGGCGGAGCTCGTCTACCGCATCGGTTTCAACCCGCTTCATCAGCGCATCTGGAACGGCCACATCACCAAAGGAATTCTGTCGTGACCATTACGCTTCACCCCGGCCGCGTCTCTCTCGCCGAACTGGCCGAGATCTATTGGAGCGGCGAAAGCGCCGTACTCGACCGCAGCTTCGATGCCGGCATCGAGAAGGCTGCCGCCCGGATCGCTCAGATCGCCGCAGGCAACGAGCCGGTCTACGGCATTAATACCGGCTTCGGCAAACTCGCCTCGATCAAAATCGATGCGGCCGACACCGCGACGCTACAGCGCAATCTGATCCTGTCGCATTGCTGCGGCGTGGGCCAGCCGCTGGCGGACAATATCGTGCGCCTGATCATGGCGCTGAAGCTGATCTCGCTCGGTCGCGGCGCCTCCGGCGTCCGCCTGGAACTGGTTCGCCTCATCGAGGGCATGCTGGAGAAAGGCGTCACCCCGCTCATTCCCGAAAAGGGCTCCGTCGGCGCATCCGGTGATCTTGCACCGCTCGCGCATATGGCCGCTGTGATGATGGGCGAAGCGGAAGCCTTCTTTGAGGGCGAACGGCTTTCCGGCGCCGAGGCGCTGAAGCGCGCGGGGCTGACGCCCGTCGTGCTCGCAGCCAAGGAAGGTCTGGCACTGATCAACGGCACCCAGGCCTCAACCGCGCTGGCGCTGGCCGGCCTGTTCCGCGCCCATCGAGCCGCACAGGCAGCGCTGATTACCGGCGCTCTCTCGACAGATGCGGCCATGGGTTCGTCTGCGCCTTTCACCGCCGACATTCATACACTGCGTGGCCATAAGGGGCAGATCGATACGGCAGCGGCCTTGCGTGGTCTGCTCGCCGGCTCCGTCATCCGGGAAAGCCATCTTGAAGGCGACGAGCGGGTGCAGGATCCCTATTGCATCCGCTGCCAGCCGCAGGTCGATGGCGCCTGCCTCGATCTTCTGCGTATGACCGGGCGCACGCTTGAAATCGAAGCGAATGCCGTCACCGACAATCCGCTTGTTCTTTCCGACATGAGCGTCGTCTCTGGCGGCAACTTCCACGCCGAGCCGGTGGCTTTCGCCGCCGACCAGATTGCGATCGCCGTTTGCGAAATCGGCGCCATTGCCCAACGTCGCATCGCGCTCTTGGTCGATCCGGCCCTGTCCTACGGGCTGCCGGCCTTCCTCGCCAAGAAGCCGGGGCTGAACTCCGGCCTGATGATCGCGGAGGTCACGTCGGCTGCGCTGATGAGCGAAAACAAGCAGATGGCGCATCCGGCGTCGGTCGATTCGACGCCGACATCCGCCAATCAGGAAGACCATGTCTCGATGGCCTGCCATGGCGCACGGCGCCTGCTGCAGATGACGGACAACCTGTTCTCGATCATCGGCATCGAGGCTCTGACCGCCGCCCAGGGCGTCGAATTCCGCGCGCCCCTGGCAACGAGCCCGGAACTGCAAAACGTGATCTCCGCCTTGCGGGCCCACGTCGCCACCCTGGAGGAGGACCGCTATATGGCGCCCGATCTCGAGGCTGCCGGTCGGCTGGTAGCGGACGGGACGCTGGTTTCGGCGGTGTCTGCCGGACTGTTGCCGGGTCTGGAGGGGTGAACGTGATGTTGGCAATCATGGTACCCCCCTCTGCCCTGCCGGGCATCTCCCCCTCAGGGGGGGAGATCGGCAAGAGGCCTGCGCCTTACCTCCTTCATACGTCTCTGCCGGCTGATATCTTAACCGGTCGATGGAAGCTTCGGCCTTGCCGCGGATCGATCTCCCCCCTTGAGGGGGAGATGGTCGGCAGACCAGAGGGGGGTATCACAGCCTCCTACAGACGAGGTCTGCAATGATGCCGGTCTTCGAAGTCAACCAAGGCACCTCCCCCGTTGTTCTCGCCTTCCCGCATACGGGCACGGATGTGCCGCCCGCGATTTGGGATCGCCTCAATGAAAACGGCAAGCTGCTTGCCGATACCGACTGGCATATCCATGAACTCTATGCCGGATTGTTGCCGGATGCGACAACTGTCAGGGCGACCTTCCATCGCTACGTGATCGATGCGAACCGCGACCCTGATGGCGTGAGCCTCTATCCCGGGCAGAACACGACCGGCCTTGTGCCGGAAACGGATTTCTACGGCATCGCCATCTGGAAAAGCGGCGAGGAGCCAAGCGAGGGCGATATTGCCGATCGGCTGGCAGGCTTCCACGCGCCCTATCATGCGGCGCTGAAAGCCGAGATCGAGCGCGTTAAGGCGATCCATGGCGTGGCGGTGCTCTACGACTGCCATTCGATCCGTTCGCTCATCCCCTTCCTGTTCGAAGGGCCTCTGCCGGACTTCAACATCGGCACGGACATGGGCCGCACTTGCGATGCCAGGATCGAGAAAGCTACCGCCGAGATCGTTGGTAGGGCCGAGGGCTACACGTCTGTGGTCAACGGCCGCTTCAAGGGTGGCTGGACGACACGGCATTACGGGCAGCCCGACACCGGCGTACACGCCATTCAGATGGAACTGGCGCAGATAACCCATCTGGCCACAGAAGCACCACCCTTCGCCTATGACGCCGCGAAGGCCGAGGCGCTGCGACACCATCTCAAGAACATTCTGACATCAATCGAAGCCATCGCGCTCGAACTGAAACGCTGAGGAGCGAGGACCATGAGCAATCCCAGACACAATATCCGCGACGTCCGCGCCGCCACCGGAACCGAACTCTCGGCCAAGAGCTGGATGACGGAAGCGCCGCTGCGCATGTTGATGAACAATCTCGACCCTGATGTCGCCGAGCGGCCGCATGAGCTGGTCGTCTATGGCGGTATCGGCCGCGCCGCGCGCACCTGGGATGATTTCGACCGGATCGTCGAGACGCTGAAAACGCTGACCGAAGAGGAAACGCTGATCGTGCAGTCGGGCAAGCCGGTCGGCGTGTTCCGCACGCACAAGGATGCGCCGCGCGTGCTGATAGCCAATTCCAACCTCGTGCCGCATTGGGCGACCTGGGATCATTTCAACGAGCTGGATAAGAAGGGACTGGCCATGTATGGCCAGATGACCGCCGGCTCGTGGATCTATATCGGCACACAAGGAATCGTGCAGGGCACCTATGAGACCTTCGTGGAGGCCGGGCGCCAGCACTACAACGGCAACCTGAAAGGCAAGTGGATCCTGACGGGTGGCCTTGGCGGCATGGGTGGCGCACAGCCGCTCGCCGCCGTCATGGCCGGCGCCTGCTGCCTTGCCGTCGAATGCGACGAGACCCGCATCGATTTCCGCCTGCGCACCCGTTATGTCGATGCCAAGGCGCATACGCTGGACGAGGCGCTTGCCCTGATCGACCAATGGACCAAGGCGGGCGAAGCGAAATCCGTCGGCTTGCTCGGCAATGCCGCCGAAATCTTCCCGGAACTGGTGCGCCGTGGCGTGCGCCCCGACATCGTCACCGACCAGACCTCGGCCCATGACCCGATCCACGGCTATCTGCCGCTCGGCTGGACGGTTGCCGAATGGCGGGCGAAGCAGGAGAGCGATCCGAAGGCGGTGGAAGTTGCCGCCCGCGCCTCGATGAAGACCCATGTGCAGGCGATGGTCGACTTCTGGAACAGGGGTATTCCGACGCTCGACTATGGCAACAACATTCGCCAGGTCGCCAAGGAAGAGGGCTTCGAGAATGCCTTCGCTTTCCCCGGCTTCGTCCCGGCCTATATCCGCCCGCTCTTCTGCCGCGGCATCGGCCCGTTCCGCTGGGCAGCACTTTCGGGCGATCCGGAGGATATTTACAAGACCGATGCCAAGGTGAAGGAGCTGCTGCCCGACAACAAGCATCTGCACAACTGGCTGGACATGGCGCGCGAACGCATCGCCTTCCAGGGCCTGCCGGCGCGCATCTGCTGGGTCGGCCTCGGCGATCGCCACAAGCTGGGCCTTGCCTTCAACGAGATGGTCCGCAAGGGCGAGCTCAAGGCTCCCGTCGTTATCGGTCGTGACCACCTCGATTCCGGTTCGGTCTCTTCGCCGAACCGCGAGACGGAAGCGATGAAGGATGGTTCCGACGCCGTGTCCGACTGGCCGCTCCTGAACGCGCTGCTCAACTGCGCCTCGGGTGCGACCTGGGTCTCGCTGCATCACGGCGGTGGTGTGGGCATGGGCTTTTCGCAGCATTCAGGCATGGTCATCTGTGCGGACGGTACTGACGATGCCGCACGGCGGCTGGAACGGGTGCTCTGGAACGACCCGGCGACCGGCGTCATGCGCCATGCCGATGCGGGCTACGACATCGCGCTCGATTGCGCCAAGGAAAAGGGCCTTCGTCTGCCCGGCATCCTCGGCAATTGAGGGGACAAGAAACACCCATGTCCATACGCATCCAGCGCTTTGACGAGCACCTGAAGATGCCCTGGAAGAACGGGCTGGGGATCACCCGCGAGGTGATCTCCCGGCCGGCTTCGGATGGATCCGACGGATTCGACTGGCGGATCAGCCTGGCGACCGTCGGGGCATCCGGTCCGTTCTCGATCTTTCCGGAGATCGACAGGACGATCGCCGTTCTCCAGGGCGATGGCATGCAGCTGACTGTCGATGGGAAGCGGGAGCCGCCGCTTCTCGTGGGCTCGCCTCCCTTCACCTTTTCCGGCGATGCAGAGGTTCAGGCGGATTGTCTTGGCGGCGAAACGCTCGATCTCAATGTCATGAGCCGGCGCGGGCGTTTCGTTCATCGGATGACGAAGATTGGCGTGTCAGCCGCGCAGACGCTTGCGATGTCCGGTGACACCGTCGCGATCGTGTTTCGCGGCGATGCTGTGGTTAAGATCGATAGCATGCGATCGGATGTCCGGCTCGGTGATATCATCATCTGCGAGCGGATGCCATTCGAGCTGGCGATCGAGCCTCTCGCGGCGGATTGTGCCCTTTACGTCATCGAGGTGGCTGCCGTGACCGATCAGGGATCTGGTTCCGAACCAGTTGCCTCGACAAGGCCTTAGCCGATAAGGAATTGACCGCCGCGCCGCGACACCACATTCGCATCGCCACCAGCAGGATCGACCAGCATGTCCGATGATCAACCAGGCTTTGCGCTTCCCGAGGAAGGTCAGGATACGCCGCTCTACGAGCAGATGAAGTCCGAGATCAAGGCGCGGATTGAGCGTGGCGAATGGCCGATCAATTTCCGCATCCCCTCCGAAAACGAGCTCGTCGAGATGCTGGGGGTCAGCCGGATGACGGCGCATCGGGCGCTGCGGGAACTGGCCAGCGAAGGCGTCATCGTGCGGGTCCAGGGGCGCGGCTCGTTCGTTGCACCGAAGAAGCGTCGGGCCAATGTCAGCGACGTGCGCAACATCGCCGAGGAAATTGCCGAGCGCGGCGGACAGCATTCGGTCGAGATCGTGCTGATGCAGGCGGAAGTCTGCGATCACGATCTGGCGGACCGGCTGGAAGTGGAGGCTGGCACATCGGCCTTTCACTCGGTCATCGTGCACAAGGAAGACGATCTGCCGATCCAGCTGGAAGATCGTTTTGTGCATGCTGAGCTTGCGCCCGCCTATCTCGACCAGGATTTCGGGTCGATCACGCCCAACGCCTATCTCAGCGGAATCGCGCCCATCTCGCGCGCCGAACAGTTCGTCGAGGCGGTGTTGCCCCAGCCATGGGAATGCCGGTTGCTGGCGATCGCACGATCCGAACCCTGCCTTCAGGTCAGGCGTCGGACCTGGTCCGGCGACCGGCTTGTGACGGCGGTCAGGCTACTTTATCCGGGCAGCCGCTACAGCCTGGAAAGCTCTTACTGAGACTGGAACCACCTCTTTGAAACGACAAACCGGCCGGTGCGGTGCACCG
>LFEF01023133.1_pt1 | contig 105175 bp, 108 predicted proteins | sample 619371 | NCBI WGS metagenome assembly LFEF01 (sample SAMN03014291, study PRJNA259931) | freshwater metagenome | biome: lake; feature: waterbloom | place: China: Taihu Lake | collected 2006-08 | depth 0 m m
CGCGGGCATGCAGCAGCGGCTGGCGCTCGCCCAGGCGCTGGTCATGCGGCCCAAGGTTCTGCTGCTTGACGAACCGTTCGGCGCGCTCGATCCCGGGATCCGCGCGGAGATCCATACGCTGATGAAGACGCTCTGGCACGAGGCGCCGATGACCGTGGTCATGGTCACCCATGACATGCGCGAGGCCTTCACGCTTGCGACCCGCGTCGTTGCCTTCGAGCGTCCCCGCGACCGCCCGGAGGAGAAGCTCCGCTATGGCGCAACGATCACCCGCGACATCGCCATATGGCCGCCCCGCAAGGCGGGCGAGGCCTCCCTCTTTCGCCCCGACCGGGACGGCCCGGTCTCTTCAAAGGGTCAATAGCCGGGACGACCCGGCCAACGAAACCACTGGAGATGACAATGCATATCCGACGTTCCCCCGAAGAGATCGCTGCCAACCGGGCGCGCTACGAGGAGCATCAGAAGAAGGGGCTGGAATTCGCTCCGAAGGCGCTACCGGCCAAGAGCGCAAAACCTGCGCCCGCAATCGCTGCTGACACGATCGTGCACCAGGAAAAGCTGCCCGGCGGCTGGTATTGGTGGACCCGCGTCAAGGCCAACGAGACGTTGCGCGTCGCACTCGATGACGGCTTCTCGACCGTATCGGTCGTCGCCTGGAATGCCGAAGACCCGACGGAGCGCATGAACCTGCCTGATACCGTCAAGGTGCAGTGGACCACCGGGCTTGGAAAGGGCCGTGTCATCTTCTCCGACATGGGCAAGGTCATGTTCTCGATCACCGAGGATAGCTCCGGTGCCCATGACGTGCTGATGGGCGGCTCGACCGCCTCCTCGAACGCGAAGAAATATGCCGGCCAGAACGGTCCGGCGCTGCGCAACACCCGCGACAACTTCGTGCTGATTGCCACCAAGGCTGGCCTCGACAAGCGCGACATTCCGGCAGCTCTCGCCCTTTTCGCACCCGTCCGTGTCGATGCCGATGGCAAATTCGAGTGGAAACCCGATCTCGTGTCCGATGGCGACTATGTCGATCTGCGCGCCGAGATGGACATGATCGTCGGCTTCTCGAATTGCCCGCATCCGCTCGATCCAAACCCGGTCTACGCCCCCAATCCCGTCAGCATCCTCAGGATCGCAGCCATTGAGCCAGCGGTGGATGATCTTTGCCGTACCGCGACTGCAGAAGCCATCCGTGGCTTTGAAAACAACGCTTTTGCGGCCCTGTGAGAGGAGAGGCGACCATGACCAGTTTTATCCAGACCTCTCCCGCCCGTTCACTCTCCAACACCACGCAGGATCACTATATCGCTGCCGAATCACCCTTCTCGACCTTCATCAAAAAGGGCCAGGTGGTCCGCATTGAGGACACCTGTGGCCAGCAGGCCGTCGATACGCTCTTCTACAACGCCCATGATTTCTCCGAGCGCTATTCCAGCCAGGACACCATGCGCGAACAGGGTGCGGCCTATATCTCGACCGGCACCAAGGTGATCTCCAACGAAGGCCGGGTGATGCTGACGGTCACCGCCGACAGCTGCGGCCGGCACGATACCTCTGCCGGCGCCTGCTCCTGCGAGAGCAACACGGTCCGCTTCGGCCACTATACGAAGTACCTGCATGCCTGCCGGGACAATTTCGTCATCGAGGTTTCCAAACATGGCATGAGCAAGCGCGACGTCGTGCCGAACATCAACTTCTTCATGAACGTGCCGATCGAACCCTCGGGCGAAATGACCATCGTCGACGGCATTTCCGCCCCCGGCGACTATGTCGAGCTGAAGGCGGAGATGGACGTGCTGCTCGTCATCTCCAATTGCCCGCAGATCAACAACCCCTGCAACGGCTTCGATCCGACCCCGATCCGGGTGCTCGTCTGGGACGACGAGGCGGCCTGATGTTCAAGAAGGTTCTGATTGCCAATCGCGGCGAAATCGCCGTGCGCGTCATCAAGACGCTTCAGAAGATGGGGATCGCAAGCGTTGCGGTCTATTCCGATGCCGACTGCTTTTCGAAACCCGTGCTGATGGCCGACGAGGCGGTGCGCCTCGGCCCCGCACCCGCCAGCGAAAGCTATCTCAACGTCGACGCCGTGATTGCCGCCTGCCGTCAGACGGGTGCGCAAGCCGTGCATCCCGGCTATGGCTTCCTCTCAGAGAACATCGGCTTTGCCGAGCGGCTGAAGGCGGAAGGCATCACCTTTATCGGTCCCACGCCGGACAATATCTCCGCCTTCGGCCTGAAGCACACGGCCCGCGAACTGGCCAAGGCGAGCGGCGTGCCGCTCTTGCCCGGCTCCGGCCTGCTTGACAGCCGGGAAGAGGCGCTCTCCGCAGCGGAGCAGATTGGCTATCCGGTGATGCTGAAATCGACAGCTGGCGGCGGCGGTATCGGCATGCAGCTCTGCGACAATGCGGATGCGCTTGCCGCAGCCTTCGACACCGTCCAGCGCACGGCGAAATCCAGCTTCGGCGATGCCCGCGTCTATCTCGAACGCTTCGTCTCCAAGGCCCGCCATGTCGAGGTGCAGATCTTCGGCGACGGCAAGGGCAGGGTGATCGCGCTCGGCGAACGTGACTGCTCGCTCCAGCGACGAAACCAGAAGGTCATCGAAGAAACGCCGGCCCCCGGTCTGTCCGATGCCGTGCGCCAGCGCCTGCATACGGCAGCCGTGTCGCTCGGCCAGCAGGTCGCTTACGCCTCCGCCGGCACCGTTGAATTCATCTATGATCCCGCCCGCAAAGAATTCTACTTCCTTGAGGTGAACACGCGTCTGCAGGTCGAGCATCCTGTCACGGAAGCCGTCTTCGGTGTGGATCTGGTCGAATGGATGATCCGCCAGGCCGCCGGCGAAGATGTGCTGACGGGCAAGGAAAGCCTTGTGCCGACAGGTGCCGCGATCGAAGCGCGCGTCTATGCCGAAATGCCCCATGCGGGTTTCCGCCCGAGTGCCGGCCTGCTGACGGAAGTTGTCTTCCCCAAGGGCGTCCGTGTCGACGGCTGGGTGGAAACGGGAACCGAGGTCACGCCTTTCTACGATCCGATGCTGGCCAAGGTGATCGTCTCGGGTGCGGATCGGGATACGGCCATTGCGGCGCTCTCCTCCGCGCTGGAAGAAACCTCGCTTGCAGGCATCGAGACCAACCTCGAATACCTCAAGGCCATCGCCGCCTCCGATCTGTTCCGCAGCGGCGATGTTGCGACCACGGCCTTGAAGGATTTCGCCTTCGTGCCGGATGTCGTCGAGGTGATCGCCCCCGGTGCGCAGTCGAGCCTGCAGGAGCTGCCGGGCCGCCTCGGCCTCTGGCATGTCGGCGTCCCGCCATCGGGCCCGATGGACGAACGCTCCTTCCGCCATGCCAACCGGCTGGTCGGCAACCACGATCATACGGCGGCCCTGGAGCTCACCGTTTCCGGGCCGGTGCTAAAATTCTTCTCCGATACGGTGATCGCACTCGCCGGATCGGCCATGCCGATGAATCTCGACGGCGTCGAGCTGCCCCATAATCAGGCGGTAGAAGTCAGGGCCGGCCAGACGCTGGCCATCGGCAGCATCGCCGGTGCCGGTCAGCGTGCCTATCTGGCGGTCTCCGGCGGCTTCGATGCCCCCTTGGTCATGGGCTCCCGCGCCACCTTCGGCCTCGGCCAATTCGGCGGCAATGCCACCGGCACGCTTCGCGCTGGCCATGTCTTGCGCCTGGCCCGCCGGCACCAGACCGATGTCCTGCCGGCAACGGTACCGGCGGAGCTGACCCGCGAATGGTCCGTCGGCGTACTCTACGGCCCACATGGTGCGCCCGACTTCTTCCTCGAGGAAGACATCGAGACACTGTTCTCGACGCCGTACGAGGTACATTTTAACTCGGCTCGAACAGGTGTCCGCCTGATCGGTCCGGCCCCCAAATGGGCGCGCACCGATGGCGGCGAGGCGGGGCTTCACCCTTCTAACCTGCATGATAATGCCTATGCGATCGGCGCCATCGATTTCACCGGCGACATGCCGATCATCCTCGGCCCTGACGGCCCAAGCCTCGGCGGCTTCGTCTGCCCGGCGGTGATTGCCCGCGACGAGCAGTGGAAGATGGGCCAGTTCAAGCCGGGGGATAAGATCCGGTTTCATGCTGTGGCCCGAGCAAGCGATCCGCTGGCGGGGCCGACAGTGAAGCGCACATCGGAAGCAGCCGGGTCGGCAGTTGTCGGAGCGACAGAGGCGGGCTCCATCCCCGTCGTCTATCGCCGCCAGGGCGACGACAACCTGCTGGTCGAATACGGCCCGATGCAGCTCGATATCGGCATCCGCATGCGCGTGCACCTGCTGATGCAGGCGGTCAAGGCGGAGAGACTTCAGGGCCTCATCGATCTGACGCCCGGCATCCGCTCGCTGCAGATCCATTATGACAGCACCACGCTGTCGCGCTCGAAACTCTTGGGCGCCCTCGCAGAGATCGAGAAAAGCCTCCCTCCGGTCTCCGCCGTCAAGGTGCCGAGCCGGACCGTCTGGCTGCCGCTCTCCTGGAACGATCCGGATGCGGAACTGGCCATGCGCAAGTATCAGGAACTCGTGCGTCCCAATGCGCCCTGGTGCCCCTCGAACATCGAGTTCATCCGCCGCATCAATGGGCTCCCCGACGAGCAGGCGGTGAAGGATACGATCTTCAACGCCTCCTATCTCGTGATGGGCCTTGGCGATGTCTATCTCGGCGCGCCGGTCGCAACCCCCATCGATCCGCGCCATCGGCTGGTGACGACCAAGTACAATCCGGCCCGCACCTGGACGCCGGAAAACGCTGTCGGCATTGGCGGCGCCTATATGTGCATCTATGGCATGGAGGGGCCGGGGGGCTATCAGCTCTTCGGCCGCACGATCCAGGTCTGGAACACCTGGCGCCAGACGGATGTCTTCGCCAAGGACAAGCCCTGGCTGCTCGACTTCTTCGACCAGATCCGCTTCTTCCCCGTCAGCCACGAAGAACTGACGGAGGCCCGCGCCGCCTTTCCGCATGGAGGCTATCCAATCCGCATCGAGGAGGGCACTTTCTCCTATGCCGATTACGAGGCGGAGATGGCCCGCAATGCAGAGAGCATCGGCGCCTTCAAGCAGGGACAGCAAGCGGCCTTCGAGGCGGAAAGGAAGCGCTGGAAGGACGAAGGGCTCGACTCGTTCCAGGTCGATGACGGCGCGGGCGTTAGCCTCGGCGGCGATATCCCCGAAGGCTGCTTCGGGGTGGAAAGTGCCGTGCCCGGCAATGTCTGGAAATTGCTGGTCGAAGAAGGCCAGTCCGTGCAGGCTGGGGATACGCTTGCCATCATCGAGTCGATGAAAATGGAAATCACCGTCACCGCCCATGCCCCCGGAAAAGTCCGGGACCTGCGTGCCGGGCCGGGTCGCAACGTCAAGGCCGGCGATGTCCTGGTCATCTTGGAGGATTTGTAATGCTGCCGACTATTCTCGATCTCGCTTCGTTGAGGGCCGCCTATGCCAGCGGGCTCACCCCGCTCGATCTCGTCGAGGAGGTGATCGCCCGCCGCAAGGCCTCCGACGATCCGGCGGTCTTCATCACGCAGACGCCGGACGATGATTTGCGGGCAGCCGCAAGGGCCCTGGTGGAGCGCGCGCCGGAGCCGAACAGTCTGCCGCTCTGGGGCGTGCCCTTCGCGGTCAAGGACAATATCGATGTAGCGGGCTTGCCGACCACCGCAGCCTGCCCGACCTTTGCCTACCAGCCGGAGAAGGACGCCACGGTCGTTGAAAGACTGAAGGCCGCGGGTGCCATCGTCATCGGCAAGACCAATCTCGACCAGTTCGCCACAGGCCTCAACGGCACGCGGTCTCCTTATGGTGCGCCACGCTCGGTCTTCGACAAGGCCTATGTCTCCGGCGGCTCCTCCTCCGGTTCGGCGGTCACGGTCGCGGCGGGTCTCGCAAGTTTTGCACTCGGCACCGATACCGCAGGTTCGGGCCGGGTGCCCGCCGCCTTCAACAACCTCGTCGGCATCAAGCCGACGCCCGGCCTCGTGCCGAATGTCGGCGTCGTGCCGGCCTGCCGCAGTGTCGATGTCGTCACGGTCTTTGCTGCAACGGTCGGCGATGGTGTCGCGATCCGCAAGGTGATGGATGGCTATGACGCCGGTGATCCCTATTCTCGCAAGGCGTCGCCAGTGGCCCTACCGGGTTCAGGCCTGCGCATCGGTGTGCTCGAAGGCGCCGAGCGCGAATTCTTCGGCAACAAGGCCGTTGAAGCCCTTTACGATCAGGCAATCGAGCGGGCAAAATCGCTTGGCGCAACCATCGTCCCCTTCGACTACGCGCCGTTTCGACAGGCCGCCGAACTGCTCTACAACGGCCCCTGGGTGGCCGAGCGTCTCGCAGCGGTGAAGGACTTCATCGGCACCAATGCCGATGATTTCGATCCGACAGTGCGCAGCATCATCGAGGGCGCCAGGGCCTATGATGCCGTGGATGCCTTCGAGGGCCAGTACAAGCTCGGCCATCTCCGCCAGAAGGCACTCGTCGAATGGGAAAAACTCGACGTCCTGATGCTGCCGACCTCGCCGACCACCTATACGGTCGAGGCGATGCTCGCAGATCCGATCGTCAAGAACAGCCATTTCGGTCGCTATACCAACTTCGCCAATCTCTTCGGCTATGCGGCGATTGCCGTGCCCGGCGGCTTCGGCTCGGATGGTCTGCCCAGCGGCGTCACCTTCTTCGGCCCCTCCTTCTCCGACGATGCGCTGGCGCCCTTTGCCGATGCCATGCACCGCGCTTGTGCCTCAGGCATGGGCAAGGACAAGACCGCGAGCCTGCCTGAAGCCTCGAAGGTTGCCGAACCGGACGATGGCCTTGTCACGATCATGGTCGTCGGCGCGCATCTGACCGGCATGCCGCTGAACCACGAACTGACCGGCCCCGGCGGCAAGCTGGTGAAGACCTGCCGCACGGCCGGCGACTATCGCCTCTTCGTCCTGCCGGATACCACGCCGCCCAAGCCGGGCCTGATCCGCGAGCCGGGCTTCGCCGGCAAGGGACTGGAGGTGGAGGTCTGGAAGGTCACGCCCGCTGCCTTCGGCCGCTTCGTCCAGAACATCCCCGCACCGCTCGGCATCGGCAAGGTCACACTCGACGACGGGTCCCAAGTGTCCGGCTTCCTCTGCGAACCCTATGCCATCAAGGGCGCGCAGGAAGTCACGGATCTCGGCGGCTGGCGCGCCTATATCGCGTCAAGGAAGTGATATGCGGCCTTCCTTCAACTGACGTATATCCCGTTGACATATCCCGCATCCATGCCAGGATGTGGGATATGTTCGTGGTATATGGCGAGGGTGTCGGGATATGGAAAAGGGTGCAGTCTTTCAGAGCAATCGCAGCCAGGCGATCCGGCTGCCGAAGGCTGTCGCCTTGCCGGAGGATGTGAAGCGCGTCGACATCGTCGCCGTGGGACGCACGCGGATCATCGCACCGGCGGGAGAAATCTGGGACAGCTGGTTCGAAGACAAAACCACGACGACGGACGACTACTTGACCGATCGCGGGCAGCCAGGAGAGCAAGAGCGGGAAGCGCTCTGATGCTCAAATACTTGCTCGATACGAACATCTGCATCTTCACGGTGAAGAACCGCCCCGCCCATATGCGCGAGGTGTTCAACCGGCATCATGGGCAGATGTGCATCAGCGCCGTGAGCCTGATGGAACTGATCTACGGGGCAGAGAAATCCGCGTCACCGGAACGCAATCTGGCTGTTGTCGAGGGTTTCGCGGCCCGCCTTGATGTTCTCCCATACGATGAGATCGCCGCCAGTCACACAGGCCAATTGCGAGCGGAATTGGCCAAGTCCGGCACACCGATTGGCCCTTATGATCAGATGATCGCGGGACACGCCCGCTCGCGAGGGCTGATTGTCGTGACCAACAACCGCCGGGAATTCGACCGTGTCCCGGGGCTTCGCGTAGAAGACTGGGCAACAAGCGCGCCGTGAACTTTCAGCTGGGTGCCCCTTACGGTACCTGCGCCCCCCGCGTCGCGGTATAGATCGCATAGAGCGAGGTCGACGCCGTGATGAACAGGCGGTTCCGGCGTGGGCCGCCGAAGGTCAGGTTGGCGACCGCCTGCGGCACCAGGATCTTGCCGAGCAGCATGCCATCGGGATGAAAGCAGTGCACGCCGTCGGCAGCACTTGACCAGAGGTTTCCGTCGACATCCGTCCGCATACCGTCGGGAATGCCCTTGTCGATATGGGCAAAGACGCGCCCATTCGTCAGGCGTTTGCCATCGGTGACATCGAAGACGCGAATATGCCGTGGCGCGTCCGGTTTGTGGCTGGCGCCGGAATCGGCGATGTAGAGCAGGCGCTCGTCCGGCGAGAAGCAAAGCCCGTTCGGCTGCAGGAAATCGTCGACCGCGACGGTGAGTTCGCCTGTTGCAGGATCGAGCCGATAGACATTCCGGCTCGCCTGTTCCTCGTCGGCCTTGTAGCCTTCGTAATCCGAGAGAATGCCGTAGGATGGATCGCTGAACCAGACGCTGCCGTCGGACTTGACCACCACGTCGTTGGGAGAATTCAGCCGCTTGCCCTCGTGACGATCGGCAAGCGTCGTGAGCGTCCCGTCGATTTCGGTGCGGATGACACGGCGCCCGCCATGCTCGCAGGACACGAGCCGCCCCTCCCGGTCACGGGTATTGCCGTTGATGAAATGCGACGGCGCACGATAGACGGAGGTGCCTGCACCCTCGATCCAGCGCAGCACGCGTTCGTTGGGAATATCGCTGAACAGCAGATAGCCGCCATCGTTGAACCAGACAGGCCCCTCGGCCCATCGGCAGCCGGTGTAAAGCTCATCCAGGCCGGCGCTGGAAACGAGCAGGTCGCGGAAGCGGGGGTCGCGGATCTCGTAATGCGGGTTTTCCATGGGACGATCCTGGCAGAGCTTCAGGTTTTGCCGGCGCTGCGGGTGGTCGGCAGCATGATGACGGCGATGATGATGAGACCGGTGAGAATGAGGCGAATGCCTGCGCCAAAGCCGTAGGTGTTCAGCATTGAAACGACAAGGAACATGAAGAGCGAAGCGCCCCATATCCCCGGAACATTCGAGTTTCCGCCGGCAACCGCGGTGCCGCCGATGACGACGACGGCAATCGACATCAGAAGATATTCCGTGCCCATGTTGAGCGCTGCACCGCCGGAGAAGCTGGCAAGCAGATAGCCACAGAGGGAAGCGAGCACGGCGCAAAGCAGGTAGGTGACAAGCCGCGTGCCGTCGATCGGAATGCCGGCCATGCGGGCAGCCCGGATGCTCTGGCCGATCGCGGCAATGGAGCGTCCATAGACCGAGCGGTTGATCACGTACCAGACGATGACGGACAGCACCAAGGCGACAAGGGCGACATTCGGGATGCCTGCCGTCGTGGCCGTGGTGAAGTCGGCAAGCCAGCTCGGCGGCTTGATGCGCAGGCCCCGGTTCGTCCAGATGGCCGTCGACTGCACGATGAAGCTCATCGACAGCGTCGCTATGATCGGCGGGATGCGGAGTAGCTTGATGAGCGCGTAATTGCTGATCCCGATCGCAATCCCGATACCGATGGCCACCAGCAGCCCCGTCAGGATCATGCTGTTCTCGACATTCATCACCTTTAGCGAAACAGTCGCCGCAAGGGTCATGTTGGCGGGCACCGAGAGGTCGATATTTCCAGGGCCGAGCGTGATCACCAGCATCTGCCCGAGGCCGACCAGCACGGAAAACGCCCCGAAGGTCAGAGCCGCCTGTGCAAGCCCGACGGTGCTCGCCCCACCGGTGAAGATGATGGTGACGAGGAAGACGCTGGCAGCAGCGATGAAGGACCAGATCCAGGTTCGTGAAAACAGCGCGGTGAGGGTCTTGCTCATGCCTTGCCCCTCCGTCCCTCGGCGCGGTTGAGAACGAGGCGCAGCGTCAGCACCAGGATCAGGATCGCGCCCTGAGCGCCGATCTGCCAGTCCGGCGAGATCCGTAGGAAGGACAGGAACGAGCCTGCCAGCGTGAGGGTCAGCGCACCGATCACGGCACCGATCGGCGAAACGCGGCCGCCGACGAATTCCCCGCCGCCGAGAATAACGCCAGCGATCGAGAGCAGCGTGTAGCGCAGCGCGATATTGGCATCCGCCGAGGTGGTGAGCCCGACCAGCGCCATGCCGGCGAGCACCGCGAAGAAACCGGCAAGACCGTAGACGGCGGCACGAGCGCCGATGATCGACCAGCCGGCGCGCGCGACAGAACGGCTGTTGCCGCCGACACCACGCAACACCACGCCGAAGGAGGAGCGCATGATCAGGTAATGACTGACTGCGGCGATCAGGATGCTGGCGACGATCGCCATCGGAACCAGTGGTGGCTTGACCGTCATGATCGAGCGGATCCAGCCGGGCGCCTCACCGCCGGGGGCAGGCAGGATCAGGACCGCAAGCCCGCCCCAGACGAAACTCATGCCGAGTGTGACGACGATGGAGGGCAGGTCGCGGAGGTGGATCATCACCCCGATCAGCGCGTAGATGCCGATCGCTGCCACCAGAATGAGGACACCCAGCAGAGGAGACGACTGCAGGAAGGTCGCGGTCACGCAGGCGACGAAGCTGACGAAGGTACCCATCGACAGATCAAGGTCGTTGACCGTCATGATCAGCATCTGGGCGATCGTCGCGAGCGCAATCGGGACCGCGAGGTTGAACAGCAAGTTCAGCCCCGTGTAGCTCATAGCTCGTGGCTGCAGGTAGAAGACTGCGGCGAGGAGCCCGACCAGCGACAGGGCCGGGATCAGCAGGCGCAGACCGTCGGCGGACAAGAACTTGGTCATGCGGCCTCCTGGAAGGAGGCGGAGAGGATGTTTTCTTCCGTCACCTCGTCGCCTTTGAGTTCGGCAACGATCATGCCGTTGTTGAACACATAGACGCGGTCGCAGAGGCAGACTTCGTCCATCTCGGTCGAGTACCAGACGAAGGTCCGCCCTGCGTCTGCCTCCTGCCGAAGGATCGCATAGACCTCCTGCTTGGTGGCGAAATCGACGCCGCGCATCGGGTCGTCCATCAAGACTACGGGCGCGCGGCTCGCAAGCGCCCGGGCGAAGAGTACCTTCTGCTGATTTCCGCCCGAGAGCGACAGGATCGGATTTTCCATATCGGGCGTGCGGATGCCGATACGGTCCTTCCAGGTCTGGCCGAGTGCCTCCTCGCGTGCGAAGTCGAGGCTCTGCAGTCGGGAGAGATCCGGCAGGATGCCGATACTAAGGTTCTTGAGAATGCTCCAGAGCGTGAAGGTGCCGTTCACTGCCCGGTCCCCGGCGACGAAGGCGACGCCGGGGCTGTCGGCGCGCAGCCAGTTGCCGGTCTTTGCCTCGAATAGGCCCACCAGCATGTCCGTCTGCCCGTGTCCGCCGAGACCGGCAAAGCCGACGATTTCGCCTTTCATCGCCTGGAAAGGCAGCCCACGTCCCCGCACCGGGGGAGCGGAGAGCACGCTCGTCGCGGTCGAGACCTGCTGATGTACGCGGGTTTGCCGCGCCTTGACGACGCTGCCCATCGCTTCGATCAGGCCGTGTTCGGAAAATTCTTCGGCCGGCCGCTGGCTCACCACCTTGCCGTCCTTCATCACGACGATGCGGTTGGCGACCGAGAGGATCTCGCCGAGGATATGCGAGATGAAAAGGATTGACCCGCCGCTGCGCACGAAGCGCTCGACATAGGCGAGCAGCTGTTCGGCGAGCCGCTTATCGAGCGAGGACGTCGGCTCGTCCAGGATGACGAGGCGAACGGGGCTGCCGATCTCGCAAAAGGTGATTGCGATCTCGACCATCTGACGTTCGGCGATGGTGAGATTGCCGACGGCCTCGTGGCAGTCGATCGAATGGCCGGGAAAGATTTCTGCGAGCTTGCTTTCGATGAGGGTTGAACCCCGCTTGCGCCAGCCCCAGCCTTTCAGGCTTCGATGCATGACGCGGGTGTTTTCCACGATGGTCAGGTTCGGGCAAAGCGACAGCTCTTGGAAGACGCAGCGAATACCAGCGTCACGCGCCCCATTGATGCTGTGGCTCCCGCTGCCGTGTCCGTATTGGATCGTTCCCTCGTGCGGCGTGAGACCACCGTTGATCACGTTGACGATGGTCGACTTGCCGGCGCCGTTATGACCGACCAAGCCGACACATTCTCCCGCGCCGATCTCCAGCGTGACGCCATCGAGCGCCTTCACCGCGCCGAAGCGAACTCTTGCATCGCTAACACTGACGACGGGTCGCCCATCGCCCTTATCGAGCATGGAATTCATGCGGAACAACTCTCTCATTCATGCGCCAAGGGTTCCCCATCCCGCCCGGCCCGAAGGCCGGACGGTCCGGGGAGGTTTCCGGTCGATCACTTGGCGGACGCGATCACCTTCTGGGCGTCTTCGAGCGAATACTCGACATTGGCCACGCCGCCAGCCTGGGTGTTGGCGAGGTTGGCCTCGAGGTTGTCCTGGTCGATCCGCAGGAAGGGCACGACGAGATCCTTCTTGACTTCCTTGCCGTCGAGGATCTGCTGGGCGACCCAGAAGGCAAGGGTCGACACACCAGGTGCGATCGAGACGGACATGGTCTCGTAGCCATTGGCGTCCTTCTGCTCCTTCCACCACTTCAGCTCGTCCTCGCGGTTGCCCATGACGATGACGGGCATGGGACGGTTGGCGGCCGCAATCGCCTGGGCGGCACCATAGCCGTCGCCACCCTGGGTCACGACACCGACAAGTTCCGGAAGGCTCGGCAGGATGCCGGCCACGGCCTTCTGGGCCACGTCCTGCGCCCAGTCGCCATGCACGGAACCGACGATCTTGAACTGCGGGAACTGCTTCACACCTTCATGGATGCCGGCCGAGATTTCGTCGTCAACAAAGACGCCGGCAAGGCCACGGATCTCCAGGAGATTGCCACCCTGCGGCAGCTTGCCGGAGAGATATTCGACCTGGCTGCGGCCCATTTCCTTGAAGTCGACGGCAATCCGCCAGGCGCAGGGTTCGGTGACGATCCCATCGAAAGATACGACAATGATGCCAGCGTCGCAGGCTTCCTTGACAGCACCATTGAGCGCGGTCGGCGAGGCGGCATTCAGCACGATCGCGTCATAACCCTGCAGGATCATGTTCTGGACCTGGGCTGCCTGTTCGGTGGCCTGGTTTTCAGCTGTGGTAAAGGCGTCGGCGGCTGCGACCTGTCCGGCCTTGACGGCCTCGCCGGTCACCTTTTCCCAGCTGGTCAGCATGGCTTGGCGCCATGAATTGCCGGCATAGTTGTTCGAAAGGGCGATCTTCTTGCCCGAGGTGTCGGCCAGTGCGGGCATGGATGTGGCGAGAAGGCACAGTGCCGCGCTCGCCAGAAGGTATCTGCTGGTCTTCATGATCTCACTCCCTGTTGTCCGGCGCGCGTGTCGCCGGTTTCCTCCAAACAGCCGGGTGTTTCCCGGTCTGAATTCCCCGCCGAGTTCCTCTTCTCGGCAGGGGCAGGATGGAGGGAATGGCAGAGGCTGTACAGGTTCGGGACGGCAGGACGTTTGCGGGATCTACGCAAGAACATGCGGGATCTCGCAAGACGACGGCGAAGGCTGCATGTGTTATGAGAGGGAGTGCGGTCAGGGGAGTGGCCGCGCGGGAGGACCACAATGCTCAAGATCGCGCCACCGGCCCTGCTCGATCATTATCTCGGCATATCCCGGCTTCTGGCCGGCCAGCTCGATTTCCGCTCGGCCATCAAGGCCGTCGGCGTCGAAGTATCGCATATCGTGCCGCATGACCATCTCGATGTTTGCATCATGATGGTCAACGGCCTGTACCACACGGCGTATGAAACCGGTCTGGATACATTCTGGGGGCAGACCGCACCCGCGCCCGTGGCGAGCAGCCCGATCCGGACACTGCTCTGGGGCGAAATGGACTTTCTGCTGACAGCCGACGCCCAGCAGGAAACGCGCTACCACTGCGACACACCTTTCACCCGCCCGATCTTCGAGCACAATCTGCGCAGCCGTATTCACGTCCCTCTCAAGGTTGGCGGCGAGGTCATCGGGGCGCTGAGTTGCTCCTCGCATCAGGTTGATTTCTACTCACTCCAGGATGTCGAAAACGCCCAGTCGATCGCTGACCTCCTGTCTCCGTATTTCTTCGCGCTCCGCGCGGCTGAACAGGCCAAGCAGTCGGCCATAATCGAGGCTGAGGCGCGGGCGCGCGAGGAAGGCCTGCGGCTCGGTGCGCTGAACCTGACGGAAGCGCTTGAAAGCGAGCGCCAGCGCATCGGTATGGATCTGCACGATCAGACATTGGCCGATCTTACCCGGCTGTCGCGCCGGCTTGACCGCATGATGCAGGAGAAGGAACTGAGCGGTGAAATGCTGGAGCCGGTCGCCCGCAGCCTGCAGCACTGCATGCAGAACCTGCGCGAGATCATCGAGGAGGCAAAGCCTGCCGTTCTGCAGCTCTTCGGTTTTGCCCATGCCATCGAAAACCACCTCGACCGCGCCGTGCGCGACCAGGGTGCCGTGCTTTCCTGGCGCCTGATCGACGAGACAGAAGGGGCGATCGATCTCGTTGACCAGACAGTCCGCATCGCGCTGTTCCGGATCACCCAAGAGGCGATCAACAACGCGGTTCGCCATGCTCATGCGGCAAGCCTTGATGTGCGCCTGCGAGCCAGCGGCACGGCCGTGATCATCGAGGTCACCGACGACGGTCGCGGGCTTACGCGTGGAACCAAAGGCGAGGGTGGCGGTATCGACAACATGATGACGCGCGCCCGGCTGATCTCGGCCAAATTCACGATCGGAGCCAATCGCGAGGGCGAGGGAACGACGGTGCGGGTCCAGCTGCCGCTGCCGGCACAAACGATGAAGAGCAGGGGAGACGAAGCATGAAGGTTCTGATCGTGGAGGATGATCCCCTGCATCGCTCCTATCTGCTGGAGGCTGTCTGTTCGGCGCTGCCGGAATGCCGGGACGTGCTGGAGGCAGAAAATGGGGCCGACGGTGAAAAGATGGCCCGCGAGCACAAGTCCGCCCATATCGTCATGGACCTGCAGATGAATGCCAGAAACGGCATCGAGGCGGCGCGCACCATCTGGAAGGAGCGGCCCGATACCCGCATTCTCTTCTGGTCGAACTACTCCGATGAGGCCTATGTCCGTGGCGTTTCCCGCATCGTGCCGGATGGTGCTGCCTATGGGTATGTCCTGAAATCGGCCTCCGATGAGCGGCTGAAGCTTGCGCTGCGAAGCATCTTCGTCGAGGCGCAATGTGTCATCGACCGCGAAGTGCGCGGCATGCAGCAGAAGAGCCTCGGCCAGGTCCGGGGCTTCAGCGACAGCGAATACGAAATCCTGGTGGACATCGCGCTCGGCCTGACCGATCGCACCATTGCCCGCCGCCGCGGCCTCTCTCTGCGCAGCGTCCAGAACCGGCTTCAGCAGCTCTATGAGAAGCTCGGTGTCTACCAGATGGCAACAGACGAGCCAGACGAAGGTCGCTTCAACCTGCGCGCCCGCGCTGTAACCGTAGCACTCTTGCGGAAGCTCCTGAACTACAGCGCCCTCGAGCGGGCAGAGGCCGAGCTCGCGGACTGGCTGAGGTCACACTGACGGTTCTGGACCTCACCGCTTGCCAGTTGACGATCGCGCCTGAAGTTGGGAGACGGAAGTATGGACGCTTCCGCTGACAGCAACGACAACCAGCCGACACCTCGCATGCTTGCCTGGGCCAAGAACTCTGCCGCCTACCGGCTCGCCAAACGCATGATGACGGAGCGAGAGCTCTCGGACGCGATCAAGCGCAAGGCGCGCAGCAAGTTTGACGAGATCAGCGAGGCGCAGGTCAATGCGCTTGCGGAGGCCGCCCTTGCCTTCGGCCGCAGCATGAAGGCGCTCGACGACCAGAACTATGCGGAGATCAGGGCAAATTCTGCGGCCCGCAGTGGCCGATCGAAGCGGGCCATCGCCCGCAAGCTCGCCGAAAAGGGTGTCGACAAAAGCATCGTCACATCCGTCCTGCTCGATGCCGATGATCTGCGCGCAGCCATCGTCTATGCCCGCAAGAAGGGGTTTGGTCCTTTCCGGCGTCCGGACGTGGGCGCCGATGAAGCGCGCTGGACCAAGGAAATCTCGTCCTTCGCGCGACAGGGCTTCAGCTTTGATCTCGCAAAGCGCGTTCTCGACATGGAGCGCGACGAATCGGAAGAGATCCTTCTGAGGTCTTCCTGATCTCGATCTTCGTTCTGTAGGCCCCGTCCGCTTTATGTCCGTGTGCGGGCAATGCGGTTCCGGCTCGAAACCGCTTGAGGCAGTGTCCATGAACAGGAGACACGGTTTCGACCGGTCGCCTTGGAGTGATAAAGAGCGGCGTCGGCCCGACGCAAGGCGTCAGCCAGACCCTGGTCGCTTGGCTCCAGCATGGTAATTCCGAAACTTGCGGTGACCGCTCGATCGATCTCCGCATGATGATAGGTCGCAACAGCCTGCCGCAGGCGTTCGGCGATGGTAACGGCGGACGCCTGCGTCGCACCGGGAAGAAGAACGGCAAACTCTTCACCTCCCAGCCGAGAGAGCACATCGCAGTCACGCAAGACAGTTCGGCAGGTGTCGACCACATCGACGAGAACGCGATCGCCTGCCAGATGGCCGAACCGATCATTGATCTGCTTGAAGTGGTCGATGTCGAAGCTGATAAGACCGATGGACGGAGAACTCTTTCCTTCGACCAGACGTTCCGCAGTGGCCTGGAAGGCTGCGCGCGACGTAGCGCCGGTGAGCCAGTCGTGGTCGGTCTGTCGCCGAAGCTCCATTTCCTTCATGACGAGGCCGGCAAGAGATTGAAGGATGGCTTTCTGCCGTTCGTCGAACTGCCGGGGTTCCCGGTCGATGATGCAAAGCGAGCCCAGCCGTGCCTTCTCGGGCGTGACCAGCGGGGCGCCAGCGTAAAAGCGTATATAGGGGTTTCCCGTCACAAGAGGGTTGCGCGCTGTCCGTATGTCGTGTTCGGCGTTCGAAATCACCAGAACATCGTCGCTGTGGATCGTCTCGTTGCAGAAGGCCTGCTCGCGCGGTGTTTCGCGAATGTCCAGACCGATATTCGACTTGAACCACTGGCGTCTATCGTCAACCAGCGAGATCAGTGCGATAGGCGTGTCGAAGATCAGCCGCGCAACGGCGGCGATCCTCTCGAAAGGCTCTTCATGCGGCGTATCAAGGATGCCGTACTGATCGAGTATGTGCAGGCGTTCGACTTCATCCATCCGGGCATGCTCCTCCGCCACCCGAAGACGATTAGATACCAAGTATTTAAGTTCACTTAAATTCTAATGGCATCCTGCAGCCGCTCAGCCCTTCGCCCGCTGCAGCATGCCGAACAGGTCGCGCGGATCGTCCGGATCGGCGATCAGGTCGACGGATTGGTAAAACGCCGTGCCGGCAACCCGGTCGCGCACATAGCGGAGTGCCGAAAAGTCCTCGATCGCAAAACCCACGCTGTCGAACAGGGTGATCTGCTTTTCATCCCGGCGGCCCGAGGTCTGCCCGGTGACCACCTGCCAGAGCTCGGTCACGGGGTAGTCAGCTGGCATCTGCTGGATCTCGCCTTCAATCCGCGTCTGCGGCGGATACTCCACGAAGGTATCGGCGCGCGAGAGGATGTCACGATGCAGTTCCGTCTTGCCCGGGCAGTCACCACCGATCGCATTGATGTGCACGCCGGCCCCGACCATGTTGTCGGTCAGGATTGTCGCATACTGCTTGTCGGCGGTACAGGTGGTGATGATCTGCGCACCTTCGATCGCGGATTGCGAGGTTTCGCAGGCCGTCACATGCAGGCCTGAGCCTTCGAGGTTGCGCCGTGTCTTCTCGGTCGCTTTCGGGTCGATGTCGAAAAGTCTGACATGGCTGATCCCGAGGACCGCCTTCATCGCCAGCGCCTGGAATTCCGCCTGGGCACCATTGCCGATCATCGCCATGGTTGTCGCACCCTTCGGGGCCAGATGGCGTGCCGCCATCGCAGAGGTCGCAGCCGTCCTGAGCGCCGTCAGCAGTGTCATTTCGGTCAGAAGCACCGGATAGCCGGTCGAGACATCGGCGAGCAGGCCAAAGGCCGTCACGGTCTGGAGACCCTCCGCCATGTTCTTCGGATGGCCGTTGACGTATTTGAACGAGTAGATCTCGCCGTCGGAGGTCGGCATCAGCTCGATGACGCCTTCGCAGGAGTGGGAGGCAACGCGCGGTGTCTTGTCGAAAAGTTCCCAGCGCTTGAAATCGGCCTCGATCACGTCGGTGAGCTCGGTCAGCACCCGCTCTATGCCGATATGATGCACGAGCCGCATCATGTTCTCGACGCTGACGAAGGGGACGAGGGCTTTGTCCGAAGGGGCTGGCGCTGTCATGATCCACCGGTTGAAATCGACGATGGACGAAGTGTAGCGAAGGTCAAGGCTAATCGAAATGCAGATAATCTGTCACTTTGCGCGACCAACTTAGCAAGATAGCGCTAAAGATTGAGCAAAGTGTCATCCTGCAACAAAAAAGCAGGGGCCGAAGCCCCTGCCAGAGGATCCTCTCCAGGGAGGACAGAGGATCACTTGAAAAGGCTCGGCAGCCAGAGAGAGATCTCGGGAATGAAGGTGACCGCCATGAGCACGGCAACGCTTGCGCCGAAGAAGGGCCAGATCGTCCGCATGGCTTCGCGGATGGTGATCTTGCCGACGGCGCAACCGACGAAGAGAACCGTACCCACCGGCGGCGTGTTCAGACCAATCCCGGCATTGAGGATCATCACGATGCCGAAATGCACGGGATCGATGCCGAAAGCGGTGACCACGGGCAGGAAGATCGGCGTCGAGATGATGACCATCGGCGCCATGTCCATGAAGGTGCCGAGCACCAGCAGGATGATGTTGATCATCAGCAGGATGATGATCGGGTTATCCGAGACAGCCCCCATGGCGACGACCATCAACTGCTGCACCTGGAGATAGGACATCAGCCAGCCGAAAGACGCAGCCGTCCCGATCACGAGCAGAACCATGGCGGTCGTGCGCACGGCCCCAAGCACCGCCTCGATGAAACCGTGCCAGTTCAGTTCCTTGTAGACAAAGAGCGCGACGAGGAAGGCATAGAGAACGGCGATGCAGGAGCTCTCGGTCGCGGTGAAGACACCAGAGCGCACACCGGCGAAGATGATGCCGATCAGCATGATGCCGGGCAGGGCGGCGAGCAGGTAGATGCCGACCTTGGCGAAGCCGGGGAAAGGCTCGGCGGGATAGCCCTTGCGACGAGCGACGATATAGGCCGTCACCATGAGCGCTGCGGCAAGCAGCAGGCCCGGCATGATCCCGGCGGTAAAGAGATCCGCCACCGAAACGGTGCCGCCCGCAGCGATCGAGTAGAGGATCATGTTGTGCGAGGGCGGGATCAGCAGTGCAATGATCGCGGCGTTCACGGTGACATTGACGGCATAATCGCGGTCATAGCCACGGGCGGCCATCTGGGGAACCATCAGGCCACCGACCGCCGACGCGTCGGCTACTGCCGAGCCTGAGATGCCGCCGAAAAAGGTGCAGGCGAGGATGTTCACCTGTCCAAGACCACCGCGCATGTGCCCGACGAGGCCGGCGGCGAAGCGGATCAGGCGCTCGGCGATGCCGCCGCGAACCATCAGGTCGCCAGCGAAGATGAAGAAGGGGATCGCCATCATGGCGAAGACATTCATGCCCGAATTGATCTGCTGGAAAACGACAATCGGAGGCAGCCCGAGATAGACCACTGTCGCCAGCGAAGCGATACCGAGGCAGAAGGCGATCGGCATGCCGATCAGCATGAGCAGAGTGAATGTGCCGAAAAGGACGGTGTAAGCCATTACGCGGCCTCCTGCGCGACGACGGAAGCCGCAACGTCTTCCCCGATGAACACATCGACGAAACGCTCCAGCGCGAAGATGGCAATAACGGCGCCCCCGACCACCAGCGGCAGGTAGTCGACGCCGCCCGGCCAGCCAAGGACGGGAATGGTCGCGGTCCAGGTTCCGGCCGCAAGCAGCGTGCCGTAATAGGTCATCGCGACGCCAAAGATGGCGATCAGCCCGAGGCTGAGCAGATCCATCAGCTTCTGCACGCGCGGTGATGCCCCGTGGCGTACGAGATCAAGACCGAGATGAACGCTTTCGCGCACGCCCACGGCAGATCCAAGCAGGATGAACCATGACATGAGTTGCAGCGACAGAGGCTCCGACCAGGCCGGGGTGTTGTTGAGAACGTAGCGACCGAAGATCTGCCATCCGATAATCAGAGTCATGGCAACCAGGCCCACTCCGGAAAAATAAAGGCAGAACTGGCTGAGACGCCCGAGCGTCGGCCTTATGGCTCGCATGAAGCTGAGCATGGATCCCTCCGAAATCCAGAAACAGAAAGCTGACCCGGCCGGATCGTCGATACGGCCGGGTCGTCGTCAGATCACTTGACGGCGCGCACGCGCTCAACGAGTTCCTTCATCTTCGGATCGGTGATGAACTTGTCGTAGACCGGCTGCATCGCGGCAACGAACTCGTCCTTGTTCGGCGTGATGACGTTGACACCGGAGGCCCGGACCTTTTCTTCGGCTGCCTTTTCACGGGCCTGCCACAGCTCACGCATCTTGCCGACCGACTCCTTCGCGGATTCGCGAATGATCTTCTGGTCTTCCGGCGTCAGCTTGTCCCAGGTAACCTTGGAGATGACGAGGATTTCCGGGGTCAGCGAGTGCTGGGTGAGGGTGTAGCTCTTGGCCACTTCGAAGTGACGCGAGGACTCGTAGGATGGCCAGTTGTTTTCGGCTGCATCGACGACGCCGGTTTCGAGCGACGAGTAGACTTCACCGAAAGGCATCGGCGTCGGGTTGGCGCCGAAGGCTTCCATCATCGCGATCCAGAGATCCGACTGCTGGACGCGGACCTTCATGCCCTTGAGATCGGCAAGGCTCTCGATCGGCTTCTTGGTGGAGTAGAAGGAGCGCGCGCCGGAATCATAGAAGGCAAGCCCGATCAGGCCATGCGGTTCGAAGGCGGCCAATACCTCGTCACCGATCTCGCCGTCGACCACCTTGTGCATATGTGCGGTGTCACGGAACAGGAAGGGCAGGCCGAAAACGACGGTTTCGGGAACCAGGTTGTTGAACGGCGCGCTGTTGACGCGGTTCATATCGATGACGCCGAAGCGGGTCTGCTCGATCGTGTCCTTTTCGCTGCCAAGCGCAGAGTTGTTCATTACCTGGATCTTGATGCGGCCATTGGTCTTCTGCGAGACCAGTTCACCCATGAACTTGACGGCTTCGACCGTCGGATAGCCATCCGGGTGGATGTCGGCGGAGCGCAGGGTGATTTCCTGGGCGAAGGCAGCGCCTGCGCCGAGGGAGAGCCCCATGGCGAGGCTGAGCATTGCGGCAGTCTTCATTGGTCGTCCTCCTCTTTGATTGAGCCGCCGGAACCTCCCGTTCCGGCGGATTGCAGTTCGGCAACCGGCCCTAAGGCGCGATGCCAAAAAGTTCTTGGCTGTTCTCCACGAGTGCCAGATGGCGTGCGGCTTCATCGGGCAGCCAGCCGAGAACGGTGTCGGTCAGGGCGGCATCGTCAGGATAATCGGCCTGCGTGCGCGCGAGATTGTGTGGCCAGTTGGAACCCCAGACGATCCGCTCGGGTGCATAGGCTGCAATCGAGCGGGCAACGGCGGCGACATCGGCAAAGTCCGGACCGCCGGTTTTGGAAGATTCGTAGGCGCCGGCAAACTTGAACCAGCAGCGGCCGCCATCGATCAGCCGCTTAGTCGCCTGAACCTGCGGGCTGTCCGGCGTGACGCCACAGAAGAACTTGCCGTGATGATCGAGAACCCAGCGCGATTTCAGCTTCGAGAGCCGCTCCTCGTAGTCGAGGATGTCGCTGCCATCGAACTGGATGGCGAGCATCCAGTCGCGGCTGGCGGCAATCGCGTCCACTTCCTCAAGCTTTGTCAGATTGGCCGCGCCACCGGGCAGGTTCATGATGCGTGCGCCGCGAACACGGGCAGCAGAAAGACGGTCGAGTTCCGCTTCGCTGGTCGTCGCATCGACAGCGGCGATACCCCAGGCGATGTCGCCGAAATACTCAAGGCAGGCAATCAGGTTGGCGTTGTCGAGTTGATGCGCCATGCCCTGCGTGACGATGAGCCGGTCGATGCCGATCCAGTCCATGAACTTGCGGTATTGCTCCGGCGTCGGCAGATCACCCGCCGGAAGCCCCGGCCCGCCCGCAACCGGCGGAAAGGCGGGCAGGTAGGCATGCATCTGCGTATCGATCGCACCCTTCGGCAGGGTGATCGCTGGCTTGCGGCCGGAAAGGGTGCGGATCAAGCTCATGCCTCGTCCTTCATCTTGAATTCCTTCAGGGCATCCCGATTGATCTCGATTCCGAGACCCGGCGCATTGGGAATGGCCACCACACCGTTCTCGTGTTCAAGCGGGGTCTGGATGACGGCCTGGCGGAAGGGATTGTCGGTTCTATCGAATTCCAGGATCGGCTCGATCGGGTTGACCCGCACAGGGTCGGGCACCATCGCGGCGATGAACTGGAGGGCCGCAGCGATATGCACGGCGGTTCCCCAGACATGCGGAACCACGCGCACACCATGCAGCGCGGCGAGATCTGCCACGCGCTTGGCCTCGCTGAAGCCGCCGACGCCGGCGAGATCCGGCTGAACGATGTCGATCGCTCGGCTCTCGATCGGTTCCTTCATGCCCCAGCGACTATGCCAGGTCTCGCCACCTGCAACCGGGATCGGCTGCTTGGCGCGTACTTCCCGATAGGCTGCGAGCTGTTCCGGCACGACAGGTTCCTCGAACCAGTCGATGCCGTATTCGGCTGCACGTCGACCGAATTCCACGGCTTCCAGCACGCCATAGCCATGATTGGCATCTGCCATCAGGCGCATCTCGGAACCGGCGGCGTCACGAGCGGCTCTGATGACCCGCAGATCCTCTTCGATGCCGAAGCCGACCTTGATCTTGGAGGCGTGAAAGCCCTGGGAACGATAAAGCGCGATGTCATTGGCATTGTCCTCGACCCTGTCGACGCCGTCACGCTTGAAGCTGCCCGTCGCATAGGCCTTGACCGTCTCGCGGAACCGACCGCCGAGCAGCATCGACACGGATGTATCGAAATGCTTGCCCTTGATGTCCCAGAGCGCGATGTCGATGCCGGAGAGTGCCGTCAATGTCAGGCCGCGCTGGCCCTGATCACGCAGCGCGTTATACAGCACCGCCCAGATCTTCTCGGTCTCCAGCGGGTTCATGCCGATCAGCCAGTTGCGATAGGCCGCAACCACGGCCGCATTCGGGCGTGCCGGGCCGAGGCATTCGCCCCAGCCCGTCAGTCCGTTGTCGCAGACGATTTCCACCAGCACATGCGCCCGCCGATCAAAGCGCATGGACGCGCTCTGGAAGGGCACAGCCAGCCTGTGCTCGAGAAGATGGGTGCGGATCTCTGCGATCTTCATCTTGGGCGCCTCTTGCTCAGCGCTTCCAGGGAGAAATGAGCTTGGCGAGCATTTCTTCCTCTTCCGCCGTCAGATCATCGAGCGGCGCGCGAACCTTGCCCGCTGCGAAGCCCTGAAGACGGACACCCGCCTTGATCGCCGAGACCGCATAGCCCTTGCGGCGGTTGCGGATGGCCATGAACGGATAGAAGAAGTCCTTGAGAATGGTCTCGCAGCGCGCGCGCTCACCAGCCCGCAGGGCCTTGTAGAATTCGACGGCAAGGCCCGGCACGAAGTTGAAGACTGCGGACGAATAAGTCGTGAAGCCGGCTCCGAGATAGGCCTCCGCGAAGAGTTCGGCCGTCGGCATGCCGCCGAGATAGGTTAGCCGATCGCCCATGGTCGCCGTGATCTGGCGGACCTGGCCGATATCACCGGTGCCGTCCTTGAAGCCAATGAGGTTCGGGCATTCGTCGCAGAGCCGTTGCAGGGTCTCGACGCTGAGAACCGCATTGTCACGGTTGTAAACCATGACGCCGATGCCGACAGACTGGCAGATGCGCTTGACGTGGTGATACATGCCCTCCTGCGGGGCATCGATGAGGTAGTGCGGCAGAAGCAGGATCCCGTCAGCACCGACCTTCTCGACGGAGCGGGCGATCTCGACAGCGACTTCGGTTCCGTAGCCGCAACCTGAGACGATGGCGGTCTTGCCCGCCGCTTCCTTGGCCGCAGCGACCACACGCGGAACTTCCGATGGTGTCAGCGAGAAGAACTCCCCGGTGCCGCCGGCTGCGAAAAGCACCGGCGCTTCGAAACCCGAAAGCCACTGCACATGTTCGGCATAGCTGTCGGACTTGAAATTTCCGTCATCGTCGAAATGCGTGACAGGGAAGGAGAGCAGGCCGGCGCCAAGCGCGGCCTTTATGTCTTGCGGCGTCATAATCGAATGTCCTCTCTTGGCCTCCTCCGGCCAAGTTGTCATACGTATTAATAGCGCCTATGTCAAATGTTATCGTACAGGTTGGCGCTGTTCTCGGAGAAGCGCCCTGTAGCGCGCCTGGCTGCCCCGCAAATGCCGCCGCATGGCGTCGCGCGCAGCCTCTTCGTCGCCCTGCGATATCGCCTCGACGATATCGGCATGCTCGGCATCGATAAGGCGGAGATAGGCGGACTGGTCCTCTTCGCTGTCCTCGTCGCGCAGTGCGGCGCGCGGAATGACATTCTTGCCGATCATGGCCAGGAACTCCCGAAATCGGGGATTGTTCGTGGCCTCGGCGATGGCAATGTGCAGGGCGAAATCGGCGTCAGTCGTCGATTGCCCTGCCTCAAGACAGGCCCGCACAGCGAAATGGCGCTCCAGGATGACCTCCTCCTGGGCCGGTGAGCGGCGCAGGGCAGCAAGGCCCGCGGCCTCCACCTCAACGGCGGTCCTGAGCTCCAGAAGCTCGATCATCGAGGAGACACGGGCGGGATCCACACTGCCGATCAGCAGTGGCGCCGGGGCCGCCTCCTGCGCAGCGAGGACGAAAACGCCTGCGCCCTGTCGTGCCTCGACAAGGCGATCGGCGCGCAAGGAGGCGATCGCCTCGCGCACGACCGTTCTCGAAACGCCATGGGCTTCGGACAGTTGTGCTTCGCTGGGCAATTTGCTGCCGGGAGGAAACTGACCAGCGCCAATCGCTCTTCGCAGCGTGTCGCCGAGTTTCTGCACAAGGGTTCCTGAGCCCGCTTCGCTTCGCACTTGTAATGCCATTCGTGCTTCCCCGCCCTTTTTGTAATCCCTTGACCTATCATCACTCATAGGTCGGGATTTGTCAGCCATTCGCTACCAAGGTTTACGATATTGACCCGGTTCGGGCAACCTGTATGATAAGTTTGCAAGTCAGATCAGGGAGGAGCATGGCGTGAAGAGACTTTTGCTGACGGGAGCTGCCGGTGGATTGGGCAGCGCAATGCGCGGGCGTCTGAAGGGGCTCGCAGACATCGTCAGGGTCTCGGACATCGTGGATCTGGGGCCGGCTGCGGCGCACGAGGAGGCCGTCATCTGCGATCTCGGCGATCGGGCAGCCGTCGACAGCTTGGTTGAGGGATGCGATGCGATCATCCATCTCGGTGGGATCTCCGTCGAGGACAAGTTCTCCAAGATCATGAACGCCAATCTGCTTGGCCTCTATAATCTATACGAGGCTGCGCGCGCCAACGGCATGCCGCGTATCCTTTTTGCCAGTTCCAACCATACGATCGGCTTCTATCGGCAGGATGAGTATCTCGATCACGAAGTCCCCCTGCGCCCGGATGGTCTCTATGGTGTCTCCAAATGCTTCGGCGAGGCGCTTGCCCGCATGTATTTCGAAAAGTTCGGCCAGGAGACGGCTTTGGTCCGCATCGGAAGCTGCATGGAGAAGCCCAAGAACCACCGCATGCTGTCCACATGGATGAGCTATGACGACTTTTTGTCGATGATCGAATGCATCTTCCGCGCGCCACGTCTTGGCTGCCCGGTCATCTGGGGCTGCTCGAACAACGATACGCGCTGGTGGGACAATTCCCACGTCTCCTATCTGGGCTGGCATCCCAAGGACAACGCCGAGCGCTTCCGCGCCGAGATCGACGCCACGGTCTCAAAGCCGAAGCCGGGCGACGCCGTCGCCATCTATCAAGGCGGTCCTTTCGTCAACGATCCGATTTTTGCGGAAGACTGAAGTCATACAAGTCAGGTCTGAATGATCGAAAACTGCGAGGTGGCCAGTGTGGTCAATGGCGGGGTGCGGTGTGCCTGGCATTGCTCAGGCTGAGGTCAGGCGCTCAGGCCCCGGCAAAAGCCTGCTGCGAGCCGCCGCCAGTTGATCCCATGCGCATCATCGACACTTGGTATCAGTCCTTGAGGATTTGTATAACATTGTGGAAGCGCACGCTTCTGAAATGAAAAATTCAGAAGATGAAGTCGCTTTGAATGTTCATCTCTCGCAAGAAGCGACGTTGCAGGCCGTTTTCATCTTAGAATTAGTAGAAATAAAAATATCGTCCGGCTTGTTTCTGCTTGGAAATTTGCGGCCCCCAAAATTTGACAGCGATTCGCATGCGGCTGGCGTAATCTGATCAGTTTCACCCATCCCCTCTATTGGATAAGCGAGTCCTGTTGCGGCTGGGAGACAGTTCCCCTGGAAATGAACCTATTTTAATGAAGAAATCATCGAATCTTATTGTAGGGTTAACTCCCGCGGTTCGCAAAATGATTCGATAAATCGGCCGTGCTTGTTAAGCATTTGCGCTTGATTGCGAGCTTTTGAGTATTCTGTTTCGATTTTTGGCTCCGTATTCGGAATTCTTTTCAACAGATCAAAATTGGGTGCATCTTTTGGACAGTCTGAATCGGCTTCCCACCAGCGTTTTCACCGGTATATAACGTCGGCCATGGAAGATTTGGGCAGGGGCACTCCGTTGTTTACCAAAAAGACTTTATTCGCGACCTTGTACACCTCGGCAGCCTTCGCCTTCGCGGCGGTGGCGCCGGCAAGCGCAATGTCGTTGCAGGAAGCCATTCAAAAGGCGCTGACGACGAACCCGCAGATCTCGCAGGCGGTCGAAAACCGTGAGGCGGTCGAGTTTGAGCTGCGCCAGGCGCGCGGTCTCTATCTTCCGTCGGTTGATCTCGAGGCAAGCGTGGGAAAGCGCCGCCTCTCGAACAACAGCACGGGGACGCTGACGCGAGACTACGAGACTTTTAATTCCTCCGAAGTCGGCCTTACCGTCACGCAGCGTCTGCTGGATGGTGGTGGTCGCCGTGCTCAGGTGGATCAGCAGGCCTCGCGCGTCGATGGCGCCTCGTTCCGCGTTCTCGAGCGTTCGGAAACGGTCGCTCTGCAGGTCGTTCAGGACTACCTGGAATACATCCTGCAGACCAAGATTGTCGGTGTGGCTCAGCAGAATGTGTCCTTCCACAATGGAATTCTGGCTGACATCAATCAGGGTATCTCCGGTGGTGCGCTGACCGAAGTCGACGCCGTTCAGGGCCGTGAGCGCCTTGCCGCGGCGCAGGCTCGCCTGCGTGAAGCGCAGGAAGAGCTCGAGCTGACCAAGATCCGTTTCCTGAAAACGGTCGGTGAGCCGATCACCAATGCCAAGGTGCCGGGTTCGGTTGCCAAGTTCATCCCGCGCACGCTGCAGGATGCGATCGCGACCGCGAAGGCGAACAATCCGCGCATCTACTCCGCGCGCGCTGACATTGATGCAGCAGACGCTGCCGTCCGCGCAGCCCGTTCGAATTATGCTCCGACGCTTGATCTTGAAGGTCGTGCCAGCGTTGGCAACGACGTCGGCTCCAGCCAGGGCAATACCAACGACGTCCAGGTTCGTCTGGTTGCCCGTTGGAACCTCTATCGCGGCGGCATCGACCAGGCCCGCGAGCAGGAGCAGATCCGTCGCGCGAGCGAGCAGCGTTATGCATCGGATCAGGTGCATCGCGAGATCGAAGAGTCGGTCCGTTCCGCCTGGAACGAGCGCAGCAGCCGTGGCGAACTCTCGCAGATCCTGAATTCGCAGTCGTCGCAGAACGCTCAGCTGGTTTCGTCTTACAGCGAGCAGTTCAAGATCGGTCAGCGCTCGCTGCTCGACGTTCTTGATGCGCAGAACACGCGCTTCAACACCAGCATCGTCGCCGAAACGGCCCGTGTTGCGGCCCTCTTCGCCGAGTACAAGATCCTGGCGGCTTCCGGCTCGCTGCTGAAGACCATGAACGTCAAGCCGGTCAACCAGACCGATGCTTATGCGCGCAACGAGTTTACCGTGAAGACGACCCCGAATGGGGCATATGTCGAGCGGGATTCGCGGCAAAAGGCGGGTATTCCGATGGACCTCCTGGCGCCGCTCCAGTAAACGCCCATCCGATAGGATGAAATGTTAAATTCGTTGATCGAACCGGCGGGCACTCGTGCCCGCCTGAGCTTTCGTGCGTCCTTCAAGGCTGTGGCGACGTTTTACGGTCGTCCCAGTTCGGACACCGTATTGTTCTCTGGCCTGCCGGACGAAATTGTTGAATCTCTTGAACTTGACGACGTCGAACATGTCGCTGAGCGCATTGGTCTTCAGGTTGTCCGTGTAGGCGAACGCGCCATTCGCGAAAATGATTTCGACTGTCCCGCCATCGTCGTTTTGAAGGACGGCGGTACGCTTCCGCTGCTCGAAGTCACCGATGACGGCATCTACACCCTCGACATTCGGGAGGGTGCCGCCTCTGCTCGTCTGACGCATCAGGAGCTCCTGGCGCTCGGACCGGAGTTTGCATTCGGCTTCACGCTCTATTACCGGAACGACACCGAAGAAGCGCTGATTGGCAGCGCGGACGAGATTGAGCAGCGCCATTGGCTGGTCCGGGCGCTCATGCCCTATTGGCGCACCTATCTGCGCGTCATCGTGGCCGCCTTGTTCATCAACCTGATCGCGTTGGCCTCGCCGCTCTTCACGATGAACGTCTATGACCGGGTTCTGCCGAACAAGGCGATCCCGACCCTCTGGGTTCTCGCGGTCGGTATCATGCTGGCCTATCTGTTTGACTACCTGCTGAAGGAAGCGCGAGCAGCCCTGATCGATCATGCCGGCCGTAATGCCGACCTGCGACTGTCGCAGATGATCTTCGACAAGGTCTTGAACACGACGCTGGCCTCTCGCCCCATGTCCACGGGCGAATACGCCAACCGCGTCATGCAATACGAATTCGTCCGCGAGTTCTTCACGTCGAACACCATCGGCCTGATGATCGACACGGCCTTCGTGTTCATCTTCCTCATCGTGATTTATCTGATATCCGGCTGGCTCGCGATCATTCCGGCGATCGCTTTGATCCTGTCCGTTGCCATCGGCCTTCGCGCCCAGGCCCAGATCGGTCATCGCATGGCGGCTGCCGCCAACGAGGCATCGAAACGCCAGTCGCTGCTCATCGAGACGATCTCGACCATCGAAACCTTGAAGAGCCTGCGCGCCGAAGCGACCATGCTGCGCCGCTGGCAGGAGCTGATGAAGCATTCGAGCCGGACCAGCGAAGAGATCAAGCATATCTCGACGAATGCGATCAACCTGACGACGCTGATTCAGCAGATCGTCGGAGTGTTGATCGTGATTGCCGGCACTTACGAGTTCTCCGAGGGGCGTCTTGCCATGGGCGCGATCGTTGCGACCGTGATGCTGGCGAGCCGCGCCGGAGCTCCGCTGGGTCAGATTGCCATGACGCTCGCCCGCTTCCGCCAGGCCACTCTGTCGCTGCGCATTCTTGACCAGGTCATGGAGCAGCCGGAGGATCGCCCGTCGACCGTCGGCTTCGTCAACCGGGAGATCAAGGAAGGGGGCTTCAGCTTCCAGGATGTCAGCTTTCAGTATCCTGGCACCGATAACCCCGTCATCAACAAGCTGTCGCTGACCGTTGCGCCCGGTGAGCGGGTGGGCATTATCGGCCGCATCGGATCGGGCAAGACCACGCTCGGACGCCTGCTCGACGGCCTCTTTGTTCCCACAGAGGGACGCGTGCTGATCGATGGCGTCGACATTCGACAGTATCACATGTCGGAAGTTCGCTCTGCCGTCGCGGTGGCTGGCCAATCATCCGACCTGTTCTCTGGAACCGTCAAGGAAAACCTCCTGATCGGTCGGGCCGATGCGACGGATGAAGAATTGCTGGAAGTGGCGCGCATGACCGGCGTCGAGGAATTCGTCTCGCGCCATCCGCGTGGGTTCGACATGCCGGTCGGTGAACGCGGCTCCAACCTGTCCAGCGGCCAGAAGCAGGCCATGACGATTGCGCGTCTTCTCCTGACCAAGCCGAAGATCGTCTTTCTGGACGAGCCCTCGGGGGCGATGGACCTGGCGAGCGAACGCCATCTGATCAATCGCCTCTCGACCGCCTTCGACAAGAACACGACTTTGTTGGTTGCGACCCATCGCTTCACCATGCTGGATATCGTCGACCGTCTGATTGTCCTCGACAAGGGGCGGGTGGCTGCTGATGGACCAAAGAAGCAGGTTATCGAAGCCATGCAGAAGAAGGGTGTGAAGCCATGAGCCGCCCTGTCGCAGACACACCGCCATTCATGGCGCGGATGATCGTCGCGCTCGTGGCGGCCTTGATTGTCATCTTTCTGGCCTGGGCTGCCATCGCCGAGATTGACGAGATCGCCAGAGGCGAAGGTAAGGTGATCCCCGTCTCCAAGACGCAGATCGTGCAGTCGTCCGAAGCCGGTGTTGTCGAGACGATCGCCGTGCAGGTTGGGCAGGTGGTGCGCCGCGGCGAGTTGATTGTCCAACTCAACAACACGATGACGGAAGCGTCGCTGGGCGAGTCGGTCGCCAAGGCGCGTGCACTCGGTGCGAAGATCGCGCGTCTGGCCCTGGAAGAGACAGGCTCCTACGATGTGGAATTCGTCTGCCCGCAGGAGGTGCAAGCCGTCGCGGTCCAGGTTTGCGAGAACGAAGAGCGCCTGTTTGCCGCCAATAAGGCTGCTTACCTGAACAAGGCGGGCGTTCTGCGCGAGCGGGTTCGCCAGCGCGAGAACGAACTGAGTGAAGCCCAGGCGAACATCGTTCGTCTCGAACAGAACATTGCCCAGTCGACCCGCCAATTCGACCTGATGAGCCCGCTCGCCAAGCGCGGTCTCGTGGCGCAGACGGAATTGATCGCGCTCGAGCGGGAACTGACCGATCAGCGGGGCCAGATCACGGTTTACCAGGAGAGCCTGGAACGCCTGCGAGGCGCCGTCGAGGAGGCTCGCCTTCAGGTCGAGGAACTTGCCCTGCAGCTGCGTCAGCAAGCGCTGACGGAAAAGGCGCAGACCTTGGCCGAGCTTTCTGTCATCGACGAAACGATCCGTGGCGCGACCGATCGTGTCAGCCGGACTGACATCCGCTCGCCGGTGGACGGCATCGTCAATACGCTCGAGGTCAACACGATCGGCGCCTATGTCGATCCGGGCACGGTCGTCGCAGGCATTGTTCCGACTGCGGATACGCTGTTGGTGGAAGCAAAGATCTCCCCGCGCGACGTGGCGTTCGTGACCCGTGGTCAAAAGGCGATTGTCAAAGTCTCCGCCTATGACTTCTCGATCTTCGGTGGTCTTGAAGGCGAGGTGACGAACGTCTCCGCCGACAGCATCGTCGACAAGGACAAGGGCGAAACCTTCTATCTGGTTCAGGTGAAGACGGATAAGTCGGAACTGGTCCGCGACGGAAAGTCCTATCCGATCATTCCGGGTATGGTTGCCACGGCGGAAATCATGACTGGCCGCAAGACCATCCTCAGTTATCTGATGAAGCCGATCAACAAGGCGCAATCCGTCGCCCTGACCGAACGGTGACCCATGGCGCTCCCCGATCGCCAGTCGGGAAATTTCGAGCAGGCGGATCTTAGCCCGGCTGCGATGCGGCACGTCGAAGAAAACGATGCGGAGCCAAAGTTCCGCGCAATTCTCGGCAGGGGAGGGATCCGCAGGGGCATTCGGCTTGAAAGCGTCTATTGGGACGGTCTGGCCTGGCTCATTGGCGGTTCGCGCCAGTCGATGGGTGACATTGTCGACCAGGCGGCTGCGCAGGTAGGCGAGAACGGGAATCTCGCCTCCATGCTGCGCGTCGTGGCGTTCCGCTGGATGTGGCGTCGGCTGGCGCTGATGGAAAACACCTACTCGCTGGAAAACCTGAACGCGCTGATCCAGGCCTGCCCTACACCGGCCATTGTTCTGACCCGCGATAAAAAGATCCAGTTTTTCAACGAGCCCTTCATGACAATGCTGAAGCAGCGCCTGGTGCTCGGGAACATCGCACAGCTCTCGGCAGGCTTCCGCTTCGTCCTCGACATGCAGGTCGATGAAGCACTCCAGGGCCTGTCGACCAAGGGCAAGATGATCACCACCGGCTTTACCGCCACCTGTGCGGGGAAGCAATTGAGTGGCCAGATGAACCTCGCGATGGCGCCGAGCCATCAGAAGCAGATGGTCATCGGCTACGTCGTCCGCGGCTGACGAGGGGCCTCGCCAGATCGAGGGCTCTGGTTAGAGCTCCCCGCCCTCACCCGGTGCGATGCTGTCGAAGCTCTTCATCGCCATGGCCTTGCCCTTGGTGCGGGTGCCATGCAGGAAGCCGCGTCCATTCGAAATTGAAAACAGCGGCTGGTAGTCGGGCAGGCGACTGTCTGCGAGAACCTGATCGCGCATGTTGTCCAGGATGTAGTGCGTTCCCTGAATCTCGACGGAAAGCACGGCGTGATAGAAGTGCCGCTTCTTGTCGTAGAGGATGACGAGGGTCATGTCCTGCAGCGAGATGCCCTGGGCCTCCAGCACCGCCATCTTCAGCAGGGCATAATCCTCGCAGTCGCCATAACCGGAGGCAAGCGTCTGGGAAGGAGATGACCATTGGTCGAGCCGGCCGTGACTGTCGACATCCTTGCGATACTTGATCCGGCGGTTGATCTCGTGATTGACGAGGTTGAGCTTGTCGCGCACCGACGACATGCCGCCGCCGACGGCCGTCCGCTGCACAACGGCATCCGTATCGAAGCAGTTCACGCCGCCGCATTTGAGGGCCGTGCCCTTGGCGATCTCGGCAAAGGTTGGGGCCGCCTTCTTTAGCGCACCGAGCTTCTTGAAGGGAATGGCGATGGAGCCGAAGACATCGTCCGCCTGCGTCCCGCCAGCCTTCGGCGTCAGGTTTTTCTGGGGCTTGGTAACGGCTCCTGTCGAAAGCTCCTTGGCATTCGGAATGAATGCGACGGTTTCCGTGGGCGCCGGCTGTGCAAGCAGGCGCGCGGCTTCCTGCCACTGTCTCTCGAAGTTTCCGACGAGATTTGCTCCCAGCGAGGCCACGACGGGACTCATGCCCAGCACCAGTGTCTGCGCCACCGTAGAGTAAGAGGAAAGGGTTTGCGGCAGAAGGGGCGTTGCCGTTACGCCCGAAGGTACCATGGTGGCTGCTGCGAGAGCCGAGACTGCGATTATGTTATTTTTCTTCTTGAGCATCGCTATTCTCCGATTGTTGCTTGGAGAATAGCGCCGTTGTTTGAATTATTGGTTCGAATACATGGATTCTATACTTTGAATTTTGTGAGATATATTATAATCAAATGCTTTGCATGATCATCAGCCTTCGTTAACCTGAAATTGCCGCCGCCCCGGTAGCCCAGGGGATTGGCGCAGCCGGACATCCGTCCGATTGCGTGGAGCGACCCGGCTGCTGCGGTTACCATGATTACAATCTGCCCAGATATGGAACACTCTTCCCCTTGCTTCGCCGTGTGCCAGTGCTTACGGTTCGCCGACGGATTGGGAGCGAGACTTAAGCTGCATCATGGTCGTATCAGAACACACCACCCGGAGCTTATTGCGTGCCGGAGCTTTGGCTCTGTTGCTTGCGGGCCTTTCTTCGTGCCAGACCGATGACTTCAAGCCTGCGGCTGGAGCTGGCGCAGCTCCAGCCGGAGCCGCAGTCAGCGACGCGGGTCTCTACAACCAGACCCTGGGCTCAGGTTCGGTGAAGGTCGCCTATCTCGGCGTTCGCCGGGCGGATCAGCCGAGCCGGCAGGCCGATACCGAGTTCCGGGATGGGGCCGCCTTGGCCGTCAATACGCTGGGCTCCGACGTCGTACGGCTCACAATGCTGGAGACCATGGAAAAGCCGGAGGCGATTGAGGCTGCGGCAAAGACGCTGGCGCGCGAGCAGGTGTCCCTGATCATCACGACGGCACGCGGCGCGGAGTTCGAGGCGATCCAGCGCGGTCTTGGTGGCTTGCAGGTCCCGATGATCGCGTTTCAGACGAATGAAGCCGCCCTTCCTCAGAACGTCTATCCCTTCCTGTCGAGCCCTGCCGACAGCCTGATTGAAGGCGCCTCCTTTGCCATGGCTGAAGGAGCGACACATGCGATTATCCTCGCATCTTCGCCGGCTGAAAAAGCGCAGGCAGAGCGCATTGCGCAGCAGATAAAGGCTTTCGGCGGCAAGGTTGAGCCGATCATCGAGGTTGCGGGCGGCGCGGTGCCGGCGCGAGGGCTGACATCCTGGAGCAAGGCGGACATGGTTGTCTTGATGCCCGGCATCAAGGCGCCCGGCGAGCTCTTGAGGAAGACCGATGCCGCGAAGCCTCCACGCCCGGGGCGCAAGGTTGTCGCGAGCGCCGTCCTGACACCACAGGACCTGAACGAGGCGAAGCTGACTGGCAGCATTGTCTGTCGTTACGACCAGAACGTCCAGGCGCGCATCGGAAGCCGTTACATGTCCAGCTACGGCATGCCCGCTTCCGCCAATGCGGGCTATGGATTTGACGCCATGGCCATGGCGATCGGACTTGCCGGTCGATACGGTGAGGTGGCCTTCGCTCCCGAGCGAATCATGTCCCCGGATGGCTTCTCAGGCTCGCTTGGTGTCTTCCGCCTGGAAGGTGAACGGAAGATCCGCCGCAACTGCGATATCTTCAAGGTTGCCAAAGGCTCCTACGTCTTTTTCCAGAAGGCGCCCCCAACGCTCTGATCACCACAGTGTGACCTGATCTGCGAGCCGTCATCCTTCGTTTACATTGTCGTCAAACCGACACATCCTATGTGACGGGTGACTGATGTGCTGCAGACGAGGAGGTCGTGGGCACAAACGGTCTGGGATCGGAGCGTGATCGGATGAACGGTGCAAAATCGACGGGCGAAGGTGAACGCTATGCGGGCTCGCTGCGCATTCTTCATTGGATGATTGCAATCCTTGTTCTGATGACATGGCCACTCGGTCAGATGATCGGCTTCGTCAAGGATGACGTGAAGCTCGATTTCTATCTGATCCATGAAAGCCTGGGCTTCCTGGTGCTCTGGCTGATGCTGGTCCGCATTGGGGCAAGGCTCACAAGCGGTGCCCCGCTCGTCGAGGCGCCGCCCTTGCAGAAAGCGGCTGCCCATACGGTTCATGGCCTTCTCTATGTTTTCCTGATCGTCATGCCGGTATCGGGTTTCCTCGCCACAAATGCGCATGGTTTCCCGCTGAATTGGTTCGGGCTTTTGACCGTCTGGAGCCCGATCGGCAAATCGCCGGATATCGCGTTTACGCTTTCGGCAATTCACACCTGGAGCGCGTGGATCCTTTTGGGTCTCTTTGCGTTGCATGTCGCGGCGGTCATCTTCCACCACGTGATCCGCCGTGACCGCACGCTCTACCGAATTTTGTAATCTTCAGGACTTGATAGAATGCGTAACATCGACATGACGGATCAGCTGTGGGCGCGCCTCCTTGCCATGCGTGGCAATAAGAGCCCCGTCGTCCTGGATGACGCTGACCCCGTGATGGCGCTTTACGCTCCGATCGCATCGGCCGATCGCCAGTTCGTTCTTGCCCAGGTGGGGCAATCCCTTGACGGTCGGGTCGCAACGCCTGCCGGTGATGCGCGCGACATCTCCGGTCCGGAGGGTATCGCCCATCTCCATCGCTGCCGGGCCCTGGTGGAAGCGGTCATCGTTGGCGTCGGAACCGTCAAATGCGACGATCCGAGGCTCTCCGTGCGTGCTGTCAAGGGACCGAACCCCGTCCGTGTGGTCATCGACTGTCGCGCCGAACTGACGGGCGAGGAGCGGCTATTCCGCGACGGTGGTGCGCCGGTCATTCTGGTGCAGGGACATGACGCGCCGGAAAAGCCCTATGACGCCGATGTTGTCAGGGTCTGTCACAACAAGAGCGGTCTGGACCCTCAGGAAATCCTCGACGCGCTGGCATCGCGCGGCCTTCACCGAATACTCGTCGAAGGCGGTGCGCGGACGATTGCGCGCTTCATCGAAGCCGATCTCGTCGACAGGCTTCACGTTTCGATTGCCCCGCTGATCATCGGCTCCGGACCGACCGGGATAGCCCTGCCACCGATCGAACGGCTTTCGAGCGCACACAGGCCGGCAGCCCGCGTCTACACCCTTGGCAGTGACATCGTCTTCGACTGCGATTTGCGCAACAAGGTCGCTTCAGAAGCGGGGCAGGGCGAGAATGTCCGTGTGGCCGACCACGCATGAGCTGCCGCTCTCGCTGATCTTATCCAGTCGAAACTCCAACCAGGCCTGGATCTCACGCTCGGTTAGCGAGCCGATATCTGATAGAGGTTGCCGAAGCCCCTCCAGGAATGCCATCTGTAGGTCGGCATCTTCGGGACCCATGAGCCAGGGGCTGCTGGCGATGGCTATATAATAACCGGCCGACTCAAAGCACTGGCGCAGATGTTCGGTTGCATCGGGGCCAAGTGCTGGTCCGAAGCCCTTGTCGTAATGCTGATGGCGATTGAAATCGGCGGCAACCTGCTGATCGAGCGGATGGACGATCGACCATTCCATCACACCATCATAATTGAGCGCCGCGTAGAGACCTGTGCTGCTCGCCGCAAGGGCCTCGGCGAACATGTCGCAAAACGCCGCCGAGCAGAGATCGAAAAGCGCCGAAGCCGTCACCACGTTAACTTCTGAGAGGTCGAGGCTCTCGATCGCGTTCAGATCGAATTGCCGGAATGTCACATCGGCACGCTCGCCAATCCGTCGCTCGGCCTCTGCCAGAAGCAGCGGGTCATAATCGAGCAGGTGCCAGCACACGCCGGCCGGCAGATGGTTGGACAGACTGCGAAAGGTGGAGCCTGTCCCGCAGCCGATATCGAGGATGACAGGGCGCTCGCTCTTATCCAGGATGCGAGCCAGCTGCTGCACGAGTGGCATGGCCCGCGCGCGCAGGTCGACCGGTTCGCGAAGCCCCAGCCAGTCTTTGTCGAAGCCACTCATGCAATACCATCCAGTGCGTTGGAAATGATATTGGCCGTATCGGGCCAGTCCGGCAGCGCCTCGCCCGCGCGCCGTGCGGCTGCAGCCCGAGCCTGACGTTCGCCGGCGTCGGTCAGAAGCCGCCGCAGGGCATCTGCAAAGGCTTTTTTGTCGTCGACCGGGACCAGGAGACCTGCGTCCTCCGGCACGACCTCGGGAACGGCTCCGGCGTGGCAAGCGACGATCGGCAGGCCGAAGGAAAGCGCCTCCGCAAACACCATGCCATAACCTTCATAGCGGCTTGCAAGCGCAAAGATGTCGGATGAGGCGTAGAAGTCTCTGGGGTCATCCACCTCGCCCAGCAGGTCGACACGCCCCGTCAGCTCCAGCGCCTCGACCTGACGCACAAGCGCTGCAGCAGTCGATGGATCGAGCGTCTTGCTCCCGATGATGACAGCATGCCAGTCTAGGTCTTCGACAGATTTGAGCGCTGCCAGCAGCACATCATGCCCCTTCCGGCGCGATAGAGTGCCGACGGAAAGGATACGCGGGATTTCGCCGGTGTTGCGAGCATGGCTCGACCTTTCGGTGCCGGGCAATGCCACGGTGATGGCCGAGGGCGAGACCGCATAACTCTCGGCCAGCTCGCGAGCTGTCATCGGCGATGTCACGAGCACATGCCGTGCTCCTTCGAGCGCCAGCCGCTCGCTTTTGCGCAACTGCTCCTGCTCGTCTGCGGAAAGCCCCGTCTCGAGCGCGAGCGGGTGGTGGACGAGGGCCACGATCCGCAGCCGGTCGGCATGGGCACCGACCCAGGCATCGAGCACCCCGAAGGCCAGTCCGTCGATCAGGACGAGCGTCCGATCCGGCAGAGCGGAAAGGACCTCGTTTGCATGCTGCAGTGTCGCCTTCGAGGGAGCCGGAAAGCCATCACCCAACGACAAGAGCTGGACATGCCACCCGAGCGATCGAAGGCCGTCGATGACCTTGCGGTCGTAACCATAGCCACCGGTCTTTAGCGAAAGGTCGCCAGGATAGGCGAAAACCAGCGAACGGCTCAAAGATCAGCCTCGTACCAACCGCGCGCGGCATGCGACTCGTGCAGGGTAACCTTGAGGCGGCAGATCCGGTGGCTGCCAGGGCCAAGACGTTTGTCGGAAACTGCCTGTGCCAGCTGATCGAAGATGTGCTTGGCGATCACTTCTGTCGTGCTCACCTTACCTTTGAACACATCGAGTTCATCGAGGTTCTGATAGTTGAGCGGCTTCAGCACCTCGGAAAGCACCGTCGTTGCCGCACCAATATCCACGGCCAGCCCGTCCTCGTCGACATCCTTGGTAAAGAAGGCGGCATCCACGACGAAGGTTGCTCCATGCATGCCCTGCGCCGGCCCGAACACGGGGCGCGGCAGACTGTGGGCAATCATGATGTGGTCTCGAACTTCAACTGCAAACATAAGATCTCTTTCGTCAGTAGCGGATGCGATGGCAGAGCGTGCCGGGCGTGCTCAGGATACGTGCGTAAGCGTCGGGCAGTTCAGAAAATGTTGTCTCACCGGAGATAAGGCGGTCGAGGCGAACGTCCAGAAGCAAGTCGAGCGCTTTTGCCATGCGCCGACCATAGCTCCAGCGCGCCCGGCGTGAGGATGGAATGCCGCCGACCTGGGAGCTGACCAGAGACAGACGCCGGGAGTGAAAGGCACCGCCCAGCGGCACGCTGACCTGGCGGTCGCCGTACCAGCTGGCCTCGACGATCCGCGCTTCGAGCCCGGCATGGTCTATCGCATTTGCCAGCGCTGCCCCCGACGCGGTCGCGTTCACAAGCACGTCGAATTCGCCTTCAAGTGAACCAGCTTCGGCAAAGGGGATGTCGAGGTCTGCGGCGAGGCTCTGACGTGTCGGATCCTGATCGACCAGCACCGTCTCGGTACCGACGATGCGCGATGAGAGATAGGCAACCAGAGCTCCAACCACGCCCGCACCAAAGACAGCGACCCGATCGCCCGGTTGAATGCCCGCATCCCAGGTGATGTTCAGTGCCGTCTCCATGTTGGCGGCGAGCACGCCTCGACGAGCGGGCAGGGTTTCCGGCAGGGGGATCACCTGATCGGCAGGCAGAACGAAACGATCCTGATGCGGATGCAGTGCGAAGACCGTCTGGCCGATGAGCCCGGAGGGACCCGCTTCGACCTTGCCGACGGCGGCATAGCCGTATTTGACCGGGAAGGGAAAGGACCCTTCCATATGAGGTCCGCGCATGCGCTCGAATTCGCTCTCGGGCACCTGCCCCCTGAAGATCAGTGCCTCCGTTCCGCGGCTGATGCCGCTATAGAGGGCCCGCACCAGCACCTCGTTTTCGGCCGGAACGGCAAGCCCTTCCTGCCGTATGCGGCAGATTTCCCGAGCTTCGAACCAAAGCGCGGAAGCGGTCTCCGCGCCGGATACGGTCTGTTCATCCCTGTCGAGCTTCAAACTGCGTGGCCCCCGCCCTAAATCTTCACTCACGATGGAACGTATTGCGAAAGAAGGCATTTTGTTCCGTGGACGTCATCAAAATAAATTTATGACAAGTCCGCAAACCATAGCCGGAACTCCGGCGTAGTGGTTGCCACTGATAGGGAGAGTACGCCTCATGACAAAGTCCAGCCAGTCCGCTTTCCAGTTCTCGTCCGCCGCAATCGAAGTTGAACGCGCCGTAGCCGAGTTGCGCTATGGTCGCCCCGTCGTGGTCACGCAGGGAGAACGAAAGCTCGCGGTGCTGGCGCTCGACTGTGTCGCTCCGTCGCTGTTTGATCAATTCGCCGAGGCGACCGACAACCGCCATAACCTCCTGCTGACCGCGCCTCGCGCCGGGCGGCTTGGCATTGGTGTCGAGCGCGACGTGATTACCCCTCTTGCAGGCGTCTCTTTCGACGATGCGTCGCGTCTCGCTTACGCACTCGGAGCCGAAAAGCCTGCGATTTGGCAGCCTGCGGATGCGCTGGCGTCCCAGTCGGCAGAGCTGGCGCGCCTGGCGCTCCTGCTTCCGGCCATGGTGCTCGCGGATGTGACACCGATCGCCGACCGCTTCGACGCTTGCTGCGAGATCGCATCGACCCGCCTGAAGGGCGCCGACATCGCTCGGCAGCGCTTCGACAAGGTGGTGCGCACCCGCGTGCCGTTGAAGGATCTCGGAGATGCCGATTTCGTCGTCTTCCGTGGTGGATTGGCCCAGAAGGACCAGGTCGCGATCGTCGTCGGCAAGCCCGACGTGACGAAGACCGTTCCGATCCGCATTCACTCGTCCTGCATCACCGGCGACCTCTGCGGATCGCTGAAGTGCGATTGCGGTGACCAGCTGCGCAACGGTCTTACGCTTCTGAAGCAGGCCGGCGGCGGCGTGCTTCTCTATCTCGACCAGGAAGGCCGTGGCACCGGCATCGGCGCCAAGATGCGTGCCTATGGCTACCAGCACCTCGGTCTCGACACGATCGATGCCGATGCGGAACTGGGTCTTGCCGAGGATCACCGCCGCTACGAGGCGGCCGTGGCCATGTTGCGCCATCTCGAGATCTCCAAGGTTGCGGTCTACACCAACAACCCGACGAAGATCGCGGGCCTCAAGCTCGGCGGTATCGATGTCGAGGCGCGTGCGGCAGTCACCGGCCGTGTTACGGCGGAAAACGAGAATTACCTGCGTACCAAGACCCTGCGCGCCGGCCATATGCTGGATCTGGAAACGCTGGTCGCTGCAGAGTAAGCTCGAAAGCGGGCAGGGAGGTAGACGCGATGGCGAGCGAGCCTGAACGGCTTGGCGGCGATAATTTCGGTCGGCGTTGGTCAAATATGCCCGCCGACTGGGCTTCCCGCCTGCGGCAGCGCCCCGGCCTGTTGACCGACACGCTGTCGGGACTGTCAGGCCTGCTTGTCGGCACTTCGGTCGTGGCGCTGGTGGTTTCCTTCCGCTTGCCGCTCGGCTGGGATTTCGTTGCCTCCGTCATACTGTCGCTCGCGCTGATGTTTGCGCTCGTCGTCTATGCCCTGCCGGATCACCCGCATAGGAAGTTCGGGCCCGCCAATCTGGTGACGGCCTTCCGCGCCTGTCTGGTCAGCCTGACCGGCGCCACCGTCCTGTGCTTCGACAGCCTTGCGGCCGCAGACATTGCGCTCTGGACCCTTGTCGCGGTGGTGTTGATCGCGCTCGCGCTCGATGGGGTCGATGGTTATCTCGCCCGCAGCTACGGACATGAATCGCCGCTTGGTGCCCGCTTCGATATGGAAGTGGATGCCCTTCTGATCCTTGTCCTGTCGCTGGCTGCTGCCTTTCTGGAGAAGGCGGGTCTGTGGGTTCTGCTGATCGGCCTGATGCGCTATGGCTTCGTGGCGGCCGGCTGGCTGCTCCCGCGCCTCAACGGCGAGCTGTTTCCGTCCTTCCGGCGCAAACTGGTTTGCGTGGTGCAGATTTCTGCGCTTTGCCTGATCATCATTCCCTTCGTCACCCCGCCTTATTCGACGCTGATCGCCGCAGTGGCGCTTCTGGCACTGGTCTACTCCTTCACGGTGGACGTCATGTATCTCCTGCGCCAGCCGGTCTCCCCATGAGTGGTTTTGCAGAGCGCCTCTCAACGTCCTTCGGTCTCGCCCGGTCGCTTGTGGTCTATTATGGCCAGCCCTGGCGCCGCACTGCCCTGCGTCGGTTCTATGCCTCGATCGTCAAGCCGGGGGATCTGGTCTTCGACATCGGCGCCCATGTCGGCAGCCGAAGCCGCACCCTGCTCGATCTCGGCGCCGACGTCGTCGCTGTCGAGCCGCAGCCGGCCTTTGCCGATTTCATCGAAAGCCGGTTTCTGGATCGGTTGAAGGGTTTCGAACGGGTCGCCGTCGGACGCTCGGCGGGTGAAATCGACCTTTTGATCTCGAGCCGCCACCCGACGGTGACCAGCATTTCGAGCCGCTTCGTCGAGACGGTCAAGCAAAGCAAGGGCTTTTCGCAGGTGGTCTGGGACCGCAAGGTAACTGTCCCCATGGTGACCCTGGACCATCTGATTGCAAAATACGGCATGCCAGCCTTTTGCAAGATCGACGTCGAGGGCGCGGAGGCGGAAATCCTTTATGGCCTCACCAAGCCCATCCCGCTGGTTGCCTTCGAATACATCCCCGCCATGCCCTCGGTCGCGTCCAATGCGATCGATAGGCTGATGGGACTTGGTGGTTACCGTTTTAATCGCGTCGTCGGCGAGCAGCATCGCTTCGTCTGGGACCGCTGGAAGTCTGCCGACGAGCTCCTGGTTGAGCTCTCCCAGATGCCTGCCGATGCCCAGTCCGGCGATGTCTACGCCCGGATCGAGGTGCAATGATCGCGGGGTCAGGCGCGACGTGGCCGGCTGCGGATCGCCTCGCGCGAGATCAGGGCGAGACCCGGCAGCGCACCCGCCAGCGACATGCCGCCATAGACGAGACTGGCGGCAAGCCCCTCCGTAGACGTCGCCCCGATCAGTGGCCAGAGCGCCATCGCTGCCGCTTCTCGGGTGCCCCAGCCACCGAGACCGGCTGGGATCAGCATCGCGATCAGGCAGAGCGGAATGATGGTCAGTCCTGCGATCCAGGGCAGGGGCGCACCCACTGCATGGCTCGCAACGAAGAAGGTGGCAACATAGCTTGCGACGATCAGCAGGCTCATCCCCGCCTGGGTGAAAGCTGCACCACGCTCGACGAATGCCTTGGCAACATCCTGTTTGAAGCCGCCAAACCAGGAGCGACGTCTGGAAGCGAGCAAGCCGACGGCGACCACGACGGCAAGCACGACAACCCCTATGGCGATCTGCAGCGCCAGACGTCCGGCGTCCTCACCGCCCAGCACGAAGGGCCAGGCAAACAGCCCGAGGATGGCAAGCAGGAAGAAGGCCATCTGGCCCGAGAGCCGCTCGAACACAACAGCCTTGGCCGGTCCCTTCCAGCCGCCCTTTCCAGCATTGCGCATGCGCACCGCACGGATAGCATCACCGGCCATGCCACCGGGCAGGCTCTGGTTCAGGAAACTGGCCACGTAATATTCCGCAACCGCAACGGAGGGCGAAAACGGCTCGCCGAGCCGCACTGCAGTGAACCGCCAGCGCAGCGCAGAGACGACGATCTGCACCTGAACCAAGAGCAGGCCGGCGATCACATGGCCCACCGAAACCTGCGAAAATGCCGAGCCCAGAGCGTCGAAATCCGTCCTGGACAAAAGAAACGCCAGAAGACCGACAAGCGCGAGGGGAGCAGTGAGACGCAGAATGGGCAAGCGGCGGGACTTCCAATGAGGATGGACACAGGTTTTGAGATCAATACGCAGAAATCGCGTCTCCAGACTTGGATGAATCTACAACCTTTTGCGCGCGACGGACATGAATTTGCAGAACAGGGGCGATCATATGCAGCGTAAAGCAGGCACTCTGCGGCCCTGGACGGGTGCGCTGATCGTCACCCTCGTCGCCTGGGTCGCCTTTACCCTGCCGGATCATCCTGATGCCATCGGCGTTTCGGCCTTTGCCCGGCTCCCGCTCGAATGGCCGCTGTTGATGTTGGTGTTGCTGGTCGTGCCAAGCGCCTTGAGAAGGCCGGTCGGTCTCTTGTCCGGTCTGCTGCTGCTGCTGATCCTTTTCCTGAAGCTCGCCGATATCGGCACGCAGGCCGCCTTCCAGCGACCATTCAATCCCTATCTCGATGTGAAGATGCTGGCCGATGGCTGGAATCTGATGTCGGGCACCATTGGAACGCTTGCTGCATTGGCCGGTGTCATTGTGGCCTTGTTCGGGTTGTTCCTTGTACTCTTCCTGTTTCTCAAGGCAGCCCGCTGGCTTGCGGACATCCCGCGCCCGGGCCGCTCCTGGCTGATGCTCGGCCTGACAGTTCTGACGCTTGTCGGCGGTCTGGCCGTTCTCTTCGGAACGCCACGCGTCGAAGCGAGCATGCCGTCCTATCTCAACAACAGACTGGCTCTCGTCATCCGCTCCGTCGAGGACATGCATGTCTTTGAGGCTGATCTGGCAAGGGGGGAGGGCCCCCGCAGCGGAACCGGGCTGTTCAGTCGGCTCGAAAACAAGGACTTCGTCCTGATATTCGTCGAATCCTACGGTCGCTCGGCCATCGAGGATCCACGCTACGCGGGGACGACATTGCCCCGCCTCAAGCGTGTCGAGGCAGAGATAGCGGGGGCGGGGCTTGCTTCGGCCAGTGCCTGGGTGACGTCGCCGACGGTGGGCGGTTTGAGCTGGCTTGCCCATGGCACCCTCCTGTCCGGTCTCTGGATCGACAGCCAGGCACGCTACGACCGTCTGATGATCAGCAGCCAGCCGAGCCTCAACCGCCTCTTCGCCGAGGCCGGATGGAAAAGCATCGCGGCCATGCCGGCGATCACCATGGATTGGCCGGAAAGCGCCTATTACGGATACGATCAGGTTCTTGCGGCTGCCGATCTGGATTATCGCGGCAAGCCGTTCAACTGGGTGACCATGCCGGACCAATACACACTTGCCGCCTTCGAACGGTTGGGCCGGACGCCGGCTCGCGCCGCAGGTGAGAGGGTGATGGCGGAGGTCGCTTTGATCTCAAGCCATGCCCCCTGGACGCCTGTCGCGCAGCTTGTCGACTGGGATGCCGTCGGCGACGGATCGATCTTCAACGCCCAGGCGGAAAGCGGTGATCCTCCCTCCGTGGTCTGGGCCGATCCGGAGCGTGTGCGCCGCCAATATATCCAGACGGTCGACTACGCGCTGGAAACCCTCGGCAGCTACATGGCCCGTTTCGGCAAGGACACGGTCTTTGTCATTCTCGGTGACCACCAGCCGGCCGCGATCATCACCGGACCGAATGCATCCCGCGCCGTTCCGATCCATGTCGTCTCCGCAGACAGGGAACTTGTCGCGCGTTTCGAGCGCGAGGGCTTCCTGTCAGGCATGGTGCCCGCCGGGCAGACCCGCGAATGGCCGATGGACGACATGCGCCAGGTCCTGATCGATCTCTTCAGCGCTCGGTAAGCCGTTCCGAACGCTCCTGGCGCGATCCGAGCCGCCGCTGTTCCGCCTCGCGCCAGTTGCCCGGTGTCGTGCCCGTCTGGCGGCTGAAGAAACGGGAGAAATAGGCAGGATCGGAAAAGCCGAGCCTGAAGGCGACTTCCTTGATGCTCCCCGGCGTGAAAAGCAGCTCGCGCTGCGTTTCCTCGATCAGGCGCCGGGCCACGAGCTCCTGCGTGCCGAAACCGGTCTTGGCCTTCAGGACACGATTGAGATGCGTCGGCGTAATCCCAAGCTGATCGGCATAGAACGAAGCCGGTCGATGGTTTCTGACCTCCCGGTGCAGCAGCGCGGAAAAGGCTTCCACCCGGCGGTCGTTGTCGTCGGTTGCCTCCGTCTCCGTCTGTCCCTGCGCCGCGTAACGGGCCATCAGCACGAGCGATGCGGCCAGCCCCGTTTCCATCAGCACCGTACGGCCCGTCAGCCGCCCCTGCCATTCCTCTGCCACGCGCTGAAGATGCGCGAGGATCAGCGTCGCTTCTTGATCCTCGGCCAAAAGCCTTGTCACGCGCGGGATGGACAGAAATTCTCCGAGCGCATTCGGTTCCCCCGGTCGCACCGGCAGTCGGCTGGCGAGGAAGGTGAAGACATAGCCGTCGATGTCGGAGGAAAAGCGGAAACCATGCCCGACTCCCGGCGGCACGGTCACGATGGAGACCGGTTCGAAACGAGCAATTTCCTGATCGAAGATCGCATCCCCGGAGCCGCCGGTCACCAACAGGATCTGAAAGTAACTTTCATGCCTGTGCACACCGATTTCCCAGTGATGAAGGGCGCTGCGCGACGGAATCGTTTCGCAGTGCACCCAAAAACGTGATCCGGCCGGGTCCTCCTCGCCATAAAGCTCATAGGTCGGGATCAGGTTTTTCAATCTGTCTTTGCGCTTCGTCATGTTCGATTTGTGCAACAAAAGACGCGATACGTCCATTGTTGAGAGCACCCAACGCCGCCAGATTTGCCCAAAGACAAATTGGATGTGTTGCGGGAGGAAAGCATGCGAACCAAGGTCGTCATCATCGGATCGGGCCCGTCTGGCCTGCTGCTCGGTCAGCTTCTCACCAATGCCGGCATCGACAACGTCATCGTCGATCGCGTCGGCAAGGACCATATCCTCGCCCGTGTCCGCGCCGGTGTCCTCGAAGAAGGGACGGTTGGCCTTGTGGACCGCGCCGGTGTGGGAGAGCGCCTGCATCGCGAGGGGCTGCCACATGATGGTTTTGCCCTTGCCTTCGATGGCCGCGAGCATCGCATCGATCTCTTCGATCTGACGGGTGGCAAGCGGGTGATGGTCTATGGTCAGACCGAGCTGACGCGCGATCTGATCGAACGGCGCGAGCGCGACGGCGGCATTACGATCTATGACGCGGTGAATGTCGCGCCCTCCGGTTTTGAAGGCGATCATCCCTTTGTCACCTTCGAGAAGGATGGTGTGAGCCAGCGGATCGACTGTGACTTCATCGCCGGCTGCGACGGCTTCCACGGCGCAAGTCGCAAGGCGGTTCCGGAAGGCGCGATCAGGACCTTCGAAAAGATCTATCCGTTTGGCTGGCTGGGCATCCTCGCCGACGTTCCGCCGGTTGATCACGAACTGATCTATGCCAACCATCCGCGAGGCTTTGCGCTGTGCTCGATGCGTTCCGAGACGAGAAGCCGTTACTACGTGCAGTGCTCGCTGGATGACAAGGTCGAGATGTGGTCTGATGACCGCTTCTGGGATGAGATCCGTCGGCGCCTGCCGGCGCACCATGCCGAGGCCATGGTCACAGGCCCGAGCTTTGAAAAATCCATTGCGCCGCTGCGCTCTTTCGTTGCTGAGCCGATGCGCTTCGGCCGACTGTTCCTGGTCGGTGATGCCGCCCATATCGTACCGCCGACAGGTGCCAAGGGCCTCAATCTGGCGGCGTCCGATGTGCACTACCTCATCTCCGGACTGCTGGAGCATTACGGAGAGAAATCCAACGCCGGTCTGGACGCCTATTCCGAGCGCGCCTTGAAACGTGTCTGGAAGGCGGTTCGCTTCTCCTGGTCGATGACCACGCTGTTGCATCGCTTCCCCGATACGGGAGACTTTGGCCAGAAGATACAGGAAGCGGAACTCGACTATCTCACCCATTCCCGAGCCGCATCCACCGCCATGGCCGAGAACTATGTCGGCTTGCCCTACTGACCCGACAGGTTGGGTCTTGTGAAAAAATATTTGTTTGCTAGACTTACAAATATGGGGTGACGGAGGCGTATCCCATGACCAGATCGGCCTGCCATCGGATCGTCAGAGACCCGAGCAGGGCAACAGGCAGCGCAGCGCGCGGGATCTGAAGTCGAACGCGAACATTGTGGAGGAGACTAACCCATGAACATGCACGTATCCCTGCTGATCAATGGCGCCGAAAAGGCGGCCACCGGCGGACGGACTTTCAACCGCATCAATCCCTTCACCCAGGAAGTGGCCACCACGGCTTCGGCCGCAAGCCTCGATGATGCCAAGGCAGCCGTCGATTCCGCCGCTGCGGCCTTCCCGGCCTGGTCGAAGACCGGCCCTGGCGAACGCCGCAAGATCCTGCTGAAGGCCGCCGAGATCATGGAATCGAAGACGGCAGAGTTCTCCGAGCTTGTGGTCGCCGAAACCGGTGCCACAGGCCATTGGGGCGCTTTCAACGTCATGGTCGCTGCCAGCATGCTGCGCGAGGCCGCCTCGATGACCACCCAGATCTCCGGCGAAGTGATCCCGTCCAACAAGCCGGGCTCGCTATCCATGGGCATGCGTCAGGCCGTCGGTGTCTGCCTCGGTATCGCACCCTGGAATGCACCGATCATTCTCGGCACCCGTGCTGTCGCCATGCCGCTTGCCTGCGGCAACACGGTCATCCTGAAGGCCTCCGAACAGTGCCCCGCCACGCACCGCCTGATCGCCCAGTGCCTGGTCGAAGCAGGTCTGCCGACCGGCGCGATCAGTGTCATCACCAATGCCCCGGAAGATGCCGGCAAGATCGTCGAGGCCCTGATCACCAACCCGGCGGTCAAGCGGGTCAACTTCACGGGCTCCACCAAGGTCGGCAAGATCATCGGCGAGCTTTGCGGGCGCCATCTGAAGCCGGCTCTGCTTGAGCTCGGCGGCAAGGCCCCGCTGGTCATTCTCGACGACGCCGACATCGACGCTGCCGTCAGTGCAGCCGCCTTCGGCGCCTTTGCCAATATGGGCCAGATCTGCATGTCGACCGAGCGCATCATCGTCGATGAGAAGATCGCCGACGAGTTCGTTGCCAAGCTTGCCGCCAAGGCTTCCAAGCTGCCGGCCGGTGACCCCAAGGGCCACGTGGTTCTCGGCTCGCTGATCAGCCTGGAATCGGCCAAGAAGATGGATGAGTTGATTGCGGATGCTGTCTCCAAGGGCGCCAAGCTCGTGGCCGGCGGCAAGCGCGAGGGCAGCGTTGTCGAAGCAACCCTGCTCGATCAGGTCACCCCCGATATGCGCATGTACACGGAAGAAAGCTTCGGCCCGGTCAAGCCGATCATCCGGGTCAGCGGTGAGGAAGAGGCGATCCGTGTCGCCAACGATACCGAATACGGTCTTTCGGGCGCAGTCTTCAGCCGCGACATTCGCCGCGCACTGGCGGTCGCCGCGCGCATCGAATCCGGCATTTGCCACATCAACGGCCCAACCGTCTTCGATGAGCCGCAGATGCCGTTCGGCGGCGTCAAGGGTAGCGGTTACGGCCGCTTCGGTGGCAAGGCAGCAATCGCCGAGTTCACTGAACTGCGCTGGATCACGATCGAGGATCCGAACCAGCATTATCCCTTCTGAACCGAGAAATGAGACGGCCGCCTTTTGGGGCGGCCGCTTTGTTTCCAGATATGCCCTTGCCGATCAGTCGACCTGCGTGCCCCCCGGGACGATGTCCGCATAGATGCGTTTCAGCCCGCGGATGAAATCTTCAAGCTCTTGTGGGGAGAAGCGCGAGGTAAAGCGCAGCTCGTGCTGCTGCTGAATGCTGCGCGCCTGCTTCAGGATCTCCGCGCCGGCCTCGGTCAGCAGCAGTTCCTGACGTCGCCGATCAACCGGGGAAGGTTGCCGCTCAAGAAGGTCACGGCTTTCCAGCCGATTCACAAGCGCCATCATCGTTGCCCTGTCCATGCTGAGCTGGTTGGCGATATCGATCTGGCTTACCCTCGGATTGGCAGCGATCAGTTCCAGCACGGCGAACTGCTTTTGCGTCAGCCCGATGTCTCCCATCGCCGCAGTATAATCCTGGTAGATGGCGACATTTGCCATCCTCAGGTGGAAGCCGAGAATGTCGTCGAGGCGGCCCGTGCGTAAGGGAGAGCCAACTTCGAAGACCTCGTCGTCATTTGCCGGCTTCAGGTCATTATGTAAGGTCATGGCTCCTCTTCCATTCATGCGGCACCAACGGTGTGGAATCATTCATGATCACTTCGACTGGAACAGTCAAATTACCACTTGTCAAACGCCACCCGGACAATTAGTATGCGTAACATACAATTCGCCATGGAGGCCCTGTCAGGGTGGCGATAGGGAGGATCAGAATGCAGCCTGAATTCCGGCCGGCTTTGGCAGACAAGGGAGCCGTTGGATTGGAGACGGATGATCCCGTCATCTATCGCGCTCTGGTCGCGCCGGAACGGCAAGCGGTCTACGAGGTCGTGACAGGACGCAGCGAGACTTACGCATCCCTCAATGCTGCGGTCGGGCGCGCTTCCTATCGGCTTCGCGAAATGGTCGGCCACCGGCTTGAGGCGCAGCGGATTGCTTTTCTCGGGCGCAATTCCATCGAGCAGCTGGTCCTCTGCCTGGCCTGTCAGAGGGCGGGTCTGGTCTTTGTCCCGCTCAACTGGCGCCTGGGCGCTGCCGAACTCGTCCAGATCCTGGCCGATTGCGAACCGTCTCTGCTGTTGCACGATGCCGAGTTCGCAGCTGCCGTTGCCGATATGGGCGAGGTGCTGCCGAGGACGATCGCTGTTGACGGCGAAAATAGTTGGGCCGAGATGGTCGCCACGGCGCCAGAAGCAGAGCCAGTCGTGCTGGATGATCATGCACCCTGCATCATGCTTTACACCTCGGGCACCACGGGAAGCCCCAAGGGTGTTGTCATCACCCGCCGAAACGCTTTTGCCTCTGCGATCAACTTTTCGCTCGTCGGCGAGGTCACGGGCCGCTCCGTAGCCCTTTGTGATCTCCCCTTCTTTCATACGATCGGCCTGGTCGCCATCGCTCGCACGACCTTGATGATGGGGGGGCGCCTGATCATTTCCGACCGGTTTCTCCCGGATCGTACGCTATCCGTGCTCGGCGATCCCGCGCTCGGCATCACGCACTATTTCGCCGTTCCGCAGATGGCCGCAGCCCTGAGACAGTCGCCCTCCTGGGATCCCACGGCCCTCAAGGCACTGCAGGCGATCTTCATCGGTGGAGCGCCGCTCTCCCCGGCCTTGATCCAGACCTTCCTTGACGACGGCATTCCCCTCGTCAACGGCTATGGCATGAGCGAGGCCGGCACTTCGATCCATATGCCTTTGGATCGTGATGCGGTTGCGCGCCATCCCGGCAGCGTTGGCTTTCCCGCACCGCTTCTCGCAGTCCGGCTCGTTGGTGAAGACGGCCAGGACGTGCCAGATGGCGAGGTCGGCGAAATCTGGGTCAAGGGACCGTCCGTGACCCCGGGTTACTGGAAAAAGCCTGCCGAGACCGCACGCGCTTTTGTCGGGGGGTGGTATCGCACCGGAGATCTCGGGCGTCGGGCGGAAGGCGGTGTGATCCACGTCCCGGATCGCCTGAAAGACATGTATATCTCCGGTGGTGAGAACGTGTTCCCGGCCGAGATAGAGGCCGTGATTGGTGCCCATCCCAAGGTTCGGGACGTCGCTGTCCTCGGTCTTCCCGATCCGAAATGGGGGGAATGCGGCGTTGCCTTCATCGTGGCGCATGCGGAGGCACCGTCAGCGGACGAAATCATCGCCCATTGTGCCGAACGCCTTGCATCCTACAAGCGGCCCGCCCGCATCGTCTTCCTCGACCAGATTCCGCGAACGGCATCCGGCAAGGCGCAGAAACACATTCTGCGCCAGGCCCATTCTTCGCACTGAACGCCAATCAATGGGCACCAATGCCCCAAAGAAATACCTCAAGGAGCCAATCATGTCCGACACCAATGCCAAGCCAGATCCGGTTCTCGTCGAGTTCGACAACGGGATTGCCTTCGTCACGCTGAACCGGCCGGAAAAGCGCAACGCCATGAGCCCGACGCTGAACATCCGAATGCTGGAAGTGTTGGACGAACTGGAAGCGGATGATCGTTGCGGCGTTCTCGTCCTTCGCGGCGCCGGCCAGTCCTGGTCGGCCGGCATGGACTTGAAGGAGTACTTCCGTGAAAACGACGGCAAGGGTCGCGCCGCAGTCCTGAAGAGCCGTCGCCAGTCGGGTGGCTGGTGGAACCGCCTGATGTATTTCGAGAAGCCGACCATCGCCATGGTCAATGGCTGGTGCTTCGGCGGCGCCTTCACGCCACTCGTCTCCTGCGACCTCGCGATTGCCGCTGATGAGGCAACCTTCGGCCTTTCGGAAATCAACTGGGGCATCCTGCCGGGCGGCAACGTAACCCGCGCCGTTGCCGAGGTGATGAACCACCGCGACTCGCTTTATTACATCATGACCGGCGAGACCTTCGGCGGCCAGAAAGCCCGTGAAATGGGTCTGGTCAACGAGTCCGTGCCTTTGGCTGATCTCGAAACCCGCGTCCGCGCGCTCTGCGCGAGCCTGCTCGAAAAGAACCCTGTCGTCCTGAAGGCGGCAAAGGATACGTTCAAGCGCGTTCGCAACATGCCCTGGGAGCAGGCCGACGATTACATCTACGCCAAGCTCGAGCAGATGCTCTTCCTCGACAAGAGCAATGGTCGCGCCGAGGGCCTGAAGCAGTTCCTCGACGACAAGACCTACCGCCCCGGTCTCGGCGCCTACAAGCGCTAAGGGGTCCTGGACGAAGAACCCTCACCGCCTCTTTGCCTTAACAGTCGGAACGAAAACCTTCCGCACGCATTGTTAAGGCAAGCGGATCGTCGAGCAGTCAGAGACGGACTTCCCCGGCAATAGGACCGGATAGCGACTTGAAGACTGCGCGTTACCGCCAACAAGGAGAACGATGATGGGTTCCACATCCGACAAGATTTCCGGCAAGGCGAATGAATTGACCGGCAAGGCAAAGCAGGCCGTCGGCGACGCCACCGACAACCGTAGCCTTCAGGCGAAGGGCCTTGCCCAGGAAGCCAAGGGCGATGCGCAGCAGGCCAAGGGCCATGCGAAGGACGCCGTCAAGAACGTCGTCGACAAGGCCTGACCTGGTTCAGATCCGAGCTTCTGGCCTGCCATTGGCGGGCCTTTTGCTGTCGGCAGATCGCGCAGGCACAACGCAGTAATCGTGGTCCACCGACAAGCGGCCCTTCTGCCTTGATTGTCACGCTTCGTAGCGCGCAATCTCCGTTCCTGCCTGCAGATAGCCACCGGCCTCGGCCTTGAACCGCACGCGGCCGGAGCGTGCTGCGGTCACCTGGGTTTCCATCTTCATTGCTTCCATCACGGCAACCAGATCGCCTGCCTGTACCTCGGATCCATCCTCGATCTTGAACGCTTGAAGTGTTCCCGAGATCGGTGCGGTAATGCTGGCGGCATCCTCCGATTTGGCGGCGGTCTGTCCATGTCCGCCAGCAACGCCAACAGCGGCGCTGCCAAGCCCGGACAGCAGCAGAGCCGGTATGGCAAGTTCGTGCCGCTTGCCGTCGATCTCGACATGGGTGCGGATCAGCGAAGTATCTGAAAGCGGCTCGGGTCGGGCCGCCGCTGCAAGCGGTTCGGCGAAATCCGTCTCGATCCAGCGGGTGTGAACGCGAAAACCATCTTCACCCGTAAAGTCGCGGGCCTCCATTGCGGCACGATGAAAGGGCAGCACCGTTGCAATACCCTCGATGGTAAACTCTGCCAGGGCACGCCGCGCCCGGGCAAGCGCCTGCTCGCGGGTCGCGCCTGTGACAATCAGCTTTGCCATCAGGGAATCGAAGGTGCCCGGAACGGTCGAGCCGGTGGTCACGCCCGTGTCCAGGCGCACGCCCGGACCGGATGGCGGGTCGAAGCGCGTGATTGCGCCCGGCGTCGGCAGGAAGCCCCGTCCGGGGTCCTCGGCATTGATGCGGAACTCGATCGAGTGACCGCGCGGGGCAGGGGTTTCCAGCACCTCAAGCGCCTTGCCCTCGGCAATCCGGAACTGCTCCACGACGAGGTCGATGCCCGTCGTTTCCTCAGTCACCGGGTGCTCGACCTGGAGGCGAGTGTTGACCTCGAGGAACGAGATCGTGCCGTCGACACCGAGCAGGAACTCGACCGTGCCCGCTCCCGAATAACCGGCAGCCGCGCAGATCTTTTTCGCCGCGTCGTGGATCGCCTGCCGCTGTGCATCGCTGACGAAGGGCGCCGGCGCCTCCTCGACGAGCTTCTGATTGCGCCGCTGCAGAGAACAGTCGCGCGTGCCGAGCACCAGAACATTCCCATGCTTGTCGGCGAGAACCTGCGCCTCGATATGCCGCGGCCGATCAAGGAAACGTTCGAGGAAACATTCACCACGACCGAAGGCGGCTTCCGCTTCGCGCACGGCGGAATGATAGAGCTCTGCCACATCCTCCATCTTCCAGGCGACCTTGAGGCCCCGCCCGCCGCCACCATGCGCGGCCTTGATCGCAACCGGCAGTCCGTGTGTTTTTGCGAAGGCGATTACCTCCTCGGCAGTCTCGACGGGGCCATCGCTGCCGGCGACCAGCGGAGCGCCGACCGAAAGCGCGATCCGCCGCGCCTCGACCTTGTCGCCGAGCGCTTCGATCACATGCGGATCCGGACCGATCCAGGTGAGGCCTGCCTCCTGCACGGCGCGGGCGAATTCCGCCCGTTCGGACAGGAACCCATAGCCGGGATGCACGGCATCCGCACCGGAGCGGCGGGCAATCTCGATGAGCTTCTGGATGTCGAGATAGGTCTCTGCCGGACGGCTGCCGCCGAGCCCATAGGCCTCATCCGCCAGCCTGACGAACAGCGCATCCAGATCCGGATCGGCATAGACCGCGACGGACTTAAGCCCGTAGTCGCGGCAGGCGCGGATGATGCGCACGGCGATTTCGCCGCGATTGGCGATCAGCACTTTCTTCATCGGGGTCTCCTCACTGTCTCTCGTGGCCTGCCATCGCTGCTTGGCGGATCATGCCCGGTCGGGCTCGATCTCGGCGAAGCGTGTCATGGGCCGGAATTGAATTTTCGCATTCACCGGGATCTGGCCGGCGAGATCGAGATGATATTCGGCGACCGTGCCGATCACCGGGTAGCCGCCGGTCAGCGGGTGGTCTGCGAGAAAGAGTACCGGCTGTCCGCTATGCGGAACCTGGATGGCACCCGTCGCCGTCCCCTCGCTCGGAAGCTCCGCCTTGTCCTTGCGCTCGAGGGCCTCCGGACCGGAGAGACGGATCCCGACCCGGTTCGATTGCGGCGTCACCTCGTAGACCTGGCTCGACAGCGTTTCGATCCCCCGCTCAGTGAACCAGTCGCTGCGCGGGCCCATGACGACATCGAGCGTGACGATTTCACCCGGTGCCGGACAGACAAATGCGGGGCTCTCGGTCAGCGACACCGGCGAAAGACGATGCTCCCCATCGGCAATGGAAAGCACCGCGCCGACGCCGACCGCCTCCGGCCCGACGACGGCGAGCGTATCCGTCGAGGCGCTGCCGAGAACCGGTGCCACATCGAGACCACCGCGAAAGGCCAGATAGCTTCGGGCGCCGCGCGTCGCAAAGCCGAGGGAAACCATGTCTCCCGCTTCGAGCGAAATCGGCTGATATCCTTCGGCTGGAATGGTCCGACCCGCCTTGTCGCGGATAGCGATCGGGCAGGGAGCGCCGGTGAGCGCCATCACGGTCGGCCCGGAAATCTCGAATGCGAAGCCGCCGAGCGTGATCTCCAGGCAGGGCGCTTCCACGGGATTGCCGACGATCCGGTTTGCGGCCCGGAAAGCCCCCTGGTCGAGAGCGCCTGAGGAGGATACGCCCTGTCCGGCCTGGCCGAAACGACCGAGATCCTGCACCAGCGCCGGCATCGGGGCTGCGGTGACAGTCATGGTCGTGGCTGCATGAGACGCAGTGCCGTTGGCGGAAGTGGGTTCTGCCTGCCCGGGCACAACCACGCTCTCCGACCGCTTCGCGAGATTGAAGAACCGCACCCGATATCCCGGCTGGAACAGCGCGGGCGGATCGCGCGTCAGGTCCCACATCTTGAGCGGCGTTGTGCCGATGATCTGCCAGCCGCCGGGGCTTGCCTGCGGATAGACACCGGAAAAGGCACCGGCGAGCGCGACCGATCCGGCGGGGATCTTTGTGCGCGGGCTTTGCCGCCGCGGCACCTGCAACGCGGGATCGCCGCCGACCAGATAGCCGAAACCCGGCGCAAAGCCGCAAAAGGCCACGGTGAATTCGCTTGCCGTATGCCGCTCGATCACCTCGCTGACGGAAAGTCCCGTCAGCTCCGCAACATCCTTCAGGTCTTCGCCATCATAGGTGACAGGGATCTCGACCAGCATGTCGGACGGCGCAATCTTCGCCGAAAGATCACGGGTGCTGATCGTCCCAGCCAGGCCTTCCGCCGTCAGGATCTCCGGACGGAACCGGATCATCAGCGTTCGGGCCGCCGGGACGATATCGACAATGCCGTCCACCGGTTCGGCTTCCAGCGAGGCAAAGAGTGCGAGCGTCTCGTCGAGATCTTGCAACTCGACGATCAGAACGGTCAGGCTGACGGGGAGAAAACGCATCGGAGCCTCAGGAGCGCGCGTTGAGGAAGGATCGCACCGTGATGCCGTCCTTCTCGAAAGCCTGGCGGATCTCCCGCGCGATCGCCACAGCACCCGGGCTGTCGCCATGCACGCAAATGGACTGAGCCTCGATCTTGATGGTCGAACCATCGATCGCTTCGATCGTCCCCTCATGGGCAAGCTGCAGCATGCGTCGGGCAATCAGCGCGGTATCGTGTAGCACCGCACCCGGCTCCCTGCGGGAGACAAGCGCACCCGAGGGCGTATAGGCGCGATCGGCGAAGGCCTCGGCGACAACCTTCAGGCCAGAGGCGCGGGCGAGGTCCAGAATTGGTGAACCTGCGAGCCCCATCATGACCAGCTTCGGATCGATCGCCCGGATGCCGTCGATCACCGCCTGGCCCTGCTTTGGGTCATGGGCGATGCGATTGTAGAGCGCACCATGCGGCTTCACATAGCCGACGGTTACGCCGGCAGCCGCCGCAACACCCTTCAGCGCGCCGATCTGGTAGATCACATCGGCGGTCAGTTCCGCCGATGTGACATCCATGTCGCGCCGGCCAAAGCCGACGCGGTCGGGATAGGAGACATGCGCCCCGATCGAGACACTGCGCTCTGCGGCAGCTTTCACCGTCTTCAGGATGCCGATGGGATCGCCGGCATGGAAACCGCAGGCGACATTGGCGCTGGAGACGATGGAGAGCATCGCCTCGTCGTCGCCCATGGCCCAGGCGCCATAGCTTTCGCCGAGATCGCTGTTCAGATCGATGGCAGTCATGTCTTCCTCCCTTTTCGTCTAACTCAGGCCGCCGACAGCAGCGCGAAGATCGGCCCGATCGACTTGTAGCCCATGTACCAGGTAAGCGCGCAAGTCAGTGCTCCGAGGATCAACAGCCAGCGCGGGTAGCGATAGCCACCCATCAGGTCTGAGCGAGCCCAGGCCGCATAGATGAAGATCGTGAGACCGATCGGCAGAATGAGGCCGTTCAGACCACCGACGAAGACCAGCATCTGTGCCGGCGGCGTGGTGATGATCACGTAAAAGAACAGCGAGACGGCGATGAAGATGACAGTCGCGATGTTGCGGCCGCGCTCGGTGATATCAGGCTTGAAGACGGTGACGAAGGACATCGAGGTATAGGCAGCCCCGATCACCGAGGTGATCGCCGCAAACCAGAGCACGGCACCGAAGATGCGGAGACCCACGTCACCGGCAGCGGCCTGGAAGGCCTGCGCTGCGGGGTTGGCACCCTTGCCCGAAACATCGATGACGACACCGCTTGAAACAACGCCAAGGATCGCAAGGAAGAGCACATAACGCATGACACCGGTCACGGCGATACCGGAGAGAGCCGCACGGTTGACGGCGCCGAGGTTCTCGATACCAACCGTGCCCTTGTCGAGCAGGCGATGCGCACCAGAATAGGTGATGTAGCCACCCACAGTGCCGCCGACGATCGTGGTGATCGTCGCGAAGTCGATGGTAGACGGAATGAAGGTCTGGAAGAGAGCATCACCCACAGGCGGCTGCGAGACGATCGCCACATAGAGCGTCAGAATGATCATCGCGATACCGGCCACGACGATCAGCCGGTCGATCGCCACACCGGCGCGATGCGACAGGAAGATGCCGATCGAGATCAGCGCGCTGATTGCGCCACCCCATTTCGGGTCGAGCCCGACCATGGCGTTGATGCCGAGGCCGGTGCCGCCGATGTTTCCGATGTTGAAGAACAGACCACCAACAATCACAAGGACAGCGAGCAGATAGCCGGTGCCGGGAATGGCCGCATTGGCGATGTCGGAGGCGCGCATCTTCGTCAGCGTCACGATCCGCCAGATGTTCAGCTGCACGACGAAGTCGATCAGGATCGAAGCCAGGATTGCGAAGGCGAAGGCAGCGCCGAGCTTGGTGGTGAAGGTTGCTGTTTGGGTGATGAAGCCCGGTCCGATGGCGGACGTCGCCATCAGGAAGATTGCGGCAGTCAGCGCGGCGCGCCGCGCCTTGGCGGACATGCCGCCGGGTGCGGCCTCACCGGCCGTGGTCGAAGTCTGTTCCATGTTTCCCTCTCGGTTGACCTGTCCCGGCTTGACGCGGGGCTTGTTGTTCACCTGCGAGGTCAGCCTCGCGTGGTTTCACAATTCTGTCAATATTGTTCAACGATTTTATTTTATCGTTCTACCGTATGGCTCCGAAATGAGCAGAATGATGCACGGTTGGGCGGATATCCGCGCCGCTGGAACAATTTTTGGTCGCTTTTTGCTCCCCTTCTTGCTGCGATTCCGCGCTTGGATGATAAAGCGGCGGGCAGCTTGCTGACGCCCTGTCGGCACGCAGTCCGAGATGATGCGCCGGCTTGGCCGGCCAACTGGGGAAACTGATGGCAGACACGGATACCACTGCAGCCTTGGCTCCGCGCCTGGCGGAAGCAATTCGCGACAGGTTGATCAGCGGTGAATTGAAGCCAGGCCAGCGTTTGTCAGAAGCCGCCCTGAGTGCTGACTTCGATGTCTCCCGCAACTCTCTGCGCGAGGCATTTCGCCTGCTCACCAAGGACGGTCTTCTCCAGCACGAGCCGAACCGTGGCGTTTTCGTCGCGACCCCCAGCATGGCCTCGATCATCGACATCTACAGGGTAAGACGCATCGTCGAGGGCCAGGCGCTCGCCAACGCCTATCCCAATCATCCCGCCGTGGCGCGCATGCGCGCATCGGTCGACGCGGCTCGATTGGCCCGCGACCGCAACGACTGGACGGCAGTCGGCAGCGAGAACATGAAGTTCCATGCAGCGATCGTCGATCTGGCCGACAGCCAGCGCCTGAACGGCTTCTACGCCCAGATCGCAGCCGAACTGCGCTTGAGCTTCGGTCTACTCAAGGAGCCCGAGCTGCTCCATGCTCCCTATGTCGAGATGAATGCGGAAATTCTGCAGAAGCTGGAAACCGGGGACCCGAAAGGTGCAGCCGCCGCTCTGGAAGCCTATCTGCTGCAGTCCGAACGCACGGTGCTTGCGGCCTTTTCCCGGATCTAGCGGCTCTAAGGCTAGGGGCGTAGCTGCGTGATCAGGAGATCGCGCAGCTCTGCAATATCCTCCGCGATGCGCACCTCCCCGCGGCTTTCGGCAGCATGGAAGATCCCATCCAGATGCAGCCCGATAAAGCGTGCAAGTTTCGCAGGTGAGACGGTGCGATAGCGCTCGGATGTCATGCCGGCCTCAAGGGTCGACACGATCAGCGACCGTTCGAAGCTGTAGAAACCCTGGACGAGGGTGTCGAGCTCGGGATCCCGCACGGGTTGGGCGGCCTGGTCAGACATCAGCTTGACCATCCTCGACATCATGGTCGGCGCCATCGCCGCATGGGTGGCGAACCAGGCGCCGATATCGCCGAGAAAGTCGTCCTGATGCGCATGTCGCCTCAGCTCATAGTCTCCGGTGACCTGCCCGAGCGCGCGGGCAAGCACCGCGCGGATCAACTGATCCTTGCTGGCGAAGTAGTGGTAGAGAAGCGCCACATTGACGTCGCAGGCAAGCGCGATGTCCCGCATGGTCACGACACTGAAATGCGATGTACCCACCAGCCCGAGCGTGGCGTCGAGGATGAGTTCCATCCGCCGTTCCGGGTCCAGCCTCTGTCGTGCCACCTTGGCCAAACTCTTGATGTCCTCGTCAGGTTGTTCCGGAGCCGTTACCGCCACTTTCAGGACAATGCCAGTGCAAAATCTCTGACTGGATTATGTGCAATGCAGCATTGGTTGGCGCTTAAAAAACAGGTTTCTCGCTAAATCACTGATTTCGTTTGCCCAAAATTTGATCTTCGTCATTTTTGCGCTTGCGAAGCTATTAAACGCTTGCTTAGTTAAGCGCAATCAGCCCCGAGATCCGATCTGGAGACAAGCCGATGAAGTGCTCAATTCGTGCCATTGCCCAGTCCATCATCCTCTCCACCACACTGTTGGCCGCATCGGTCCTGCCGGCCGCAGCGGGAGCGAAAACGAGCTTCAAGGTGGGGTACTCGATCTATATCGGCTTCATGCCGATGGGGTACATGAAGGAAAGCGGCATCCTCAAGAAGTGGGCCGACAAATACGGCATCGAGATCGAGATGATGGCCGTCAACGACTATGTCGGCTCCATCAACCAGTTCATCGCCGGTGAGCTCGATGCCGTCGGCGTTGCGGGCATGGACGCGCTCACCATGCCGGCCGCGGGTGGCATCGATACGTCGATCTTCCTGATCACCGACTACTCCAACGGAAATGATGTGCTGATGTCCAAGTCGGCGGCGTCGGTCGCTGATCTCAAGGACAAGGAAGTCTATCTCGTCGAATACAGCGTCTCCCACTATCTGCTGAACCGCGCCCTGGTCCTCAACGGCTTGAGTGGCGTCGGCGAGGTGAAGACGGTCAACATCTCGGATGCCGATATCGCCGCCGCCTATCTCGCCAACCCGGACATCCAGAACGCTGCTGCCTGGAAGCCGATGTCCGCCGACATGCTGGCCGGTTCCAAGGAGAGCAAGGTGCTCTTCGACAGCTCCAAGATCCCGGGAGAGATCATGGACGTCTTCATCGGCAATACCCAGGTCCTCAAGGACAATCCTGCCTTCGGCAAGGCGCTGACCGGCGCCTGGTATGAAGCGCTTGCGGCGATGAAGGCGGGTGGCGAAGCTGCCAAGCCGGTCAACGAATACATGGCCTCCGCACTTGGCACCGACCAGGCAGGCCTGCAAACCCAGATCGACACGACCTTCTTCTTCTACACGCCGGCCGAAGCCGCAGCTTTCCTCACCGATCCCAAGACCGGCACCATCATGGATGACATCCGCAAGTTCTCCTTCGACCGCGGCCTCTTCGGCCAGGGCGCAACATCGGTCGACGCGATCGGGATCGAACTTGCCGACGGCACCGTGCTCGGCGATCCCGCCAACATCAAGCTGAGGATCGACGCTTCCTACGCCAAGCTCGGTGCCGAAGGCGGTCTCTGAGAAACGCTTAGGAAAAAGGGGGGCAGCCAATGAAACGGATCATCAACTACCCCCCGACCAGAGGCCAGCGTCTGTTTCTCGGCATCCTGCCCTTCATCCTGATTGCGGTCGCCTATCTCCTGGCGTCCGAAGCCCGTCTCTCGGTCAACCCGACCGACAAGCTCATGCCCGGGGTTCCCTCGTTCATCGGTGCGATGCAACGGATGATGTTCGAGCAGGATCGTGCGACCGGTGCGCTTCTCTTCTGGTGGGATACCTATCTCAGCCTCTGGCGCCTTTTTGTCGGCCTTGGCCTCTCCGCCCTGATGGGTCTCGTCTTGGGCACGCCGATCGGCTTTATCCCGCAGTTGCGTGCCACGTTCGATCCGGTTCTTGCGGCAATATCGCTGGTGCCGCCACTCGCTGTTCTGCCGATCCTCTTCATCCTCTTCGGTCTCGGCGAGGTCTCGAAGATCGTGCTGATCGTCTTCGGCGTCGCCCCCTTTCTGATGCGCGACGTCGTGCTGCGGGTGGATGCCATTCCGCGCGAGCAGATCATCAAGGCCCAGACGCTCGGCGGCTCCACCTGGCACATGCTGATCCATGTCGTCCTGCCCCAGGTCATGCCGGGCCTGATCAATGCCGTCAGGCTGTCGCTTGGCGCCACCTGGTTGTTCGTGATTGCCGCCGAAGCGATCACGGCCGAAGGCGGCCTCGGCTATCGCATCTTTCTTGTTCGTCGCTATCTCGCGATGGATATCATCCTGCCTTACGTGATCTGGATCACGCTGCTCGCCTTTCTTGTCGATCTGGCACTCCGCAAACTCTCGGCCTGGCTCTTCCCCTGGTCCGCATTGAAGGAGGGCTGAGATGGTCGAGATCGTCTTCGACAAGGTCTGGAAGGAATATGGCGACGCCATCATCCTCGAAAATGTCAGCCTGACTTTGAAGGATCACGAATTCCTGTCGATCGTCGGCCCGAGCGGTGTGGGCAAGACGACGCTCCTGCGCCTGCTGCTCAGCCAGGAGGTGCCGACGCGCGGCGAGATCCGCATTGACGGCCAGCCGATTGCCGGAGAACCGACGGAGGATCGCGGGGTGGTCTTCCAGCGTTACTCGGTCTTCCCGCACAAGACGGTGCTCGGCAATGTCATGCTTGGCCCCGAATGGCGTGGCTCGGCCTTTCTCGGCAAGCTCTACGGCTCACGACGCAAGGCGCTGCTGGAGCGCGCGCACACCTTGCTGGAGCGTGTCGGTCTGAAAGACGCGGTCGACAAATATCCCCAGCAACTCTCCGGCGGCATGCAGCAGCGACTGGCCATTGCCCAGGCGCTGATCATGCAGCCCAAGGTGCTGCTGCTCGATGAACCCTTCGGCGCGCTCGATCCGGTCACCCGCAAGAGCATGCATGTGCTGATCCGCGAGCTCTGGAGCGAGCGCCAGATGACCATCGTCATGGTCACCCACGACATGGGCGAGGCCTTCGAACTCGGAACCCGCGTGATTGCCATCGACAAGCATCGTAAGGACCCGCAGGCGCCTGATCGCTACGGCGCCGGCATCATCTCCGATTTCGAAGCCAAGCCGCGGATCGTACGCGATTCCGCCCGCTTCGAGCTCGCCCGATCCAAGATCATCCCACTCCAGACTGCCCGCTGACAAAGGAGAGCCTTCCCATGGCCAAGAAGATGCACCTCGCCTGGTTCATGAATTTCACGCCCGACGAATGGCGCGAGCCCTTCGGTCAGGGCGGATATCCCTGGGACGGGCGCTTCTTCATCGAGATGGCCCAGACCCTGGAGCGCGCCTGCTTCGATTACATCATGATCGAAGACAAGCTGATGGTCCCCCAGACCTATGGCGGCTCGCGGGATTTCGCACTGAAGAACGCGATGATGGTGCCCAAGCACGATCCGGCACCGCTTGCGACCGCCATGGGCATGGCCACCTCGCGGCTCGGCGTCGTCGCGACCATGTCGACCATGGCCTATCCGCCCTTCCTGCTTGCCCGCCTCTGCTCGACCATCGACAGCCTGACCCGCGGCCGCTTCGGCTGGAACATCGTCACCAGCGCAGAGGATCTGGCGGCGAAGAACTTCAACATGGACAAGCTGCCGCTCCGCGAAACGCGTTACGAGATGGCGGAAGAGTATATGGAGGTTGTCAACAAGCTCTTCGACAGCTGGGACAAGGACGCCGTCGTCCTCGACCGGGAGAAGGGGATCTATGTCGACCCGTCCAAGGTCCGGACGATCGATCACGTCGGCAAGCACTACCAGGTGCGCGGCCCCCTCAACACGGTGCCGTCGCCGCAGCATCGACCGATCTATGTCCAGGCCGGCGCCTCGCCGCGTGGCCGCGATTTTGCCGCCCGCTTCGCCGATTCGATCATCTCGGTGGCCTCGGGCGTGGCGGAGATGAAAGCCTTCCGCGACGATATCCGCGCCCGTGCGGCAAAGGTCGGCCGCGATCCCGACGAGATCAAGGTGCTCTTCTGCGTCACGCCGACGCTCGGCGAGACGGAATTCGAGGCGCAGGAAAAGTACAAGCGCCTTGTCTCCTCCGACTATTTCATCACCGATACGCTGGCGTCGATCTCGGCCATCACCGAAATCGATTTCTCGAAGTTCGATCTCGACAAGCCACTGCCGGAGAAACTGGTGACCAACGGCGAATCCGGTTCCCTCGACAAGTTCCAGCAATGGGGCAGTGGCAAGACACTGCGCGAGCTCGTCGTTTCTGGCGGCGGCGGCCTTGTCTCCTCCGTCGAACTGATCGGCACGCCCGATCAGGTGGCCGAGCGCATGGGTGAGGTCATGGACGCGGTGGGCGGCGACGGTTTCCTCATCACGACACCGGTGCTTCGTGTGTCCCGACGCTACCTCACGGAAGTGGCCGACGGTCTGGTGCCGGCGCTGCAGAAGCGAGGCCTCGCCCGTACGTCATACGCTCACGAACTGCTGCGCGACAATCTGCGGGAATTCTGACGTAACGACCTCGGTCGCTCGGCTTCAAGGCTTGGTTCGAACCTCACGAGAAGGATCCGTCATGACAGAGCTTCATCGCGCCCCGTCGGGCTCCAGGGCGCCTCTGCCGCCAGTGACGCGCGAAACCTATCGCAACGGCATGGCGTCGCTCGCCGCAGCCGTGAACCTGATCGCAACCGACGGGCCGTCGGGGCGTGCAGGCTTCACGGCAACCGCCGTCACCAGCGTTACCGACGACCCGCCGACGCTGCTCGTCTGCCTCAACAGGGCAAGCTCGGCTACCCCGGCTGTCATGGAGAACAGGGTGGTATCCGTCAACGCGCTGGCGCCGGGCCATGAAGCGGTTTCCTCACTCTTCGGCGGCAAGACGCCCATGGAAGACCGCTTTGCCGCCGCCCGCTGGACCGCCGGCCAGACCGGGGCACCGTTGCTCGACGATGCCCTCGTCTCCTTCGATTGCGAAGTGACCGAAACGGTCGAGGTTGGCACGCACTTTATCCTGATGTGCCGTGTCGTCGATGTTCGCGCCGGTGATCGGGAAGAGGCCCTCGTCTATTTCCGTCGTGCCTATCAGTCCGTGAGCGCCTGACGGGTTCGGGACACCAGTGATCCAGACCTGAACGAGCAGGATGGTTTTCAGCCTTGTGACTGATGTCCATCCGCCATCTGGCTCGCCTCCTTGAAGCGCGCTTCGAACTCCAGACGCAGTGCGCGGCGGGTCTCTGCGGCGCGCTGCCGCCGTTTGCGGATTTCCGATTTTGGCTCATAGGGTGGAACGGCAGTCGGTTTGCCCTCGGCATCGACGGCGACCATGGTGAAATAGCAGGAATTGGTATGGCGCCGTTCGCCTGTCCGGATGTTTTCGGCCTCCACCCTGATGCCGATTTCCATCGAGGTGCGCCCCGCATGATTGATCGACGCCCGGAAAGTCACGAGCTCGCCGACATGGATCGGCTGGCGGAAGACGACCTGATCGACCGAAAGGGTGACCGCATACTGCTGCGAGTATCGCGAGGCACAGGAATAGGCCACACGGTCAAGCAGGTTGAGCAGGGCGCCCCCATGAACCTTGCCGGAGAAATTCGCCATGTCGGGGGTCATCAGGACCACCATTTCGAGCTGGCTCGTGTCATGCGTTGCGTCCATAAGATCCCCTTAAGTCTTGACGTGAGGCAGATCCTATTGTGCGGCGCGGCAAAGCCGCAAGACCCGCATGTGGTTTCGTGACTGCAGCACCGCTGTCAGGCGGCGGTCTGCCGATCGCTTGTCGCTTGATCGGCTGTCTCCGCGACCCAGCCCCAGAAGGAGAGGTGAAAATACCTGATATCCTCGAGCATCTGCTGGGTGAGCGCGATCTGATGTGTCCGTCGGTCCTGGCGGATGAAGCCGCGCGCCTCGGCGCCGTTCAAGACGTTGCGCACATGCGAGTGGGAGATGCCCAGGCGTTCAGAGAGCTGACGCGTCTCCAGGAGAAACCAGCGCGTTTCTTGCTCGCCCGGATGCTCGTAATGTGCCCTTAGCAGGGCGAGAGCCATTCTGTCGCCGCAGTCGAAGCCGTCGAACCAGGACCAGGCGTCCGCACCGTTGGCCAGATGGCTTCTGACCCGGTCGAACATCAGGCGTGCCGCCGCAATGTAGCGGAGAGAGAATTCCTCGTCATTTTTCAGTCGATGCGTCATGCCGGTTGGCAGAAGCCCCGCCACTTCCGCACAGGTCATGTGATGGGAGAGCCAGGTCTTCAACCCGTCGAGAAGCGGAGCCTTTGCCACGAGCACTTTCGCCCTGCGGTCTTCCCCGTGATCGACGGCTTCGATGAAGCGCGCAAACCTGAGCAGGGCGAAGAAGCTGGAAAGGGTTCTCGACCGTCCCATCTCGGCCTGGATGCGTGTCAGTGTCGGACGTTCCCCGAGACCGAGCTCGGCTTCGCAATGCATGACGGCAAGCAGCCCGGCCGCGTGGGATTGGAGGTTGCGACCGAAGATCTTGTTGATCAGCTTTTCACCGAAATGCATCGGCAGAATGCTGTTTGCGCAATAGCGGATGGCATCCTCGTAAGCCTGATCGTCCAGCCGTGCCCGTACTGCGTCCATTGTTTCGCTGCTCCCCAATTAGCAAGCGAAACTATCATGACTCGCAACAAAGTGCGGTGACGGAAATTACAACCCGCGCATTGGATTACCAACCTTCCAACCGCCTTTTATCTCAATGGCGGCAGATTTTTGACTCCCGCCCGAGGGCGTTTTCGAGAACTATGCCCGCGCCGGACCCCTCCGGCGCGTCTGCCGGGGCATGTCCGGATTGCCGCGCACCTAAGCTTGTTTCAAGATGTTTTATAACGCGCGGTGACCGCTTCTGCCGCAGAGTTTTTTCCCGTCATGCCCCGGTAGACTGCCGGCCGATGACATTGGCCGCGCCTGCATTGTTCAGGGTCGCAAACACCAGTTCTCCGCTGCCTGGAACGATCGATGTCAGTCCCGAAATATTCACCTGGTGTGTGACAAGCACCAGAGGCAGCGCCGGCGAATAGGTTGACAGCCATTGCCTGAGCCCTTCCGTCTGCTCCTTTCCGTTTTCCGGCTCGCCGAAAAACGAGTTCAGCAGAGGCTGCGGTGAAACCGGCCCGAGTTGCATTAGGCGCGCCGTATCCAGACACCGGCACCATTCGCTCGAATAGACGGATGCTCTCTCGATCCCGTTGTCGCGAAACAGGGCGCCGATCCGTGCTGCCTGGGCTCGTCCCTCGTCGGAGAGATTGCGCTGTGTGCTGCAGTCGCCAAGACGCATGCCAGCAGGATCGCCGGTCCCAGGCGCAAGGGCATGGCGCAGAAGCACAAAGGCGCGCCTCGCGCGAAGCGCCTCCCAGGCATCCTCCCCTCGGGCTGGAAAGCCGGCAAGCACGAAGAATGAAGTCATGAGAAAGGAGCGTCGTGGGAGCATCGAGCCACATCCAAGGCGTTGATCGAACCGTTCACCCAACCATACGGCAATCCAGATCTTCGGGATCAGCGACGCCACTGCACATGCTTGTGAATGCCTGGCAATCCCACGACCAAACCCGATGCTTGTGAAATCGGCCTTGTCCGGATCGTAAAGATTGCATTCACCTTTTCCCGGTAAAGCTTTGTTAGCAATCCCCTGAAGCTCCGGGTGTCCGCTTTCGCTTGTGCCCGGCCGGTAGTTTGAGTCTGTGTGCCATGCGTTCCAAGGTCATCCCTTCGCTCCTCATCGGTTGCCTTGTGCTCAGCGGCTGCAGTGCCCGGACAAATCCTATCGAAGCCTTGCAATTGCGCCCTCAGCCGACGCAGACGGCCGCAGTGCCGACACCCGCTGTTGCCGTGAACGAGCAAACCGGTGCAATCACGCCTGTTGCGGCTCCATCCGCTGCCGATCCCCAGGCTCTGGCCTGGGCGGGCAGGACCCCGAACCAGGCACATTTCGATACGCCCCAGATGACGGCAGGCATGCCGGTTCCCGACCAGCGCTCTATGGCGATGCTTGCGCCGCCGATGCCTTCCGCATTGCCGCAACCGGAACCGTCGGCGCGTTCCACTGGTCGCCACCGTGTCTACAGCCAGCGCTTCAGTGACGCCAAGCCGATCAATTTCGGCAAGGTCAAGCCGAAGCATCACCCCGTCCACGGCGTTGATGTCTCGCGCTGGCAAGGCGACATCGACTGGCAGACCCTGCGAAGCCAGGGCGCCAACTTCGCCTACATCAAGGCTACCGATGGTGGTGACCATCTCGATCCCATGTTCCATGCCAACTGGAAGCGGGCCAAGGATGCCGGTCTCAAGCGCGGCGCCTATCACTTCTTCTACTGGTGCCGCGTCGCGTCAGAACAGGCTGACTGGTTCATTCGCAATGTTCCGCGAGATCCGGATGCCCTGCCGCCGGTCATCGATGTCGAATACAACGGCGAGTCGAGCTGCCGCTTCCGCCTGTCGCCGGAAAAGGCGCGCGAAAAGATGCAGGTCTTCATGGATCGCCTGGAGCAGCACTACGGCAAGCGCCCGGTCATCTACACGGCACCCGACTTCTACAAGGACAACCTGCGCGGCCACTTCCTCGACTATCCCTTCTGGCTGCGTTCGGTGGCTGCCCATCCGTCCAAGGTCTATCCCGGTCGCAAGTGGGTCTTCTGGCAGTATTCCGGTTCCGGCCTCTCCCAGGGCGTGAACGGCAAGATCGACCTCAATGTCTTCTACGGATCGGTGTCCGACTGGCAGAATTGGGTTGCCGGCAAGAAGAGCTGGGAGCGCGTCGCCGGCCTGCGCTGATACCGGCGCTGCTCGTTGTCTCAGATGTCTGAACCGGGATCCAAGATCGGTGGGTCCCGGGTTTCGTCTGGATTGGGCAGAGGCATGTCGTCCGGCAGCACATCCGGCCCAGGTTCTTCAACCGGGATTTCCGGCGTCCAGACCGGAGCAGGCATGGGCGGCTGATCGCCATATGGCGATGAAGGATTGGGGCTTGGCATGATCATCTCCCTGAAGGTCGCCTGCCGCAGGATGCGGGCGAGATCGACACCTTCAGTCAGCAATTCCGCCGCCCCTGAATTTGTTCCTCACATCACCTGACGCCCGAACTCGGTCCGGGACCCAATACCGGAACATTCTCTTCGCCGCGCTGTTGGATCGACGCGAGCCTGCACGCGAAGAGGACAAGACTTGGATGACCTTCAACCCGTTCCCGAGCTTGCAAAGCTTGATATCGACCAGGAATACCGTGTCTTCCCCAAAAGCTGGGGTGCGGAATATACCGCTGCGGGAGAGGTTCTATTCCGCATATGGGCTTCCGGCTGCGAGACACTTGGTCTTCGCCTGATCGACGAGGAGGTGCCCATGACGCCGGCGGGAGACGGCTGGTGGGAGCTGCTGGCGACGAATGTCGCCCCCGGCACGCCATACTCCTTCGTGCTGCCGGATGGAAGGCGGGTTCCGGATCCCGCAGGACGCGCTGTCCAGAGCGATGCCCATGGTCGCTCGCTTGTCATCGATCCCACGGCCTATCGCTGGAAGCACAGCCTTTGGAAAGGTCGTCCCTGGTCGGAGGCTGTGATCTACGAGATCCATATTGGCACGTTTACCGACAAGGGCACCTTCGCGGCGGCGGCAGAAAGGCTGGAAGGGCTTGCCAGTCTTGGCGTCACGGCGATCCAACTGATGCCTGTCGCCGCCTTCGGCGGGAGCCATGGCTGGGGCTATGACGGTGTTCTCCTCTACACTCCGCATCCCGCTTATGGGACCCCGGATGACATGAAGGCCTTCATCGATAGAGCTCATGGTCTCGGACTGACGGTCATGCTCGAAGTCGTCTACAATCACCTGGGCCTTGATGGAAATCATCTGGAAGCTTACGCACTGGACCTGTTCATGACCGAAGGCACGCCCTGGGGGCCATTGCCTGATGTATCAACAAGGCCGATGCGCGATTTCGTCATCGAGAATGCGCTCTACTGGATCGTGGAATTTGGCCTCGACGGGCTGCGCTTCGACGCTGTCGACCGTATCGAGGACGATGACAGCGACATCCACATCATGGAGGAAATGGCGCTGACAATCCGCAAGACGGTGCCGGAGCGTCATATCCATCTTGTCGTCGAGGATGGCCGTTGTGTCACGTACCTCCATGAGAGGCGCAAGGACAACTCGGTCCAGTTATATGATGGTGTATGGAACGACGGCTATCACCATCTCATCCACGCCTGGGCCACCGGCGAACACGGCGGACATTACAAGGTCTTCGCCGAGAACTTCTGGTCTCGAATTGCCAGAACGCTCGCAACCGGGTTTGCACTTCAGGGCGAAAGGATCAAGGAAAAGGGGGATAAGAAGATCGGCCAACCCAGCGGACACCTGCCGCCCGTCACCTTTGTCAATTTCCTCCAGAACCACGATCAGGTCGGCAACCGGGGGCGAGGCGATCGCCTATGGAACCTGATCGACGCTGGCCTCGCCGAACGTCTGATGACCATGCTTCTGCTCGCCCCCCAGATCCCTATGCTCTTCATGGGGGACGAGTTCCAGTCGAAGGGGAGGTTCTTCTTTTTCAGCGATTATCCGGCTGGCCTTCGTCAAAACAGCCCGGAGGAGCGGTTGGAGCAAGCCCGTGCTTTCGGGTCTGAAGATCTGACCCTGGATGAGATCCGTGACCCGAATGATATCGCTACTTTCAGGCTTTCGAAACTCGATTGGCAGTAGGCCGAGACGAAGCGCGCACTGTCAGCACGGGCCCTTTGTAAACGCCTGCTCGAAACGCGCAGAGATCACCTTGTGCCCTTGCTTCAAAATGTCGGCGGCGATGTGGGCGAGGTGCTGACCGCAAAGGACTGCCACCTCACCATCGACTGGCAGCTTGGCGAGCATCGCTGGCAACTGCGCGCGAACTTCAGTGACCGGCAAGCCATGCTGCCGCCGGTCAAGGGGCTGGCAATCGCGGCGATCCCCTCTGAAGCGGAGGCGGATATGCGTGATCTGTTGCGCTACCCGCCGAAGTCTCTGCTCTTTGCCTGCGGGTAGGATCGGCGCCTGCAAAAAATATGGCCCAGGCAGGAACCCTTTCTCTCTGAGCGAGTTTGGCGCAGATTAGGAGGAGTGCGGCATGACTCATGTTTATTGTGACATCATCCCCCAGGCCAATGGCTGGTGTTTTCTCTCGGAGGAGGGACAGTCGCCGGTTTACCCAAGCTACAGGCTCGCGGTCGAGGCCGCGCGCGGCTATTCCGACAACCAGAGTGCAAAGCGCAAGGTAACTGTGCTGCGACAGCAGGATTTGCGCGGCCGGATGCTGGAGATCGCTCAAGCCTCACAAGCCTGGAGCGTTGAAAGCCCGACCGGCCCCCGCGGACAAGCCTGACGTTATGTCCGGCAAAGAAATCAGGCCATAGGTGAACGCGATCAACGCTCGGGCGGAATGGTGGGGTGCTGGGCGGCCACCAGCGATCCTCAGGCTTTCGCCTGTCATGGAGAGAGGAAAACCCTGTCGAGCAGGGTTGCAGCTATCAGGGCGCCTCGCCGCTTTGCATGCGAACGGTGACTTTTTCGACTCCCTGGACCGCGAGGGCAATCTGCACGGCCCTGTCCATTTCATTGCGGCTGCCGACCGTACCGAAGAGAAAGATCTCTCGCCCAGCCGCCACCACCTTAAGCCCCTCGGTACCGAGGGTGGCCGAAGCAGCGAGTGCGTCGGCCACGCGCTGCTCAAGCTTCGCTTCGGTCGGGAACTCTTCTCCGACTTCCGGCGCCTCGCCGTGGAAACGTTGCGGCTTGAAGATCATGACATTCTCCTCAGTCAATCTCTCCAGCCTAACTCCTCCATCGTCATTTGGTTCGCCACCACCCTCAGAAACAACGACCAAGGCCGTGGGAGAACCGCCTCTTGAACCGCCTCGGCAGACTGTTTCTCGGCCTCTTTCCCACCGCCTCTATCGGCTCTTATCTCGCCGCCATGGCCGTGCTGGCAACATTTCCCCTGCTGGCCTTTGTTGCATTTCTTCTGTTGCAGCTTGAACGCTCGCAGTTTCAGACCCTGCGAACGGATGTAGCCGATGATGCCTATGCGATCAGCCGTGCGGTCGAGCGCAAGATCGCAGACATGGAGACGACCCTGGCGCTGGTGGCAAATTCCATGGAGTTGCAGCAGGGCGATCTCCAGGCATTCCATACCCGTGTCGGAGAGAGCCTGAAGGAAAGCTCTCTCTATGTGATCCTGGCGCGACGAGACGGGAGCCAGATTCTCAACACGCGAACGCCTTGGGGCGCGAAGCTGCGGCCTATGGGGAACCCGGCCTCCGTTGCCTCCTCGGTGCAGTCGGGGAAGGTGGAACTCTCGGGCGTCTTCTTCGGAACGACAAGCCAGCGCTGGGTCGTGAACCTCACCATGCCACTCTCGCAGACTCGCCCCGCAGGGGCCGATGCGGTCGTCCTCACGCAGGATGCGGCGAGCCTCGCAAACCTTGCGGGACGGGAGGCGCTGCCGACGGGATGGTCATCGGCGCTGGTCGATGGTGATGGTCGCATTGTCGTGTCGAGCGGTGCGGAACTGCAGCCCCCGGGGACGCAGGTCGATCAAAGCTGGCGCGAGCTGATGTATGGTTCCAACGACAACGCCGTCTTCTATCGCGATGGGCGGCAATATCTGATGGGCTATGCGAAGGTGGCGGACTGGCCGTGGCGCGCTTTGGTCTGGGGTCCCGTTGACAGCCTGAATGGCTCCTTCGTCGCCCTCTGGAAAAGTCTTCTGATCGGCAGTCTTGCCCTGCTGGCTTTGCTTCTGGCGATCGTCCTGGTTGCCGCACATCAGCTGCGTTCGGCAATCCAAAAGATCGCCGGCATGGCAGAACGGATCGGCCAGGGTGAGATCGTCTCGCCGGAGCGCACCAGGATCGTCGAGGCAAACCAGGTGGCGGTGGCTCTCTCGAATGCATCCTTTGATCGCGCCGAGGCAGAAGAGCGTATCCATTTCATCCTCCAGGAACTGGTTCATCGCACGAAGAATATCCTGTCGCTCGTGCAGGCCATGATGCGCCAGCTTGCCCGGGGCACTGACAATGTGGAGGAGTTTCAGCGTGCGGTGAGCGGTCGCCTGGCAGGCCTCGCCCAATCGATCGAAGCGCTCGCCAAGCAGCAATGGGGCGGCATTCCGCTTGCGTCGCTTGTCGACCTGCATTTGACCACGGTGACAGGTTCGGTCGATCGCGTCGATCGAAGCGGCCCGGACCTGCTGGTGAATGCAAATGCGGTGCAGAATCTCGGCCTCGTCTTTCATGAATTGGCGACCAACTCGGTCAAGTACGGCGCTCTCTCGGTCCTTGAGGGGCGACTGCGGATCGAATGGCAGGTACTGGAGCCCGAGGGGGCGGGAGGCGAGCCACGCCTGCGGCTGAGCTGGATTGAGGAGAATGGCCCCCCGGTTCAGCAACCCACGCGTCGCGGTTTCGGCTCGACCGTGATCGAGCGTCATGCCGCCGGCGCCTTTGCCGGATCGGTCACGGTTGATTTCGCGCCTTCGGGCCTCCGCTGGACCCTGATCGCACCGCTGGCGTCCTTCGTCGCAACCGGTGCCGAATAGGAGACGGCAGGAACCTTTGCCACGCTCGGTCAGTTGACCGCAGAGACAACGCGGGAGAAGCGGCTATGAGCGATGACCATCCAAAGAAAGACGTGACCCAAATTCACAAGGATGCGGAAGGCCAGTTTGCAGGCACGCAGGCCGGTGGAGACAAGAACGGCGTGGTGAGTGCCAAACCCACCGTGATCACCGGTACTGAGGATGCGACGATCAACAAGTGGCCGCCGGGCAAGAAAGATCCGCCCAAGGACTGGGACATCAATTTCGATGTCGCTGATCAGACCGACCGCAGCTGACCAGATCAGAACTCGCCCGATCCCATGCGCGCTCCGTTGATCTGGGCGGGAACGGCCACCAGGGACCGCGATCGCTCGCGAAGAGGCAGGTCTGCGCGCAACGGCAGCGCAACCTGCCGACGCTCGGGACCCGGTTCAACGGGACTTTGGGGCTTGCTCCGACGCTCAAGCCATCTGTTGAGAATTTTGCGGATCATCATCACGTCCTCCTCATCTCGGCTTCGGTAAAGCCATTCGGCGCATGGAGATCGCGGGCGTTGCGCCTCAATGCGGCGGCACGGGCCGTCGCCGTATCAAGAATGTCCCGTATCGCTTCACTCGTCTCCTGACCTCGTCCGAGCCCAGCCGAGGGTTCCGCACCCGGATCTTCCGACCCGTCGCGCATAAGCACCTCCTGCTCCAGACTGCGCAGCAATTCGGGAGCGGCTTACGGCGATATGAGCCTTTCGCTCAACAGCGAGATCAGGATCTCCCGATGCGCGTTGAGACGTGCCTCAAGCATCTTCACATCAGTGTCCATCACGCCGTCTCCCAGTGTCGACAAACCTCACTCACAGGAACATTGCGCGACCCCAAATGTTTCCTCGCACAGCAATTTCTTCTGTCGAAAAGGAGAGCGTCCTAACCGGGACGGTGCGCCCCCCCGTTGGCGTCGCTTCCCCGATCCGCACAATCGGCTGATTGTTGCGCGGTTTGGGCAGTTGGAGGCGGAGCGACACACACGCGAGACGCGACGCCAGTCGATCCGCTCCGGTGCGATGGATCCGGCCGTCTTGGCAGCGGTCGTCGAAGATCAGGTGCCGGCATTCAGGGGCGAGATTGCCGCGCTCGAACGGACCATTGCCTTCCGCGAGCGCATTCGCCGTGAAGACGGTCAACAGCCAGAAGACTGGCGGTGACGAAAATCGCGGGCCGCAGCGGCATGGACCGCAATCGGGTTGCTGAGAGCAACAGGCAAGCGACCGAGCCCAACCAGCCCTGCAACATCAAGGCATGGACTACGGGCCCGGATGGTTTCCGGGCCCTTTGCTTTGGTCAGGACAATGGACTTTTCGTGATCAATGGCGCAGCTGCGCACTGCTTTCAGTCAGCCTGCCATAGACCTCGGCATAGGCTTCGGCGCTGCGATCCCAGGAATAATCGGCACGCATCGCCTGCAGCTGCAGTCTCGCCCACTTTCGCTTGTCGCCATAGGCATCCACCGCCCGCCGCAGGGCATGGCGCAAACCGTCTGGCCGAACCGGATGAAACTGGAAGCCGGTGGCTGCGCGTGCCGAGATCGCTGCATCATTGGCATCGATGATCGTTTCGGACAGGCCGCCCGTGCGCGACACCACGGGCACGCAGCCATAGCGCAGCGCATAGAGTTGCGTCAGGCCGCAGGGTTCGAAGCGTGACGGCTGGATGATAGCGTCGGAGCCGCCGTGAATGAGATGCGCCGTGGGTTCGCTATAGCCGATCGAGACGGCCATCCGTCCGGGGAAGCGCGCGGCCGTAGCCTTCAGCATGGCCTCGATGTCGTGATCGCCCTGACCATGCACGATGAGCCGCCCGTCGCGATGGAAGATCTCGTCTGCCACCTCCGCCAGCATGTCCATGCCCTTCTGCCAGGTGATCCGGGTCACGGCAGAAAACAGCGGTCCGTCTCCGGGCTCCAGATTGAACCGCTCCAGCAGGAGCGCCTTGTTGCTCCGCTTGTGGCGCAGGGACTTCATGTCGTAGCGGAACGGCAGGTAAGGATCGGTCGCGGGATTCCAGACCTCTTTGTCGATCCCGTTGACGATCCCCTGCAGCCTGTCCATCCGCGCATTCAGGACACCATCCAGTCCCATGCCGAAGGTCGGCGAGAGAATTTCGCGAGCATAGGTGGGGCTGACGACCGTGATGTGATCGGCTGTCACCAGACCGCCCTTGAGGTAGCTGATGTCTCCGAAATACTCCATCTGCTCGACCGTGTAGACCTCCGGCGGCAGACCGATATACGGCAGGAGCGAGGCCGAATACTGCCCCTGGAAGGCGAGGTTGTGGATGGTGAGCACGACGGGAACCTGGGATCCCATCTGGCGCAGGTAGACCGAGGTCAGCGCCGATTGCCAGTCGTGGGTATGGACGAGATCCGGCTTCCAGCCCGGCAGAGCGCCGGCCGCAATCTCGGCCCCGGCCAGGGAAAGCACTGCGAAGCGTTTCCAGTTGTCCGAATGATCGTTCCCGTGCTCGTCGACATAAGGCCCGCCCGGCCGATCGTAGAGACTGGGCGCATCGAGCACGAAAAGGCTGAGCCCATCGATCTCGAGATGTCGCAGCGTTGCCTTCTCGCCGAGAAGATCGTCGAACTCCATGAGTGGCGGATGCAGACGTGCAAGCGCCAGGATGGACGGATAACCTGGCACCAGCGTGTGGGTCTCGATGCCGTAGCCGGAGAGCGCTTTGGGGAGGGCGCCGGTCACATCCGCCAGACCACCGGTCTTGATCAGCGGATAGATTTCCGATGTCACGGCCAGCACATGCAGTGGCACGCGCGTCGGGAATTGGCGGCGCGGCCGAAGCTCTTCCTCGTCGCGGTGATAGGCTTCCCGCACCCGCTGAATGAATTGCGCCCGGCTCAGCGCCAGTGAAATATCGGCTCCTGCCACGTTGCTCACCCCTTCCGGCTCTTCGCCGCCTTCTTGGCCGGACGAACCGGCTCCTCGGTGATGACAAGTCCTTCCTGCTCTGCCGAAACCTGGGCTTCCGCAATGCGCCGACCGGCCTTTGCCGTTGTCTCGGACGCGGACGCATCCAGCGTCTCCCAATCGTTCAGGGCGGTCTGCCAATGAGCTTCGTCCCGACCATCCGGGCGGCCCTCTTCTTCCCAAAGCGAATAGGCTCGCCGGGCAATCCAGTCATAGTCTCGTTCAGGCATGGCAATTCTCCGTCGTCGCCCATTGCCTGTTTCACACACCGTCATTCCGGCCGAGTGCGGTCTCGTCGCACCCGCCGGCTTCCGGTCGAATATGCCGCCGATACCCCCATATCGACTGCAGATCTTCCGGTTCATCATTGGAGAGGAACAGGCCAAGGAGGAACGCCATCGCGGGCAAACAGTTCCCCTTGCAACTGGCGATTTGAGCGGTACCCGGAACTGTTGCCCCGAGCCGGCGATTTGGAGACGTCGCCGACCCATCGTCCCAAGAGGTAAGGCAAATGGCACAACAAGCGTTCGGGAAAATCCATCTGAACCCACCCCTCGTTAACCTGCGGGTGGCGATGACCCCGGCGGTTGAGGCGGACGATCTCCTCGGCAAGCCGTCCAGTCTCTGGACTACGCTCGCGTTCATGTTTCACGCCTGTCGCGTTTCGGCGCAACGACGGGGGAAGACCCTTGTTCCAGCGGGCGTCATCACAAGCAGCAGCAAATACAACAATATTTTCTCATATTAGGGATTGCGGCTTGAGGTGGATATTTCATTAACCTTCAAGCAAGGAATTAACCATAAAGATTGTCAGACACGTCGGAGTGGGACTCGATTTGGAGTTTCCTTCGGGCATGACGCCATCCCGTCGTACCGGTTCTGGTCCGGTCTGTATTTCACATGGAGACAGTTCGACGAACTGACGGACCATGATGCGGGCGGCGACGGGATCGGTATCCCGGCATATCCAGTTTCGCAATTTTGGCTGCAGCTGCGTCGAGCGACGGAAGGTCCGCCGTACCGGTGGGCATTGTGCGGGGCGAATGACGGGTCAGGGGATGTCCACGGAGCGGGCGACGGGATCACAGGCAGGCAGCCTGCGTGACCGGCTGCGCTTTGCGGGCCTGGACGAAGCCCAGTGCGCGCTTCTGCGCCAGAACCGCCATGGGCTTGCACAACCCCTCAAGGCCGCCCTTCGCGATCTGTTCCAACGCCTGCAGTCGTCTCCAGACGCCGCGCGTGTCTTCACCAGCGAGCGGCAATATGACCGGCTCCACGACCTTCTCTCGTCCCATTGGGATGTTCTCACCGATGCCCGCTTCGATGCTCTCTATGCCGAGCGTGTGAAGGTCCTCTCCGACAGCGAAAGCCGTATGGGGCTGGATCCGCGCTGGCATTTGGCGGGTCACGCGGTGGTCCTCGAGCATTTGCTGACGAATGTCATCGGCGAGGCGACCGGCTCTGGGCTGCTGCCTTCCAGCCGCCGTCGCCAGCGTGAAGTTTCCGACCTGGTTGCAGCCCTTGTCCGTCTGGTCATGGTCGACGTCGAAATCGCCGTTTCGCTGCGCTTCAACGAACTGCGCCTCAAGCATCACCGCGATCTCGCTGCCCAGCGCGAGCAGGACCGCGCCGAATTCGAAGGCATCTTTCGTCCGGTCATCGACTCGCTTGCCTCGGGCGATCTGACCGCCCGCACTGCACCGGATGTGCCGGAAGCTTTCGCCGAACTCGCCGGTCGCATGAACGAAGCTCTTGAACAGCTTCAGACAGCCTTCCTCTCCTCCGAGGAGAAACTGGCCTTTGCCCGCGAGGCAACGACCCGCATGGCAGACACCGCTCGTAGCTATGCCGGCCGCGCCGAAACGCAATCCGGTGCGCTGGACGAGACAAGCCGCGCATTGCACGAGTTGACCACCAGCGTGCGTGAAAGCGCCGGTCAGACCAAGCGTGCCGAAGCGACCGTTGCAGCGACCCGTACATCTGTCGAGTCGAGCGGCGAAGTCGTTGGCCAGGCCATCTCCGCAATGGCCGACATCGAAGCCTCCGCCGAGCAGATCGGCCACATCATCGGCGCGATCGACGAGATCGCCTTCCAGACGAACCTTCTTGCCCTGAACGCCGGTATCGAAGCGGCCCGTGCCGGAGACAGCGGCCGTGGCTTCGCCGTCGTGGCGCAGGAAGTCCGGGCCCTGGCCCAGCGCTCCGCCGATGCCGCTCGCGAAATCAAGACGCTTGTTGCGACCACCAAGAACCAGGTCGAGGCGGGTGTGGAAATGGTGGCAAAGACGCAGGGTGCGATTGCCGACATTGTCGTCCAGGTGGGCGACATCAGCGGTACCGTTTCCGACATTGCAGCCCGTACGGATCGCCAGGCCAGCGAACTCGCCGGTATCGCCGGAACGGTCGCCGCCCTTGGTGCCGACATTGGCAACACGGCTGTGGTCGCACGCCAGTCGAGCGAAGGCACCGATGACCTGCACAAGGTCATCCTCGAATTGGGCGCGACGATCCGCGAGTTTCATATCGAGCGCCAGACCCGTGCGCCGAAGGCAGCGTCCGGTCGCATCCAGCTGTCCGGCCAGCGCGAACAGGCCGCTCCGGCACCGCTCGCAGCCGCCTTTGTCGAGCATGAGGACATGGACGACGAATCCGCTGACTTCGGCTTTCCGGTCCACATCGCCGGACTTGGAAGATGAGGGGATTGTTTACCACCATGCGCTACACAAGAAAGCTAAGGGCGGGAATTTCGGCGATTTCTCCGGGAGAATGGTTCTCCAGGGACCCTCAGTCGGGTCTGGTTGCCGCAGCCTCGGGACATAAGGAAAGAAGTAATGGCAAGTAAGAAAGGCGAACAGAAGAGTCTGAAGCTGGCCGCAGTGTTGGACCTGAACGAGGCTTCCAATCTCAAGGCCAATATTCTCTCGATGCGTGGTGCTCCTCTGACGATCGACGCGTCTGCCGTCGAGCGTGTCGGCGCGCAATGCGCGCAGGTCCTGGTGGCCGCCGCCAAGGCCTGGGAAGCCGACAAGCATCCCTTCTCGTACGGAAAGGCCTCCGAGGCTTTTCTCAAAACCCTTCAACTGATTGGCGTGAACATCGATCATCTGCTCGCTAAGGAGATCCGGCAATGAAGAAAAAAGTGCTCACCGTGGATGACTCCAGAACCATTCGAAACATGCTTCTGGTCACCCTCAACAACGCAGGCTTCGAGACCATCCAGGCTGAAGACGGCGTCGAGGGCCTGGAAGTGCTCGAAGAATGCAATCCCGACGTCATCGTGACCGACATCAACATGCCGCGTCTCGACGGCTTCGGCTTCATCGAAGGTGTCCGCAAGAACGAGAAGTATCGTGCGGTTCCGATCCTGGTTCTGACCACGGAAAGCGATGCCGAGAAGAAGAATCGCGCTCGCCAGGCTGGCGCGACGGGCTGGATCGTCAAGCCGTTCGATCCGACCAAGCTGATCGATGCCATTGAGCGTGTAACCGCCTAAGCCGGGAATTTTTCCTATGGATATGAACGAAATCAAAGAGATCTTTTTCCAGGAATGCGAGGAGCAGCTCGCAGAATTGGAATCCGGTCTTCTGAAAATGAACGATGGAGATCGTGATCCGGAGACGGTAAACGCCGTTTTCCGCGCGGTTCACTCCATCAAGGGCGGTGCAGGCGCCTTCGGTCTCGACGACCTCGTTGCCTTCGCACACGTCTTCGAGACGACTCTTGATTGCGTTCGTTCCAACAAGCTGGAGCCCGGCCCGGAAGTCATGAAAGTGATGCTGAAGTCGGCCGACGTTCTGGCCGATCTTGTCAGCGCCTCGCGTGACGGTGGCAGTGTCGACGAAAGCCGCTCGAGCGGACTGGTCAAGGAACTGGAAGCGCTGGCAAATGGCGAGATGCCGGCGCCCTCCGCAGCACCGGTGGCCGCTCCCAAGCCGGCTCCCAAGGCCGCGGCCCCGGCCCCGGCTCCCGCCCCGGCGGCGGTTCCGACCGACGACAGCGGCTTCCAGCCGATTCCCTTCACCTTCGACGGCTTTGGCGGCGAAGAAGAGGACACCATCGTGCCCTCGACCTTCGAAGTCACCTTCAAGCCGCGCCGCGACCTCTACTCAAAGGGCAACGAAGCAGCACTGCTCCTGCGTGATCTCTCCCGCCTCGGCGAGATGAGCATCAACTGCAACATGGATGATCTGCCGTCCCTCGACGATCTCGATCCGGAAGCCGCCTATTTCCACTGGACGATCCAGATCAAGGCGGAAAAGGGCGAGGAAGGCATCCGCCAGGTCTTCGAATTCGCCGAATGGGATTGCGATCTCGAAGTCAGGCTTCTTGAGACAGAAGCGGCGCAGACCAGCGAAGAGCTGCCGATGATCCCGGTTCCGTTCGACCTGTCGGCACTCGACGAAGGTCCGGAAGCCTCGGAAGAGACCCCGGAAGAGACTGTCGCCGCTGCCGTCGAGGCCGCAGAGACCGCCTCCAACGTCATGAAGATGGCCGCCAGCGCCAGCAAGCCGGAGAAGAAGGAATCTCCGGCCGCCGCTGCCGCCGCAGCAGCCGCCGCTGCTGCCCAGGCCAACGCTGCCGCTGGCCAGACCATCCGCGTTGATCTTGATCGCGTCGACCGTCTGATCAACCTCGTCGGCGAGCTTGTCATCAACCAGGCGATGCTCTCGCAGAGCGTCATCGAAAACGACAACAACGGTACCTCGTCGATCAACATGGGCCTCGAAGAGCTGCAGCAGCTCACCCGCGAGATCCAGGATTCGGTCATGGCGATCCGCGCGCAGCCGGTGAAGCCGGTCTTCCAGCGCATGTCCCGTATCGTCCGCGAAGTTGCCGACATGGTCGGCAAGTCGATCCGCCTCGTCACGGAAGGTGAAAACACCGAAGTCGACAAGACGGTCATCGACAAGCTGGCCGAGCCGCTGACGCACATGATCCGTAACGCCGTCGACCACGGCATCGAAAGCCCCGAGAAGCGTGCGGCCGCCGGCAAGAACCCGGAAGGCACGGTCAAGCTCACCGCAAAGCACCGTTCGGGCCGCATCGTCATCGAACTCGTCGACGACGGCGCCGGTATCAACCGCGAACGCGTCCGCCAGAAGGCCATCGACAACGATCTGATCGCAGCCGATGCCAACCTGACGGATGAGGAAATAGACAACCTGATCTTCATGCCGGGCTTCTCCACGGCCGACAAGATCTCGGACATTTCCGGTCGCGGCGTCGGCATGGACGTCGTCAAGCGCTCGATCCAGGCTCTCGGTGGTCGTATCTCGATCACCTCGCGTCCGGGCCAGGGCTCGACCTTCACCATGAGCCTGCCGCTGACGCTGGCCGTCCTCGACGGCATGGTTGTCACGGTTGCCGGCCAGACCCTCGTCGTGCCGCTCACGGCGATCGTCGAGACGCTCCAGCCGGAAGCTCAGCACATCCATTCCTTCGGCGCCAACCAGCGCCTGATTTCGATCCGCAATTCCTTCTGCCCGCTCGTCGATGTGGGCCGGATCCTCAACTTCCGTGCCTCTCAGGCCAACCCGATAGAGGGCGTCGCCCTTCTCGTGGAGTCCGAAGGCGGTGGCCAGCGCGCACTGATGGTCGATGCCATCCAGGGTCAGCGTCAGGTCGTCATCAAGTCGCTCGAAGCCAACTACACCCACGTGCCGGGCATTGCGGCAGCAACCATCCTCGGTGATGGCCGCGTCGCGCTCATCCTGGACGTGGATGCCGTCGTCGCCGCCTCGCGTGGTCAGTCCCTCAAACAGGAAATGTCGTTAGCCGTCGCAGGGTAATAGTATGTCGTATGCGGTCAAAAACTTGGTCCAGGGAAGCCGGGAGCTCATCGCCTTCCGTATTGGCGATCAGGAGTTCTGCGTCAACATCATGTCGGTCCGCGAGATCCGGGGCTGGACCCGGGCAACCCCGCTGCCGCATTCCCCGCACTACGTCATGGGGGTGATCAACCTTCGTGGCGCGGTCCTGCCGATCATGGACCTGTCTTTGCGTTTGGGCATGAAGCCCGCCGAACCGACCGCCCGCCATGTCATCATCGTGGCTCAGGTCAAGTCCCGGGTCGTCGGCCTGCTGGTGGATGCCGTATCCGACATCCTCACGGTGACCGATGCCGACATACAACCGACACCGGAGGTCTCCTCCGATCTCGAAAAACAATATGCCCGTGGCATCCTTGCCATCGACAAGCGCATGATCTGCCTGGTCGAGCTTGGTGCACTCTTTAACGAAGCCGCCGAAAGCGAGGCTGCATGACATTTGCAATGAGTCCATCCCGTCAATCGGACGATGAAGTCCTGGCCAGCGGCGAATACCCGCTGACCCGACGGGATCTCAATGAGATTGCTGCCATGATCTATTCGGATGCGGGCATCGCGCTGAATGACAGCAAGGCGTCGCTCGTCTATTCGCGTCTGTCGAAGCACATCCGCAACCTCGGCCTTTCCGGCTTCCGCGCCTATTGTCAGCTCGTGGCGTCGCCGGAAGGCGCAGGCGAGCGTCGCGAGATGCTGTCGCATCTGACGACCAATTTCACCCGTTTCTTCCGTGAAAACCATCATTTCGAGCATCTGCGGGATGAGGTTCTGCCGGAGTTGGTCCAGCGAGCGAAGTCTGGCGGTCGTGTCCGCATCTGGTCTGCGGCAAGTTCCGACGGCCAGGAGCCCTATTCGATCGCGCTGACAGTGTTCCAGGCTTTCCCGAACGTCCTCGATTACGACTTCAAGATCCTTGCGACCGACATCGATCCGAAGATCCTCGCGATCGCCCGCCAGGGTGCCTATGACGAGCAGGCGCTGGAAACCGTGTCGCCTGCCATTCGCAAACAGTGGTTCAAAGAAGTCGAAATCAACGGTCGCCGGAAGTTTCAGGTCGACGACCGTCTGAAGCGCCTGATCACCTACAACGAACTCAACCTGATGGCCCAGTGGCCGTTCAAGGGCAAGTTCGACGTGATCTTCTGCCGTAACGTCGTGATTTACTTCGACGAACCGACCCAGATGCGGATCTGGACACGCTTCGCCGATTTGCTGCCGGTTGGCGGTCACCTCTATATCGGCCATTCGGAGCGTGTTTCCGGCGACTCGAAGAACGACTTCGACAACATCGGCATCACGACCTATCGCTATCTCGGCAAGAACGGAGGGCGCAAATAATGGCGGCACCTGCACGCGTTCTCGTCGTCGATGACAGTCCCACCATGCGCGGCCTGATTACCGCCGTGCTGAACCAGGACCCCGACGTCAGCGTCATCGGTCAGGCCGGCGATGCGATGGAAGCTCGCGCGGCGATCAAGCAGCTCAATCCCGATGTCGTCACCCTCGACATCGAGATGCCGAACATGAATGGCCTGGAATTCCTGGAGAAGATCATGAAGCTCCGGCCGATGCCGGTGATCATGGTCTCCACCATGACCCATCGGGGTGCGGAAGCAACGCTGGCCGCGCTTGAAATCGGCGCGTTCGACTGTGTTGCGAAGCCCCAGCCCGGTGACGCCCGCCCCTTCGGCGAGCTGGCCGAAAAGGTGAAGGCCGCGGCACGTTCGCAGCATCGCCATGGCATTGTTTCACAGGTACAGGCCGCACCGGTCACGCCCGCAGCAGACTTCCGGGTCGGCCGCAAGATCGTCGCGATCGGTTCGTCGACCGGCGGTGTCGAGGCATTGATCGCCGTCTTGCAGAAGTTCCCGCGCAACTGCCCGCCTACGGTCATTACGCAGCATATGCCGCCGACCTTCACGAAGAGCTTCGCCGAGCGCCTCAACCGCCTCTGCGCCCCCGTGGTGGAGGAGGCCACGGATGGTGCACGGCTGGAGATCGGCAAAATCTACCTGGCCCCCGGTGGCGAACGTCACCTTCAGGTGTCGAACGCGTCCGCGCCGTGCTGCCGGCTGGTCGAGCGTCCGCCAGTCAACGGACACCGTCCCTCGGTCGATGTCCTGTTCGATTCCGTTGCAGAGCTTGCGGGCCGCAACGCGGTCGGCGTCATCCTGACGGGGATGGGGCGCGACGGCGCCTCCGGTCTTCTGAAGATGCGTCACGCCGGTGCTCGCACCATCGGTCAAAACGAAAAGACCTGTGTGGTCTATGGGATGCCACGAGTCGCCTATGAGCTGGGCGCTGTCGAGCATCAACTGCCGCTTACCTCCATTGGCGAGGAAATCCTGAAACTCACTGCTGCCCGAAAAGAAGGTATCGAATAATGTCCCTAGCCGAAAAAATCAAAGTTCTGATCGTCGACGATCAGGTCACCAGTCGCCTGCTGCTCAGCGACGCGCTGACCCAGCTCGGCTTCAAGCAGATCACTGCCGCCGGTGACGGCGAGCAGGGCATGAAGATCATGGAGCAGCAGCCCCATCATCTCGTCATTTCGGACTTCAACATGCCGAAGATGGACGGGTTGGGCCTTCTGCAGGCGGTTCGCACCAACCCCAACACCAAGAAGGCAGCCTTCATCATTCTGACCGCGCAGGGCGACCGCGCGCTGGTCCAGAAGGCTGCACAGCTTGGCGCCAACAACGTTCTGGCAAAGCCCTTCACCATTGAGAAGATGAAGGCGGCCATCGAGGCTGTATTCGGAGCACTGAAATGATCGACGACAGTGCAGCAAAGCGCGTCCATATTATCCAAGGGGAGTGGAAAGTCAGCAAGGACCCGAATGTGGTTCTGTCGACCATCCTCGGTTCGTGTGTTGCTGCCTGTATTCGGGATCCGATTGCAGGAGTAGGTGGCATGAACCACTTCCTTCTGCCGGGTTCAGCTGTGCCGGGTGCTGGTGGCGGCGACGCCACCCGCTACGGGGTCCATCTCATGGAGCTTCTCATCAACGGTCTGTTGAAATCGGGCGCCCGCAGGGATCGCCTGGAAGCAAAGATCTTTGGTGGTGCCAAGACGATCGCGACATTCTCGAATGTCGGTGAACAGAACGCAGCCTTCGCCCAGCAGTTCCTGCGCGACGAAGGCATCAAGGTGGTCGGGGCCTCTACGGGCGGAGAACACGGCCGAAAGTTGGAATTCTGGCCGGTCAGCGGCCGGGCAAGACAGTATCCGCTCACGGGTGCAGAAACACAGAAGACGGTGGCGCTGGAGCAGCGTCCGGTTCCTGTTTCGAAGCCGGTGGAAACATCAATCGAGTTCTTCTAGTACTGGACATCGGATGCAAAACGAACACTTGGCGGGCAACCCGGAGACACTGGAAGAACTTCCGGAAATCCTCATGCGCATCGTCAGCGAGCTGCACGACGTGGCTTATCTGATCGAGCGTGTGGAACCGCACCTCCTCGAACTCGGTGGCCCGAAGGTCCTCGAGCATCCGGACAGCCTGAAGGTGCTGCAGGGCATCGATCTTGCCGTGCAGAAGGCACGTGGATTGGCGGAATTCGTCGACACCATCACCGCGACCATCCCGAATGATTGGATGATCGACATGACGACGGCGCTCAGCCTCGTCAAGCTTGCCGACATGCAGAAGGCGCTGGGGGCAGGTCTTCGTCATGGGCATTCCCAACCGCTGGTCAAGGCGGCTGGCGACTTCGACTTCTTTTAAGGACATCGGCGGAAGAAGGACCGCAGATAAGCCGGTCACGTGATTTGCCGAAATGAATTCGGCTTTCCGGCCTCGCGAAACGTTCGCACAAGTTTCGATTTCTATTGTCGCGCCAAGGGCAAAAGCGCCCGGAACCTTCTTGTAGATGGTGCGAGACAGAATGAGTCTGTTAAATCAATTACTTCAGATACCAAAAAATTTCGCGGCGATGGGCCAGGCGAAGCTTATCGCCATGGCAGGCGTCGCCGTTATCTCGTTCGCCATCATCATTGCCGGCGCCCTCTACGTCAACAAACCCTCCTACGAGACCCTTTATGTCGGCCTGGAACCGGTCGATCTGAACCAGATCAGCATCGCACTTGCCGAATCAGGCATCGATTTTGAAACCGGTGCCGACGGCCAGAGCATCAGTGTTCGTGCCGGCCTCACCGGCAAGGCGCGTCTTCTGCTGGCCGAGCGCGGCCTGCCCAACAGCGCCAATGCTGGCTACGAACTCTTCGACAATGTCGGCTCGCTGGGCCTGACCTCGTTCATGCAGGAAGTCACGCGTGTCCGCGCGCTGGAAGGTGAAGTCGCACGCACGATCCAGCAGATCGCCGGCATCGCCGCCGCCCGCGTCCACATCGTCATGCCCGACATCGGCAACTTCCGCCGCGGCGAGCAGAAGCCCACCGCATCCGTCATGATTCGCGCCTCGTCGGATGCAGGTCGCAAGGCTGCGGCTTCCATCCGCCAGCTGGTTGCCTCCTCCGTACCGGGTCTGGACGTGGAGGACGTAACGATCCTGGATTCGACCGGTCAGCTGCTGGCCGCAGGCGACGAATCGGGCGGCGAAGCGACGCGTTCGCTCGGCGTCGTCCAGTCTGTCCAGCGCGAGATCGAGACCAACATCGACAAGGCGCTGGCTCCGTTCCTCGGCATGGACAACTTCCGTTCGAGCGTTACTGCCCAGATCAACACGGACAGCCAGCAGATCCAGGAAACCATTTACGATCCGGAATCGCGCGTCGAGCGCTCCGTGCGCGTTACCAAGGAACAGCAGAAGTCGCTTCAGCGTCAGTCCGACACAGCCGCGACCGTTGAGCAGAACATTCCCCAGGCGGCTCCTGACGCCGGTGGCGCAGGCCCTGAATCGTCCGACGAGCAGGACAAGAAGGAAGAGCAAACCAACTACGAGATCAACAGCAAGACGGTCGCAACCGTCAAGAACAGCTTCACGGTCGAGAAGCTCTCCGTTGCTGTTGTCGTCAACCGTGGTCGCATTGCCCAGATGGTCGGCGAGCCCGTTGACCAGGCGAAGATCGACGCCTATCTCGCCGAGATGCAGAAGATCGTCACGTCTGCGGCCGGCCTCGATGTCAACCGCGGCGACGTGGTCACGCTCACAGCCATGGACTTCCTGGAGAACCAGCTGCTGGAAGAGGCTTCGACCGGCCCCGGCTTCATGGAGATCCTGAGCCGCAACATCGGTGGCATCATCAACTCTCTGGCCTTCGTCGCGGTCGCCTTCCTCATCGTCTGGATGGGTATCCGCCCGATGATCCGCACGGCAGGTGGTGGCGGTGCAGATGCGGCACTGGCCGGCGGTATCGGCGAGCAGGCTGCCGGTCTCGAGCTTCCCGATTTCTCCCCGGCGATCGGTGGCGGGGCAGGGGGCGGCCTTATGGAGGGCTTCGGTTCGGACTTCGGGTTCGACTCGACCGACGACCTGCTCACCATGGACGACGACCCGAATGGCGGCTTCAACCGCCGCGTCAAGGAAGGCCCCGAACGGCGTCTGTCGCGCATGGTGGAAATCTCCGAAGAGCGCGCCGCCAAGATCCTTCGCAAATGGGCTGTGGACAACGCCGCCTGATCTCGAAGAACAAGTCAGTACCGACCGCGCCCGCTGGGCGCGGTTTTGCATTGTAGTCTCATCAAGATACGGGATTGCATCATGCGGCCCTTGCAGGCATGCTTGAGGCTGGCTCTCAATACCGCAAATGCTTGTGACCTTTGCCACTTTATATTTTACAGTGAACATGATTCGTTAGTCCGAGATTGCGGACGTATGTGAGTCGGCTGCGGTTAAACGCGGCGGAAACTGCGACATGCTAGGCTGTCACTTCAAAGGGGCACATTGAATGGATGCCGAGCTGACAACAGAGGGGAATCAGGGGCGCTCTCGCGCTGCCCCTCCGGCTGAGCCTCTGCAGAAAGGCTCATCGTCGAAGGACGTTCTCATCCGAAAGCTTGCCACGCCGGCGCTTTCTGGAGACATGAGCCAGTGCCTTCGTGTGCTGTGTGAGTATGTCGGCGCGTCTCATCATCTGCTCGCCCGCTACGATCTCGTGCAGGAAGAGGGACTGGACTTCGTCGTGGCTGCTGATTGGCCGTTCGATCTGGTCCGCCGCCTCGAAAGCGAACTGGCCACGAGCTACTCCCAGTCGACCGAACTGGAGAAATGCCTGTCGGTCCTGCAGCCCAAATATGCCATTCTCCCTGACGATGCCCATGTACCCGTCGGTACCAGCCGCCAGTATTGCACCGTAACCTTGAATGTCGGCCGCACCCGCCTGGCCTTGCTCCTGCTGTTCCCGCAGGACTACGTGCTGTCTCCCGAGCGTTTGAGGGAGGTCGGGCTGCTTGCGGCTTATGCGCTGAGCCTTTCGGCCAACAAGGGGCACAAGAGCGACCGGGATTTCGATCTGACCGATCGCGAGCTGGAGTGCCTGTTCTGGATCGCCGAAGGCAAGACCAGCGACGAGATCGCGACGATCCTCGGCATCTCTCGCAACACCATCAACAACTACATCACGAGCGTGATGCGCAAGACCGCGACAAAGACACGCTCGGAAGCCATCGCCTATGCGGTGCGCAACAATCTCGTCTAAGGGAGCAGGAATGGCCACCAACACCAGACCAGGCGGATCCATCCTCGAAGATGCGACTTGGTCAGGCCAGCGTCCCGTCACATCGCGATCGGACATTTTCCCGAAGCTCGTTTCGCTGCAGAGGTCGCTGAACGCCCGAGGCTTCGCAGCCTTTCGCGTTGCCGGCGCAAGCCTGCCGCACAAGCGCCGGCTTGATCCGGAATTCGAGAACTGGAGCAGTGGCTTGACCAGCGGCCGCGAGGCTTTCGTCGCCGCCTATGGCGAAACCCTGCTGGCGCATATCGAAACCTCTACCCTGCCGGTCCTCTGGAGCGCAGAGGAGAAGACAAGCTTTCTCGACGCCTCGGATTTCACGCCCTTCGGCATCCAGCTGCAGGAGCGTTTGCTGCCCTATTCGGGAATTGCCTTCCCCGTTCGCCTCGGTGCAGTCGGCAATGGCTACGTGGTTTTCCCGACGATCGGCGGCGCCGATTTGCCGGGTGAACTGATCCTGGCGGTCCACAGCCGCTGCTACAAGGTGATGACCGACATCCTGTCGCTCGACGAGCGGCGCGCAGCGCCTTCCGAAACGCTGAGCGAGCGCGAGATTGCCTGCCTGCAGCTGGCAGGCGACGGGCGGATCAGTGAAGAAATCGCCGAGCGCCTCGGCCTGTCGGTACACACCGTCAACGCCTATCTCGGTTCGGCCACGATCAAGCTCGATTCGGTCAACCGCATCCAGGCGATCGCCAAGGCGATCCGCCTTGGCTACATCACCTGAGCGAGCCTTATCCGTAAAGCGGGGACGCCTGTCCCTTGATGAAGCGCGCTTCGTGCAGGCGGTCTTCCAGCATGCGCGTGTTGGCATCCGGATCGCCGGAAGTCTCGTGAAACGCGATATGCTTGATGTCGAGCCCGGCATGCTCGTTTGTCAGCGTCAGCTGTGAATAGATCGTGATGCCGCGCGGCTTGATTTCGAGGTCCAGCACCACTTCGGGAGGACCGCCCCAGTCCAGCCGAAAATCGCCACCGGCGCCGAAAACGACGGTGCCCGGATGAAAATAGAGTTCGGCTGCGGAGGAAACGAGGTCAGAGAGATTTCCGTAGAGTTCAAAGCGCAAAAGTGAAATGAGGTCGGCAGCATCAAGAAGGCGCAACTCGCTTGCGACGGGGCTGATTGCCTCTGCCACGATGCGTTCACGCTGATTCGTATAGGAGCACTTCTTCATCGGGCCTAGCGTATCCGTCTTTTGGGGGCCTTGGACGCATAGACTCGATGAACGAGTTCTGCGACTGCCTTGTAAAATATTGACGGAATGACGCTATCCACCGAGACTTGCGCAAACATGGAGCGCGCGAGCGGTGGATCCTCAAAAATGGGGATATTGTTCTCCCGAGCAATTTCACGGATTTTGAGCGCGACCAGGTCCTGCCCCTTGGCAACGACGACCGGCGCCTCGTTTTCCTCGCGCACATAGCGCAAGGCCACGGCATAGTGGGTCGGGTTCGTGATGACCAAAGTCGCGCGCGGTACGCTGGCGATCATGCGCTTGCGGGCGCGGTCGCGGGCAATCGAACGCTGGCGTGCCTTGACGATCGGGTCACCCTGGGCCTGCTTGTACTCTTCCTTGACCTCCTGCTTCGTCATGCGCAGCTGTTCGTACCAGTGGTACCGCGTCCAGAACACGTCGACCACGGCAAGCAGCGCCGTTGCAAGGACGACGATAACCATCATCTTGTTCAGGATTTCGGCCATCTTGACGAAGATGACCTGCGGGTCTGAGAACATCGCGTCGATCACGGCGAAATAATCCCCGCGCAATGCAAAGACCATGATGGCCGACACCACCAGGATCTTGAAGATCGACTTGGCGAACTCGACCATCCCCTGCGCGCTGAAAATCCGCTTCCACCCCGCAAAGATCGAGATGCGGTTCATCTGCGGTCTGATCCGCTCCAGCACGAAATAGGGCATGTGCTGGGCCACATTGGCACTCACCCCGAGCAGGATCAGCATGATCAGCATCGGAGCCAGGAATACGCCGATCTCCCAGGCGAGATGGGTGAACAGGGACACGACATCGACGGCGGTGCCGAGATACCATTGATCGGGCCGTTCAAAGATGTCCTTGAGTGACTGGCCGAGCCGCGTCACGGCGCCGGGCAGGAAGAAGACGGCAAACAGATAGAAGCCCAGCGCGGTCGCAAAGAGCGGCGCCTCTCGCGAGGTCGGCACGTTGCCTTTTTCCATCGCATCCCGAAGCTTTTTCTCGGTTGGGTCTTCGGTTTTGCTGTCTTCGTCGTCATCTTCGGCCATGGCCGCTGACATCCCTGGAGGCTGAACCGGAGGGACTTGATACTGCCCCGGTCAATTGCGCCAAATGCAGTGTAGCTGCACGGCCACCGGAAGAAAGCCGGCCTCGGGAACGTAGACACCCGCCGATCGGGGTTCAATCGGCGGGTGGACAATCCTCATGGTTTTCAACAGAGGTGACCGGTCAGGCGGCCTGGGTGTCGCCGCCTTCGCTGTCTTTGAGCTGGATCTGGCCGGCATTTGCCAGTCGGATGGCTTCCTGGGCGACCGCACGACGGGCGATTGCGATTTCCCGCGGATTGATACCCGCCGTCCCGGCCTGCAGGTCCGATTCGATCATGCGGCGTGAACGCGGGCTGATCGATGCCAGCACGCATTCCTTGATTTCTGCGCTGGCGCCACGCAGCGCCATGGTCAGGATTTCGCCGGAGATATCGTTGAGCAGCAGGACGCGGCTGCGCTGCGGCATGACCAGAAGGTCCTCGAAGAGGAAGATCTTCGGCCGAACCTTGTTGACCGATTCCTTGCTGATCGATTCGAGCGACTGCAGAAGCGTATCGACTTCCGGCTTCTCGAGTTCGTTCATCAGTTCCGCCACCTTCGCCGAACCAGTCGAGTTCTTCTCGGCGTCGATTTCGGCGATCAGGTCATGCACGCGGTTTTCGATGATCTGAGCTGCCTTCGGGCTGACATTCTTCAGATTGACCGTGCGGTTCATGATGTCGGCACGACGGCTCTCCGGCAGCTTCAGGAGAACCTTGGCGCCAAAGGAAGAGGGCAACATCGAGAGGATATAGGCAACCGTCTGGGGATGCTCGCGCATCAGGAACTTTGCGATGAAATCCGGGTCGGCGTCCTGCAGGCGATCCCAGATGGAAGCTTCATAGGCCTGGAACGCCGTGCGACGTCCGAGAAGCCCATCGACTTCCTCGGGCGTCAGGCCCTCCTCGAGAATGCTCTCGATGGCCTTGGCATTGTCCATGAGGCCTGCACCTTCGGTGAACAGGTCTTCGAACTCGTTGACGAGTTCGGTCAGTTCATCCGGCGGGATCGTGCGCAGGGTCTGTGCCGAGGCGATGATCGTCTGCAGCTCCGCCTGCGTGAAATATTTGAGCAGCTTGCCGGCGACACCCTTTCCCATGGCCAGCAGCACGGCGGCTGCCTTATCGGCCTGGGAAAGCGGTTTTCCGGTTAAAGGTCCGCCAAAATCGTCAAAGTCCATCATGGTCTTTTCCTCTCTGGCCCGTCATGGGTCAGGATGTCTTGGTCGCCATCACTTCAATCAGTTTGACACCAAATCGCGTATCGTCATTCTCGAGGACGGTGATTTCGCCACGCGCGATGCGCCGGCCATTCACCATGATCTCGACGGGCTCGCCGATCTTCTTGTCCAGCGCGATAATGGCGCCTTCCTCGAGATTCATCAGCCCCGAAACCTGCATCTTGCTGGAACCCAACACGATCTGGACCTCGATCGGGATGTCCATGATCAGATCGAGATTGGCGCTCAGGCCGCTACCCGGTTCCTGGTGCGAACCGGACGAGCTACCGAAATCACCGCTGCCGCCGAAATCGCTGGATCCGCCGAAGTCGCCCGCGCCGCCAAAATCGCCGCCGCCGAGATCGCTGGATCCTCCGAAATCGCCGAGACCGAAGTCATCGCTCGGGGAGGCTGCAGCGCCGCCGCCGAAATCCGATTCGAATGCTGCGAGCGGATCGTCCTTCAGACCGAGATCGGAACCGAAATCACCGAGACCGCCTTCGGCGTCCGCCTTCAGAACGCCACGCAGGTCATCTACGGCCTGGTCGAAGTCCATGTCGCTCGCGCCCGGCATCGCCAGCGCGTCGTCATCCTTCGGTGGTGTCTTCTTCGTTGCCATGGATTGATTATTCCTCTTGAAACTTGCCTCAAGCTGCCGTGGGGCGAGCCCCGGTAAACTGCTAGCTCATTAAATGTTTTAAAATTTCATCTTCGCTGCTCACATTGTCCTTCACCCGAACCGTGTAGCGGTCACCGGCCCGGCCAAATTCGCATCGGTAAAGGTTTTTCCCGTTGGCACTGACATCGACCATAACATCACCCTTGTCGCGAAACGGAATGACGTCACCTGCGATCAGGCGCGATACGGTGGAGAGGGTCAGGCTTTCGAGCCGAATGCGGGCCTCCAGCGTGACCTGCGAGCGACGGACCTGCTCTGCGATCTGCTCCTGCCATTCCTTCTTCGACTTGCCAGCCTGGTTCTTCGACTTCGGGATCGTGACCGTGGTCTTCAGAAGCGCCTTCTGGGGAACGACGAGATAGAATTCCGAGGTCACCGTGCCGAGCGTAACGCCAAGCTTGATGGTGACGGCGTATTCGTCGACATGGTCCTCGTCCGGCTTCTGACGGTCTTCGGCATTGTGCGCCTTTTCCAGCAGAGGCTCGAAACCGCCGGGGGCATTCACGCCCGACCGCAATACATTGGCGATCTTGTCGAAGATCATGACGGCAAGGTCGAGTTCGATCTGCGACAGCGGGCGTTCGATCGGCTCCTGGATCGTCTCGGGCAGGGCGCCGAGAAGGTTTTCCATGAGTGTGATGACGAAGCTGTTGCCGCAGGCGAGCACGAAGTTCGGCGACCAGTTGCGCAGCTGTCCGTCGGTGAGCGAGACATTGTCGCCGAGATCGGCGATCAGGTCTGTCATCAGCCCGCTCTCGTGGCCGTTATAGTGGATTTGGATGGTCAGGCCCGTTTCGCTGTGAAAGACATCGGGCAGGAACTCAACATAGAGCTGGCCGAAGTCGGAGCAGAGGCGCTGCAGCGTCTTGGCATCGCCCAGGCCGCCAGTCAGCTTGGCGAGAAGGGCGCGGTCCATGCCGGGAGCTTTTTCGGTGATCGTCTCTGTCATGATCAGGCCGCCTTGCTTTCACCGCCGCCGCCGGGGTTCATCATCTCCTGTTCGACGGCGTCGATGGACGGACGCTCATACGAGGAGATGGTCTTGCGGCCATATTCGAGAGCAACCTGCGGAACCGAGCCGTTCATATAGGCAAGCAGCGTCTGCTTCACGATGATGTAGAGGCGGTGCTGCTTGGTGCGGACGGCCTTGATCTGCGCGATGATCGGGTTGCACATGCAGTAGGAGAGGAAGATCCCGAGCATGGTGCCGACGAGTGCGGCGCCGATCAGGCCGCCGAGAACTTCCGGCGACTCGTTGATCTTGCCCATGGCCTTGATAACGCCGAGAACCGCCGCGACGATACCGATCGCCGGGAAGCTGTCACCCATGGCGGTCATCGCGTGGTAGGGCTTCATCTTGTCGTAGTGGATGGTCTCGATTTCCTCATCCATCAACGCCTCGATCTCATGGCTGCGGGCATTGCCGATGATGATCAGACGGACATAGTCACAGATGAAGGCCGTGAGCTCCTTGTTCTTCAAAAGATTGGGAGCGGCGGTGAAGATCGAGGATTCTTCCGGATTGTCGATATGGGCTTCGATCTCGTTGCGCGACTTGGTGCGAAGGTCGCGCATCAGCGAATAGAGGACGCCGAGAACGTCGAGATAGTCACGCTCCTTCGGCACCGTCTGCTTGAACGCTTCGCCCATGGCCTTGCCGGTGTCTTTGATGACCTTCATCGGGTTGGCCATGATGAAGCCGCCGATACCGGCGCCACCGATGATGACGAGTTCGAACGGCTGGAAAAGGACGTCCAGGTGGCCGCCCATGGCCATGTAGCCGCCGAGAACGCAGCCCAGTGTAATGATGAAACCGACAATGATGTTCATTTTTGCCCGCACCCGAACGTTACTATTCACCGTAAGCGATAGAGCTCCTGCCTTGCGTGAGGCTGAATCCCGGCTCCAATTTTGGGCTGCATAAGGCGCCCGGACTCCGGGCTTCCCCTCGACAGTTTCGCGCAAGCCTTTTGCCGCAAGAAGAGCGGGTAGAGCGTAGGCTATCCTGCGTTAAATAATGATTTACTGATATTCTTCACCTGCGGAGGCAAAGCGGTGCAATCCGGTATCTATGTGTCCCTGTCGTCGCAGATGGCCCTCGAGCGCCGTCTCACCACCATTGCCGACAACATGGCCAATGTGAACACCGTTGGCTTCCGCTCGACGGATGTGAAGTTCGACGAAGTGTTGAGCCGCACGAACAACGAACTCAACGCCAAGATCGCCTTCGTCAGCCAGGGCAATGACTACCTCTCGACCAAGAGCGGTGAACTCATCGAGACGGGCAACGTGCTCGATTTCGCCATCAAGGGCGACGCCTGGTTTGCCATCGACACACCTGTCGGTCAGGTGCTGACTCGTGACGGCCGCTTCACCATGACCGATGCGGGCGAGCTGGTCTCCACCCGTGGCTACCCTGTCCTCGACGCCGGTGGTGCTCCGATCCAGCTGAACCGGGCCGGCGGTCCGCCGGAAGTCGGTGCTGGCGGTCAGATCATGCAGGACGGTCGTGCCGTCGCGACACTCGGCATTTTCACAGCGGATGTCCGCAATGGCTTCCTGCGCTTCGAAAACAGCGGCGTGACCACCGTCGACAATCCGCAGCCCGTCGTCGACAACCCGGAAATCTCCGTGCTTCAGGGCTATGTCGAGAACTCCAATGTCAACGGCATCGGCGAAATGACCCAGCTTATTCAGGTCAACCGCGCCTTCGAGGCCATCAGCGCCCTGATCAGCTCGAGCGAAAACACAATGAGCGAGGCGATCAAGGTCCTCGGCGGCGGCAACTAAGCCTGAGATCGGATTATCATGAGCGCGCCGACACCAGACGAATTCCCGCTTTCACCAAAGCTCGGACAATTGGCTGCATTGGCGCAGCGCTATTCGAAATCCACCAATTCGGTTACGCAGGGCGGCCACGTCCGCACCATCGCCGCCGGGCACTACACGGTAACGGGCCTCTCCCGCCACGTGCGTCTCGGCGAGTTCGTCGCCCACCGCTCGGCGACGGGGGTCCATCTGGGCGAGGTCGTCCGTGTCGAGCCGGACGTTTGCTACGTCTGCCCGATCGAGCCCGGTGAACCCATCGGCATTCATGATGTCGTGATCCGCAAGGGCGCCTTCCGTGTGGCCCCCGACGACAGCTGGTGTGGCCGAACCATCAACGCCCTTGGGGATCCGATCGACAATGGTCCGGCACTCGCGCCAGGTCCGGAACGCCGCCCCATCTCGACCACGGCGCCGCCATCCATGACACGGCGGCGCGTCGAGAGCGGTTTCAAGACCGGGGTTCGGGCAATCGACATCTTTTCGCCGCTCTGCCTCGGCCAGCGTCTCGGCATCTTCGCGGGCTCCGGCGTCGGCAAATCAACCCTTCTCTCCATGCTGGCGAGAGCCGATGCCTTCGACAAGGTGGTGATCGCGCTCGTTGGCGAACGTGGTCGCGAAGTGCGCGAATTCATTGAGGATACGCTCGGCGACAACATGGCGAAGTCGATCGCCGTCGTGGCGACGAGTGACGAAAGCCCGATGCTGCGCAAGATGGCGCCATTGACCGCCATCACCATTGCCGAGCACTTCCGCGACAAGGGACAGAACGTCCTCTTCATCGTCGACAGCGTGACGCGTTTTGCCCATGCCATCCGCGAAGTCGCGACGGCTGCAGGGGAGCCACCGATCGCACGTGGCTATCCGGCATCGGTCTTCACCGAGCTGCCGCGTCTTCTGGAGCGCGCTGGCCCCGGCGCCGAAGGCTCCGGTACGATCACGGCGATCATCTCCATCCTGGTCGATGGCGACAATCACAATGACCCGATTGCCGACTCCACGCGTGGTATTCTCGACGGCCACATTGTTCTCGATCGTGCGCTGGCCGACGAAGGGCGTTACCCGCCGATCAACCCGCTGACCTCCATTTCTCGTCTCGCGCGCAAGGCATGGACGGCGGAACAGGAGAAACTGGTGTCGCGCCTCAAGGCGCTGATCCACCGCTTTGAGGAAACACGCGACCTGCGCCTGATCGGTGGTTACCGCAACGGTTCCGATCCCGATCTGGACATGGCGATCAAGCAGGTACCCGTCATCTACGACATTCTGAAGCAGACGCCCGGCGAGAAGCCGGCGCTCGATGCCTATGCCGATCTGGCCAATGCTCTGAAGGCGGCGGCTGGCGGGCAGGGCATGAGACAAAGGGGCTGACCATGACCGATTTCGATGCTGACGAGCCCGTGGCTCCGCTGCGGCCGGTCCTCCACAAGCGTCGGGTTCCGACCATCGACCGTGTTCTGGCCTTCACCGGGATCGCGCTCGCCTGTGGCGCGGCGTTCTTCCCCTGGTATGTCTTCTTCAACGAAGAGAAGTTCGGAATCCGCGTCGCCGATTGGGAGCGGACGCGAGACCTGCCCGAAGGGCCGGGCAAGGATGTCTTCAGCGTATCGCCTTTGGCGCTCGTCGACCGGGATGATGAAGGCGGCGACGGACAGCCTGAGAACGTCGACCAGATCATCACCGCCACGGTTCCGATGCTCGGCCTCGAGCCGCCGGAGCCGCTCGAAACACCCGGCGCTCAGCCATTCCCCGGCAAGAGCGGCTTTCGTCTGCTGCATGTCGCCAACGGGCGTGCGCTGATCGAAGACAAGGCCGGCATGTATCTCGTCCGCGTCGGGTCGACTTTGCCTGACAACAGCCGCGTTGCGACCCTCGAACAGCGCGACGGCAAGTGGGTGATCGTGACCTCCGCCGGAGACATCGTTCAAAACAATTGAGGCCGCGTGGGGCGGGCAAGTCCCACGCAAGATTACTGGCCTAGGCTCCGATCAGTTATAGACGGAGTGATGTGAATGAATCCCATCCAGTTGTTCGAGCTGGCATCCCGGCAGGCAGAATGGCTCTCGGTACGTCAGCAGGTCGTGGCGACCAATATCGCCAACGCAAACACGCCGAAATATCTGGCCAAGGATATCACGCCCTTCAGCGCAGTCCTTGAAAAGACGGGCACCGTGCAAGGCATGGCCGTGACCCAGCCTGGCCATATGGCCGCCGCTGACTTCACCGATCGCAACATCGCTATAGAGGACGAAGATCTCAACAACGAGATCGGCATCCAGGAATCGGGCAATACCGTCGCCTTGGCGCAAGAGCTGAGAAAAACCGGCGAGAACAAACGTAACCACGAGCTCAATACCTCGCTGGTGTCTTCCTTCCATCGCATGATGCTAATGACGGTGAAACGCTGATGACTGATCCATTGCTGGCAACCCTGCGTGTTGCGGGAAGCGGGCTGGAAGCCCAATCGACCCGCCTTCGCATCGTATCGGAAAACATCGCCAACGCTCGCACGACCGGCGACACGCCCGGCGCGGACCCCTATCGCCGCAAGACCGTCACCTTCGGTGCTGAACTCGATCGTGCGAGCGGAGCACAGACCGTTGAAGTGAAGAAGCTTGGTGTCGACCAGGGCGACTTCATCGAGGAATACGACCCGGGCAATCCGGCGGCTGACGAGCGCGGAATCGTCAAGATGCCGAACGTCAACATTCTGATCGAGATGGCCGACATGCGTGAGTCCAACCGGACCTACGAAGCCAACCTGCAGACGATCAAGCAGACACGAGAAATGATCTCCGCGACAATCGCGCTTCTGAGGGCCTCGCAATGATCGAATCCGTAACCAAGACAAGCGCGCTGTCGAGCATCAACGGCCTGGATTCCATCTCCAGTTCTATGTCGACGCGCGGGCTGACCAGCGAAGGCACGACGCCGGGCACCATGACAGGCGAGACCTTCATGGCGGCGCTGACCAACGTCGCAACCGAGGCCGCCAACAACCTCAAGCAGGCCGAGCAGACCTCCTTCGATGGCTTGATGGGCAAGGCGAATACTCGCGAGGTCGTCGACGCCGTCATGCAGGCCGAGCAGTCACTCCAGACGGCGATCGCGTTCCGCGACAAGATCGTCAACGCCTATCTCGAAATCACCAAGATGCAGATCTGACAGGGGTACCGAATTATGAGAGCGCTCGCCATCGCAGCCACGGGTATGGATGCCCAGCAGACCAATCTTGAGGTCATCGCGAACAACATCGCCAACATCAACACGACGGGCTTCAAGCGCGCGCGTGCCGAGTTTTCGGACCTGCTCTACCAGACCGAGCGCGCCCAGGGCGTACCGAACCGGGCCAACCAGGCGATCGTACCGGAAGGCGCCAATATCGGTCTCGGCGTTCAGACGGCGGCTGTCCGCAACATTCACACCCAGGGTCAGCTGACCCAGACCGGCAACGAACTCGACCTCGCCCTCATCGGTCGCGGCTGGTTCCAGATCGAGAGCCCGGACGGCCAGACCCTTTACAGCCGTTCCGGCGCCTTCAACATGAATGCCGAGGGACAGCTCGTCACCATCGACGGTTATCTCGTCACCCCGCAGATCACCATCCCGCAGGATGCGAGTGAGGTCGTCATCAGCCGCACCGGCCAGGTTCAGGCACGTATCGGTAACGATGCCGACTACACCGATCTGGGTCAGCTGACGATCGCCAACTTCGTCAACGAAGCCGGCCTGAAGCCGCTGGGCGACAACCTCTTCGCCGAGACGGCGGCCTCCGGTGCAGCGATTGTCGGCGCACCGGAAGATCCGGGCTTCGGCTATATCAAGCAGTCCTACCTTGAAGCCTCGAACGTCGATTCGGTGAAGGAAATCACGGACATGATTTCCGCCCAACGCGCTTACGAGATGAACTCCAAGGTCATCACCACCGCCGACGAAATGGCTCAGATCGTCAGCAAGAACCTCAAGTAAGACAACTGGAGGCAAACATGAGGTTTCGCCGGAAATTCGGACTTGCCTTGCGCGCAGCGGCTCTCGCCGCTGCCGCGCTGGGACTTGGCGCCGGTTTTGCACTGGCGCAGAATACGGCCGTGATCCCCAAGCAGGTGATCTATCCCGGCGAAATCATCTCCTCCGAACAGGTCGACGTGGTTGCCGTCACCAATCCGAACCTCGCGGGCGGCTATGCCCGCACCAAGGAGGAGGTGGTTGGGATGGTGGCAAAGCGCACGCTTCTGCCCGGTCGCACCATCCCGGTCCACGGATTGCGCGAAGCCTTCGCAGTCAAGCGCGGCAGCAGCGTACGACTGACATTTACGATCGGGAACATGCTGATCAGCGCGAGCGGAACGCCGCTGACCGACGCATCGGTCGGTGAGGTCGTGAAGGTCCGCAACATCGATTCCGGCGCGATCGTTTCAGGCACGGTTATGGCCGATGGCACGGTACAGGTGATGGCAAAATGAGAATGATGGCTCCCATGCGGATCGCGCTTTGCGCGCTGGCGCTGGTCATGGCTCCCTTGCAGCCGGCGATCAGCGCCAATTCGCGCATCAAGGATATTGCCTCGCTCCAGTCGGGACGCGACAACCAGCTGATCGGCTACGGCCTCGTCGTGGGTCTGCAGGGCACCGGCGACAGTCTGCGATCCTCGCCCTTTACCGATCAGTCGATGCGCGCGATGCTGCAGAACCTCGGCATTTCGACCCAGGGCGGCCAGTCGAACTCCACCAATGTGGCAGCCGTCATGGTGACCGCCAACCTGCCGCCCTTTGCAAGTCCCGGCAGCCGCATCGATGTGACGGTAAGCTCCCTGGGCGATTCGACCTCGCTGCGTGGCGGGACGCTGGTCATGACTTCGCTGACCGGCGCCGACGGCCAGATCTATGCGGTTGCCCAGGGTGCCGTCGTCGTATCCGGCGTCAGCGCTCAGGGCGATGCAGCCAGCGTCCAGGAAGGCATTACCACCTCCGGCCGCGTTCCGACGGGCGCCATTATCGAGAGAGAACTGCCGTCTAAGTTCAAGGATAGCGTCAATCTGGTTCTGCAGCTTCGCAATCCCGATTTCACCACGTCTCTGCGCATCGCCGATACGATCAACGCCTATGCGGCGGCCAATTATGGCGCACCGATTGCCGAAGCCCGCGACAGCCAGGAAGTCGTCGTTCAGAGGCCCCGCACGGCGGACCTCGCCCGCTTGATGGCGGATATCGAAAATCTTGTGGTGACAACGGATTCGCCGGCACGTGTTGTCATCAATGAACGCACGGGCACGATCGTCATCGGTGCCGATGTTCGGGTCTCCCGTGTTGCCGTGAGCTACGGAACCCTGACGGTTCAGGTCCAGGAAACCCCTCAGGTCATCCAGCCCGAACCGTTCTCGCGCGGCGAAACGGCAGTCCAGCCACAGACAGATATCTCCATCCGCCGAGAAGGGGATCAGATCGCCATCGTTGATGGCCCGGATCTCAGAACCCTGGTCAGCGGGCTGAACAGCATCGGCGTCAAGCCGGATGGCGTCATCGCGATCCTCCAGGGCATCAAGTCTGCCGGAGCACTGCAAGCGGAGCTCGTCCTGCAATGATGAACATCTCCTTCAATCGCCTGTCCCGAACCGCTCTGCGCAACACAGCCCTGATCGTGGCCATTGCCACGCTGCCGGCTTTCGCCCAGACCGCCGTCGGTCAGCAGCAGGCCGCCGAAAGCCCGACCGAGGCCGAAATCCGCCAGTTCTGCACGGGCATTGCCGATGCCGCGCGGGACCAGCGCTACCTGCTGCAGAAGCAGGAGCTCGAAAAGCTCCAGGCGGACGTCGACAGCCGCATTGCCATCTTGGAGCAGCGTCGCGCGGAATATGAAGACTGGCTGACCCGCCGCAACGAATTCATGAAGCAGGCCGAGGGGCAACTGATCGAAATCTACAGCAAGATGGCGCCGGACGCGGCAGCCCCGCAGCTGGAACAGACCAATGTTCTTCTCGCTGCAGCCATCATTATGAAACTGCCCCCCCGCCAGTCGAGCCTCATACTGACCGAGATGAGTCCTGACAGAGCGGCCGAGGTCGCCTCGATCATGTCGAGCGCAGGCGATCCCAATACCTCGAAGGACCCGTCATGATGAAGCGTTATCCGGCACTGCTGGCCGTTCTCCTCCTCGCCGGCTGCCAGAGCCAGACCATCAAGGAAATCGGCAATGCGCCTTCGATGAGCCCGATCGGGTCCGGGCTGCGCTACAGCCAGACGCCGCAGATGGCCATGTATCCCAAGCAGCAGGCGCAGACCGCGAGCGGCTATTCGCTATGGAGCGACAGCCAGTCCGCTCTGTTCAAGGATGCGCGCGCGCTGAACGTCGGCGATATCCTGACGGTGAACATTGAGATCAACGACCGCGCTTCGTTCAACAACGAGACGGACCGCAGTCGCGACAATTCGACGGGCCTGAGCTGGGGCGCGGAGATTTCGAACTTCCTCGGCTTCTCGACGGAGACCGGAACCACGGGCGATCTATCGACCGATTCCTCGACGAGCTCGGCAGGCAGAGGCTCAACCGAACGCTCGGAGCGGCTCAACCTTCTCGTCGCAGCGGTCGTCACAGGGGTGCTTGAGAATGGCAACCTTCTGATCAGCGGTTCGCAGGAAGTGCGCGTCAACCACGAACTGCGCATCCTGAATGTCGCCGGTATCGTGCGGCCTCAGGATGTCAATGCCGACAACCAGATCTCCTACGACCGCATTGCCGAGGCACGCATCTCCTATGGCGGCCGTGGCCGTCTGACGGAAGTACAGCAGCCGCCGATCGGCCAGCAGGTCGTCGACATCTACTCGCCGTTCTGACGCGAGGGAGGCAGGAAGATGGAAGAAGGTCAGGAAGGCGAAGTCAAGAAGAAGTCGGGCCTCATGGGGCTCGTCATTCCCCTGGTGGTCCTGACTGCCGTCGGCGGCGGCGGCGGCTGGGTGATTGGCAACATGCTCGCTCCGCAGGTCAAGCAGGCAGAAGAGACCGCCCAGGCGGCCGAGGCAGCGGCCGCCGGCGAACATGGTGGTGAGGCCAAGAAGGAAGAGGAGGGGCTGCCCAAGATCTCAACCGAGGCCAATGGCGTGGTAGCCCTCGAGCCGATCACCACAAACCTCGCTTACCCCTCGGAGAACTGGATCCGCCTCGAAGTGGCGCTCATGTTCAACGGCCCGCCCGACGTTCAGATCGCCGAAGCAGTGCATCAGGATATCCTGGCCTATATGCGCACCGTGTCGCTGCAGCAGGTCGAGGGACCGCGCGGCTTTCAATATCTCAAGGATGACCTTCAGGAGCGAGTTGACCTCCGCTCGGAAGGCCGCGTATCCAAGGTGATGTTCAGAACCCTCGTGATCGAATGATTCGGTTTCTTCTCATCGTCGCCGTCATGATGATGGCGCCGCAACTGGCTGTGGCCCAGCAGTTGCCGACGGATATCTTCAACACCCCGATCGATGGATCGGTGGCGGAGTGGATCATTCGTACCTTCGGTTTGCTCACGGTGCTGTCGATCGCGCCGGGCATCCTGATCATGGTCACGAGCTTCCCGCGTTTTATCATCGCCTTTTCGATCCTGCGCTCCGGGATGGGCCTTGCCACGACGCCCTCCAACATGATCCTGACCAGCATGGCGCTGTTCATGACGTTCTATGTCATGGCACCGACCATGGATCGCTCCTGGCGCGAAGGCGTGCAGCCTTTGCTGAACAGCCAGATCACGGAAGCTCAGGCTGTTGCCCTGATCGCCGAACCGTTTCGCGATTTCATGACCGCCAACACGCGTGACAAGGACCTCGCACTGTTTGTCGATATCGCCAACGAGCGTGGCCAGGCCACGATTGTCGATGGCAAGATCGACTACCGCGTGCTGATCCCGGCCTTCATGCTGTCCGAAATCCGTCGCGGTTTCGAGATCGGCTTCCTGATCATCCTGCCCTTCCTGGTGATCGATATGGTGGTGGCCACGATCACCATGGCCATGGGTATGATGATGCTGCCCCCGACATCGATCTCGCTGCCGTTCAAGATCCTTTTCTTCGTATTGATCGATGGCTGGAACCTGCTTGTTGGCAGTCTCGTTCGATCGTTTGCTTAACTTTCGAGACGTTTCTTCCGCAACCATTATCCCCTTGTTTACCATGGCATCTTTGAAGCCCGGAGGGAGCCCTCCGGGTTAAGGTGTTGGCAATGAATGACTGCGAGTTTGGAGCTCGCACGACGGGTCTGGTAGCAACAAAAAAATACCAAATGGCATGATGCCGCACGCTCGTGACCGGTAAGTTTTGTAAGTCCGGTATGTCCCCTCCTGTATCTCGTTTTTAGGGACAAATAGACATGGCCAGCATTCTGACCAACTCCAGCGCGATGTCCGCGCTTTCGACCCTGCGCTCGATCGCTTCCAACATGGAATCGACGCAGAACGCCATCTCGACCGGCATGAAGGTTTCCAAGGCTTCGGATAACGCCGCCTACTGGTCGATCTCGACCGGGATGCGTTCGGATAACATGGCTCTCAGCGCCGTCACCGACGCTCTCGGCGTTGGCGCCGCTAAGGTCGACACGGCTTATGCCGGTATGGAATCGGCTATCGACGTCATGAAGGAAATCAAGGCCAAGGTTGTTGCCGCCAAGGAAGAAGGCGTTGACCGGGCCAAGATCCAGGAAGAAGTCGCCCAGCTCAGGGAACAGCTTGAATCGATCGCCAAGAGCTCGTCGTTCAACGGCGAAAACTGGCTGGCTGTTGAAACCGCTGGCGACAAGACGGTCGTTTCGGGCTTCGTTCGCGACGCTTCTGGTAACGTCGGTGTCAAGACGACGACCTACACGCTCGATCAGTCCAATCTGATGTATCGTTTCGACGCCCAGGGCGCAATCGACGATGCACAGGAATCCATCCTGACCAGCACCGACCAGGTCACTGTCAGTGGTGCAGCGGCTGCCGTGGCTTCGATCAAGATCACGGACCTTGATGTTGAGAACGACGACCTTGATGTCGCTCTCGCTTCTGTCGACCTGGCTCTGGACAAGATGACAAGCGCCGGCGCGGAACTTGGCTCTCTTTCCAAGCGCGTCGACCTTCAGTCTGACTTCGCTGACAAGCTGTCCGACGCAATCGACAAGGGCGTTGGTCGTCTGGTCGATGCTGACATGAACGAAGAATCGACCCGCCTCAAGGCCCTGCAGACCCAGCAGCAGCTGGCAATCCAGGCGCTCTCGATCGCCAACAACGACTCGCAGAACATCCTGTCGCTCTTCCGTTAATCGCAGGCGTGATGCCGGTCCCCCAGGTCCGGCCGAAGTTTCCATCGCCGATCGACCCTGGTGGCTGACCTGTGGTCTGTGTGGATGGAAGAGCTTGACCCCTCGGAGGCTGAACCGGGGCGGAAGCTACACAAGGACCGCGTTCGGAAACGGACGCGGCTTTTGCGTTTTATTAATCATGATCTGGCACGCGCGCACACGCGCGAAGGTTGTCGAAAAATTTCACAAAAACTCGGTCCAGGGAGCCCGTTTAGGCCTTCGTTAACCTTGATAGTTTTATCTAAGCCTATCGAAGCGGCGAGCTAACGTTTTAGAATCAG